>Ga0184629_10000245_pt1 | contig 23978 bp, 23 predicted proteins | sample PLM4_32_b1_FD_133158 | JGI IMG/M metagenome (GOLD analysis project Ga0184629, IMG submission 133158) | Groundwater sediment microbial communities from an aquifer in East River, Colorado, USA - PLM4_32_b1 | ecosystem: Environmental > Terrestrial > Soil > Riparian zone | place: USA: East River...
AAAATGGGCATGCCATGAATTCGAATTCTTCATTCGATTCTGCTGTTGCTTTATTTTTTTCCCCGGGGTAAGTATATTGTCCATAATACACTTGGGGTGTTTAGTATTCTTCCACCCAATTCCACACCTGTCACACATCGTATTTGATGGAAGCAAAACGTAAAGAAAAGGTAGCCATTTTCAATTTCAATTACCAGTTTAACTTTAAAAAGGATATTGCTACAATTTCAACTTAACGTTTTCCTATATATTTGGAGTTGTTGGTAAATAATTGGAGTGAAAGGGGGGTAACGATCACCATGTTTCATCTTTTCCCATCCTTTGGGATGGCTGTGTCAACTTTGATTTTTTCAGCGTGCACCGGATAGAGCATAAATGTGTTTGCTGCCGGCCGCAATGCTTTAGTCGACCCAGTAATATCGCCAATAGCCATGCCCGGTGTCATAGCTTGCAAACGCTCCTTTTACTCTGCACAAGTCAAAACTGTAATCATATTTTGCAAACTGACCTGTCAGCTTATTTTTCAGATTGTCTTTATCGTAAAGAACGATTTCCTCCAGAGAGCCTAATTCCAACCATTGACTAAAGGAGAGACTAAAGTTGTCGTTAATTTTATGGTATCGAAAATTCAGAATGCCCATGATCAATGGACTGGGAATTTTCTTTAAGTAACCAGCTTCGAGATCCTGAATGGATTCCGGATACTGTCCCTCCTTGTTTTTAAATTCCTCGATGGCGGCAATTAAAACCTGGCTTCTTTCAATTGCCATACTCCTGCTATAGTTGCTTAATGGTTCCATGATATAAATCCGGGTAAAGTATGCTATCAATGGAATAGCTAAAAGGTAAAATGGCGTTGAGTTAAACTGCCACATGGAAGGGTCTCTGAGTTTCTTTATTCCTGCTATCGCCTTCTTTAGTGCAAGCGCCCCAAGTACCAGCGCTAGAGAGCCATTAACAAACTCGCCCTGGATAAATACTGCAACCAGCAGCAGGAGGTAAATGGCCACAATGATTACCGTTGCAATAATTGCAAGACTGTAAGCAGTCCTCCAATTCGGATTTTCGCCATTTCTGTTTCTCAGGTTTCGTATTTCCACGATAGGCCAGATTATTCCAATGAGAATCAGCAGCGGGCCAAGGAAACCTGCCTTTAGCTGAATTACAGCTAATCCAATAATTGCCAAAATGATTGCTGTTGCAATAATTGCAATACTGTAAGCCTGCCTCCAATTCGGGTTTTCGACATTGCGGCTTTTCAAGTTTCGTATTTCCACGACAGCCCAGATTATTCCAATGGGTACTAGCAGCAGCCCAAAAAAACCTGCTGATTGTCCAAATACAGACAATCCTATAACAAACCTATTGGGAGGCCCCGGAAGAAACGGGGAAATGATCCCTGCGATAAGGAGTACGCTCATTGCTACGAGCTTAATCCAACCTGACCTTTTCATAGTATAGAATTTATGGTGCGTTAGACTATTTAGATCTCTGATAATTCCTGGTCTGAAAAGAAGTAATACATCCGCTGCGAACAGCCATTTAGCTTTTCGGACACCCAGCGTTGTTCTACGATTATGAAATCGTTCCAGCAGATCGCCTTCAAGGTCTTCCCTGAAATCCGGACTGCAGAACCAGCGGAAAAAGGCAAGCACCATAGGAGGTGGTCTATCGTTTTCAGAACGATTCATATTATTTTAAGGCTACTTCAGGAATTGCGTTCCAAAGTGCTAATCGCTGTTCTTTGGTTTCATCTAATACCTCCTGCCCGTATTCCGTCACGGTGAAGTACCGCTTTCTTTTGCCGCCCCTGATTTTTGTGGCCTCCCCAAAAGCCGAAGTTAGCAAACCTTTTTTTTCCAGTCTTCGCAGTACGGTTTGCAAGGCTCCGATACTGACGTTTCGGTTCAGCCTCTTTTCCATTTCGTCAATAATGGCTACGCCATAGGCTTCACCATATAAAATGGCCACGGTTAAAAGAACTACTTCTTCAAATTCACCGAGATGATATTGGCTCATCGATTAATATTTGACTTAAATGTAGTTAATATAATTAGTATTAGGCACTTCTGTAGTTAAAATAATTATTTGCTTATAATGGCATTTTCGTAAATAGTTGTTTCTTAGGCAGATATTTCTATTAGGTCAATGGAAAAAAGGCACATCCCAATGTTGTATAAGTGCGCATACCGACTTACGGCAGAGAAATAGTGAGAGAGATGGACGTTATCCATTAATTGTGGCCAACCGTACGCATATGTGATCCGCCTATTTTTTGCCCTCCAAAAAGGGTCTGGACTTAGAGCGTCAAGGATGAATAGGTTTTCAAAAATACCCAACACTGTTGGTGAACGAGAGTCGGTTGTCTTTGTTGAACGACAATCACTCTCATATTCTGTCTTTTTTACCCGTTCTTTAGAAATCAGTCGGCTTACTGGAGCGAAAATAATAAATGCCCAGTATGACCAACCATATTAACCAAAGCGTACTCCCTAAGAAACCTGCTAAGTCCCACACCGGAAAAGATGGCATCACGGTCGCAAATAATTCGGCTTGGCCAAGTAAGTAAATGCCCGCCGCTACATAGGCAAAGTAAGACACCCAATCAGGAATTGCCTTCAATCGTTGGAGCGCGATAGAGATCATCACCGTCCAGGCTATCGTAAACAATTGGCCCAGATGTTCGCCTAATATTACTCCGGCGATTTGATGGATTGTTTTAAAAGCAACGATTGCCGCTGCCTTGGTTGGCTGGTCCGTTGCACTGACAAAAGTGTCAGCTAAAACAGGAACAACAAACGTCCAGCGCAATAAGCCAATCATTTGAACGATCAAGCCAATCACACCAATGATAGTTGCCATTCGGGCGATGGACGTTTTGCTTTCCAGTTTTTGTCCCATCAGGATATAGGCCGGTAATAATGGAATGCCTGTTATGCCAAAGGCAAACCATGTCCAAATCAATGTATCGCCGCCTTCATGAAACTTAGTCAATACGGCAGCCGTGTCTTGCCTTAGGATATCAGGATAATCAAAAATGACTATTAAAATATTATAAGGAATAAATAAGGCAATGGCTCCGGCAATTAATAAGCTGCCAATTATTTTGTTTGTGCTGGCTCTTCGGGTGTTCATGGCTCTATATAAGAAAAATGAATAACTAATTCCATGTTGAATTTTATTTTGAGACTTTCGCTATTAGCTGAAGAGCAGAAGAAAATATTCTATAACGGCAGAATAGTAAATAATGTTATCTTTTCGTCTCTTCCTCTCAACTCATTTTCCCCCAATGCTTTGATTTGAAATTGAGCATGAAGGTCAAGCTTTTTCATCAAATGATCGGAAATAAGGATGTCAACTTGATACGTATTGCAAAGTCCTTGTATACGGGCCGTTGTATTCAGTACGTCACCCGTGAAGATGATATCCTTTTTGATAACCCCTATTTCGCCTGTAGTCACTTTCCCAAGGTGAAAACCGGCTTTGAACTCGGGTAACAGGCCGAATTTTTCATTGTATTTTGTAATTTGTTTTTTGATTGCCGCTTTTATAGCAAAAAAACATTGAAGGCAGTTGTTGTTTTGCAATCCTTTTTTGAGCTTCCATGACACAATAATTTCATCTCCTACATATTGATAAATTTCACCGGCGTACTCAATTATGGGGTTAGATAAATCGGAGAAATATTCTTTAAGCATTTCGAAGTATTTAACATGGCCGATATTTTCGGCTATAGTGGTGGAAGCTTTTAAATCTAAAAACATAAATATTCTTTCCTCTTCTATCGGCGTATGGTATTTTCCGGTAAAAAAATTATGAAGGACACCCTGACCAAGGTTTTCACTTACTTCAGCGTAAAAAAGCGAAACACCAATTATCGCGGCGATATACACTTCAATACTCCAGAAGGCGTAATTGGAGAAAAACGCCCAAACGTTATTCCATACCAGGATATTAAAAACATCTGTTTTAAGTTCAATAGAATTATAGATCAGGGAGTTGATCAAAAGAAACGAAATAATTATGGCGAGATAGATCATGGTTTTATACACAATCTTTTTAAGGAAACTCTGTCGGAGGAATAGTTTATAGAGATATAGTATTTCAATGGTCCCCACCAACAACCCGGATATTAGGGCACTAACGGCGGTAATAAAAATGGTTCTGCTAAAGTTGTAAGGATTTCCCGTGGAAGGGTAATTCGTAAGCTCGCCCAGAAGTCCTCTTTCGAGTAGAGAATAAACTAAGCTAAAGGTCAACCAGATCAGGCCAAACGGAATAATTCGGGCGATATTTCTTTTGGTTTTAGGGGATAGCATTTTCATGTTCTTCGATTGCTGCTTCTATACATAGCGGAGGTTATATGAACACCAAATAATAAACCGACTGGTGAATAATAAAAAAGGGTATAGCAACCAGGTAAGGAGAATATTTTTTCTCATTCGTCGTATCGTATAGTATGAGGCCAATGAGTATTGAATAAATGATTCCGTACTGAACATTCTGCGTAAAAAGTTCAGACCATTGTAACAAGATAGGTCCTATCCGTCCAACGGTTGGCCCCAGAAAAACTAAAGATGTCGCAATCATATATCGCATGTGCCTGGAGGTCGTTTTTCTGTTATAAATTGCCAGGGAATAAAACACGATTAGTAAAAAGCTGTCCGCTAGCGGGAAGAATAGATTCTTAATGTTTCCCGTGTTAGTTATTCTAATTATTTGGGGAATAAAAGATAAAATAAGTAGAGGAAAAATAAGATAGGAGAGTTTGCCTATGGTCCGATGAACTGCATATTTTTTGTTAAGAATTAAAAAAGGTTGAGCAATCAACATTAAAATCCAAACAGAGGCGATAAAAGCGTGTATATGAATAAATGAATCTATCTTTTCTTCGAAGTTTGGGAATTGGCCAATATATGTTTTGTAAAACCCCGCGAATATGAGGGGAATCAGGAGGAGCAAAAAATATCCCAGGTATTTATACGACTTTTCCATAAAATTCACTTTACGATGCAGGCATCGATTTGAATGACAAAACTATCCTCGGTTAATAGTTCCATGTTAGCCGAAAAACAAGATTCCTGTTTGTTTTGAAGTTTTAATTTTTTTCATGGTTTCCTAATTTTGGTTTATCCATTGTCAAATGCGACATTGTGGAGGGCATTTGTGCCAATCCCTGAGACATCCGATGCTGGCCGCGAACGTTTGGTTATAAAACGGGGCGGCTATGAAAGATAAATAATTTCACCGTTTCAAAATCAAATAAAATGAGTACTATTAATAGATTTTGCAGAAAACATAATAGATTATAAGTATTACACCCTTAACTAAAAAAAATAAGTTATGATTATTGTTCACGATATTTTTATTTGCAAGCCCGGCAATGCCTCGAAGCTTGCAAAAAAATTCAAGGAAGGCATGGGCAGTAGCAGCGAGCTGGTCAATATCATGACCGATATGACTGGACAGTTCAACAAAGTAGTGATGGTTAGCAAGTATGAAAACCTTACCGCTTACGAGCAGAGCTGGGAGAAGTACAAACAAAAGAGCGAAGAAATGAAAAAAATGGAGGAGGCCATGGCAGGATATCAGGATATGTATCTCACCGGATCACGGGAGATATATCAGGTTTGGTAGTGTTTTTTTAAGTAAGAAAACCAAATCCTTCATCATCGAACACCTACGGATCTAACCAAAATAATTTGATTTAGGTCAGACGGAACTGTCCAGCGTCAACAACGCAATACAACTTTTTAGTTTGTTGAATTATCAATCTTAAGAAGAAATTGATGTATTGTGGCAAGCGCTTCCCGGGGATTGTCGTTCAGCGTTGCATGTCCTGAATTTGTTATTTCCATAAATTCGGAATTTGGTATCAGGCTTTGAAAATACTTAACTGTACCAGGTCTTGCTTCATCATATTCTCCAGCTAAGAGTAGCGTTGGTACAGTTATTTCATGGAGGTTCTTCACCCGGTCGTAGTTTAGTAAATTGCCTGTCGCTGTGAATTCACTCGGCCCCCACATAAACTCATAAACATTAGTCCCAAAAAATATGTTCGAGGAATCGACGTGTGACTCCGACAGTTCCTTCCTCCATAAAAAATTGCTGTAATATAATTTTACGGCACTTTTATACGCTTCGCTTTGGAATGTTTTGTTTTTCTCGTTTTGTCTAATGATGACTTGGATGGAATCAGGTAAAGTGGCAATCAAGGTGTCGGCGTCTTTTATCCAAAGGTCTGTGCTAAATAACGGGCTGCTGAATATGATAGCCTTCACTTCTTTGGGGTATTTCAAATAATAATCCAATCCAAGCATAGTTCCCCACGATTGGCCAAATAGATAAAAGTCTTCAAGATGTAATGCTTTCCTTACTTGCTCGACTTCTTCTACATAGCGTTCGATAGTCATAAGCGCGGTGTCCGTTATTCGTGTCGATCGTCCACAACCCAACTGATCAACAAGGATTACCGATCGATCTTGACTTAGTGCCTTAAGTGGCTCAAGGCCATAGCTGGACGATCCGGGCCCACCGTGTAAAACCAGCACCGGACTTTTATTTCCTTCACCATATATACGATACCAAACTTTTCCTCCTCTTACTTCTATGTACCCTTCATGAGGTGTGGCCTCTTTTGTACTGCAAGCTTCCAGTATGAAAATCAATAAGATGACAGATAAAAGGAAACCAGGTAATATTAATTTCATACTGATGGGGGGTTATTTGTGATGAGGTTTTCTGTTTAATACCCAAGTACGCTCACTCCATTAAACAACATCATCAAAGGTAATAGAACCGTCACTTCTGGTTCTGATGCTCCAGCCGAAAACGATGCTGTTGAGGCTCGTGCTTTTGTAAATATGGGGAAGCCTGGCTCTTTTACTTGCTTGTTGCGCGTTCGTTATCAATGTTCTTTCAATATGTCTCGGTAAAGCTATTTTCTGCAAAATGGCTAAGTATCCATGGAAATAATAACATTCCCTATTTTTTGACCAGTTGCCACGTAGTCATAGGCTTCCGCTATCTTATCCATCGGATACTTTCTATCGATCACCGGTCTGAAGCTTCCTTTTTCTACCAGATCTTTGATAAAGCTCAGACATGCCTTTACGTTTTTAGGCGGGGAAAATATGAACTTTTTTCCACCCAATAACGGCGTGATAAGTACCAGGAATAAATTCGGCCCCCCGGAAGAAGAATAAATTCCATTCTTCTTTAGCAGTGGTTTGCACTTGCCAAAGGTGCTTTTGCCGATAGCATCAAAGACAAAATCATACCTCTCGTTATCTTTTGTAAAATCATCCGTTTTGTAATCAATTACTTTATCAGCCCCTAATGATTTTACTAATTCCCTGTTTTCGCCATTGCAGACAGCTGTAATATAAGTGCCATAAAATTTAAAAAATTGAACCATGGCTGTGCCAATGGCACCGGTTGCACCATAAACAAGTGCTTTTTGTCCGGCCTTTGGGTTCATTTGGTTAATAACGTTAAGCGCATAAAATGCTCCTTCCACACATGCTACTGCCTGATCATAGGTTGTATTGCCAGGAATCATAATCATTTCTTTAGTCTCCGGTAATGTCAGATACTGAGCATGAGACCTTAATCCGAAAAACTCAAACCCCATAACCTTATCACCGGCCTTAAAGGATTTTACATTTTTGCCTATGGCTTCAATTTGTCCGGCAAAGTCTGTTCCGGTAACGGCTAAGCGTGGCTTGAATAACCCGGTAAAAAACCGCATAAAAAATGGCATGCCCCAGAGTATATGGCAATCGGTTCTGCTTACCGTAGTCGCATATACTCTTATTAAAACTTCATTGTCCTTTGGAGTTGGTATTTCAACCTCTTTTATACTTAAGACTTCTGATAAACCATATTTTGAACGAACCGCGGCTTTCATTTTATGATCTGACTTATTATGACGCACGATGCTTGTCACGATGCTGGTGTTTGCAGCTTGGCGAAACCTAAACGACTGCCGGCCCATGTTAAGCGCAGTAATTTCATTCAGTTATTTCATTTAGTTATTTCATTTAGTAGTGCTTTTTCAAAATTGTCCGGTAGTCTGAAAATGCCGTCAGCGCTAATAATTTCATAATTTGGATTGAATTGAAAACTGTCTGCACTTACTTGTCCTTCTATTACTTTAATGGATCCTAAAATATCCCTCTGTTCGGTTTCTTTTTCATTTTTTGCCCTTTGGTCTACGATGTAGATGTACCCGTTCTGTTGTTGTAATGCTGACTTCAATAAATCCTCAGATGTCAATGTCGTTGATTTAATGGTTCTCTTAAACAGTTCAATAAAGTCAGGGTTATAAATGATATTATCGGGGTTTACTTCACCGTCAGTGTTTCTTAAATAGCCAATGACACCATTGCCAATTAACCCCTTGCTAAATACGGTATCGGGATCAATCACCGAAAGTAAGTCCCTTTCAATGTTTTCAATTTCCACTTTGTAGGTGTAAAGTTTCATGAAATCATTGTGTTCCTAAAGTCTGGCATTAGGCGGTTGTGGGCTTTTAGCTTTTGTTAGCGGCTGCATTTTTTGTCCACACATTATTTCCTTTTTTTCTTTGCAGTCTTTTTTGTCCCTTTGACTGTTCGCTTTTTCACCGAAACCGATTTAGTAATTGTTAGTCCGTTTTGGATTTGCTTTTCATCTTTCACTTTTGAAAAAGAATTAATATAGGCCTCGTTCATCAGTTTTTTGATATACGTCTTTGGAAACGTCTCAGGGGTCTTGACTAAAATATATCTGTATTGATTACCTTTTCCCAACAAGATACCCTTTGGATCCGTTATCTCTGAACCCCAATAAAACCCAAAATGAATGTTCTTGCTTGTCCGTCCAACGGCTATTGAACAAAATGTATGGCCCACCTTATCAGTTGGTGACCACCCAAAAGCTAAAGCGTTGTAATTGTCGTAAATCAATTCATTTGTCTGAGGGTACAAGTCCCAAACGAATTCCCTTAACCCCAAAACTGTTTCTTGAATGTCATCAGAAAATGGTTTTAGAAATTTTAACAAGTCCTTAGTCTGTCCTTTACTCATATATCAAGGATTTACTGTCCGAAAAAAAGGCTTGCCGCTAATCTCTGGATTGTGCTGTTGCGGGCATAGGAGGCTTGGCTAAATGACCCCGGCGCGTCGGGGGAATGGCAAAGCCGACCTGCTGCGAATTGTCCCATAAATCAAAACTTTATTCGAAAACTAAACTACAACTAAAACACGAGACCCTGCAATTGTATAAAGGACCTTTTGTTGTATGCCGTTTATCTGTTAGGGACAAAAGTTGCATACTTCACTGCAGCCTCCAAAATAAGTTTTGTAATTTCCAATTCCCTTTTATCTTTTGGCGAATAAAGCATCATGTAGGTTTGTGTCAATCGATCACCGCCAGCCAAACCATGAAACTCTCCCCATCCGGCTTCTATCACAGTTTTTGCATCACTTGGACTTAGAAAAGTCATGTGCATAGAGCCATCACTGGGATGAATATGTCCAATTTCTCCATGGGTAATTTTGTTCATTTTAGGATTTGCCCGCAATGTATCATTCAGAAAAATAGCTTTATTGTTTCGCTCAAATCCACTTGTTTGATAATGAATTAAAGAGGCATTTTGAGCTACCGCATCATCAAATATTTTTACTTGAAGTGTGCGAGTTTGAGTATCATTAAATTGATCTGTTTGACGGTGAGGAATGGCAAAAGGCGCAATGTTGGGTCTTACTCTCTTTCTTTTTGGCAATCTTCCTAAAAATGCCTTGTCTTCTTTTGTCCCGATAAGGGGAGCAATCCGACTGACATCTAAGGGATTGCCCATTCTTTTATTTAATGCCTGAACAGTTCGATATCCTTCCAGTGTATGGGGCAAACCTCCAACACCTAATGCAACCCAGGCCTGATAATTGGTAAACTCATCTCTTGTCAATTGAGATTCAATGAATGAAATTACTTTTTGTTTTTGTGTGCCAATATTTTCAATGTATAATTCCACTTCGTCTCCTGCCTTTAGAAACAGGGGTGGTTTTTTACCCAATCCTACGCCCGATGGTGTACCGGTGGAAATCACATCTCCCGGCAACAGTGTCATATGTTGACTTGTGTAGCTTACCAATTTTGCTATCTTAAAAACCATGTCCTTAGTATTAGCTTCCTGCATGAATTTACCATTTACTTTTAGCCAAAGATTAAGGGCTTGAGGATCACCAATATTTTGTGGCAAAATCAAGTAAGGACCTAGCGGGGCAAAATTATCCGAACTTTTGCCTTTGTCCCATTGCCCACCATCCTTTTCCAACTGCCAGGCTCTTTCACTGTAATCGTTCATAATAGAATACCCTGCCACATAATTCATAGCTTCTGCTTCGCTTACATAGGATGCTTTTTTACTAATGATGATTGCCAATTCAACTTCCCAGTCCATTTTTTCAGAGTCTTTTGGAATGATTGCATTATCAAAAGGTCCACACAAAGCACTCGAAGCTTTGAAAAAAATAATTGGTTCTCTTGGAATTGACGCGGATGAACCTTGTCCCTCCTTGATATGCTCGAGATAGTTTAAACCAATCGCAACGATTTTAGAAGGTCGGGCCACGCAAGAGCCATAACGTTCAGTTGAGATCACGTTGGGGCATTTTTCTGAATTTAATGCAAGCCAGGATTGTAATCTTTTAATACCGTCTTTCGCAAAAAACGCTTCATTATAATCTTCTCCAAAAGCTGAAACATCAAGACGAGTACCGTCCGGATATTGCACAGCAGGTTTTTCGTTTTCAAAATTTCCGAATCGAAAAAGTTTTATTTGAGAATGATTTAGCGTTTGAGCGGAGACTACCATAGCTATCGCCAGGATACAAGTGGTTGTGAATATTTTTTTCATTTCTTATTTTATGGATTGTTGTTTCATTAAATGGCACTTACTGTTTGTGGCTGCAGCATCTACCCCTCTCTCCAGAGTAGCCAATGTCCGGATTTATTGTCAGCATGGAATACTCCATCTTCGTCTTCTCTCAGTCCGGTTATTTCCCATTCTCCTTTAAATCTATTGTCCAGCTTGTCGAACTTACCTTTATAATATACAATGGTCGGGTCTTCGCTTTCAATAGAATTCAACTCATTATTCTCGTCAACAAAATGTTCTCGTGTATAATATTTTGTGAATTCAATTTCGTCTCCATTTTGTTGTCCCTTAATTATTATTTCATCTTCAATTCCTCCATAGCTAACCTCTTCAAAAATTCGTCCAACGAATTCGTTTATCCCTCTCTCCATTGTCATATGGAACGGAACTTTCTGTTGTTTGTCAGCGTCCGCGTAACCAATGTCATAGGTGTAATAGCCAATCCAATCTCCTTTTATCTCAACTATATCGATCATTTCTAATGTAAACTTATCTGCCCGGATGCGGTTGCACACATTTTGTGCATGAGCAGTGGGCTGGTGTAAGATACGCGTCAATGTCCCCGTTGCCAAAATGTGTTTTGAAAGATAATACTTTTACCTTAAACCGAACTCCGACATTGCGCATGCACTTTGTTGGCGGCAGTTAAAATGAGCACAAGTGAACATCACACAAATCCCATCGCACAACCTTTTCGTCAGAGCGGGGCATACTGGGTGGGCAATAAATTTGTCAGTATATTGTATCCAACTGCGCAGTTTCAGGTGATGAAGAAATTACTCCATATCTCAACAACGTGTTTCCTTTTGCTGATGGCCAATAGTGCACAAGGTACTCACCTTCGGGCGGGTGAAATATTGGTAGAGCGATTGACTTGCAGCGAGTTACAGTACAAAATTACCCTTATCCTATACACCAACACAATCAGTCCAACACATCCGGGTGGAACGGCTGGCGGTGGAATGTTGCAGTGGGGTTCAGGATCAACACAAGTACCTTTCATTGCGAATGTTACTATCATTAATGCGGCTTTTAATATCGGAAGGGTTACCTATTCACAAGTGGTTTCATTTCCGAAAGAAGGAACATATACCATTAGATACGAAGAGGCGCATCGAAATGTATCGACGCTCAACATTCCGAACGGCGCCGATAACATTGATTTTTATGTAGAAAATCAACTGATTGTCAGTACTGCTTTTTGTGATTCTTCGCCATCTTTTCTGGTTCCGCCCATTGACCAGGCATGCCATGGGATGGCATTTTTTCATAATCCGGGTGCCTCTGATCCAGATGGCGATAGTCTTTCCTACAGTATAACAATCCCGAAAGGCAACAACGGTGTTTCCATCTCAGGATATGAAGATCCGAATCGTTCAAAGTTTTATATTGGACTCAACTATCAGCAGGCCAACATGGATAAAAACGGCCCGCCTACATTCGGCATCAACGCAACGTCAGGATTACTTACGTGGGATGCACCAGGAGCAATCGGTTCCTATAACATTGCTATTCAAGTAACGCAGTGGAAAAAAAATCCCACAGACAGTTCGTGGTTTCAGTTCGGTTACGTCGTCCGAGATATGCAGATTGAAGTCCTCGACTGCAACAATCATCCACCTGATCTTGTTTCCATTGAAGACCGTTGTGTACTTGCCGGAGACCTCATAACGGTAGAGGTAAGAGGAAAAGACCAGGACTTTGACAACGTAACCATGGAAGTGTTTTCGGACATCACATCCTTCACTGAATCTCCGGCCAGCGTAACGTATGCAACAGCGCTTCAGTCTACTGCCGCAGATACGGCACACATACGAATTACATGGCGGCCAGATTGCATTCGGGTTCGGCAACAGCCTTACCAGATTGTTGTTAAGATCACGGACTCACCACCGAACGGAGGTGTGAAACTTACGCGTTTCAGATCATTCAATATTAAAGTGATGGGACCGCCACCGGTGCTCAATCAAGTGGAGGTAAACCCAGTGAATAAAAAGGTAACACTTCAGTGGGATCTGTATTCATGCCAGAATGCGGAAGCGATTCAGGTGTGGCGAAGAGTTGCTCAACGGAATTATACGCAGCCTCCATGCGAAACCGGAATGCAGAAGTCTTTGCAATATATGTTGCTTACTGAAATTCCCGGAAATTCGACACGCTACGAAGATCATGATCTCGCCATAGGTGCACAATATTGCTATCGCATTGTAGCAAGGTTTAGGGATGTAGCCAGCAAGATTTCATTGGATACCTGTTTTATACCACAGCCCGCCAAGGCTCCCGTTATAACGCATGTTACGATCAACAAAACGGATGAAGCAAATGGTGAAATCAGGATATCGTGGACCTCACCATTCGAATTGGATCCAATCCAATACCCGCCACCTTATTACTATGAAGTTCAGCGTGGAAATGGTTTTGAAGGTAATGACTGGCTCACCATCACCACCAGCACTATTGCCGATACGACTTTTCTGGATCAGAACCTGCTCACCATAGATACTGCGTATCACTATAGAATATTTCTTTTCGTTCCATCGGTCAGCACGGCTGTGGTTGATACTTCTTCAATAGCCTCATCCGTTAAGCTTGAAAGCGTTGCCACGGATCAACACATTCAACTCAATTGGGATGCCCGTGTCCCCTGGTCAATCTTTCTGGAACAATATCCCTATCATTATATATACAGGAGCGAGACCGATAACGAGAATGACTTTGTTCTCATCGACAGTGTAGATGTAAATGAGAACGGCCTTACCTATGTGGACGAAGGTCATTACCTGAATCAGAAGCTTGATGATCATAAGATCTACTTTTACAAGATAGAGACTTTAGGAGCGTATGGTAATCCAAAAATTAAAGAACCATTTAACAACTTCTCCCAGAGGGTATCCGATCACATTCTGGATACCACTCCTCCTTGTGCACCAATCGTAACGGTAGTGAAGCCAGATTGCAAAACCTTGCCGTGTTCAGAGACCTACTCGAATACCATTACGTGGAAGAATAGTACAACCACAGGATGTGATCATGATGTGGTTTACTACGAGGTTTATATGGCCGATACCCCAACCGGTGAATTCACCAGATGGATCGACCACCTTGAAGATAGCCTGGTTATTCAAAATAATTTAAAAGACATGTCCGTGTGCTATAAAATTGTTGCGGTCGACTGGGTTGGGAACCGCAGTTCTTCAAATGATGTTTACTGTGGTGAAAATTGCCCGGTGATATACATGCCCAATGTTTTTACACCCGGAGTCACCGAAATGTATAATGATACTTTTCGCGCCTTCAGTGCCACAGGTAATATTCTGAACAAAGAATGCTCGCGCTTTATAGATTATATGTCACTCATGGTTATCAACCGTTGGGGGGAAGAAGTTTTCTTTATCTCGTCAGAGGATATTGATGCTGTTGTCTGGGATGGAAAAGACAATGGAGGCAAAGAGTTGGCTACTGGCGTTTATTATTACACAGCCAACGTGCGACTAAAATATTCATCCGAAAAAACGGAGATGAAAACATTAAAAAACTGGGTTCATCTAATAAGGTGAGCTTTAAGATCCATTGCTGCACATGTTAAATAATGGACATCGTTTTAATCTTTTATAAGATGTAATGGATTCGAGTTTAGTTTTAATTTATAGAGTTTTAGTAAACGTTTAGTTTCAAATGATCAGCAATCCTTATTTGTATTTTGGTTACTGCCACAAGATTTGTAACGAACGCGATGATTTGAATAAACCTATTCAGGACGAGCTACTTTTTGTCAACTTTTGCACATCTCGGTGTACGAGCTAAACAAATTTGACGACAACGCTTGGCTAAATGCAGTTGCTCGTTTTGATCTACAATATCGGCAGCCGTTGCGAATTCTAATTAGGTGACTGAAACTTATTTACCAAAAATACAGGCCGCAATTGCATTTAGCTTTTGTTGAGTGCTGGCTTTTCTGATTGAGTGTTGTGTTATTACGATTCAGTAGTTCCAATCATTTCTTTAATTAGTCGGATCATTACCTAAACTTTTTATTCGCTTTATGACAAGCGCACCTTTGCCTGATTTGGAGGTGGTATCCAGGACTGTATATGCCAAAGCCTTCAAATAGATTCCTTCATACTTTTCTTTAACCAGTTTATGGTATGCAAGGGTCAGCTCATTAAATTCTCCCAAGTCGGTGATCTTCCAATACTCCCTTGTATTTCTTTCAAAGAACTCAATAGAATCTTCTGCCATAGTAAAGTATCCCTCAACCGTAAACAGATTTGATCTTTTGTGGAGCGTGTATCGCTTATCCGTTGTAAGCGGAGTAAAAGTATTATTGCAAGGGAGTAACTCATCATTTCCACGCGTCACAAAATACATTTCATCTTGCCCATCGATATCATTGTTCTTTTTGAATCTTAAATAATTTCCGTTCTCATATGTCCCTACGTCATGTAGACAAATACCTAACTCTTTGTTTGCAAAACGATTGTAGGTTGAATACAAACCATGGCTTGGTGTCCCGCTTGCTGACCTATCAGATTCAAAGTATTCAGTAAGCTTATAATACGAGTCATATCCCAAGGATCCGCTCTTTAGGGATAGTTCGAATCGAATTATGCCACCCTGCTTTAGCCATTTACCTTCATAGGTTGCCCACTCATCATCTGCTGAAGTGGCTAAAACTGGAAAGGGTTTTTGATTCCTGTTTTCATTTACGGTACAGGCAGGCAATATAAAAATCAACATTATAACTGTCTTCATTTTAGGGGTGACATTTATTAAAATATAATAATTTAATATGTCTTTTATTCTGAAATGTCATTAAGAGTTTGCGCACAACGCTGGGATTTATTGGTTACCGAAGCGCTGCTAGTAAAGCAGCTAAATATTTTCGGCTACCCCCCACAATTTCATAAACCTACTGTTAGCTGCTGTTTATTTGTTTTTTGTAAAAAGTCCTAATAAAATATTAGCAAGATAAGTGCATTGTCCGCAAACAAATATTATAAACACAATCCGGGTTGCATTACCAATTAATTCCTGCCTATGTGATGTGGGCTGCAATGGAGTAAAGACAATATAAAGAATGATCACAATGAGAATTGTAGTGGAAACAGTGATAAGAACATGTGTCCAGGTAATAGTTATAGAATAAAGAAATCTCCTTGTCGGTAAATAAAGCAGCCAAAAGAATATAAGAAGCCAAGGAATTATCCAGACAATAATAGCTAATGGGACACGAAACATAGTTTTGTCCTGAAAATCCATGTGAGTAATTGGAAGAAAAACAAGCGCTAACGATAAAGCAATTGCCGTAAACAACAATAGTCGATAGGGTCTTTCTTTGATATAAGCACGTATCATTTGGTGGTCGCTAACTCTTTTCAATCTTATCTGTCTCATATCTCAAAATGTTTATTTTCCTATACTTAAATATAGTTGAAATCTTTTTTTCGTAGCGGATGCCTTGCGCCAACGTTCCGTGCATAAGCCGTAGCGGGAAAAGGAGGGCTTGGTAAAACTTGTTCCGCTTTAGCGAATGCCTGCCCGCCGAAAGTTTCTGTAGGCGGGAGGAACGAACCTTCCTGCCGGCAGGCAGGTGCCAAGCCCGACTACCGCGAAAGTGTCCGCCGTTGTGCGGACTAAGCTAGTAAATTGCTGCTAGAACTTTACATGGAAGCCCGCTATTGCATATGCATGTTGGCGGTAGTTGCATCACTCAACTCTTTTTTGCTTTAACCGTATCCAACATTTCTTGTTCGTTATACAGTATAACAAAAGTCTTGTCAGTCCTTTGGTCAACACTTATTGAATCTATGCCCGCAGCGCTCCTGTGTGATTTATTGAGTCGAAATTCAAAACGTCCTTTCTTTTCAATTACATCAAGTCTCGGTGGTGCCAAGACTCCAGTAAATGTTGATTGCACTCTTAATTTATTGTCCTCAAAATAAATCTTATCTACTGGTTCAGTGAGTCTAAAAAAAAACGAAAACCCAACAACAACTCCTAAAAATGGGATCATCAAAAAACCTGCCGTCAATACGGGTAGAAACGAGAATAGTCGAAAGTAATTCTTCTCAAATTTCGCCTTACCAATCCAGTCACTAAATGGATACATTAATATTCCAGAAAGTAAGACTCCGATTAAAATACCTCTTGTCGTCCATTGCCCAGTAAAACTTATGTCGTCAATGATATTTAAAAGTCCTGCAATAATCGTCAATACAAGCAACGATAATAGGGATGAGAAAGTATTAACGAATTATTTTTTATTCTTCCCAAGAAATGCGAGCACTTCATCATTGAACACTTGCGGCTGATCAAGTTGCATCCAATGTGTAGCCTGCGAAATCTTCACAAACTTCGCTCCTTTTATGCACTGTGCTGTGGTCTCTGCTATTCGTCGCAACCCCATTGGACTCTGATTTCCTGCTAATACCAGGACCGGCACAGTAATCTTCTGCGCATCTTCGCAAGTGAAAGGAGGTCGCTGCGAAGTAAAGTCCAGCTGAAAGGCAGTCACATTTTCAAGAAGCATTTTTCGCTCTTCCGGTGTTGCCTTTTCAAAGTCTCCGGGCGCTACATGTGCTGCATATGTCTTTACAATTTGTTCAGCATTTCCTTTAGCAAAAACCTCCATCATCCGCATGCGAACAGCTTGTGATTCCTTTACCACCGAATCGTTTTCCAGTGTCTTACTCATTACTCCAGAGACTGCAGGCTCGGCGAGCACGAGACTTTGTACCATTTCAGGATGCCGCAACGTAAAGTTGAGGGCAATAGCACCGCCATATGAATGACCGACAATATGAGCAGAGTTTATACTCATTGCTTTTATGATCTCAAACAAATCATCTACTTGCCGCTCAAGACTCGCATCGGCATCAGGACCTGGTGAAGGATTGGGTGAATGATACCGGCGGCTATAAGCAATAACATGATAATGCTGACTCAATGGATCAATTGATTTTGTCCATTCCCGGTAATCGGAGACTGAGCCATGAATGAGAATGGCAGTTGGACCTTCGCCTGCTTCGAGATAGTTGATGGTTAGTCCGTTGACCGTGATCTTTCCTGTCTTTTGCACTACAGGAGCAGATTTATTTGTCCCAGATACTTTCGTTGCAGGTTTACAACCAACCGCAAAAAAGATCAACGACATGATGATGAAGATTTTCATTCTCGTCTAATTTACAATTGCCGCTAACGGCCCATACATATGCAGTAGCGGGAAAAGGAGGGCTTGGTAAAACGTGTTCCGCCGTGGCGAATGCAAGCCCGACTTGTGATTCACTATCCGCCGTTGCCGAAACTAAGTTAGTTAATTGCCTGAAATTGTAAACGAATGCCGGCCATTACTTATAGGCACAATGTTGCCAGCTGCACCCCGTCCATGCTAATTTGATCAAGGCGTTAATATTTTTCGTTGACAAAATCAACCCAACCTTTTTCAAAGTCGGATTCACTCACATTTAAAACATTTTTAATGTCCACGTAAGATGTAATTAAACCTGGCAATTTCTCCATACCCCATTTTTCAACTATATATTCTATAATGGTGTAACCTACATTGTAGATTTGATTACTGTTGCTCAAATATTTCAGCGTTAGATTTTTTCTCATCCCATATTTCACACTTATTTTATTTACGATACCTGCTTCATAATCACTGATGGCTTCCCAAAACCATTGAGGATACTCATTGGCAAACTTCTCTTCAAAAAATTTGGCAAATTTTTCTTTGTTCTCATTTGCTAATTCATGTTGAGCTTCCTTGATGAGAATATTCAACTGAACACAGTGAGTAAATTCATGAATTGCTGTCTTTAAAGGGTCGTTGGGAAGAATACTGTTAAACCAGTTTGTCCAAAGGAAATGAAATTCGTTGGGGCCTCGGCTCGTCCCATTTGCATTGCTATCAGGAAGTCCGGTCCCTTTGTTAAAGTCCGTCTGGGACGGGTGAATAAATACTCGAATTATCTCGTGGTCTGGGTCATTTAAATTAACTCTAATTCTGTGGTAATTGTCCTCTAAGTTATTAGCAACCGCTTGTGCTTCTTCTTTATAAATTCCTTGATATGAAATAGCAAAATGGTCGGTTCGTAATTCTGTTAATTTGTCCACGACTGAAATACTTCTAAATGTCTTTACTCCGAAATAGGTAATAATCAGTCCGCCAAATGCTAAAAGTATAATGTTTAATTTTTTCATCGTTCTATCTTAGCTATCTTATTGATTGTAGGTACTTCTTTGTCCAAGGGGTGTAGCTGCCAACGACCTGTGTATAAGCAGTGGCGGGAATAAGATACACATCACTGTCCCATGAAACCAAACGTTATTTAAAAACTAATTACAAACTTAAACTGAACCCCGCCATTGATTATGCATTTTGTTAGCGGCTGGTGTTGTTGCTTCTTTATTCAATTGGCAACTCATTTAAGAGTTCACGAAGCATTTTTGCCTTGTCATTTATTTCATTGCCTTCAATATTGCTTACTGACAAAATTGGAGAGAGTTTTGGATATAAGTCTGGTTTATTAAGCCAGTTTACAACCTGGTCTTTAATCCATTTGTTGTAAGCAATTGGATATGTTTTATTGGCAATAAAAAGTGTCTGTAAGTATTCTTGAAATGCTTTATATAAAATATCAAATGCCTGAAAGTACAAACCTCGTTTTATGAAAAATGGAATATGGTTTAAGTCGTATTCGCAAGCATCTCGTGTCATTGTCAGGCGTTGTAAGCGAAGCTCTTCTTTGTAGTAAGGTAACCATTTGTTTTGTAGTTCTTGGAAATAAGAACCTGCATTGTACATAGGTGCTGAATAACAAATTTGATTTCCAATTTCAATTTCAAAGAAATCAGAAGCAACGCCAATTTCTAAAATTGTAGGTGCGTAACTTCCATCAATAATGTCTAAATGCAAATGAGCAAATTGATTTGACTTTTTGTATTTTAAAAAGGTCGGTTGATTAACTGAATAATTTAACCAAGCAGTCTCAATATTTCCAATTTCGGTTGGTGTTGTTTCGGGTTTTACCAATACTGCAAAGTCAAGGTCGCTTTCTGGTACCGCCTGTCCTCTTGCACAAGAATTTACAACTAAAACGGTGTCCACATTTGACATGGTTAGAAAGTAGTCCCTCACCAGTTCTGCGGTGTCTTGATGTAACATTGTCGGAAAACTTGGCTTATATGTCATTTAGTGGAGTCTACAATTTATAGTCGTTTTATTAATGTTCAGTCGTCTGCTACACTTGACGCTAACAATAAAGTGTTTTATACGAAATCCTCAATGCTCCCACTTCAATCAAATTTCGCTTTTTCATAGGCAATCTGAATGATAAGCCTTATTTTTTTGGCTGGATTTCGCATAAAACACTTTGTTGATGTAGGCCATTTTCACTTCACTTTGTCCGTCTTTATGTCCCTGTCACTAAAGTTACAATAAATTTTCATACAATTTTCTTTACATATAGCCTGTCCGATGCCTTTCGGATTTAGGCGTTTACAGAGCAAGTTATAGCCAATCATAAGCTACGCCACCGTTGTCTCTAAATTGATGACCAGCGATTTTTCTCTGAAATCAATTGTGACTACCTTAACTACCTCGCCTTTGTGGATGGTTACGATGAATTCTTTTTCAAATCGTGAATCGTAACCGGAATGCTCATACAGGGTCATACTACCGATCGGCACCCGTAACTTACCAGAAAACCAGCTTGCTCTAACGGGTCTGTTCTTACTCCTTGGAAAAAGTCTCCTGAGTGAGTACCGGGCCGGCTTTCGAAAGAAAATAAAATTACGGTCGTAGTAGCCGTCGATATCCTTCAACAGGAGTTTGTTATGTCGTATTTCCCACCCAGCGACATAGCCGCGGATACATTCGGGCGATGAAACAAAAGGTGGCCGGATCTTTTTAGTGTTGAGCCAGAATTGTTCCAGGGGATTGGAATAAAGATTCAATTGCCCACCGTTGAACAATATTTTATCAGGTAGTTGTGCTGCCATGCACGTTAATACCGCTTCGTCAGTAACAACGTAGAATAGCATTTCATGAAAAACATGGGCATAGCAGGCCTTTGTAAATAACTTCTCTCTGATTGCAAAAATGGCTCTGTCAACAACGGAAAGAATCGATTAGCTGCACCAATATCATTTGGTCATTGTGCCACCATCAACCAGGTGATTCGACTACTGGAAGAATAGCGCCATGAATTGCATTTACCTTTGAAGAATTCATTGAAAAGGACATTCGCGTAATGATCGTTTGATACAAAAGCCTTGATCAGCTTGTCAGGGGCAAGATGAATGAACACTCATTCGCCGAAAGAGCCCATCATAGAGAGAGCAAAGATTCAATTGGTGTAAAGAGCGATTGAATTTATACTTATCGAACCGCGTAGTACGCGATCCGTACGCTATGTGGTGTGAGAGGCGCACCTCATCGGTGAAAAACCCGATGAGGCCGCCACTCGATTAGCGGTTCGTGCTATCGTGCAGTTATACTTATTAAAAATCAACAATATCATAATACCTTGCTGAAAACACGATCAACCAAGATCACAAATGTCATCCATAACACGACTAGGATTGATAGCAAATTAATAATTGTGAGTGTTGTAAAATAATTTCTCTGAAAACTATTGGACTTGGTAGTAATTTTTTTAGCGTAAAACTTTGAAGCAATTGGAATCAGAGCCACTAAAAATAACACAATAATTCCCGGATAAAGACCCGTGATTGCAACACCAATAATGCTGAGTGCTGCTACCGTAATGGTTAATACCATTGATATGGAGGTAGCAACGTTAAATGTTTTCGTTTCCATTTTGATAGTTTATGTTGAACACAAAAGTACTTTGAAATACAAAGTAAATAAAAGAATTATATAATTACAATTGGTTCAAATGATTTATTGCCTACTCTGTTTGGTTTCCAACATCCCCTTTTGTCAACGCGATTATAGATTTCTTTCAGCTGGGATAGTGTTCGTACTGCCGCCAAGCATGACCGCTTTTGTTACCACCAGTGCAAATCACTCCTTTTTAAGTTCCTCAATCTGCCCTTTTGCATAGTTCTTAGCTTGGTCGTCCCCATATTTAATTGTCAATTCGTAATACTTTATTGAATTTTTATAGTCCGTTTTTAATTTGTAAGCCTGGGCGATATTACTTAGAATAATGTAGTCAGTCGGTGCTAATTTCTCGGCTTTCAAAAGTGCTTCCAATGCTTTGTCGTATTCCTTTTTTATCAGATAAACAATCGAAAGATTTGATAAGCTTTCAACATGGTCAGGATAATATTTAAGAACGGTCTCAGCAATTTGTCGCATGTTGTCCAAAAGGTCATCATTGTTTGTATTGTATAATTGCAATTGATAACTCTGAATTGAGCTTAACAAAAACTGCTTCGGCTGATCAACAGGCCTATTGTCGGTCCATGTCCATTTATTCTTTATTTGTTCCGAATAGTCAATTGTCTTTATGATTTCTTCTGTAAAATCCTTGTAGTCCTGCAACTCACCAAACATGTATACTTTTCCAAAACGAATATCAAGCCTTGTCGGATTCTTAGCGATTCCTTTATCGGCATAGTCAAAACCCTTCATAATTGTTTGTGAGTCGTAATTTGAGTTGCCATACATATAGCCCACAGGTTCTTTCTTTGAGGTGTCTTTGTCCATGATTTTCAAAACATTCTCACCCTTTGGATTATTACCCAGTTGTATAAAATCCTTCTTACTTTTGTTTACATAGAAATTGAAATACGCAACATAAAGTTCTGGATCGTTGATATCGGCCTTTTCCCATTTTTGCAAAAGTTGCCGTTGTCCAGTTGTATCTTTTTTTGACACGAGGTCATTAAATTGTTGCTTAAACGTCTGCCCAATAGTTTGATTGAAAAATATAGTCAGTCCGATTAAAACTGTTATTGTTCGTTTACTCATCATCGTCTTATCTGCATTGGCGCTAACGCTTATGTATAAGAAGTGGCGCTGAGCAAAAATAGAAAAATGTCCCTCCTTATCAGCGCCATTTCTTATAGTTTTGTTGGGCGCTGTGGCCTTGCACTACTCTATTTTGTGTCGTCTTCTATAATTGGGTCAACACAACAATTTAAAGTGTCAGTCCTTAATTTTTTCTTTAGTTCGTCCTTGTCCCATTTAACGTTCTCGTACATTGTGCACTCATAGAGCATGTTGTAGGCTGAAAGATTCAATCCAATTTTGATTAAGTAGTCCAAGTTGTCTTGAGCTTCTTTTTCGTCACCTGGTCGCTTGTACTTAATTTTAATTAGATGATAAATCGTATCGTTTGTTAGGCCTTCATTAAAGCCGACTTGTTTTTTACTTATCAGTTCGTCTTTAATCTCTTTCAGCACTGCAAAAACTGTGGTGTCGTTCTTTTCCTTTTCCCTTCTGTCCCAGAATTCTTTATAATATTTAGGAGAAATCTCTCTGTGGGGATAAGTTAAAATCAAACTGTCAATGATGTCAATGCAGGGTTTATTAATGTAACTCCAAATCATGCATGGATTGGAAGTTAAATCGTAGTCCGAAAAGATTTTAGAGTAACCATATTTTTTGAACGTCTCATGAACTGATCTAATGTTCTCAGGTTTCCTAATCCAACTGTTGAGTGTAAAGTCCCTGTCAGATGGGTCGTAAAAACCAAGTCTTGATTCAATATAGTTTACACTATCAGACGTAGCTTCATTGTCAGGAGAACTACAGCTGATTAAACTAAAAAGTCCGAAGTATAATAGTTTGTTCAAATCTTTTTTGGCCATTCTGACTAACGTTTATGTATAAGAAGTGGCCCGATCAGGAGGGCTTGGTAAATGAGGAACGAATGCCAAGCCCGACTTCCGCGCGGGCATCCGCCGTGTGCGTTGGCCAAATTTAAGTAAACAGTTTGAACTTTGCACTCAGCCCGCTATTGCATATAGTTCCCATGTAATAATTCCGATAGCTAAATTGGGTAGAAAACGGAATTATGAAAACAACACAATCGGATTTCAGCAGCTTGCAGTTGTACATTGGTCTGGATGTACACAAGAAGCA
>Ga0184629_10000246_pt1 | contig 23938 bp, 12 predicted proteins | sample PLM4_32_b1_FD_133158 | JGI IMG/M metagenome (GOLD analysis project Ga0184629, IMG submission 133158) | Groundwater sediment microbial communities from an aquifer in East River, Colorado, USA - PLM4_32_b1 | ecosystem: Environmental > Terrestrial > Soil > Riparian zone | place: USA: East River...
ACGGCGCGCTGTCGGTTGTCGCGTCCGTGCTGGGGATGCTCGTCTCGATGGTATGGGGCATTCGAGTCACGCTGTGGGCCGGCGCCGCGTTCTACCTCTGCGCCGCGTTGCTGCTGCGTGGCCTCAGCTCAGCGCGCCGGCGACAGCGGTCCGAGTGGACCGGTGCCGCCGGCTAGCGTGCCACGCAGTTCAGAAGGGGTGGGGCGTGTCGCACGGGTATCAGGGGCAGAGCGCGCTCGTCCGCTCGGTCCCGTTGCTCCGCTGACCGTAGCTCCCGATCCCGCAGGCGGCAACCTGCTCCCGGACCACATACCAGAATCCGCGGCGCGAGATTGGCGAGGTGGCGTCCGTCGTGGACGTGGGGCTGATGCCGATCGCGATGCAGGTCTCGGCCGCGCCGGAGCCGACCGGCAGCTGCTCGAGATTCCCTCGCAGGACGTCGTAATCCGTCCCCGGTCTCGCGGGCGCCGGATCCCATGCCAGGCTCACCCCATCGGCAAGGAAGGAGACGCCGCTGATCTCCGCGGGCAGAGCAACGGCGGTGAGGACAATCGACGTAGGACCGTAGGTCACCTGCCAGTCGAGGCAGGGCTCCTGCGGCGCGTTCAGGGTAAGGGTGCCGGTGCGCGCGAGGTGGGTCATGATGGTGAACGAGTCGCCGGGGGTCGCCGTGTACCCGTTCACGAGGCTCACGTTGAGGACACCGGCAAGCGTGGCGTCGCTGCCGGCGCCGGTGATGTTCACGCGATCGAATTCCGTCCCCGGCGCCAGGCCGCCGATCTCGACGTTCCAGGCTCCGTTCGGACCCTGCTGCGTGTAATCGCCAACCAGACTGAGCGTGCCCGGCGACAGCCCCGGAGCGAGGGCACCCGTCCCCGAGACGATCACCGGCCCCGTGACCGTACCCGATCCCGCGAGCGTCCCTCCTTGGATGTTGATGTTCGTCGTGGAGGTGAACGCACCCCCGGTGAGCCGGGTGGTCCCCGCAGTCTGGGTGTAATTGGAAGCGCTCATGACGAGCGTGCCGCTCTGGGCGTCGACGGTGCCGGTGTTGAAGAACGGGATCGAAACCGACGTCGTCCCGGTGCCGGCCGACTTCTTGAACGTGCCGGAGTTGTTGAACGTTGTCGCGCCGCCGTAGTTGTTGACGATGGCGACGGTATCGGTCTGGGAGTCCCAGGTGCCGGTGTTGTTGATCACCGAGCCGGTTCCGGTCCACATGCCCAGGCCCGATGCCGCGGTCCAGTTCGCGGTGCCGGTGTTGTTGAGGGTGCGGTTGCCGTTGATGCCCACCAACCCGCTGAGGTTGAACGGGCCATTGACCGTCGTGGCGGCCGCCCCGGTCATCAACCCTCCTGACCAGTTGAACGTGCCGTTGAGGGTCAGCGCGCCGGTGCCGGCGAGGGTCCCGGCGAGGAACGTGAGAGTCGTGCTCGCTGGGAAGGCGAGAGCGCTGTTGACGTTCACCGTGCCGCTGCTGTTGAGAAGGACGGTCCCAGGGCCCGAGATCGTGGTGCCGGCGTTGAGGTTGAAGACGCCGGCGGCGAACAACAGGGTCGACGAGGCGCCCGAGACGTTCAGCGCGGTCGTGCTACTGCCGCCGCCGCGCAGGCTGATAGTGCCGGTCTGCACATTGACGGTGCCGGTGTTTACGAAGGGAATGTCCATGTAGGTGGTGCCGACGCCGGCCGACTTCTTGAAGGTCCCGGAGTTGTTGAACGTGGTGGCGCCGCCGTACTGGTTGACGATGGCGACGTTGTCGGTCTGGGAGTCCCAGGTGCCGGTGTTGTTGATCACCGAGCCGGTTCCGGTCCACAACCCCAGGGTCGATGCCGGGGTCCAGTTGCAGGTCGAGGTGTTGTTCAGGGTACGGTTGCCGTTGATGCCAGGCAACCCGCTGAGGTTGAGCGGGCCGTTGACAGTGGTGATCGCCGCCCCGGTCATCAGCCCTCCCGACCAGTTGAAGGTGCCGTTGGTCGTGAACGCCCCGGTGCCGGCCAGGGTGCCGGCGAGGAATGTGAAAGTCGTACTCGCCGGGATGGAGACAGGGCTGTTGATGCTCAGCGTGCCGGTGCTGTTGAGGCGGACGGTTCCGGGTCCGGACACGGCGGTGCCGGCGTTGAGGTTGAAGACACCCGCACCGAACAACAGGGTCGCCGACGCCCCCGAGACCGTGAGCGCAGTGGTGTTGCTCCCGCCGCCAGTGAGGCTGATCGTGCCGCTCTGGACGTCGACGGTGCCGGTGTTGTTGAACGGAATGGAGATGGTCGTGATACCGACGCCTGCAGACTTCTTGAAGGTCCCGGAGTTGTTGAAGGTGGCGGCGCCGCCGTAGTTGTTGACGATGGCGACGTTATCGGTCTGGGAGTCCCAGGTGCCGGTGTTGTTGATCACCGAGCCGGTTCCGGTCCACAACCCAAGGGTCGACGCCGGGGTCCAGTTGCAGGTCGAGGTGTTGTTCAGGGTACGGTTGCCGTTGATGCCAGGCAACCCGCTGAGGTTGAGCGGGCCGTTGGCAGTCGTTACGCCTGCCCCGGTCATCAGCCCTCCCGACCAGTTGAAGGTGCCGTTGGTCGTGAAGCCGCCGGTCCCGGCCAGGGTGCCGGCCATGAACGTGAAGGTCGTGCTCGCCGGGATGGCGAGCGCGCTGTTGACGTTCAGCGTCCCGGTGCTGTTGAGCAGGACCGTGCCGGGTCCGGAGACCGCGGTGCCGGCGTTGAGGTCGAAGACCCCCGCACCGAACAGCAGGGTCGCCGACGCGCCCGAGACGGTGAGCGCCGTCGTGTTGCTCCCGCCATTGCCAAGGTTGATCGTGCCGCTCTGGACGTCGACGGTCCCGGTGTTGACGAAGGGGATGGAGATCGTCGTGAGGCCGGCGCCTGCGGACTTCTTGAAGGTCCCGGAGTTGTTGAAGGTGGAAGCACCGCCGTAGAAGTTGACGATGGCGACGCCGTCCGTTTGGGAGTCCCAGGTGCCGGTGTTGTTGATGACCGAGCCGGTGCCGGTGCGCACGCCGAGGGTCGTCGCCGCGGTCCAGACCGCTGTGCTGGCGTTGTTGAGGGTGCGGCTGGCGTTGATGGCGACCACGCCGCTGAGATTGAACGGCCCGTTGACCGTCGTCGCCGCCGCCCCGGTCATCAAGCCACCCGACCAGTTGAAGGTGCCGTTGATGGTCAGGCTCCCGGTTCCCGCAACAGTCCCGCCGGTCTGGGTCAGAACCCCGTTGGCGTTGACGGTCGAGGCGGCGTTCAGCGTCAGCGTCGGGGAGGCCATGGCGAGCGTCTGCGTCCCACTCCCTCCGCCGAGAGTGAGGCTGTTCATGGTGGCAGCGACGTTGAGGGTCACGGTGAAGGTCGTGTTGCCGCCGTTCGCGGCGATCACCACGTCGTCTCCCGCGACCGGGAGCTGGGCGGGGCTCCAGTTCGCGGCGGTCCCCCAGTTGCCGGTGCCGGTGTTCCAGGTGGTGACGACCGTGGGAGCGTCGATGGACTCCGAGAAAGCCGAGGTGTTGCCGTCGTCGTCCGTGGCCGTCGCGGTCAGGCGGTCTCGCCCGTGGATGCCCGTCGGGACGTGGAGTTGGAAACCGCCCTGGCCGTCCTCCCCGATCGTGACCTCCATGGCGCCGAGCAGCCGCTCCCCCTCCGCGGCCGGACGTCGGTTCACCCCCTCCTGCCCTGGCGCGCCAGAGTGGGGGCTCGTGGCGAACAGTTCGATCCGATGCACCGACGCCGGCGTGCCCTGAAGCGCGCCCTCGACCACGACCTCCGCGGCGCGACCGGTGCGCGCCGCCGAGAACCATGCCGAAATCAGCAGCGGCGAGCGCGGCGATGCGTTGGCTCCGACCGGCGCCCCCTCGCCCGGGCTGGCGTTGTCCGCTCCCAGATCGATCCCGTCCTCCGAGTTGCGGACGATGGAATTACCGAGGACGGAGTTGCCGATCGACCGGGCGCCGGAGATCCGCACTCCCGCCCCACCGTTTCCCGCGATCACGTTCCGCGCCGCGGCGTCGGATCCGCCGATCCGGTTCTCCGAGGAATCGACGATGGCGATCCCGCTTCCCGCATTCGCGCTGTCGTCGGCTTCGTCCAGGCCGGCTCCGATGATGTTCCCCTCGAGCGTGTTGGAGCCGCTCCCCTCGATCCGTATTCCGTCCCCGCCGAAGCCGCCAATCCGCAGACCCCGGACCGTGCTCGACCCCGCGAGGATGCGCAGCCCGTCGGCGGGCTGGCTCAGCCCGCTTCCGTCGAGAATCACCCTCGGGACCGCGTCGTTCCGCCGCGACTCACTGGACGACGCCGGCTCGGGCCTGCGGGTGGCGTCGATCTCGACCGGGTCGGTGATCGCCGGCAGCGCCGCCACCAGTGAGATGAGATGAGGACCCGCACCGCGGAGGTCGAACCGGATGACATCCGGGGCAGCCTGGTTCGGGGCGGCGTTGGCGTCCAGGATCGCCTGCGTGAAAGAACCGGCGCCGGAGTCGCTCGTGTTCGTGACCCAGAACGTCCGCCGCTCCTGGGCGGCGGGGGCGGGCGGCGGCGGCACCTTTGCGGACGGGTCGTCGGAACGCCCGGCGGCGACCGCGACGGTTGCGCCGAGCGCGGCAGCCAAGACGAGAATGAGCCAGGGACGGACCGGGGCTTGACCGACGCGCCTGCTGATCATGGTGACCTCTCCGCTTGGAAGTGCGTGACGAAGATCCCGGGTTCGATGGGGTGGTGCCGTCCGCCGGGGCGGACCTGGTGCCGCTGCCCTCATGGAGAGGTGAGACGAGCCTGGCGCCGAAACGTCAGGGGGAGTGGGACGGTTGACGGGCCAGTGGTACGCCCTGACGATCCCCCCCCGGCAGCCGTCTAATCGACGGGGGGGATCGTGGGGACCGGACAATTTTGCTACTCTATGCAGGAGACAATCCGTTGAAAGCTCAGCACCGGGGGCCTATCTGGACAAGGATGCGTTCATGCACGCCTGCCGTGAGGGTGGCGGCTCGATCGAGGCGGCGCTGCGTGAACTCGATCGGTCGATGTTCGCGGTGCTCTATCGCGAGTGCCATCGCGCCGTCCGTGACACGGAGGCCGCCCGGGACCTGGTGCAGGAGACGTTCATCAAGGTGTGGCGGCGCTGCGCCACGTTTCGCGGCGATTCCGAGCTGCTCCCGTGGATCCGCGGGATCCTGCGCCACGCGATTCTCGACCGTATGAAGCGCCCGGACCGGGAGGTGGCGATGGAACGGGACGGAGAGCTCGACCCCGAGGTGCGGCGGAGCCTCGCGGAGGGCCTCGCCGCCCGCCCCCTCGCGGAGGAGGAGCTGCGGCGGGGCGAGCGCGAGGCGTGCTTCGCGCGTTGCTGGCGGAGCTTCGAGCGCGCCGCACCGGAGCACGCGACCGTGATGGCCTGGATCGTGGAAGACGGGCTCGACAACCGGCAGATCGCGGAGATCCTCGGGCGGACGCCGGGGGCGACCCGCGAGTTCATCTCCCAGTGCCGGAAGCGTGCGCGGACGCACCTGGCTGAGTGGTACGCCCTCGTCGCCGCCCCGGGCAACACGGCATGAACCCCGACGACGATCAGATCTGGCTGGAGGCGCTCTCCGGGCGGCTGCGCGCCGGCGCCGAATCGCAGGCGGCGCGAGAGGCGGCGCGCCTGCGCGCCGGGATCCTCGCTCGCGAGGTGGAACCCACCCCCCTCGTGCCCGCATGGGACCCGCAGCGCGAGGAGGTCCTGATCTCGCGCGCGCGCCGGGAGGGACTGATCCCCGTGGCCGTCATCGCGCGGCGGCGGGTGTGGACCGGCTGGCGTACCGCCGCGGCCCTGGCGGCGACCGTGACCATTCTGGTGATCGGGATCGTGATGTGGCCGGTGCCGGAGCGCGAGGCCGTCCGCGGCCTCCTGGGGGAGATCGTGCGCCTGGAGGCGGCACAGCCTCAGGTGCTGCAGCGCCAGATCGCCCAGGAGCTACGCGACGCGGGCGTGCAGGTCACCACCTACGAGCGGCTCGGCCGCTACGGCATCGACGCCGATCTGCCGACCCCGGTGCCGAGCGAGGTCGCCCAGGTGCTTCGCCGCTACCGGATTCCCGTGCCCCCCGATGGTGCGCTCAGTGTGGAGATCGCCCAGGCGGCGGCGGAATGAGGTCACCGCGAGGGCTCGTCGTCTGGGCCATCGCGGGCAGCGCCCTGATCGGTGGCCCGCCGGCCCGGGCGGTCGAGCTTCCGCCCACCTGCCGGTCCGAGGCGCAGACGCCGGATGAGAGCACGCCGCTCGTGGAGCTCCGCCAACGCGTCGAAGCGCTTGCCGAGACGGATCCCGACGCGGCGATCCGCCTCCTCTGCGCGACCATTCCCCGCGTTGCCCGCGAGCAGGGGGAGGACTCGGTAGACCTCGCCTGGTGGGTGGCCTCGCTTGCAACCCCTCTCATCGCCTATCGCGACTCTTATGTCGAGGCGATCCCGCTCCTCGAGTTCGCGCGGCCGATCTTCGAGCGGCGTCTGGGGCCGTACGCATCGGAGATCGCCGACATCCATGTGGCGTACGCGTGGATCCGCTTTCGCCAGGGACGCCTGGCCGAGTCCCGCTCGTCGTGGGAGGAGGCGCTGGGCGTTCGTGAGCACACCCCAGGCCCGAACCAGATCGAGCTGCAGAAGGTGCTGGTGGGGCTGGCTCAGGCGCAGCTGGCGCAGCGCGACTTCGCCGCGGCGCGGATCTCCCTCGAGCGCGCGCGCGGCATCCTGGCGGAGAACGGCGAGGCGGTGAGCGAGGCCGCCGCGGCGATCGAGAACGCCCTCACGAACCTCGAGGTGCGGCAGGAGGACTTCGCCGCCGCGAGACGCCACGCGGAAGCGCAGATCGCCATCGAGACTCAGCTCGGCGGCGGCGCCCCTCAGCTCGTGCCGGCCTACTCGCTCCTTGGCAACGTGCTCGAGCGCCTCGACGAGTACGAGGAGAGCGAGAAGGCGCTGCGCGAGGCGGTCCGGCTGGCGGAGTCGGCGGAGGGTCCGCTCCAGCGGCACCTCCTCGCGGCCCTCACCCTGCTCGGCAGCTTCCTGGACGACCGCGGCCAGCCCGAGGAGGCGCTCGCGCTGGAGCAACGCGCGCTCGCGCTCGGCACGGAGACGCTGGGCGCGGATGCGCCGAAGCTGGTCCGGGTGCTGGTCAACCTCGGGGAGGCGCACCGCGCCCTGGGCCAGCTTCCCGAGGCGCTGCATGCCTACGAGCGCGCCGGGGCCATCGTGGAGGCGCACCCGGCGGACGTCGAGCGCCAGGTGCTGGTCGCCTACTACCTCGGGCTGGGTGTCCTGAAGGTTGCGCTGGGCGAGCCGGCAGAGGCGGGTGAGGCGCTGGCTCGAGGGCTCGTGGCGGCGGGAGACGATCCGACGCTGTCAACGGCGCGGGCCGCCGTCCTCGTCGCCCTCGCCGAGGCCTCACCCGAACCCGCGGATCCGGAGCGGCGAGCGCGGCTGGCGCTGGCGCTCGAGCTCTATCGGGCCCGCCTTCCCGCGACTCATCCGACCATCCTGCACGTCATCAACGCGCTCTGCGGACTCGAGATCGAAAGAGACCCAAGCGCCACTCCCGACTGCGAGGACGCACGGCGAAGGCTCGAGGGGGCGCGCGAGGTGGAGCCCTCCCTGCGAGAGGCGGTCCACGGGAACCAGAGTCTCCTCGCGGAGCGGCGTGGCGATGCCGATGGGGCCCAACGCTTCGCGGTGCGGGCAGTCGCTGCCGCGGCCGCGCTCGGCACGCCCGATCCGCTCGGGCGCGCGCAGTTCCGCCTCGCACGCCTGCTCCACGAGCGCGGCGACGGCACCCTCGCGGTGTTCTTCGGGAAGGCGGCGCTCGGGCAGGTCGAGCGGCTGCGCGGCGGTTTCGTGGGAGAAGACCGGCGCTTCGACCGCGACTTCGTGGCGGACAAGGTCGCGGTGTACCGGGCGGTGGCCGACTGGCTCATGGAGGCCGGCCGCATTGACGAGGGGCTGGAGGTCCTGGGTCTCCTCAAGGGCGAGGAGCTGTATGACTTCGCCCTCCGTGACGCGACCCTGACAGGAGGCGATCGGGCGCTGGACCTGACCGAGTCGGAGCGCGCCATCCTCGAGCGTTACACGGAGGCGCTCGACGCCGACGCGGCGGCTGGGGGGGAGATCGCCCGGTTGAGCCGCTTGCGGGAGGCGAGCCGTCTCAGCGTCAAGGAGAGTCAGGAGCTGGACCGCCGTCTGGCCGGCCAGGCGGAGATCGAGTCCTCCCGCGCCGAGCGCCTGCAGGCGTTCCTCGTCGCAAACGCTCCCGATCCTGATCGCGCGGAAACCACTCGCCGTCCGCTCGCGGCGCCGGCGTTGAAGGCGGAGGCGGGGCGGTGGGGCGCCGACAGCGCCCTGGCGTTCTACCTCCTCACCGACACCCACCTGCGTGTGCTCCTCGCGACGAGTCGAGGGGAGACCGAGTTCCGCATCCCCGTCGACGCGGGCGCCCTGCGCCGCGACATCGGTCGCTTCCTCGAGTCGATCGGCGGGCGCGAGGATGTGCGCCAGGCGTCGCACGCCCTCTACGAGACGATCGCGAAGCCGCTCGACGACGCGGCGCGCGCGGCCGGCGCCAAGCGCCTCGTGCTCTGGCTCGATGGGGCGCTGCGCTACGTTCCGTTCGGGGCGCTCTACGGCGGCGGCCGCTACCTCGCGGAGGCGTATGCGCTGGAGGTGCAAGTCGGCGCGGCCGGCCGGCCGCTCCCCGACCCGCCGGGCGGCAGCGGCGTGATGCGGGTGAGGGGGCTGGGGGTGACGCGCGCCGTCGCGGGGTACCAGCCGCTGCCCGCGGTCGGCGACGAGCTGTGCTACGTCGTGCGCGGGCCGATCACCGGCCTCGTCACCGCGAGCGCCGCCTGCCCCGAGCGGGAGAGGGGAGACGGCGCGTTGGCCGGGGCAGGGTTCGCCGATGCGGCGTTCACCCGGGAGCGGCTCGATGCTCTCCTCGGCGGCACGCGCGATTTCTCCGTCCTCCATCTGGGGACGCACTTCAGCCTCCGACCCGGGAACAGCTTGCGCTCCTTCCTCCTGCTCGGCGACGGCTCGAAGCTGACGCTCGACGCGATCGGCGGCCTGGATTTCAGCGGCATCGAATTGTTGACCCTGTCATCGTGCCAGACCGGTCTCGGCGGCGCGATCACGGAGGATGGCCGCGAGGTCGAGGGGCTGAGCGCCATCGTCACGCGCCGCGGGGCCCGACGCGTCGTCGCCAGCCTGTGGGAAGTGGAGGACTCCAGCACCGCGCTGCTCATGCGAAGCCTGTACGGCTCGCTGCGCGCGGCCCCCGACGACATCCCCGTCGCGCTGCGCGACGCGCAGGCCGCGCTCCGGGGGACGGTCCGCGACGGCCGGCACCCATACGAGCATCCGTACTACTGGGCGGGGTTCATCGTTTCGGGCCGGGAGCCCTGAGCGCGCTGCCTCCGCTGCGGCCGGGGGGCCCCACTCGCGCCCCCCGGCTCCTTCGCTACGGACAGGGTGCGAGCAGGTCGAGCGCGGGCGGGCCGTAGGTGCCGTTGCCGCACAGGTTCTGGGCGCGCACGAGGTAGTAGTAGCCGCCCTTCGAGGCCAGGGCGCGGGCGTCGTTGCGGGGGAGGTCGGCAAGCTCGTTCGCCCAGCAGGCGACGTCCGCGTACCCCGCATCGGCGTGCAGATCCGAGAGCAGGCCGCTGGCGATGTCGTAGCAGGTATCCTCCCCCGCCACCAGGTCCTGGCTGTCCCAGGTGACGGTCGCCGTGCTCGCGGGCAGCGCGTGCGCGACGCCCACCCCCGTCACCTCGGAGGGCGGCGCGAACACGCCCCCTTCGAGGTAGGCGCAGTCGAGGGCGTCGGCGAGCGCGTCCCCGTCGAGGTTTCCCGTGTACGAGTTGTACATCGTGAGCGTGTTGTCCGTGTCGGCGTCGAGGCCGCTGAGGGGCGTCGACGTCGCCGGCGGGTTCGCCATGAGCGTGTCGCCGATCGGCGAACTGGTGTCGAGCCCCATCTCGTAACCGAGTACCGTCGTCTCCTCCGCCAGCGTCCCACCCGGGCGCACGAGGAACAGCTTGGGGAGGAGGGCGCTGGTCGGTTGGCCCTCGGCGGGGAGCACCAGCAGCACCGTCTCCTGGGTCGGAATCGGGTGGACGCGCAGCCGCGCGGCAGCGCCCGTCGGCGACTCCTCCGCCACGTAGATGTGGCCATACCCGTCCAGCCGGTTCACGCGCGTCGGATCCACGTCGCGCTCGTACCCCGGCACTAGAACGCCCGGGTTCATCGCCTCGAACGAAATGCCCCCGAGCCCCGGCGGGGCCGGGAGGATGAACAGGTCGGCATCCCCTTGGTCCTGCCTCTCGATCGGGACGTACAGCGTCCGGTCCGGGTGCGGGCGCGGCATCACGAACGGATCGACGCCACGCTCGAATCCAAACGGCGAGATCGTGGCCTCGGCGACGATCGCCGCGACCGTGTCGATCGACCGGATTCTCGCGCTTCCCCGCTCGTCGTCCTCGGGGACGAAGGCGAAGAAGTTGGTCCAGACCACCGGCTCCACCCCCTTCTCCCATCCGAGCACGCTCGCGCCCGGGTTTGCCCCCTCGAGGTCGCTGACGACGTGGCCGGTCATCAGGTCCACGACGAGCAGGTTCGCGTCCGTCCCCTTCTCGGTCTCCCCCGGCACAAGCAGGAGGTCGAAGTCGGCATCCCCCTCCGCCTCGCACCAGGGAACCACGTCCACCGCCTCCTCGTAGCCAGGGATGCTCGGCGACCCCGGGAGGTTGTCGAACTGGTAGCGCCAGTAGGCAACGCCGGAGCAGCCGTTGACGAGGTACAGGTCCCCGCGGTCCGCCACCTTGTCCTCCACCGGGACCAGCAGCGGAAAGCAGTACGCGATCGGGTCGAGGCAGTTCGCCGGATCGCCGGGGGAGGCGCTGAGCAGCGCGATGTCCACGTCCCGCTCGAAGCCGGGGAACGGGGTCTTGCGCGGCAGTGGATCGTTCGTCGCCTTGACGCTCACGAACCCCAGGTAGGCCGGCGGAGGCCCGGGAGGGGCGCCGAAGTCGAAGTCGAAGAACGCGAGATTGCTGCCGGTGCCATCCGCGGCCTGGACCGGGATCGCGAACCGTGCGCGGTCGGGAAGCGTGTAAGCCAGCCCATCGACGGCATCCAGGAAGCCCGGCAGGTTCGCCGGGGGCTCGAACTCCTCGAGCGCGCAGCTGGTGCCGGGGGCGACGATGTTCGCCACGACCGTGCACTGGCCGAAGCGAGCGACCGCCGCAGAGAGGTCGATCGTGAGGATGCCCGCGGCGGAGCCGTCCTCCCTCTCGAGCGGGATGATCGCACCGGGATCGGGATCCGGATAGCGCGTCGCCACGGCGTCCACGTCATCCTCGAACCCGAGGTTGCCGAGCGAGATCACGATCGGGCCGGCGGTGATTAGGCCGCCAGGGCCGACGCTCATCACCAGCACCTCCGCCCCGCTGCCATTCTCGGTCTCGGTGGGAACGATCACGACCTGTAGCCCGCCGGCCGTGTTGGTGATGATCGGATCCACGCCGTTCTCGAACCCCTTCACGGGGAGAGTGGTCGCCGGCCCGAGGCCGATGGCGGCGCCCGTGAGCGGGTCGAGATTGAAGATGAGCAGGGCAGGCGGGGCCACGCCGTCCCCTTCCGAGGCGACGACCAGGAACTCCCGGTTCGGCGCGACCGCGAGATCCACGTCGTCCTCGAATCCGTCGACGGGGAACAAGGCGGCGAGGGGCGCCGGCGCGGTGAGGGCACAGGTCAAGGCGATCAGCAGGATGGGAAGCGTGCGTGCGTTGGCGCTGTTCATGGCGTCTCCTGCGGCTGGAGATCGAGGGACGAGCAGCGCGCGACCCACGCGGGAGCCTCGGCCGTCCCCATGGCCAGCCGTCTTCCCTTCTAGTCGAACCGGACCCGGTCCTCCTTACACCTTGCGGAGGGGGGGTGACTCAGGGGGCGGAGGGGCGCAGGACGAGCACGAACGGCGCCCTGCCGGACGGGTGGGAGGAGGATCTCGCCGCCTCGCGCTCGGCGCTGGCCAACGCCGCGACCGGATCGCGGTGTTCCCGCAAGGCACGGTGGAAGGAGATCATGAGGCGGGCGGAGGCGGCATCGTGGGTGCGCCACAGGCTGGCGGCGATGCCGGTGGCACCGGCACGCAGGAACGCCCAGCTCAGGCCGAGGACCCCCTCCCCCGGGAGGACCTCCCCCTCCCCCGTGCGGCACGCGGAGAGGATGACGAGCGCCGGCCCCAGGGGGAGGCGCGCGACCTGGTCGAATCCGAGCCGCTTGCCGCCGGAGAGGATCACCGCGCAGCGTCCCGGAGACCGCGTCGAGGCGACGGCGTGGGTGGCCAGGTGGAGGATCCGGAAGCGACCCAGGGGGAGCGACTCGAGCTCCTCCGGAGTGAAACGCTCGCGGCTCAGCGACGTCACCTCCTCTCCGGCCCATAGCTCCGCAATCCCGGCGAGCTCGCGGGAGGAGTACGGCAGCTCGGGGAACTCCCCCGCCTCGTCCGCCAGCGGGTCGCCGGCAAGCAGGAGCGGCGGCCGGAGATCGTCCCATGCGGGCGGGATGCCCGCCTTCACGAGCACGGCGGTCTCCACCGCGTCCCCGAGGAATCGCGCCTGAGGTTCCGTGCTCCCGCCGCCGCCGTGCCCCGTCCAGCGCAGGGCGGCCGGCGGGACGAGCGCCAGCTCGCCGTCCGGCACGAAGTAGATCCGCCGCGCCTGCTCGATCCAGCCGCGCACCGGGGCCAGCAGGATCTCGCTCAGCCGACCGCCCGCCGCCCCCGCCGTCGTATCGTCCGTCCCCACGCCCCCCTCGAGCCAGGCGCGATAGCGCCGCAGCGGCTCGCGCAGCTCGCCCCATCCCGGCAGCGGCAGGGCGCGCGCGCCTTCCGCGCGGATCGCCACCAAGACGCCCCGCTCCTCGCCGATCAAGTAATCGAGCAGGAGCTCACCCGGGGAGAGGCCGCGTCGGATGGACGCAACCGTCGCGCTCGCGATCTCCCCCTCCCCCGCGCCACCCGCGGCCGCGTTGAGGGATCGCCCGTGCGCCTTCTCGACGACCGCCAGCACCTCCTCGACCCGTTCGAGGCGGCCGCGGTCGTCCGTTCCCCCCGCGAGCGTTGCCGCCAGGTCGGCGTACGGCTCCGCCCGCTCGCGCAGGAACCGTAGCCCCTCCGTCGCGGGGTCGAGGGCGGTCCCCATCTGTTCGATCATCGCCACCGACTGGCGCAGAACGGTGACCGCCTGCGCCGGCCGCTGCTCCTGGAGCGCCTGCCGCCCCTGCAGCCACTTCGCCAGCCACAGCGGCTCGGCGGCGTTCCCCGCTTCCGCCGCAGTGATGACCCGCCCGAGGCGCACCCCCGCCTCGCGCGGCCGATGACGCCGCAGATCCACCTCGGCGCGCCACGTCTCGGCGAGGAGGGAGGTGAGCTGGTCGGATGTCTCCCGCGCGGTCCGGTCGAGGTGGGCGACCGCCCCGTCGAGATCGCCGGCGAGCAACGCGGCACGCCCGAGGTAGAGCCCCGCCCGGACATGCTGCGCGGGGATTTCCTCGGAGACGCGCAGCAGCCACGCACGCGCCGCGTCGTAGCGACCCTCGAGGAGCAGGAGCCTGCCCAGCGTGACCGCGGCGCGCGCCGCCTCGGTCTTGGCGCCACGCTCCACGAACTTCGCATGCGTCGCCGCGAGCACGTCGTACGCCGCGCGGGCATCTCCGAGGTGGAGCAGCACGACGCCGCGGTTGTACTCGCAGGTCAGCGCCGGCTCGGCCATGCCGAGCTTGTGCAGCGCCGCCTCGGCCTCGGTCAGCACCCGTCCGGCCTGTGCGAGATCCCCCGTCCTCCAGAGCAGCCCGGCGAGGTTGTTGAGCACGAAGGCTGCGAGGTCGTCGCGCCCCGCGGCACGCGCCGCCGCGAGCGCGTCCCGGTAGTCGCGGTCCGCGCGCTCGAGATCGCCGGCCTCGAACGCCAGCCAGCCGAGCCGGTTGCCGGCGCAGGCGAGGCCGACCTGGTCGTCCGCTCTGCGGGCCCGCTCGAGCGCTTCGCGGTACTCCCGGCGGGCGTCCGTCGCCTTCTCCTGCACGAACAGACACTCCGCTACGGCCCATACCGGCTCCCACCGGTCGGGCCGCTCGGCCGCGAGCGCGCCGGCGAGCGCGATCAGCTCCTCGAGCGTCCCCTCCTTCTGTGCACGTTTGACCGCGGCGCGCCAGGGGCCGTCGCCCACCGGACAGGAGTGCAGGTCGGTGTCCGACCCCGCGGGGGGCGGCGGACCCGCGGCAGGATCGCAGGCGCAGATCCAGAGCAGGGGAAGGAGAAGCAGGGGGTGGAGAGCCGGGCCGAGGGTGGCGCCGCCTTTGGCGGCGTGGACCCGGGTGCCTACGGAGGGTCGCAACCGAAATCCCCGATCGTGCACGGCTCCACGGCGTACGTGATGTCGCCCAGCGCGGCTTCGGTCTGCACCCCCTTGTCGGCGACTCCTGCCCCTCCGGCGTGGGTGAACTGCTTCTCACGGGTCACGCCGAGCGGACCCCACTTCCCCCCGCCCTCGAAGACCCCGGCCGGGGCCTCGAGGTTGCCCACGCCGAGGGTACCGGGATCGTCGGCCTTCGCGAGGTCCGGCACGCACTCCGGCGGGCAGCCCGCCGCGCAGTGGCACCAGACCTGATACGCAGTCGTATCGGGGTCGCACCCGACCGTGTGCCAGGAGATCTCGACGTCGACGCTGACGTCCGGATGCTCGGTCATCACGTGGGTGATGGTGCAGCCGTGCGGGAAGTGGTTGATGTCCAGCGCGCGCGGCCCGCCCCCGACCGGGATGTTCGCCTGGGTCCCGTCGGGCCGCAGGACCGTGACCGTGTTCCCCCCCCGGTTCGCGACGAACGCCTTGCGGAAGGCGACGTGGTCGTGAATGGCGACGTCAACCGGGTCCGCGCCAACCGGAAACGACTGGATCGCGCACGTCTGCGGGCTGACGAGCCTCGCGGACCCCGTGCCTCCGCCGCTTCCGTCGACGACCAGGACGGTGTAGCCGTTCGGTCCAACGCCGGTCACCGCCACCCCGCGGGGGACGCCGCCGAGGGTACACGACCCGCCGGTGTCGAGGTTGACGACGCGACCCCCGGGTCCGGCGGGCAGCACCGGGAACTCGCGCGAGAACGGTACCGCGAGCCCCAGCGTGTCCGGGATCGGAGTGCCCGTCATGAACGACTCCTCGTGGGAAGCGATGACGCTCCACGGGGCGCCGATCTGGAGTCCGGCCGCGACGAGCCGCGCGACGATCCGGGAGGCCGGCGTGCTCTCGCGGTAGGTGTACCAGGCGCGCTGGAAGGCAGGCCCGTGTTCGGTCGGGAGAACGACGACATCCATCCCTTCCCTCGCCACGCCGTCGGCCACCGGGTGCAGCATCCCCGCGGCCACCATCGGCGGGGTGCCGGGAGGATCGACGGCGAGCGCGCGCTGATCCAGCACGACGAACCACGGCTCCGGCGGCAACGACATCGAGGGCTGCACCTGCGCGGCGACGTGAAGGTACGACTCGACGGACGGGAGCGTCGCGGCGAGGAACTCCCGGGGGCGCGCGGCGTCGCAGGCGCGCAGCTCGACCGGGTGACCGACGAGCGTCGCGAGGTTCACGGAGCGCACCACCGTCCGCGTCGCCACGTCGATGACGCGCACGAACGCCCCCTGGGTGACGAAGGCGAAGCGGGCGGCATATCCCTCGACGGAGGAGAAGGCGACGCAGGTGGGGGCGGACGGGAGGTCGGTCAGCGGCACCCCCCCGACCACGGTCTCGAGATCGGCGTCGATGATGGCGATGTCCCGCGAGGACCCGTCGACGACCCAGACCTCAGGGCCGGCGGCGGCGAGCGGGCCGACCGCGGCGGCAATCCCCAGCAACCAGGCACCCAGATTCGTTCCCCTGGCATGCCCCCGCGTCGGACTCGAACCGGCTGTGGTCATGAGGTCGCCCTCCTGTGCGGGATTCCGCCCGCAAGTATACGCCGCGAGCCCTGCGGACCGATCAGGGGGCCGGATCCACCCCGGGCGCACCCGCCACGACGAAGGCGCGCCGGAACACCACCCTCCCGTGCATCGGATCGCCCGGTTTCTCGTACACGATCGCCACGAGATGCGGTCGCTCGGCCACGAGCCGGCGGCGATCGAGCGTGATCCGGATCGTGCCGTCCGGATCGAACGCTGCCCCAGTCCGCCGCTCGCTCCAGATCACCTCCCCGTCCCTCCGGATCTCGACGCGGAAGGCGGCGCCGGGATCCTGGAGGTCCTCGCGGTCGATGCCGGTCTGGAGCCTGAGGATCACCGCGCCGCCGCGCGGAACGTCGATCGCCGCTCCAGGCCCGGTCGCGTCGCGGACCAGATCATCCGTGACCACGATCTCCCGCGGCAGCTCCGCGATCACTCCAGTCTCGATCCCCGGCTCGCTGAGGTGGCGGTACGCGGGGATCGCCAGCGCGATCAACGCCAGGAGGTAGGCGAGTGCGGGGAGGGGGCGCAGGATTGGGCCCGCCAGCAGCCTCCGCACGCGCGCCGCGAAACGGGCGGAAGCGGGCGCGGGCACCGGGCCCGCCGCGCGCGGCTCGAGCTCCGCCAGTAGCGCGCGACAGGCGGCGAGAGCGTCGCCGCACGCCACGCAGGCGGCAGCGTGGGCGAGCACCCAGCGAACCGTCTCAGGACCGAGCGCGGCGGGATCATCCGCAACCTCCCCGAGGAGCTGCGCCTGGGGATGCTCCTCGAGCAGCGCGAACGGAGTGGAAGCGTAGAGGTCCTTCAACTCCGCGGCCTGCTCCCGCAAGTCCGCACAGCCACGGCAGGACTGGAGATGCCGCTCGACCCTCACCCGTTCCTTCTCCGCGAGAGTCCCCTGGACGTACCAGGGGAGGAGCGAGGCGACATGATCGCGAGCGTCCACCTTCTACCTCACCGCGACGGCGACGAGCTGCCGCCCGATCTCGCGGGCCCGCTCGAGGCAGCGGTGGACCCGCACGTACAGGTTTCCGACGTTGATCGAGAGGCGGCGCGCCGCCTCTGCGGGGGGGAGCTCCTCCGAGTAGATGAGCCGCCAGAGATCACGGCACTCGACCGAGAGGCGCTGGTGGATGTATCGCAGACGGTCGAGGCGGTCGCGTTCCTCCTGGCGTCGCTCCGGATCGGGACCCTCCCCCGCTGCGTCGAACGCCTCGGGCATCCGCTGCTCGAAGAGGTCCCGGTGCTTCTCGCGCCGATAGAGGTCGATGCAGGTATAGCGGGCGACCGAGGCCACGTACGGCCGCAGGCTGGATGGCGCGGGGAAGCCGCCCTGCCGGCCGATGCGGAGGAGCTTCAGCAGGACCTCCTGGACGACTCCCTCGGGGTCCGAGAACCTCCAGCTCCCGAAGCGGACGACCGCGGCGACCCAGCCGGTGATGATCGTCTGAGCCTCCTCGTCCCCCGCGAGAAAGGCCTGCGGGAGTGCTCCCAAGGGGAGCGGGGGGCCGGTCAGGTCGCGCATGGGCATCGCGGGGTCCATGGCCTCGGAAGCGCCGCAGGGGATGCAAGATCGCCGATTGCCGCGAGCGTACCCTGCCGGCGGGCGCGAGGCAAGCAGTACCGACGACGCGGCCGTCCCCGGGGTCGGCGGCGGCTTCCCCCGCCTTCCTACAGATCCTGTCGCGCAGCCACGGAATCCTTACACCTGGACCGCAGCGATCGGGGGCATACGGTCGGCGCCCGGTCTCCGCACCCGACGCCCGTCGCCTCAGCGGGCCTGCCGGCGCAGCGCTTCGGAGGCGGCACGGCTGGCGACGATCTCCTCCCCGCTCACCAGCACGACGAGCAGCCGCCGGTCGTCGTACGGACGCATGAGCTTCACGGCGTCGAGGTTGACGATGTGGGATCGGTGGACCTGCACGAAGCGCTCGGGATCGAGGCGGCCGGCGAGTTCGGTGAGGCTCACGTGCAGGAGGAACGGCCCGCCGGGCGCGTGGATCTCGGCGTAGTCGCCGCGCGCCTGCACCCGCTGGATCGTCGTGACCGGGATCGGGACGATCCGGTCGCCGGTGCGCGCGAAGAGGCGCCGGAGCGGTGCGCTGCCGAGCGCCCCCCGCGCCCGCTCGGGTGACGGAGTGGCGTCGGGGTCGAGCGCGAGGCGCCGCCGCACGCGCTGGAGCATGCTGCGAAAGCGCTGGTGCCCGAACGGCTTCACGAGATAGTCGAGCGCCCCCAGCTCGAAGGCGGCGACCGCATAGCGATCGTACGCCGTCGCGAAGACCACCTCGGGCTGGTGACGGATCCTCTCCAGGACCTCGAGGCCCGAGAGCTCGGGGAGACGGACGTCGAGGAAAACCAGGGCGGGCTTGAGAGCGTCGATTCGTGCCACGGCCTCGCGGCCGTCCGCCGCCTCCCCCACCAGCTCCAGCCAGGGCGCCTCCTCGAGGAAGCCCCGCAGCATCTGCCTCGCCTCGGGCTCATCCTCCACCACCAGCGCGCGCACTCGCTCCTCGGTCATTCATCCCCCCGCTCGTGACCCGGCGGATCCATCGCCAGCGGCAGCCTCAGGACAACGCGGTATCCCCCGTCCCCAGTCGGCCCGAGTGCCAGCTCCGCTCTCCCCTGATAGAGGACGTCGAGCCTCTCCCGCAGGACACGCAGCCCCGTGCCGCTGTCGTCGCTGTCCGCGCCGGCACCCTCCCCATCGCCCTCGTTGCTCACCTCGAGACGCAGGAGACCCCCCTCGACTCTCGCGTCGATGCTGACCCTGCCCCCCTCGGCTCGCGGGGCGATCCCGTGGCGCACCGCGTTCTCGACCAGGGGCTGCAGGCAGAAGGTCGGCACCGATTGATCGAGCGCCGCCTCGTCGGCGCGGCGGGTGACCTGAAGCCGATCCCCGAGGCGAATCCTCTCGAGCTGCAGGTACGTCTCCATGAACTCCCACTCGTGGCGCAGCGCCGTGCGGTCAACGCCGTCGCGGTGCACGCGCAGCGCGTAGCGCAGGAGATCTCCCAGCCCCTCGAGCGCCGCCTCCGCCAGGGCGGGGTCGCGCCGCATCATGCCGAGCACCGAGTGCAGCACGTTGAAGACGAAGTGGGGGTTGAGCTGCGCCCGCAAGGCCGACAGCTCGGCCCGCGCCCGCAGCGTCTCGGCGCGGGCCGCGCGCGCCTCCTCCTCGCGCAGGCGCCGGTCGATCAGCCAGGCGTGCGAGGTTGCCGCAATCGCGGCGTAGGTGAGCGCGCTGATGAACACCTGCCACGCGACGACCCCGGCGAGGAGCCGGAACGACTCCTCGCGGCGCACCAGAAGCGTGTCGAGCCAGAGGAGGAGCGTCTTCGCCGCGAAGGCGAGCCCAACGAGCCCCAGGGCCGTGGGAAGGTGCGCGAGGAGGAGCCCCCTGCCCCCCGCACGGCGCGCGTCCAGCCTCCGGCAGGCCGCGAAGACCGCAATGGCGAGCAGCCCGTCGGGGATGCCGTTCGCGAACGCCCCGCGGACCGCCATCGGGAGGGGGAACCCCGAGAGGGCGAAGAGCAGAGTGTACACGGCGACGAGCAGCAGCCACGCCGCCGCCGCGGCGAACGCCATGGGACGACCGAGCCCTCCCCCGGCGGCCACACCGGCGCCGCCGGAGGAGAAGCGGTCCGCCGCGCCGGCCGGCGCCGGCGCCGCGTCAGCGTACGGTCGCTGCTCCCTGTCCGGGCACATCGTCGTTGTAGAGTAGCGCCGATCCGACCGCCGCGACCAGCCGGAGATCGGGCTTCCGGAGTCCCAGCGCCTCGCGGGGGATCCCCACGACGAAGGCGCGCCGCTCGGGGTCGATGGCGAACCTCAAACCCTGCCCACCACCAGTCCCCATCGTGCCGGCGGCGACCTGATCCGCGTCGGCGACGCCGATGAACCCCTGGCACCCCTCCGCCACCCGGATGCACCAGACAGTGACGAGGCGATCGAACTTGAAGGCGGAGTTCTCTCCCCACCATGCCTGTCCATTGGCCGGGTCGCCATCCACGTCGAGCGCCGCGTTCAGACCAAGCCAGCGGTCGTGGGGCGCCCCGGCGAGAGTCATGCGCAGCCAGAGGATCCCGTCCGCCGACGCCGGGATCGCCTCGAGGCGCGTGGCGTCCGGGAGCGACGGCAGCTTGCCGTCGCCGACCGGGTCGTCAGCGAGGGGTACCCACCCCGTCGCCGGGATCGACGCCAGCGGGGCGAACGGGACGATGGCGACCGATCCGCTTGGGCCCGTGGCGAGCGGCGCCGCGGCCGCGGGACCGCGACCGTAGAGGGCGACATCGTCCACCTCGAACGCCACCTCCCCGGTCGGGCCCTCCGCGTCCCGTGGGATCTGAGGGGTCGTGATTCCAAACACCTGCACCGCGTCGGCGGACCACCGCGTCCCGTCGGGCACCTTCCCCTGCGGCACGAGCGCGGAGAAGGGGACCTCGACGTTCCGCCAGGCGACCGTGGCGTCGATCTCGGCCATGTAGTTGATCATCCCCGCGCGAAAGCCGGCCTGAAGCCGTCCCGGCCCCTTGACGCGTAGCCGGACTCCGTCGAACGCCCCGAGGTTGACGGAGCGTCCCGAGCGCTCGAGCTGCACCCACGTGCCGACGAAGGCGCCGCGGCCGCTCAGGCTCCCGGCGAGCCGGAGCACATGCGGCGAACTCGCCGTGTCGCCGGGGCGGATCTCGATCCGCGCCTCCGACGCACCCCCCGCCAGCTCGTCGGCGAGCGCGAACCAGTAGAGACCGGAGGCGGCCTTGAGATCGCCGTCCTCGAAATCGTCGAGAGTCCAGGTCCCCGGCGCGTCCGCCAGGATCGGGTGACACGAGCGCATGAGGACCACCAGCAACGCCAGTACGAGCTTGACCGCCGACTTCAGCATCTGCCCACCTCCGTTCCGTGTCCCCGGGCTGCGGCGACGATCGGTGTCGCGGAAGGCGGGGCGATGGACAATGCTACGAGGCAGGCGCCCGGCGGTCGTCGGCGAATCGCCGGGCCGCCCCTCCAGACCGTGGAACGGGCTCGGCCGTCGCTGAACGGCGGCAGTGTGGAACCGTCGGCACCCCGCTTGCATTCTCCGACTCGGATCCGCCTGAAATTCAGCGAACCGTCACACTATCCAGCCGGCGGCAGGCCGTGGTATCTTCGCCACATCGTTCACAGGGCGCGAGAGCTGGGAAAAGTGGCCCGGCTGGCGGGTTCCCTGCCGGCGCGGATGCGAGGCGTTCAGGGTCTCTCTGGGTGCCATGGCCCGTGGGGTGTGTCTAGTGACCCCGGGCCGGGGGGGGATGGCTCCATGACCACCGCCAGTGCTCGTGCCCTCGGCGCTCGGCGACTCTCCCGGTGGCTCACGATCACCACCCTCGGCGCGCTCGCCGCCCTGCTCGTGCCAGGCATCGGGATGGCGGGGGAAGGTCAGCGGGGACCGGCGCCGGGTTCGAGGCAGGGGGACCCGGGGACTGCCCAGGCATCCCCTCCCGCCTTTGCCCTGCTCGGGGAACCCCTCGGCGAGGGGAACCGCCTCGAGCTCGGGACCGTCTTCGTCGGGCACCCGACTCACGTGCTGATCGAGGTTCAGAACACCGGCGGCGGAACCCTCGAGCTGAACTGGGCCTCCTCCGACATGGCGGTCCTCGCCGCCACCCCGGCCGCGCTCTCCCTGACGGGCGGTCAACGTGGCTCGCTCGAGCTCACCGTCACTCCCGCGACCGAGGGCGCCTTCTCCGTCACCGCCCATCTCGTCAGCAACGCCGCCCAGGGGCAGATGGACCTCCATCTCGAGGGGATCGCCCTGGCGCCGCCGTCGATCCTGGTGACGCCATCCGCACTCACCTCCGACCTCCCTGTCGGAGGCGCGGAGAATCGCGCCCTGACGATCTCGAACTCCGGTGGGACCGCGCTCGAATTCACCACCGAGACTCGGGCCGAAGGAGGAGCCTGCCCGCCGGTCGCGGCCTGGGTCGCAGGCGCCGGCGCGAATGCCCTCATGCGGGTGGTACTGCCGGCCGGAACGGCCTCCGCCGTCGTCGCCGGGCTCGGCGGGCCATGGGGAATCGACGTCCCGCCGGTGGGAACGACCGCCTACGCCACCGAGTTCGACGCTCAGACCCTCGCCCGGTTGAACACCACGAGTGGAGCCCGCGAGCCGATCGCCGCCTTCGGAGGGTTCCCGACCGGCCTGGCGATCTCGGCCGACCGCACTCATGCGCTCGTCTCGCTGCTCGACACCGGGGAGATCGCGAGCGTGGATCTGGGGAGCGGCTCGATCTCCCTTCTCCCGGGCGTCCTGGCGGGTCCCTGGGACGTGGCGCTCGAGTCCGGTGAGTCCACCCTGCTCGTGACCGAGTACTTCGCGGGGAACCTGACCCGGATTGATCTGGTGAGCGGTGCCGCGACGGTGATTGCCGCCGGGCTGATCGGACCGGCGGGGCTGGCGATCGATCCATCGGGCCAGCTCGCCTATGTCGCCGCGGCGGACGCCGGCGACCTCCTGGCCGTCAACCTGACCACGGGGTCGAGCCTCTCCGTGGCGACCGGCCTCGGTGCCCCCACCGGAATCGCGCTGGCAGGCGGCGCGGCGTACGTGGTCGATGCCGCCGCCGACCGGCTGCTGCGCGTCGAGCTGGCGACGGGAGACGTGACCGTGGCAGCCTCCGGCATCGGCGTCCCATTCGGAGGAGGGCTGGAGCTTGTCTTCGCCGAGTGCCAGGTCGAGTTCCTCGCGGTGGCTCCGGCGTCGGGATCCGTCGCCGCCTCGGGGTCGGCCGAGGTGACCGCACGGTTCGACACGCAGGGTCAGGCGCCGGGCGACCTCGCGGCGGAGATCGTGGTGCGCAGCAATGACCCCGCGCAGCCGGAGGTCATCGTCCCGGCGCTCCTGCGCGTGACGAGCGCTCCGGACATCCGCGTGAGCAATTCCCATCTCGATTTCGGCAGCCCCCAGACGGGAGGATCGGCCACCCTGAACGTGGCGATACTCAACCTGGGGACCGAGATCCTGAACGTCAGCGCGCTGGAAACCGCTCCCGCTGACTACGCCGTCTCCAGCCTCCCCTTCACCATTCCACCGGGCGGAGGGCGGACCGTCGCGGTCACGTTCACGCCGCGAAGCGCGGGAGAGATCCCCGGGGTGCTGTCGCTCAGCAGCGATGACCCCGACGCACCGCTCGTCACCGTCGACCTGATCGGAATCGGGCGCGGCGTCCCCGACGTGCAGGTCTCTCCCCTCTCGCTGAGCGTCGAGCTGGCGCGCGGCGCCTCCACCACCCAGATCGTCTCCGTCTCCAACCTAGGTAGTGCACCTCTGGGCTTTTCCCTGAACCTGCCATTTCCTCTCTGGCTACGGGTGACACCGACCGCCGGCTCCGTCCCGTCCGGAGCGATCGTCCACCTTTCCGTGACGATCGATGCTACCGGAATGTCCGCGGGCGACTATGCCACCGACATCACACTCACAAGCGATGATTCCGACGAGCGGTCGATAACGGTGCTGGTTGCGCTGCGCGTCACCCCCGCCCCGGTTCTCCGGCTCGTTGGTGAGGCCAGAGTCCTCGAATCGACGATTGGGTACACGGCCCGGGGGGCCTCGACCCGCCATCGCTTTCTACTGGACGAGGAGCCGACCGGCCCTGGCCAGATCGAGGTCGTAGCGGACGGCTACTTCGCCTCCCGGGACCGCACGGCCCTGGTCAGCGTCGAGGGTCAGAACCTCGGCAGCGTCGGGGAGGGCAGTCCCTTTTGTCACATCGTGACCGCCGGTTTTCCGGTTTCTCCGGCCGATCTGACGGTCGTCACAGCGGACGGGATCGTAGAGGTCCTGGTCGAGAATTCCTCGCTGGTCGACAACCACTGCGGCGTCAATCGACACACGGTCCGGCTGCTGTACGACGTTCGCGCCGATCCCGTCCTGTTCGGGACGACGCTGATCGGTCAG
>Ga0184629_10000247_pt1 | contig 23867 bp, 15 predicted proteins | sample PLM4_32_b1_FD_133158 | JGI IMG/M metagenome (GOLD analysis project Ga0184629, IMG submission 133158) | Groundwater sediment microbial communities from an aquifer in East River, Colorado, USA - PLM4_32_b1 | ecosystem: Environmental > Terrestrial > Soil > Riparian zone | place: USA: East River...
CGATGCAGGCCTTGGTGTTGCCCGAGAACCTCAGGTACGAGGCCTCCCGCAGCGACGAGCTCAGAATGCTCGAAACCACCGAGTTGAAGTTGCCGTCGAGATCTTCCATGTAGGCGTCGCCCTGGCAGAACAGGCCCTTGTGATTCAGGGACGTTCCGGCCAGCACGAACTGGCGAATGATCTCGGTGTCGTCCTGGCTGCGGTCATCGAACGGACCCGTCAGCGCGAGCGTGTTGAGGCCACCCGTCAGAATCATCATGACATCGTAGTAGGCGGTGAGCATCTCCGGCGTCGGAGCGTTCTTGGCCCACTTGTCGGTGAGGAAAGTGGCGAGGGCGCGGTACGCGAGCCGGGCGCCAAGCGAGCCCGACTGCGAGTTGAGCGACTCGGCCGCCTTCACACCGTACATGTCCCAGGTGGTGCCCGGCTGAGCGTTCTTGTTCACGTAGAACGCCGGGTTGTTGAGGTCCTCCTTGCTCGGCGCGACCCAGCCGTTATGCGCTCCGCGCTTGGCCGCCGAGGTGGCCCCGATCGAGTCTGCTACCGACACCCAGACCCGCTCGGTTCCATTCCGGTCGTTCCAGTCCACGTAGAGCATGCAGGCCTTGCCCAGACCGCCGTACGAGCTGAACTTCCACGCGTCCGGCAGAACCGAGAACTGCTGCCAGCGGTGGCCGTCGAAGCTCGACTCGGCGTTCTGCGGAAACACCAGGTTCGTGTCCGGCACCGTCTGGACAGTCACGCCGGCTTCCTTACACTCGAAGAAGTACTCGACGTGGGTGCCCGGCGTGAACATGCCGTCCGGCAGGATCTTCGTGCCTTCCACGGTGGTCGCGTTGCCGTCGTAGCCCGTCTTGTAGGGCACGCCGCTCGCCGTCACCCATGCCGGCACGGTGCCGTCGCACACGATGTTGGTGTTGTTCGCCGCCAGCAACGTATCGACCAGGAAGCACTTGTTCCGCGAAATCCCCAGCGCCGCGAGGTGCTTGTCATCCTCGTGGTACATGGTCGCGTACGTTCCGACCTGCACCGGGGTGTTGATCCCGCGGAGCTCGATCGGCAACAGGTTCGCATCCGCGGTGTCCATGCGCGCGTTGCACCACGTCAGCTCGTCCCAACGCTGATCGTGACGCAGCGGGCCACCGCCCTTGCACGGGCCAGTGGTCGGCATGGCGTCCTTGTCCTTCCCAGGATTCAGGATGTACTCGGTCCAGAACGAGCCGTCGGTCGGGCTGATCCGCGTCGAGTCCGAAGGCACCCGCCGCAAGCCGCTGCAGGGGTCGCCGACGATGACGTAGTTGCCCGGTCCAGGCAGGATCCGGAACTTGAGCTGCACCTCGGTGTCGTCGCCTGATGCGTCGACCTGGAGCGTATCCCCAGGCACGTCGTAGCGGGTCAGATCCAAGGTTATCGGTGCGGTGTTCAGGCCGCTCTTGATCAGAGCCGCCGTGGTGTCGAAGGCCGCGAGGCCCGGAAGGCCCGGGGTCTCGTTGGCCGGGAAGGTGTCGTTGAAGAGCTCCCAGATCAGCACCGACATCGGCTGCGCGGCGCCGTCCAGCATGCCCAGCGACACGTTGTCCCAGTACCCGCCCAGCGTCGTGCCGCAGTTCGTCGTGATGGAGAACCGCCAGCACTGCGTGATCTTCCGCAGTCCGATGCGGATCGAGTCGGGCTGGCCATTGGGGTTGGTCGTCACGACCTGGCCGAACTCGTTGTAGTCATGCAGCTGGTCGTAGCACTGCTTGTCCGGATTGAAGTTCTGGAACCGCGAGTACCGCATCGTGGTCCAGGTCCGGGTCCCATCGCTCTGCGTGGCCGGATAGGATAGGGCGTAGGGCTGGTAGCCCGAGCCCAGATTGAACAGGTCGTAGCCGCCCGTGTAGATGTTGAAGGCGCAGAGCCACTGACCTGTCGGATTCGCAGTGTCGGTGTCGAGGCCAATCTCGTTCTTACCGACCGGCGGGGTGCACAGGTTCACCGTCGGGGCGGTTGCGCCCTGGAAGTGCTCCTGCTCCGTCGTTCCGAGCGGACCGTTGAAGGCTTCGCCCAGATCGTGGTCGCCCTGCGACAACACGTAGCCCGCGAGGTCGCAGATGCGGGCCCTCGCTCCCGGAGGTCCGCACAGGTCCTGATACAGCAGATCCGCTACGTCGTGCACGTGGTGGTAGATCCCCGGCGGCTTGCTCGAGGTCTTCCATGCATCCAGTGCCGACGTGTTCGGGTCGTTGTCGATGTCACCCTTGGAATTGAAGCCGCCGAGGGCGGTGCCGTTGATCGACACGTCGTCCACCTGAGCAGCACCCAGGTAGCCCGAGTTGTAGCCGCCCATCGAACCGTTGTCGTCGCTCGACGGGGTCTCGAATCCACGGTTGGTCTTGACCCGGAACACCACCCGGACCTTGTTCCCCCACGTGGAACGAATGCTCCCGTACGTGAGGGCGCGGGTCGCGATCACACCGGCGTTGAACGCGTTGGCGCCCGCGCTGATCGGCGGATCGTCGCCGTAGGTCGTGAACAGCTCGTAGTGCCCACCAACCTCGTTCGCCTTGACCAGCTCGCCAAACCAGCGCCGGATCGGGTCGAACACCGGGTGCGTGTTGCCGTCGGAGCCGATGAAGTACAGGGTCCCGTCGACCGACGGTGAGCCGAGCGAATCGACCACCGGGGCGCCGACGTACACCATGAACGAGTCGATCGGCGCCTCCAGGCCCGCATCGCTGCTGCTGATGAAGTTGTCAGCGCTCACGGCCAGCGGGTCCTTGTCGAACCAGCCGGTCCGCGACGTCGGGTTCACGCCCTTGGCCGTCGACATGCGCGTGCGGTAGCTGAAGGTCACCGCCACGTTCGTGCCGCCCGGGTAGGTCGTCGTGTTGCTGACGTCCACGTCCCGATACAGCATCTGGTCCCACTGATCGCCGTAGCCGGGGAACAGATACCGCGTCCAGCCTGCCCCGGTCGCAACCGTGGGGCTGGCCTGGTGGATGACTCCACCGAGCGCGTCTTCGTTGTAGGCGTTCCCGGTCAGGGCGTCCATCTGCGTGACGTCCCCGTGCGCACGGAGGCCGCACCACGCCGACATGGCGCCGGCGATCGGCGTCCACGCCGGAGCGACCGGGTTCACGTCGGGCGCATTCGGATCCGTCACCAGACCGTTCGCGCCCGGATCCTCGTGCCACGCACCCGAGATACCGAAGGTGCGACGCAAGCCAGGGCCCTGGTTGATCACGTAGCTCATCTGGTTGCCGATGTCGATCGCGTGCCAGGGACGAGCCTTGTCATTCAGGCCCGCGATGAAGAAGCTGGTGTAACAGTGCCGTACCGGCCACCAGCCCTGCAGCGAGTCCCCATGGACCGGGTGATCCCAGTCCCAGTATCCGGTGTCATCATCCGGCACCGGCACGATATCGGCGGTGCTCGCGCCGAACGTGCCCCGAGGCCAGCGATGTCCAACTCCGATTGACCAGTAGTTGCTCCCCGCGTACGCCGGGTTGTAGCCCACCCAGGTCGTATCGTTGGGGTGTGTCGACGTGCCGAGTTTCGCGGCGCGTGACCTCATTTCCTGGGCCATCGAGGCGTTCATCAGCTTGCCGGGGATATCTAGGGCCCCGCCGCTGAGCTCCGCCAACGCCGGCATCGCCAGGAACGCCGCTCCAAGGACTAGCAGCAGCGCGACGAACAACTTTCTCATGTGACTACCTCCGTCGTCGCAATGCGTGGGCAATGCGATGTCTTCCAACTAGGATTGCGAGCGAGGTGTCGCCAGTAACGGTTCGGCTGCCGGCATCAATCGAGCGTCAAAGCCCGCGACTGCCGCCAGCACGTGGCTGCACTCGAAGAGTGCTCATCCCCCCTTTCCGCTGTCGCATCGCGGCCCTTGGCAGTCCGGGCCGGATCCGACACTGACTAGGTGCTCATAAACTCGATGACGGATCGCCGAGCCGCCCGGCCGCTGCCAGCCGATTCAACGCGACAACCGCGGAACTTGAGGTGCCTCTGGGGGAAAACCGGAAGCGCCTGGATCCCCAGCACAGAACAAAGGCTAGACCTTACGATAGGTTTCTGTCAATCCGTTTTTTCCGGCCGCGAATGGCACAGGGGCGGCCCATCCCCCAGGCCCACAGGCCCTCGCCGGCCCCCGGCGTGGGTACCTGCCTCACCGGTGGGGGTAACTCTCCGCCGGCCATCCATGGTCGACCGCCTGCCCCCGGGCCCCGACCCACCCCAGCCACTCCGCGTCCTGGCTTGCCACCAGGACCGGGCTCCGGGAGGCCCGGGCGGACACCAGGGCGGCGAGGGCCACGCGCCGCCCGGGATCGAGGCCGGCGGTGGGCTCGTCGAGGAGGACGACCGAGGCGGGCGCCACCAGCGCGCCCACGGACTGGACCAGGCGTTTCTCCCCCGCCGACAGCTCGAAGGACCGCCGACCGAGAAAGCTCCGGCCGGGGAGCCCGAGCCGGTCGAATGCCTCCGCCGCTTCCGCCAGCGCGTCCGCGCGGCTCGCCCCGCGGCTCACGGCCGCGAACGCCACCTCGTCCGCGACCCGCTCCTCGAACATCTGGAGCTCTGGGTACTGGGCCGAGAAGATCGGCGGCGGCTCGAGCCGCTCGGGGAACACCTCCACCTGCGCCAGCCGGTACACGCCGGCCGCCGCGCAGAGCAGGACGCTCTTGCCCGCGCCGTTGCGCCCGGTGAGGGCGGTGACCCCGGTCGCCGGCGCCTCGATCACGAGCGGCCGCGCGCAGTTCACGTGGGGCCCCGGCACTCCGTCCCATGGCGCGACGCGGAGCCTGAGCCCGATCGCCCCGGAGAGCGCTCGGGGTGGCGGCGAAGGAGGCGTGCCGCGGGCGGCGGAAGCGCCCAGCACGACCTCGCGGTCGGCGCACTCGATCTCCCCCGCGTCCTGGGTGACCCACAGCACGCCGAGCCCTTCTTCCACCGCGCGGCGGACCTCCTCCAGCACCCGGGTGCGGGCGGCCGCGTCGAGGTGCGCCCCGGCCTCGTCCGCGACCAGGAACCGGGGCCGCGAAACCAGGGCCGCGGCGATCAGGAGGAGCTGCTGCCGCCCCGCCGGGAGAGTGCGGGGGTCGAGGCCGAGATCCGGCTCGAGTCCGAAGCGCCCGGCCCAGCGCCGGGCCTCCCGCGCGATCTCCTCCCCGGGAACCGAGAGGTTGCGGGCCGTGAAGGCCAGCTCGTCGGCGACCGTCGCCTCGAGGAGCTGGCTCGCCGGCTCCTGCAGCACCGCCGCCACCGCGCCGCGCTCGCGCGCCCGCGCGATCGGCTCGCCCGCGAGCGTGACCTCGCCGTCCACCGCCGGCCACAGACCCGCGAGCGCCAGCGCGATGCTGGTCTTGCCGCAGCCGTTCGCTCCCGAGAGGGCCACCCACTCGCCCGGCCTGACCTCGAGCGAGAGGCCCCTGACTACCGGCTCCGGGGCTCCGGGCGGGGCGATCGAGAGGTCACGCGCGAGCAGGCTCATCCGGGCCCCCGGCGCGCCGCTGCCACGCCGCGACCGCCGCCTCCGCGACCTCGCGCAGGGGCCGGCCGGCCCGCTCGGCCGCGGCCCGCACCGACTCGAACTCCGGCACCGCGCGCTCGCCCCCGCCCGGCAGCGAGGCCACCTTGAGCGCGATCGTGCCGAAGCGGGTCTCGACCTGCTCGACCCTGCGCTCGAGCTCGTAGCGCTCGTCGTAGCGCAGGCGAACGCCGAGCGAGGAGCTCTCGGTGAGGATCCGCGTCGCGAGCGCGTCGGCGGCCTCGGGCTCCGCGATCACCACGAGCCACGCGCCGGGCCGCCCCTTCTTCATCACCGTCGGAACCACCATCGCATCCAGGGCCCCGGCGGCGAGGAGCTGCGGCAGCAGGGCCGCGATCACCTGCGGATTCTCGTCGTCGAGCGCGGTCTCGAGCACCGCGACGCGCCGGCGCGGGGCGGCGCCCGCCTCGGCGGTCCCGATCAGGACGCGCAGCACGTTGGGCCACTCCTTCGGGTCGCGGGCGCCCGCGCCCGTTCCGGTGCGATCGAGACGGAACGCGGGCGGCCCCGCCCAGTCCGCGACCAGCGTGGCGAGAAGGGCCGCGCCGGTGGGGGTCGTCAGCTCGACCGGAATGGGACCCATCTCGACCGGCGCGCCGCGCAGGAGCTCGACCGTCGCCGGCGCGGGAACCGGGATCGGGCCGTGCTCGCTCTGCACCGTCCCGCCGCCGAGGCGCGGAGGCGACGCGTAGACGCGCTCCACCCCCAGCGCCTCCAGGCCCTCGACCGCGCCCACAACGTCCACCAGGGCGTCCGCGGCCCCGACCTCGTGGAAGTGCACCTTTTCGACCGACGTGCCGTGGACCGCGGCCTCGGCCTCGGCGAGCCGCATGAACACGGCGCGCGCGCGCTCCCTCACCACTGGCTCGATCGCTCCGGATTCGAGCGCCGCGAGGACGTGCCGGAGGTGGCGGTGGGGCTGCCCGCGCTCGACGGAGACCACCACCCGGAGCGCCGCGAACGGTCCGCGGCGCACGGGCTCGCGGGTGACGCGAACGCCTTCGAGTCCGAGGCGGCGGGGCAGCGACTCGAGCCGCTCGAACGACCAGCCCGCCGAGACCAGCGCCGCGAGGGTCATGTCGCCGCTGATCCCGGAGAAGCAATCGAACCAGGCGATGCGCATGCTCACCCTTTCGCCCGGCGGCCTGCGGCCGGCGCTCTCCCGCCCACGTTCACGAGGTGGGCGGCGTAGCCGGCGCCGAAGCCGTTGTTCACGTTCACAACGGTAATGCCGGGGGCGCAGGAGTTGAGCATCGCGAGCAGCGGCGCGAGGCCGCCGAAGTGGGCTCCGTAGCCGACGCTGGTCGGCACCGCGATCACCGGCCGGTCCACGAGCCCGCCCACCACGCTCGGAAGCGCGCCCTCGAGTCCCGCCACGACGACCACCACGCGCGCGCCGCGCAGCTTGGCGCGATGCGCGAGCAGGCGATGGAGCCCGGCCACGCCCACGTCGGCCACCCGCTCGACCCGGCTCCCGAGGGTCTCGGCCGTGACCGCGGCCTCCTCGGCCACCGGGAGATCCGATGTCCCGGCGCACACGACCAGCACGCGGCCGCGGAGACGGGGCGGGCGCCGCCTCAGCACGACCATGCCGGAGCGCTCGTAGCACCGGGCGTGCGGGAACGCGCGCAGCAGCGCCGCGCTGCCCTCCGCGCCCACGCGGGTGGCCAGCACGAGGCCGTTCCGCGCGTACAGCCGGCTCACGATCGCGACCAGGTCGGAGGCGGTCTTGCCCGGTCCGAACACGACTTCCGGAACGCCGGTGCGGAGCGCGCGCTGGTGGTCGAGAGTCGCGAACCCGAGCTGCTCCATCGGGGCGTCCGCGATCGCCCGCGCCGCCGCTGCCGGCGTCACCGCTCCCCTGCGCACGCGCGCGAGCAGCGCGCGCAGCTCATCCGGCCGCAACGAGGCCCTCAGCTTCCGGCTCCTCGGCCGCTTCCGGCGCTGGCGAATCCTCAGCGAGCCCGGCGCGCGACAGCTCTTCCAGGTACTGGCGCAGCCTCCCGACCATCTCCTCCGCGCCGCGGGTGCGGTTCACCTGCTCGCGCACCTGGGCGCTGCGCGGCAGCCCGCGGACGTACCACGCCACGTGCTTGCGCATCTCCCGGGCCGCGGCCTCAGCACCCACCGTCTCCACCATCATGTGGAGGTGGCGCACGCCGGTCTCGAGGCGCTCGGCCGCGGTCGCGAGCGGGAGGCGCTCGCCCCGCTCGAGGAACGCGCGCGCGCGCCGGAACACCCACGGGTCCCCGAACGCCGCGCGCCCCAGCATGACCGCGTCGCAGCCGGTGGTCTCGAGCATGCGGGCCGCGTCCTCGGGGGCGCGCACGTCGCCGTTTCCGATCACCGGGATGCCCACCGCCTTCTTCGCCTCACCGATCAGCTCCCAGTGCGCCTGGCCCTCGAACTTCTCGGCGCGGGTGCGCGCGTGGATCGCGACCGCGGCAGCGCCGGCGTCCTCGAGCGCCATCGCCACCGCGACCACGTTGCGCGAGTTGCCGTCCCAGCCGAGCCGGATCTTGGCGGTCACCGGCAGCGTGCTCGCCTCGCGCATGCGGCGCACCATCGTGGCGATGCGGGGCACGTCCTCGAGGAGTGCTGCGCCCGCGCGGCGGTTCACCACCTTGCGCACCGGGCAGCCCATGTTGATGTCCACCAGGTCGGGCCTCCGCTCGGCCGGCAGATCGCACAGGAGGCGCGTCGCGTCGGCCATCACGCCGGGGTCGGATCCGAAGAGCTGGATGCCGATCGGGCGCTCGCACGGCTCGAAGGCGCAGTAGTCGAAGGTGGCGCGGTTGCCGCGCACCAGTCCGTCCGCGGACACCATCTCGGTGTAGACCCCGGATGCGCCCTGCTCGCGCGCCAGCCTGCGGAACGGCGAGTCGCTCACCCCGGCGAGCGGCGCGAGGAGCAGGGGCGAATCGAACTCGACGTCGCCGATGCGCATCGGGGTCAGCGCGCGGCCGGCCTGGCGCGCGGCGCCTCCAGACCGGCGGACGCGAACACGTCGGCCGGCGACTTCGCGCGGCTCAGGATCTGGAGCGCGCGCCCGAACACCACGTCGCCCTCGAGCGCGACGCGCGCCGCCGCCGCGTCCCCCGAGATCCGGCGCGCGAGCTCGCGCCGCAGCGCGCGCTGGAGGAGATCGCGCTCTGCGGAAAGCGCCTTCGGGTCGAGCTTCATCTTTTCCGTCGAGAGGAAGCCGGTGAACTCGCCCCACATCCCTTCCGGCAGCTCGTTCCCGGCCGTTGCGCCGGGGTGCGCGTTCACCCAGCGGTTCGCGAACCGGAACGGGAGCCCGGCGCGCTCCACCGCGAGCGTGAGCGGGGGCAGGCTGTCCGCGAGCACGACGATGTCGGGCGTGATGCCGCCGCCGCCGAACACCGTTCGTCCGCCGCTGGTGCGGTAGCGCGGAGCCGGCAGCGTGTCCGGGGGCACGGCGGACTCTGCGCCAGAGTCCTCCTCTTCCTCCAGCGCCAGGGTGTCGTGCGCCGCGCGGTGGATCGAGCGGCCGCTCGGCGTGTAGTAGCGCGAGGTGGTGAGCTTGAGCGCGGCTTCGGTCCCGCGCAGCGGAAACACGGTCTGCACCAGGCCCTTGCCGAAGGTGGTGCGCCCGATCAGCAGCGCGCGGTCCAGGTCCTGGAGGGCGCCGGCCACGATCTCGGAAGCGGAGGCGCTCCCCGGGTCCACCAGCACGACCAGCGGCCAGTGCCGCTCCGCGCCGGCCTCGGTGGTGTAGAAGCGCTGGTCCTGCCCGCGCATGCGGCCGCGCGTCTGGACCACCTGCGTGCCCTTCGGCAGGAACTGCCCGGCCACGTCCACCGCCTGCTCGAGCAGACCGCCCGGGTCCTGGCGCAGGTCCAGCACCGCGCTCTTCGCACCCTCGCGGCGCAGGCGCGTGAGGGCGGCCCGCACCTCCGCGCCCGAGTTCTCCGAGAAGCTCGCGAGCCTGACGTAGCCCACGCCGCTCCCGGCCATGAACGCGTAGGGCACGCTGTGGGTCACGATGACCTTGCGCTCCAGCGTGACGTCGCGATCTTCGGTCTCGCCCTCGCGCCGCACCGTGAGCGTGACCAGCGTGCCCTCCGGGCCGCGCAGCCGCGCGGCGGCGTCGTCGATCGAGAGCCCGGCGCTCGATTTGCCGTCGATCTTCACGATCTGGTCGCCCGAGCGCAGGCCCGCGAGAAAGGCCGGGCTGCCCTCGATCGGCGAGATCACGGTCGGGTAGTTCTCGCGTACGCTCACCACGACGCCGATGCCGCCGAACGTGCCCTGCGTCGTGGTCTTGAGATTCGCGAAGGCCTTCGCGTCCAGGTACTGGGAGTAGGGATCGAGGGTGCGCATCATGCCCTTGAGCGCGCCGTCCACCAGCTGCTCGGATTCCACCGGGTCCACGTAGTTCTGCTCGACCTTGTGGATGATCTCCACGAACAGGTCGAGGTTGCCGTAGAGATCGCCGGAGGCTCCGCTGCGGCCCACGAACCAGCCGAGCGTGAACAGCCCCAAGAGCAGCAGGCCGAGCACGACGCGCTTGCGAATCAAGAATCCTCCCGCAGGGGCTCCGGGGTGCGCGCGGCGCGATCCGGAAAGGGGCCGGCGTCCTTAGAAGACGCCGCCGAAAAACGGGCCAGGACTATAGCACGGGAGCCGGGCCCTCGCGCGCCACGGCAGGCGCCGGCGCCGCGCACGCTTGGCACCCATCCCCCGGGTATCGGCTCAGACCCCGAGGGTGATGAGGCGCGGCTCGAGCGCGGCCCACGCCAGCGCTTCGAGCCGCTCGGGCGGGAGCGCTCCGTCCAGCACGACGAAGCGCCCGGGCTCCGCCGCCGCCAGCTCGAGGTAGCGCGCGCGCACCCGGGCGTGGAACGCCTCGGGCTCGCGGTCGAGCCGGTTCACGGAGCTCGCGGACCGCGCGCGGCGCGCGAGCCCGGCCGCGGGATCGAGGTCGAAGAGCAGCGTGAGGCCGGGCTTGAGCCCGCCCGTCGCCGCGCGGTTGAGCGCGCGCAGCAGCTCGGCGTCCAGCCCGCGGCCGCCGCCCTGGTAGGCGAGCGTCGAGTCGTCGTAGCGGTCGCAGAGCACGATCCGCCCGGCCGCGAGCGCCGGGCGGATCAGGTTCGCCACCAGCTCGGCGCGCGCCGCCTCCATCAGCAGCGCCTCGGTCATGGCCGAGGGCCTTAGCACGGGATCGAGCAGCAGCTCGCGGATGCCCTCCGCCAGCGGCGTGCCGCCCGGCTCGCGGGTCACGAGCGGATCGAGGCCGCGCGCGCGCAGGCGGGCGGCGATGCGCTCGAGCTGCGTGCTCTTGCCGGAGCCCTCGCCCCCCTCGAAGGTGACGAAGCACCCGGACATGGAGTTCAGCGCCGGGCGGCGCCTGCCCGGGACGCGCGCCCGCGCCCCGCGGCGCGAGCGCGGGGAGCGCGCCCGGCGCGCCCGTCCGCGGCGCCCGCCGCGCCGTCGCGGGACGCTGCCGCCGCCGGCACGCCCCGCTCCGCGAGCTTCCGCGCGATGCGGCCGTGGCCGTAAGTGCGGATGAACTCCTCGGTCATCTCGCGCGCGATGTCGTCGGGGTACTGGACCGGCGGCGACTTCTTGAAGTACGCCGACGGACCGACCAGCGCTCCCTTGAGCCCGCGGTCGAGCCCGAGCTTGGCGCAGCGCACCGCGTCGATCACGACGCCCGCCGAGTTGGGCGAGTCCCACACCTCGAGCTTCATCTCGAGGTTGAGCGGCACGTCACCGAAGGTCGTGCCCTCCATCCGGATGTGACACCACTTGCGGTCCTTGAGCCACGGCACGTAGTCGCTGGGGCCGACGTGCACGTCCTCCTCGGCCAGCGCGTATGGGATGATGCTGGTCACCGCCCTGGTCTTGGAGATCTTCTTCGACTCGAGCCGCTCGCGCTCCAGCATGTTCAGGAAGTCGGTGTTGCCCCCGAAGTTGAGCTGGTAGGTGCGGTCGATGCGCACGCCGCGGTCCACGAACAGGCTGGCGAGCACGCGGTGGGTGATCGTGGCGCCCACCTGCGACTTGATGTCGTCGCCGATCACCGGCAGCCCCTTCTTCTCGAAGCGCTGCCGCCAGTACTTCTCGCGGGCGATGAACACCGGGATGCAGTTCACGAACGCGCAGCCGGCCTCGAGCACCTGCTCCACGTACCACTTCGTGGCCTCCTCGGACCCCACCGGCAGGTAGTTCACCACGACGTCGGCGCCGGTCTCCCGGAGGAGCTTCACGATGTCCACGGTGGAGCCGGGGGCCTTCTGGATGATCTTCGACAGGTACTTGCCCAGCCCGTCGTGGGTCATCCCGCGCTGCACGATCACGCCGGTCTTCGGCACCTTGGCGAACACCATGGTGTTGTTCGGCCAGGTGAGGATCGCCTCGGACACGTCCTTGCCCACCTTGTTCTTGTCGATGTCGATCGCCGCAACGATCTCGATGTCGCGGATGTGATAGCCGCCGAGATTGACGTGCATGAGCCCCGGCACGCGGTCGCTCTCCCTGGCGTTCCGGTAGTAGTGGAGACCCTGGACGAACGACGAGGCGCAGTTGCCCACGCCGATGATGGCCACCTTCACTTTGCCCATGTGATCGAACCTCCGTTGCGGAGCTCGAGCGCCGCGGATTCCGGCGCCGACCCCGACCTGGACCGTATCGTCTTCATTTCAGTCACGACCCGCGCGGCGGGTTTGTTTCCAGACGTGCGCCACACGCTGCACCGCCGTGGCGATCGAGAGGATGGCGAGCAGCAGGAGCGCGACCGTCATGGCCCGGAACTCCTGGAGCGCTCCCGCCGCGATCAGCAGCACGAGACGCTCGGGCCGCTCGAACCATCCCACCTTGCAATCGAGCCCGAGCCCCTCGGCCCGCGCCCGCGTGTACGACACCATGAACGATCCCACCAGCGAGAGCAGCGCGAACACCACGAGCCCCACCCACGCGATCGGGTAGAGCCCGCTCTCGATCTCGCGGACCGCACGCTCCGGCTCGAGGGCCAGCGCTTCCAGGTTGCGCACGCCGAAGCCCGCGATCCCGACGAGCGCCGCGGCCTCCGACAGGCGGTCGAGCGTCGAGTCGAGGAACGCGCCGAAGCGCGACGTCACGCCGCCGCGGCGCGCGAGCTCGCCGTCGAGGATGTCGCACACCCCCCCGATCGCGAGCAGCAATGCCGCGATGCGCGGCTGTCCGTCGAAGAACGCCACGCCCGCCGCGACGCCCAGGACGAGCCCGGCCCAGGTGAGGTGGTCGGCCTTGAGCCCGAGCCCGGCGAGTGCTCCCACCACGGGGCCGAGCACGCCGCGGGCGAAGCGCTTGAGCCGCTCCTTGATGTGCGCGGTCGCGCCGGTCTCTTCCGGATCGGCCGCGGCCGCGGGGGTCGTCGTCATGTCTGCTCCCTGGTCACGTCCCATCTCCGGCTTCGTCCGCTCTTCCGCGGCATCTCGTGCTCCGTCCCATCCGCCCCGGCCTGCGCCCGTTCCTTGCGCGTCCATCCGCTCAGCACCAGCGCCATCTCGCCGCGCCGCTTCTCGTCCGTGAGCGCCTCGCGCACCTCGCGCGCGCTCCCGCGCAGCACCTCCTCGAACGCCTTCGTCAGCTCGCGTGCGAGCGCGATCGGCCGCTCGCCCCACACCGCCTCGATGTCCGTGAGGCACGCCGCGATGCGGTGGGGCGACTCGAACGCCACGACCGTCTCGCGCCGGAGACTCAGTTCCTCGAGGCGCCGGCGGCGCGCGCCCGGCTTCACCGGGAGGAACCCGACGAACGTGAACGCGTCGGTCGGGAACCCGCTCACCTGAAGCGCCACGATCGGCGCGCTCGGCCCCGGCACGCTCTCCACCCGGATGCCCGCTTCGATCGCGGCCCGCACCAGCGGATACCCCGGATCGGCCACCGCCGGCGACCCCGCGTCGGTCACGACCGCCAGGCACTCGCCGGCCTGAAGCCTGCGGATCAGCCCCGGAACGCGGGCCCGCTCGTTGTGCTCGAACAGCTTCTCGACCGGGGCCGCGATCCCGTAATGCTCGAGCAACCGGCGGGTGCGCCGGGTGTCCTCCGCCGCCACACGGTCCACCTCGCCCAGGACCCGGAGCGCGCGCCGCGTGATGTCCTCGAGATTCCCGATGGGCGTCGCGACCAGATACAGGGTCCCTCCGGCGCCGGAGGAGCGGGCTTGGGTCACGGATCTCTCAGCGTTGGGAGGATTGCCCTCGGCTACGAAAGCGCGGCGAAAGTAGCATGGCGCCCCGCGGCGCGTCTACAGCGCGCAGCCTCTGAATCCGCGTGCCGCGCCACGACTTTGGCCCCTGAGGGCGCCCGCGGCCCTCCGGGTGAAGGTCCCTAAGCCAAAGGCATGGGCGCGCTTGGCGAATCGGGCCGAGAATCCACTTGACGCCAATCGCGGAACCTGCATCATTAGTAGCGGTCGCCCGTTGGTAGAAACGATTTGCGGGCGGTGCGGGAGGAAGAGGTCGGGCTTCTTCCCCAAGCTTCGAAAGAAGTCAGCAGTCTCGCGGCATCCTGAAGTTCCGGCGCCACGCCGATCCCCCGGGAGGATTGGGGGCTTCGGGAATGAGCGAGGGGCATCCCAACCGCGCGGCATTTCTCCAGCGGTCTCGTCCGTAAGGCGGGATCGTAACCCCCACTCCCACCTCGGACCTCAAACAGGCCGAAGGAGAGGGAGCGCCCATGGGGGCCCCTAGAAGAGTCGTCATCGCCGCATTGCTGCTCGCCCTGACCGCCGCGCCCGGATGGTGCGGCACGACCGGCAAGCTGGCGGGCCGCGTCATGGATGAGAAGAAGCAGCCACTGGCCGGCGTCAACATCCGTGTCGAGGGCCAGCCGCTCGGCGCGATGTCGGACGAGCACGGCAACTACTTCATCATCGGCATCCCGGCCGCCTCCTACGTGGTGCATGCCAACCTCATCGGCTACGCGGCGTTCACCGCGGAGCGCGTTCAGATCACGCCGGACTTCACCACCCCGCTCGACATCGCGCTGAAGACCGAGGCGGTGCAGCTCGGGGAGGTGGTGGTCGAGGCGGAGCGCCCGCTGCTCCAGCGGGACGCGACCAACACGACCCGCTTCATCTCCGCCGACGACATCTCGCGGCTTCCCACGCGGGGCTATCAGGATGCGGCGGCGCAGCAGTCGGGCGTCGTGTCGTTCCAGCGCCTGATCGACCGCGAATCGCAGAACGGCCCGACCCTGATCATCCGCGGCGGCCGCCCGAACGAGACCGCCTACTACCTCGACGGGTACTCGCAGCAGGATCCGCTGACCGGAAACGCCACGACCACGATCAACAACAGCGCGATCCAGGAGATCGTGGTGCAGAACGGCGGCTTCAACGCCGAGTACGGCCGGATCATGTCGGGCGTCGTCAACGTGATCACCAAGGAGGGGCAGAGCCGGTACAGCGGGGGCCTCGAGGCCCTGACGGACAATTTCGTCGGCTACGGGAACAGCTTCCTCGGTTCTCATGCCTACGACTACAACGTGTACGATGCGAACCTGGGCGGCCCGATCCTGCCCGGCCGGGACGTCGGCAACTTCTACTTCAGCGCGCAGCGGCGCTGGGAAGGCGACCGCAAGCCGAACTCGATCTTCGACGGCCCGCTGCCCACCAACGGCCTGGACGGCTGGACCGGACAGGGCAAGGTCACCGTCCCGATCCGCAAGCAGATGAGCCTCAAGCTCGGCGCCCTGGTCTCCAACGACGACTGGCGCGAGTATCTGAATACCTACCGCTTCAATCTCATCCACGCCCCGCGCTACCAGGACCGGAACCGGTCCTTCACGGGGCAGCTCAATCACACGCTGAACGCGAAGTCCTTCTACTCGCTCGGCGCCAGCTGGTTCTACACGGAGCGCAAGCGTGGCGACGGCGTGTTCTTCGACAACGTCGACCTCTACGGCAGCGTTCCGCAGCCGGACTTCGACCTGCAGATCCCATGGTTCTGGCCCGGCACCTCGGATCCGAACTCGCCGCTGGGGCACATCCTCGATTCGCTGGCGACGATCGGCGGGGGCACCGGCCACGTGTGGGACGACTACCTGCGCCGGCAGTCGCAGTACTGGGCGATCCGGGGCGACTACACGAGCCAGTGGAACCCGTTCCACCAGATCAGGGGTGGCTTCGAGTACGATCAGCACACGCTGCGCTACTACAACCACTATTTCCCGGTCAATTTCGTCGACGGGGACGTCACGAACATCGACCGCTACGGCTTCTCGGCCGATGGCCGCTCGAACGAGGACGGCGGAATCGACGGCCCGCGCGAGCCCAAGACGCTGGCGCTCTACCTGCAGGACAAGTACGAGCGGGGCGGCCTGATCGTGAACGCCGGCCTGCGCTACGACTACATCAACGTGGACACCCAGGCGCTCAAGAGCGAGCAGTTTCCTCTCGGGACCGGCCCGGCCTATGCCCTGGCCGACAGCAATCTGACCGAGAGCAAGACCTACGCCCGCCTGAGCCCCCGCATCGGGATCGGCTTCCCGATCACGGACCGCACGGTGCTGCACGCGAACTGGGGGCAGTTCTACCAGCAGCCGAATCTCCAGGACCTCTACGTCTCGTACCGGTTCCTGGAGTACAAGATCATCAACACGGGCTACTTCGTGGGCTTCGGCAACCCCAATCTGAAGCCCGAGCAGACCCAGGCCTACGAGGTCGGGATCGCGCACGCGCTGAGCGACTTCGCCAAGGTCGACGCGACGATCTACTACAAGGACGTGAAGGACCTGGTGGAGGTGCAGGCCATCGGCTCCAAGCCGAACGGGTTCACCTCCTACCGCAACGCGGACTTTGCCACGATCAAGGGCCTGGACCTGGGCTTCACGCTCCGGCGGGTCAACAACATCCAGGCCAACGTGGCCTACAGCCTCTCCTCCGCGGTCGGGACGGGCTCGGTGTCCAACAGCAGCACGAACCCCGCGTGGTACGGCTCGGAGGTTCCCAAACAGACGGCGCCCCTCGATTTCGACCAGCGGCACAAGATCTCGATCAACCTCGACTACCTGCTGGGGAAGGGCGAGGGACTCAAGCTGGGCGGCGTGCGGGTGCTGGAGCGGACGGACCTGAACGTGCTGTGGAACATCGCGAGCGGCACTCCCTACACGCAGACCGAGATCTACGACGAGGTCGGTCTGGCGGCGCTGGCGAAGCAGCCGGTCGGGCCGCTCAACTCGCGGAACGCCCCGTGGACGCAGAGCATCGACCTCAAGGCGGCCAAGGGCTTCACGCTCGCGGGCCTCGACGTGTCCGCCTACCTCTGGGTGCTCAACCTGCTCGACACCCAGAACTCGATCTCGGTGTACACCGGGACCGGCTCGCCCAACACGACCGGCTTCCTCAACACGCCCCCCGGGCAGGTCGCGGGTGCGGATATCCAGGCCAAGTACGGGTTGCCGATCGATTCCGCCTATGGGCTGGCCCAGCAGAATCAGACGCTGTTCGTCAACCCGCGCCTGATCCGGTTCGGACTGCGGATGGGATTCTGACCATGAACACGACCCGGCTTGATTCAGGTAGGGGCCCGATGATGAGGGCGGCCATCGTGAGCGGCGCGATCCTCGCGAATCTGGTGTTTGGAACCGCCTGGGCGATCCGCGACGTCCAGGAGTTGAGGCTGTCCCTGTCGCCGGCCCAGCGCCCCCATGAGCGCGGTCGCGCGTCCCCGCTGCGCACCCAGTCCACGGACAACACGCAGACCATCGGGGTCAACAACATCCGGATGTTCGTGACGAACACGGGGTCCTTCGCGTGGGACAAGGGGTCCGCCGGCCAGCCCGCCGGTTTCGAGTTCCCCAAGGGCTCGGGCCGCACGGCGCTCTACGCCGCGGGTCTGTGGCTCGGTGCCAAGATCAACGGCGAGAAGCGCCTCGCGGTCTCCGAGTACTCGGACGAGTACAAGCCCGGCTCCGCGGTGGGCGGCTATCCCCCGGACGATCCGAACCGGCTCGAGTACAAGGTCTACAAGCTCAACCGTCTCTACAACGACCCGGGCGCGCGGGACGCCGTGCTGGCGGACTACACCGCCGGGGCGGTGCCGCACGGCGCGCCGCCGGTCTCGGTCCAGACCGACGGGACGCTCGACATCCTGGGCGACGAGATGATGTGGGCGGTCTACAACGATCTCGACTCGACGGCCCACTCGAACCGCGCGGACGGCCTGCGCAAGGCGATGGGCATCGAGGTCCAGCAGACCACCTTCGCCTTCGCCGCCCAGGGCGCGCTCAACAACACGATCTTCATCAAGTACAAGTTCATCAATCGCGGCCCCTGGTTCCTGGACGAGATGTACGCGTCGCAGTGGTCTGATCCGGACCTGGGCGGCGCCGGCGACGACCTGGTCGGGTGCGACGTCGCCGAGAGCATCGGCTTCGTCTACAACGCCACGAACAACGACGGGCAGTACGGCTCCGGAGTGCCGGCGGTGGGATTCGACTTCTTCAAGGGCCCGATCGTGGGAGGCAGCCCGCTCGGGCTGTCGTCGTTCAACAAGTACATCAACGCCACGGATCCCAACACGGCGGACAAGACCTACAACTACATGCAGGGCCTGTTCGCCGACGGGAGCGTCGTCATCGACCCCACGACCGGCTCCCCGACCAAGTTCCAGGTCTCGGGCGACCCGACGACGGGAACCGGGTGGCTCGATTCGAGCCCCGCGGACCGCCGCATGATGCTCACGACCGGTCCGTTCACGATGGCGCCCGGCGATTCCCAGGAGATCGTGGTCGGGATCGTCGTGGGCCAGAGCGTGAACCGCACTGCGAGCGTTGCGCTGATGAAGTTCTACGACGACGCTGCGCAGTCGGCGTTCGACCTGGGCTTCAACGTCCCGCCGCCGCCCGACCCGCCCGCGGTCATCGCAACGCCCTCGGACGGCGGCGTGCTCCTCACCTGGGACAACCACGCGGAGCGGTACAGCGCCGTGGGCTACGAATTCGAGGGGTACGTGGTCTACCAGGGAGCGTCCAGCACGGGACCGTTCACGCGGATCGCCACGTTCGACATCAACAACGGGATCACCACCGTGCTCGATCCCGCGTTCGACGAAGAGTCCTACGTGACGCTTCCCAAGGTGGCGGCGCAGGGCAACGACGGCGGGATCCGCTACCAGTTCCAGACGAACACGGACGCCGTGCGAAGCCTCCCGCTCTACAGCGGCACCCGGTACTACTACACCGTGCGGTCGTATTCGGTCGGCCTGAACCTGGTGCCGCAGGTCAAGGAGTCGGCCGACACGGTGCGGACCGTTGTTCCCCAGACGCCGCCGGGGGGCGTGGATCTGGCGCCCGCCGGGATCACCGCCGGGCCGACCTACGGTCAGCACGATCCCAATCTGGCCCGGACGACGGACAACATCGCGGTGTTCGTCAAGGACCGCGACAGGATGATCGACGCGAGCTACAAGGTCGGCTACCGGCCCAACGACGCGGGCATCCCGGTCTGGTACGTGACGCGCACGACGGCGGCCGGGACCGACACCGTGGTCAACGACCTGAGCGAGTTCTCGGGGAACGAGCACTACCCGATCTTCGATGGCGTGCAGGTCAAGGTGCTGGGGGCGCCGTACCACGAGCTGCTCGGCGCCGAATACGTGGACGTCGGGCCCAACCCGCCGGGAATCGTGCCCGATCCCGGGATCGGCGCGCCGTTCTGGGATCCGCTCGGCACGGGGGGCGGCGCCGACTACGCGGCCAACAACTTCGGCTCGGCGCTCGACCCGGCGGTCGTGACGAACTTCACCAACGTCGAGATCCGCTTCACCGGCGGCCCGCCGGGGCAGAAGGCCTACCGGTACTTGCGGTGCGACTGCGACCCGCGCACGTACCGGTTCCAGGACTACGTGGACGTGCCGTTCACCGTCTGGGACCTGGACAACAACCGGCAGCTCAATTGCGGCTTCCTCGAGAACTTCCCGAACGCGAACGGCTTCTGGAACCCGGACACGGTGGACGACTTCCTCGGGGCGCCCGACGACGACCGGGAGTTCATCCAGGTGTATGCCAGCACCTACGACCCGGCGCCGCTTCCGGTCTACACGACGACCTACCCCGACTGGCTCAACGACGCGGCGAGCCTGGATCTCCAGTACTACGTGTGGCCCAAAGCGACGACGACGCCGCTCACGATCGACGCCGGGGACACGTTCGCATTCGTGCTCGCCTGGCGCTCCGCGAACGACTACTTCACGTTCTCGACCCGGGCGTCCAACCGCTTCAACGTGTCGCTGGCGCAGAGCGAGCTCGATCGGGTGAAAGCCGTGCCCAATCCCTATTTCGCCCACTCGTCCTACGAGCTGGACCAGTTCAACCGGGTGATCCGCTTCACGCATCTGCCGCAGCAGTGCACGATCCGGCTCTTCACCCTGGCCGGCAGCCTGGTGCGCACGATCCAGAAGAACGACGGCACGTCTCAGGTGACCTGGAACCTCGAGACCGACAACGGGCTGCCGGTGGGCAGCGGGGTCTACATATTCCACGTGGATGCACCGGGGGTGGGCAACAAGGTGGGAAAGGTGGCGGTCTTCGTCGAGAAGGAGCGCCTGAACAACTATTGAGTCCGGGCGCAAACGACAGGACGCGAACCGTCACCTACGAGAGGAGTCAGGCAGAATGAAGACGACACGATGGATCCTGGTCACGATGTTGACCCTGATCTGCACCCCGGCGCGGGCAGGCTCACCCGGACGCATCGGCACGGGCGGCGCGGACGAGATGCGGCTCGCGGTGGGCGTGCGGAGCGTGGGGCTGGGAGGCGCCGACCTGGGCAGCGTCGCCGGAGTGGAGGCGCTGTTCTACAACCCGGCCGGCATCGCCCTCGCCGCCTCCCCCACTGAAGTGATGTTGAGCTACACGCGGCTCATCGCCGACATGGACCTCAACTACGTGGCGGTGGCCCAGAAGATGGGAAACGTGGGAACGCTGGGACTGAGCGTGAAGGCGCTGAGCGTCGGGGACATCGAGCGGACGCTCGAGTCCGCGCCCGAGGGCACCGGCGAGATCTTCTCGCCCACGTTTGCCGTCATCGGCCTGACGTTCGGCCGCGAGCTCACCGATCGGGTCACGTTCGGGGGCACGGTGTCCTACCTGTCGGAGCACATCCTGCAGGAGAACGCGCACGGTGTGGCGTTCGATTTCGGCTTCCAGTACGACACCGACTACCGCGGCCTGCGGCTGGGGCTCTCGATGAAGAACATCGGGCCGAGCGCGGAGTTCACGGGTTCGGACCTGGAGCGGCTCCAGCAGGTGAGCGGGGACGATCCGAATGCCGCCAAGCGGGCCCTGTCGTCGAGCTCCGCCGCCTTCGAGCTGCCGACCTACTTCCAGTTCGGGCTGTCGTACCCGGCGCTGCGCGGACCGCAGGGGGCCCTCACCGTTCACGGCCTCTACACCAGCAACAGCTTCATGGTGGACGAAGGACGCATCGGGGCCGAGTACCTGTACCGGAAGGACTACGCGGTCCGCGCCGGCTACAAGATGACGAGCGACGGCAGCGACCTGTTCGGCTTCACCTACGGGGCCGGAATCCGCATGGCGGTCGGCGCGAGCCACCTGTGGCTGGACTACGCCGGGCAGAGCGTGAGCGAGTTCTTCGAAGACGTCCAGCACGTCGCATTGACGTTCCAATTCTAGCCCCCGCGGCGGCGCGACGGCCGGACGGGCGAGGCGCTATCCCGGCCGCCGCGCCGCGCCGGCCAGCTCTCCGGCCACCTCCTGGAACGCCCCGACCGCGCGCTCGATGCCGCGGTCGTCCACGTCGAGGTGCGTGACGGCGCGCAGCAGCTTCGGGCCGAACTGCGACATCCGCACGCCGCGGGATTCGAGGGCGGCGAGGATCGCCCCGGGATCGAGCGAATCGTGCTCGAGCTGGACGTAGACGAGGTTGGTGTCGGGCGTGGGGACGGTCACTCCCGGCGCTGCCGCGAGCCCGGCCGCGAGGGCGCGGGCACGGCGGTGGTCCTCGGCGAGCCGCGCGACATGGTGATCGAGCGCGTAGAGGCAGGCGGCGGCGATGATCCCGACCTGCCGCATCCCGCCGCCCCACAGCTTGCGCACCCGCCGCGCCCGGGCGATGAGCGGCGCGGGCCCGGCCAGGATCGAGCCGATCGGGGCGCCGAGGCCCTTCGAGAAGCACATCATCACCGTGTCCACGGGCGCGACCCACTCGGCGATCGGGATCCCCGTCGCGACGCTCGCGTTCCACAGGCGCGCGCCGTCGAGATGGACGGAGAGGCCGTGGGCGCGGGCCGCCGCCGCCGTCGCGCGCAGCCGTTCGAGCGGCACGATCGCGCCGCCTGCGCGGTTGTGCGTGTTCTCGAGGCAGACCAGCGAGAGCCGCGCGACGTGGTCGTCCGGCTCGGAGACCGCGTCCTCGACCGCCTCGGGGGCCAGCACGCCGCGCTCTCCGCTCACCGTCCGCGCGAGGCAGCCCGAGTTCGCCGCCAGCCCGCCCTGCTCCCACAGGACGATGTGGGAGTCCGCCTCCAGCAGCACCTGGTCGCCGCGCTCGGTGTGCACGCGGACCGCGAGCTGGTTTCCCATCGTGCCGCTCGGAACGTAGAGCGCGGCTTCCATGCCGGCCTCGCGCGCCACGCGGCGCTCCAGCTCCTGCACCGTCGGATCGTCGCCGAACACGTCGTCGCCGACCTCGGCCTCCGCGATCGCGCGCCGCATGCCGGGCGTGGGCCGCGTCACGGTGTCGCTGCGCAGGTCTACGGCGTCGCTCACGGGTCGGGCTCCGGGTACGGGCGGCCGCGAAGGGCCGCATGGGGTTTCGCGGCGGGCGAGTCTACATGACCGGCGCTTGACAACCTACGCGGCCGGATGCCATCTGATGGAGGGACGAAACCCGGCGCGGGCGCTCTCCGTAGACCCCCCGCCGCGGCTGGAGCGGGACGCGCCGCTGGGGCGCGGGCCGATCCGGCCGATACCCTACGTAAGGAGTGCTCCCGCAATGCCCATGTTCGGCTTCGATCCCACGATCATCCTGCTCCTGCCGGCGATAGCCTTCGCCATGTGGGCGCAGTGGAAGGTGCAGCACACCTACGCGGAGATGTCGAAGGTTCGGGCGGCGAACGGCATGACCGGGAGCGCGATGGCCAAGGCCATCATGCGCCAGAACGGCGTGACGGACGTCGGGGTCGAGGAGGTCGGCGGGGTCTTGAGCGACCATTACGACCCGCGCTCGAAGACCGTGCGACTCTCGTCGGGCATCGCGCGCGGCGACTCGCTCGCATCGATCGCCGTGGCGGCGCACGAGGTCGGGCACGTGCTGCAGCACGCCCAGGGCTACCCGGGGCTCGCGCTCCGCAGCGCGATCGCGCCGGTCGCGAGCATCGGCAGCATGGCGGCGTTCCCGCTCTTCTTCATCGGCTTCATCTTCAACATGCCGGGGCTGTCGAAGACCCTGATGGACGTGGGGATCCTGCTCTTCAGCGGCGCGGTCGTGTTCCACCTCATCACGCTTCCCGTCGAGTTCGACGCCTCGAAGCGCGCGCTCGCTCAGCTCACCGGCTCGGGCTCGATCGCGCCGCAGGAGGTGGCGGGGGCGAAGAAGGTGCTCGACGCCGCCGCCCTCACCTACGTCGCGGCGGCCGCGATGGCGGCGCTCCAGCTCCTGCGGCTCGTGATGATCCGGAACAGCCGCGACTGACGCGCGGCGCCGCGCGCGGCGGCGAAGGCGAGGAGTGGGAGACATCGCGGGGCGGGAGATGGAGGAATCTCCCGCCCCGCGCTAGTGCGCCGCGTACGTCGTGTTCGAGCGCGCGGCCTTTCAGCCCTGCGCCACCATGTCCTTCAGCTCCTTCGAGACCTTGAAGACCGGGACCTTGCGCGGCGGCACCGGGACCGCCTCTCCGGTGCGGGGATTGCGCGCGATCCGCGACTTCCGGTCCTTCACGCGAAACGTGCCGAAACCCCGGATCTCGATGTGATGGCCGCTCTGAAGCGCCTTGGCAACGGCGTTGAGGAACGAGTCCACCGTCTCGGCGACGTCCTTCTTCGTAAGGCCCGTCCGCTCGGAAATCTGGTCCACGATATCCGCCTTCGTCATCTCGCCCTCCTCAAGCCTTTCGCCCGGTGGCCTGAGCCCCTGGCTGCGAGAGCCGACCACGACCGCGGGAGGCTAGCAAGCCCCCGGAAAACCTGTCAATCAGTCTTTGGACAAGGCGTTGCGCGATTTCCCCTGGGCCTCGGCCGCCGCCCCGGGCCCAAGCGCGCGCCGTCTCGCCTCCTCGATGGGGTGAACCCGCGCCCGCTCGACCTCCCCCGCGTGCCGCCCGGGCCCCCGCGCCGCCTCCGCCGCCCACTCGCGGGCGAATGC
>Ga0184629_10000248_pt1 | contig 23815 bp, 24 predicted proteins | sample PLM4_32_b1_FD_133158 | JGI IMG/M metagenome (GOLD analysis project Ga0184629, IMG submission 133158) | Groundwater sediment microbial communities from an aquifer in East River, Colorado, USA - PLM4_32_b1 | ecosystem: Environmental > Terrestrial > Soil > Riparian zone | place: USA: East River...
GACGGCAGCAGCGAGTACGGGTTCGACAATCTGGGCCATTTGGGCCTCATCGGCACGGATGATGCGATTCACAATACGGTCTCCTCAGTCCCCTGCGCGCGGTCCTTCAGGAAAATCTCGCCGAAGGGCGCCATTTGACGAATCTCCAATCGGCCGTCTCGAGAGAGCTCGAGCGCTGCCAGAAATGTGCTTGCGAGCGCCGTGCGGCGGCGCGCGCCCGTTCCCCATCCAGGGGGAAGAAAACGAACGAGCAGACTCCAGCTCGGAATCTCCCCCAACATGCGCTCGATACGGGCGCGAGCGTCTTCGATCAAGTAGATCGGCGCGCGTACGACTTCGTGGACGCGATGCCCGAGCACGCGGATGCGCTGCTGCGAATAGGACGTCAAAAGATCGTAAAGCGTGTCGGAATATTTGCGGGTGCGCATGACACGGACCGGTTCGGGCGTACCGCGCGCGAACACGTCGCGGCCCAAACGGTCGCGCGCCATGAGACGCACCGCGGAGTCGCGCATCGCCTGAAGCCTCTGCAATCGCCAACGCAACGCCGCGGCCATTTCCTCGGCGTCGGGACCCGGTCCTGTCTCGGCTTGCGGCAGTACGAGGCGCGATTTGAAGTAGATCAGCCACGCCGCCATCACGAGATAGTCCGCCGCGAGTTCCAGACGGCGACCCCGCGCGGATTCCATGAACGCGAGATACTGGTCGGCAAGATCCAGCACGGAAATCTTGGCGAGGTCGACCTTCTGATTGCGGGCAAGCGCAAGCAAAAGATCGAGCGGGCCTTCGAACCCGTCCACCTCGATGATGAGAGCTTCGTCGGGCGCGACCGTGGTCTCAAACTCGGGTCCGGTTTCGAATGCGTTCACGCAATGGCTCCCATCATCATCTCGCGCAAGCGCGCTTCGGCGGCCGGCACGTCCATCGCGGCAGGCTCGCGCAAATGCGCGAGCGCGGCGTCTGCGCGGTGCAACGACTCGCCGGCGAGCTCTTTCGCCTCTTTGGCAATGTCCGTCATCTCGTCCAACTTGCCGTTGCAATGGAGCGCGATATCGCATCCAGCAAACAATGCGGCTTTGGCGCGCGCGCCGAGCTTCCCTTCAAGCGCGGACATGGAAAGATCATCGCTGAAAAGCAGCCCCTCGAATCCAATCTCGCCGCGGATGATGGTGCGGATCACCTTGGGACTCGTTGTGGCGGGACGTCCTGGATCGATTGCCTCGTAGACGACGTGCGCTGTCATTGCCATCGGCGCCTGATTGAGACTCCGGAACGTGACGAAGTCGTGCGCGCTGAGATCGCTCACTGGTGCCGTGACGCGCGGTAGCGCCAGATGACTGTCTGCGTTGGCGCGGCCATGACCGGGCACGTGCTTGATCACGGGGAGCACACCGCCGTCGATGTAACCATCGATCGTCGCACGCCCGAGCTCGATGACCGTCGCGGGATCGAGCGAATAGGCGCGGTCGCCAATGATGTCGTGCGCACCAGCGACCGGCACGTCGAGCACGGGCGCGCAATTCACCGTCACGCCGACACTCCTGAGCTCGTGGGCAATGAGGCGCGCGCACAAATACGCGGCTTCGCGGCCCCGTTCCGGATCTCTGTCGAAGAGTTCGCCAAAGCGCCGCGCCGGCGGCCGGGTCTGCCAATGCGGCGGCTTGAGGCGCTGAACGCGACCGCCCTCCTGATCGATGAGGATGGGAGCGCGCGCATCGCCGATAGAGTCGCGCAATTGGTCGCACAACGCTGCAACTTGAGAAGGGCTTTCGATGTTGCGATTGATTCCAAGCAGGATGAATCCGAACGGGCGGGCATCTCTGAAAAACGCTCGGTCTTCAGACGCCAGTTCAGCCCCCTGGCAACCATAGACCGCGGCACTTGCCGGCATTGCGACCTCTTAGGTTCCGCGTGCGGGCTCAAGGCGCAGCGACAAAGCAGTTCCCGCCCGCCGACTTCAGCTGGACACACGCATCGGTGGCAGCCCCACGATCTGCAAATGGTCCGATCCGAAGCCGGTAGACAACGCCTTTGGCGCCCAGATCAGCCCTCTGAACGTCGGGCGACAACCCCGCAACGGAGGGGTAGCGCGATCGGAACGCCGCCCAGGCCCCGTTCGCCAATTCCTGGCTCTCGAAAGCACCGAGCTGGAGAACCGCGGCCCCCGAGACCGCGCGGCTGGTAGCGGCCTGCGCTGCGGCTGGAGGGGGTGTTGGTGCTTTGGCTGCCTGGGCCACCTGAGCGGGCGCGGCAGCCGGAGGCGGCGGGGCTGACTTGGCGGCAGGAGGTGGCGCTGCGGCCGCGGGCGCCTTCGTCGCTGGCGCAGGTGCCGGCACCGCTGGGCTCAGGCGGATAGGCGGCGCCTCCTTGGAGGCAGCAGAGGTCTGTGGAGCAAGAGTCGAGGTCTTCGCCTCCTCCTGCGGGGATACCGGGTCTTTATACACGTTCAAATCTGTAAATTGCGGAGACGCTGCATCAGGCGGAGCGACGCGCACCGGCCCGTCCGGCGCCTCGATCACAAGGGACGCGCCCTGGCGGCCGCGTTCGACCCCTTGGTTGTACGCAAGCCATACCACCCCGGCGAAGGCGGCAAGCACGACGAGCGCGATAACGACCAAAAGGGGCGCGCGCGAGCGCTCTTCTTCCGGATCTTCGTCGGCAAGGTCGTAGATCGGTACCTTGTCCGCCAGCGGTTGATAGATCCCGCGTGGGTTGTTCATCGCCGAACTCCGCCGAATCGTAAGTTTGTATAATTTAGCACCCGCGTGCCGACGAAGCATCGCGTTTGCCCAGTCAGTTCAAGCTACAGCGGAAATTCCCGGTGGAATATCCGCTGGTATTCCTGCAGCAAATAGCGGTCCGTCATCCCTGCGATGTAGTCGCACACGGCCCGCGCCGTCCGGGTATCGCCGGGGCTGCCGCACTGGTCCGTCCAGTCCCTCGGTAGCAGACCTGGCGACGTCATGAAAGCATCAAACACCTCCGTCAAACAACGCTGCGCATTGGCCATGACGTCGAGCACGCGCTCATGGCGGTACATCCGGTGGAGGAGAAAATTCTTCAGCGCCACCACGTCCTTGCCAAGGCCGTCGGAGAATGCGGCGACGGGCTCGCCTGCTGCGCGGATGTCGGTGGTGCGCGCGGGGTTTCGCGCCTCGATCCGCCGCCTTGTCTCGCCGATCAGATCGGCGACCATCACGGTGATGAGGCGCCTGACCGCTTCTCCGATGAGGCGGCCGAGCTCCAGATTAGGGTTCTTGAGCGCCGTGTCTTTGAAGATGGGACCCGCAAGCGGCACAGAAAACAGCTCATCAGCGGCAAAGAGCCCCGCTCGTAAGCCGTCATCGATATCGTGGTTCACGTAAGCAATGTCGTCCGACAGCGAGGCGATCTGGGCTTCGGGCCCTGCATGCGTGGAGAGTTCGAGATCCCAAGGGAAATCGGCAATCGCGTCGGGCAGTTTCGCAGCGTCATGATCGCCGCCGAGAAGCGGCCCGTTGTGCTTCACCAATCCCTCGAGCGTCTCCCAGGTGAGGTTGAGCCCGTCGAAGGCCACGTAACGGTGTTCGAGTCGCGTCACCAGAGCGAGCGCCTGGGCGTTGTGATCGAAGCCGCCGAATTGCGCCATGCAGCGATCGAGCGCCGCTTCGCCGGCATGACCAAAAGGTGGATGGCCGAGATCGTGCGAAAGCGCGAGCGCTTCGGCCAGGTCTTCGTCCAAGCCAAGCACGCGCGAGACCGAACGGGCGATCTGCGAGACCTCGAGCGAGTGCGTCAGTCTGGTGCGGTAGTAGTCGCCCTCGTGCTGCACGAACACTTGCGTCTTGTGCTTGAGACGCCGGAACGCAGTCGAGTGGATGATCCGATCCCGGTCGCGCTGATAGCAGGTGCGGGTCGGGCTCTCTTCCTCCGGGAAGTAGCGCCCGCGGCTGTCCCGAGGACTTGTCGCATAAAGCGCCCGTTTTGGGGCCTCGAACAAGGGTCCCAGAAGGCGGTCCAAGGGCGCTTTGGGCGGGCTGGACATGCGCTCTCTAACGACTACATAAGAAGCCGTATGATAGGCTTATCTCGATGAGTGTTGAAACGCAGTCCGATTCCCTGCCCGTGACGCTGACCGAGCGGGCCGCCCGGCGCATTGCCGACATCCTGAAGGTGGAGCCGGAAAGCACGGTGCTTCGCCTGGCCGTAACCGGCGGGGGCTGCTCCGGCTTTCAATACGATTTTTGCCTTGATGATGCGCGCGCTGAAGATGACCTTCTGATTGCACGCGCTGGAGCCGTCGTCGCCATCGATCCGGTCTCGCTCGATTTCCTCAAGGGCTCCGAAATCGATTTCGTCGACGAGATGATCGGCGCAAGCTTCAAGGTGAACAATCCGAATGCCACCGCATCCTGTGGATGTGGGACCAGCTTCTCGGTCTGAGCTTCGTGTCATCTGCATTCGCCTGTAAGCTCGCGCGATGAAAATCGCCACGTGGAACGTCAACTCCGTCAAGGCGCGGCTTGACACGGTCAGAACATGGCTGGCGCAGGCGGCACCGGACGTCGCCGGCTTCCAAGAAATCAAGACGACCGACGATCAGTTTCCCACCGATGCGTTCGAAGGCCTCGGCTACAACTCGGTTGTCCACGGACAGAAGAGCTACAACGGAGTCGCCATTCTTTCGAAAAGGCCCCCTGAGGACGTCATCAAGGGTCTTCCCGAAAGCGATGGCGACGATCACGCGCGCTACATCGAGGCGGTAATTCCGACCGATAGCGGGCGCGTCGTGCGTGTGATTTCCATCTACGCACCCAACGGCAATCCGCCGGGCACCGAGCGATTTCAATACAAGCTCGCGTGGCTCGATCGTTTGGAGCGCCACACGAAAAAGCTGCTCGCACTCGAGGAACCGCTGCTCATCATGGGCGACTACAATGTGATTCCTGCTCTCGAGGATTGCCACGACCCAAAAGCCTGGGCCGGCGATGCGCTATTTCAACCCGAATCGCGGGCTGCATTGCGCAGGATCACCAATCTTGGACTCGTCGATGCATTCCGCGCTTGTCACGCCGAGCCTCACCGCTACACGTTCTGGGATTATCAAGCAGGTGCATGGGTTAAGGACCATGGCGTGCGTATCGACCATGTGCTCTTGTCGCCGCAAGCCGCTGATCGTCTGGTGAATTGCACGATAGAACGACACGTTCGCGGGTGGGAAAAGCCGTCGGATCACGTACCGGTGGTGTGCGAACTCGCGATTTGAACATTGAGTTTGGCCAAGCTCTCCATTACGAAATAGACATTCGGATTCGGCTTTCATTTGGAATGCCTGCATAGGAGTCAGAAAAATGAGATCACTAAAAGTGCTTGCAATCCTCTCAACGGCGACGTTCCTGTTTGCGTGCAATCAGAACGCACCGGCCCCAGCCGAAGCACCGCCTGCGGCAGAAGCCCCCCCGCCGGCCGAGGCTCCGCCGCCTGAACCGCCTCCGGCGGAAGCTCCGCCGGCCGAACCAGCTCCGGCGCCGGCACCGTAAGAAAATCGCGAGTTTCGTTCGAAGGCACTCCGGTCGCACGACGAGCGGCCGGAGTGCCTTTCTTTTGTGAGGTTCGGAAAGAATCGCGGGGCCTTCGCGAAACTTTGTTAGCCCCCTTTTCCGCTTTCATGCGTTTTGGATGGCGGGCGCGCCATCGCGCGCGCCGCGTCTTCCGTCATCGCTAGAGGGTGAAATGGAGGTATTCCGCATGAAATCGAAAGCAATCAACCGGTTAGTTCTGGTCTTCGCCGGCCTCGTGCTGGTGGGCTGCAACCAGAACACGGCCCCGGCGCCCGCACCAGAGCCCGCGCCGCCTCCAGCGGCTGAACCTCCGCCGCCGGAGCCGCCGCCCGCGGAACCGCCGCCGGCGCCTACGCCGTAGGGATTTCAGCCCAATGCTCCGGCGCGATGTGTTGAACGCGCCGGAGCGCTTGCGGTAGTTTACGCAAGCGCAATTGCAGTCGTGAAGGACCCGGTGATGAGGTGGGTAAGCTCGAGTATAGCCGGCGTCTTTATGTTGGGTCTCGCACTTAGCGGATGCAATCAGAACACGGCTGAGACCGAGACCTCCGAAGCGCCACCTCCTGTCGCCGCTGTCGAACCGCAGCCACCGCCACCTCCCGCAGTCGAGGCGCCCGCACCGATACCGCCCAATACGGAGGTGCAGGCGAATTCCGTCGACAGCGTCATGCTCAGCCGGCCACAGGATGCGCCGAGCGCGATGATCATACGGGTTCTCGGTACAACCGCTTCCGGCGGCTGGTCCACGCCGAAGCTCGAGCCGACGGCGGACGCGGGCACCGACGCATCGATCATGTCCTACCAACTCGTCGCGACGTCTCCGGAAGCGAGCGACGATGCAAACACGGCTGCCGAGCAAATCGAAGCCGAGCTGCGCGTGGACTCGCTACCTGCACAGGTGACGACGATACGCGTCGTGGCGGCGACCAACGAGGTCTCCGCACCAGTCGCCCAATAATTCAGGATTCCCGATTACGCTGCTTCGGCGATAACCCGGTTGCGGCCTTCGCGCTTCGCGCGATAAAGCGCCTGGTCGGCACGGCGCAGCAACTGGTCCGGCACATCCGGTGCGCCGTTCGACGACGCAATACCGATGCTGACCGTGATGGTGAGCGCGTTCGGCGCGCGACTGATCTTGATCGGCGTCGACTCGATGCCTTGACGCAGCCTCTCCGCAACGGTGAAAGCAAAGGCGCTGTCGGTGTCGGGCATGACCACGACAAACTCCTCGCCGCCATGACGGCAAGCGAGATCGATGCCGCGCACATTGGCGGAAATTCGATTGGCGAACTCGCGCAACACCTCGTCGCCCACATCGTGGCCGTGCGTGTCGTTGACCGCCTTGAAGTGATCGATGTCCATGATGAGGAACGAGATCGGTTTGGCCGGGCTCGCGCTCTTCATCAACGTGTCGAGATGGCTCGACATGTAGCGCCGATTGTGCAGCCGGGTCAGCGGATCCGTGATCGCCATCTCCAAACTGAGCTGCATATTGTGACGCAGCTTATCGCTGTAACGTTTCTTGCGCAGTTGGGTACGCACACGCGCGAGCAATTCGTTCCGATCGACCGGACGCATGAGATAGTCGTTCACGCCCATGTCGAGCGCCTGGATGAGTTTCCGGCTTTCGCCCTCGCTGATCAGCACAAGAATGGGGCTGTTGCGCACTTCCGGCAGCGACCTCAAATGCGAGCAGAGCCGCAAACCGTCGAAATTGCGAATTCCCAAGCTTACGACGATGAGATCGAAATCCCCGCCCCGAGCCCGCACCAGCGCTTCATCGAACGTCGAGACATCGACCAGCTTATTCGCCTGTTCCAATCCGCCCCGGAACCACGCAACCGATTCCGGCCGGTCCTCGACGACAAGGATCCGCCCCGACGGATCGGGTTCGACCATCGTCTCCGCGGCATCGGCGAGTCCCATGCTTTGGCCTGTTTCCTCGCGCATCCGGAGCTCATCGGTCATCATTTTGAGACGGACAAGACTCTTCACGCGTGCAAACAAAGCGAGGTCATCCACGGGCTTGGTCAGGAAGTCATCGGCGCCCGCTTCGAGCCCGGTAACGCGGTCACTGGGCTGATCCAACGCCGTAACCATGACGATCGGAATGTGCGCGACCTTCGGGTTGGACTTGATGCGCCGGCAGACCTCGAACCCGTCCATCCCGGGCATCATCACGTCCAGGAGCACGATATCGGGCAATTCCGCAGCAACGCGAGTCAAGGCCTGCTCGCCGCTGGATGCGGTGAGGACCTCGAAATATTCGGCCGTCAGTTTTGCTTCTAGCAGCTTGACGTTGGAAAGGATGTCGTCGACGACCAGAACCCGCGCAGTCATAGGGGTCTGTCCCGCCTCAGCCGAGGAACCGGCGCACGGTTTCGAGGAAGCTTGTCACCGAAATCGGCTTCGAGATGTAGGCTTCGCAACCACCTTGCCGGATGATCTCCTCGTCCCCCTTCATGGCAAACGCGGTCACCGCAACCACCGGAATCGAGCGCAAGGTGTCGTCCTCCTTGAGCCACTTGGTCACTTCGAGCCCCGAGACTTCCGGCAGCTGGATGTCCATCAGGATGAGGTCCGGATGATGCTCGCGCGCGATGTCGAGCGCCTCCATCCCATCCTTGGTCTGAAGGATGCGATACCCGTGGGCATCGAGCAGATCATGGAAGAGCTTCATGTTGAGCTCGTTGTCTTCCACGATCAAAACTGTTTTCGCGGTCGCATCCATCGCGTATGTCTCCACCAATGTTTCGTATGCTTTTGGCCGCGTGCTGCTTGGTTCAATCCGCGGCATGCGTCACAAAGGTTAACGAGAACTGTCGCGAGCGGCCGACGCTTCCCCTCGCCGACGCAAGTTTTAGGCTTGATGTCTTAACGTCCGATTGACGATGGACCGTTCAGCAGCAGAGACTTTGGCCTTGAAAGCATTGGCTTTCTTCGCGGGGGACGGCGAAAACCTCGGGCGTTTTCTTGCGCTTTCCGGGCTTCACCTTGAAGATTTGCGCGAACGCGTAGAAGACCCGCTGCTCCTGGCCGGGGTGCTGGATTTTCTGCTTGGGGACGACAAGCTCCTCGAGGCCTTTGCGGAGAGCGAGGGCATGGAGACGAAGATCGTTCACGCCGCGCGGCGTGCATTGCCTGGCGCCGCACCGGAGGTGTGAATCAGTCGCCGCCGTCGGCGGTCAGGATAGGCCCATAGAGGTCTGGCCGGCGATCGCGGAAGAGTCCCCAGGACGTGCGTGCCCTGGCGACCTCCGCGAAATCGAACTGCGCCGTCGCGACGCCTTCTTCGGTGCGGCCGAGCTCCGCAACGATTTCGCCTGTCGGCCCGGCGATGAAGGACGATCCGTAAAACGTGAGCTCTTCCCGATTTCCGCGCTCGAGGCCAACGCGGTTGGCGGCGGCGAGAGGCACATAGTTAGCGGCCGCGTGTCCCTGCATTACGCGCCGCCAATGGTCCCGCGAATCCACGGGTGGCGCGGGCGGAGGCTCGCTCCCGATCGTGCTCGGATAAACAAGCAGGTCGGCCCCCTTGAGCGCCATGACGCGCGCGGCCTCAGGGAACCACTGATCCCAACAGATCGCGCAGCCGAGAACGCCATGGCGCGTTTGCCAAACCCGAAACCCGCTGTCGCCGGGATGAAAGTAATACTTCTCCTGATAGCCCGGCCCGTCGGGTATGTGCGATTTACGATAGCGGCCGAGCACCGCTCCATCGGCGTCGATGATCGCCACCGCGTTGAAATACGCATTCGTTGCACGCTCGAAGACGCTGAGCGGCAAGACAACCGAAAACTCTTTTGCCAGCGCGGCAAAATCGCTGATTAGTGGATCGTTGTGAAATTCCGCCGCGTGCGCGAAGTGGTCGACGAGCTGGTCCTGGCAAAAATAGGGAGTCGCGAACAGCTCCGGCAGCACGACGATATTGGCGCCGCGAGATGCCGCAAGCCGTACCATGTTCTTCGCCTTGGCGATGTTGGCCGGCCTGTCCCATGTCGAGGCAAACTGCGCCACCGCGACGGTGACAGGGTGTGGGCTCACGGAAGAGGTTCCTGCTGCGTGATGCAATGAATTCCGCCGCCGCCCTGTACGATGTCGAGCGCGTCGACCTGCATGATATCCCGATCGGGAAAACATTGCGCGATAATGGTGCGCGCCTGCTCGTCGTTCTTGTCGTCGAAGGCCGGCATGATGACGCCGCCATTGACGAGATAGAAATTGACATAGCTCGCCGGCAACAACACGCCGGACCAAGATTGGCGCGTCTTGCGCGGTTGTGGCAGTTCGATGATATCGAGGCTTCGTCCCTCAGCATCTCTGGCCGTCTTCAGCCGGCGAAGGGCCTCCTGGACAGCAGCCGAATCGGGATGGCTTCGAGGCGGAATTCCTACGATCACGCGGCCGGGGGCCGCGAAGCACGCGATGTTGTCGATGTGGCCGTCGGTTTCGTCATCGACAAAGCCGTCGCCAAGCCAGATCGTCTTGCGTGCGCCGAGATAGAGTCTCAGCACGTCTTCGACGTCCTCGCGCTTGAGGTCGGGATTGCGGTTCGTATTGAGCAGACATTGCTCGGTGGTAAGAGCGGTCCCCTGTCCGTCCGTGTGGAGAGCGCCGCCCTCGCAGACGAGTGGAGCGCCATAGACGGCGCCACCTGCCGTTTCCAGCACACGCCGGGCGAAATTCGCATCATTCGCATACGGATGATACTTCCGTCCCCACGCGTTGAAGACCCAGTGCACACCTGCAAGACGGTGATTGGTTCCGGTCAGGAACGTAGGGCCGAAATCGCGCGCCCAGGAATCGTCCAGGGGCACCTCAGCGACCTCGACCTTGCCGCCGGTCGCCAAGCGCGCCTCCGATGCATCGGCAGGCCGCGCAGCCAACGTAACCGGCTCGAACCCCGAGATCGCGCGCGCCACGCGGGCATAGGCCTGCTTGGCGCGCAACGCGCCTTCGGCGCCGCCGTAGCACTCATGGCGCGCGGGCCAGCACATCCATGTCCGGCGATGGCGATCCCATTCAGCGGGCCAAGAGAAGCCGTCGTGCGAAGGCGTGGGCGCCGCGGCGTCGAGCCGTCTGTCCATCATGAGTACCCGATCAAGGCCCAAGCCTAACAAGTTTTCGCTTGCGCTGTGGAGACCCTTCGTAGCAAAGCGTTCGCGGGTGGAATTTCGCGAGAGGTCAATATGGCGGGGCGGATCAACGCACGACTGAAGGAACTCGGCATCGTCCTGCCGAAGCCGGCGCCTGTGCAGGGCGCCTACGTGCCTTGGATCAAGAGCGCGACGTTTCTTTTCGTGTCGGGGCAGATCACGATGGGCCCGAACGGGTTGGAACATGCCGGGACCTTGGGGGTGGACATGAACGTCGATTTCGGACGCAAGGCGGCGAGGCTTGCCGCGATCAACGTGCTCGCCCAAGCCGCGGATGCGCTCGAAGGCGACCTCGATCGGGTGACGCGCGTCATCAAAGTCACGGGCTTCGTCGCCGCTGCGCCCAACTTCCACCAGCATCCCGAGGTGATCAACGGAGCCTCCGAGCTCTTCGTCGACGTGTTCGGGGAGCTCGGACGCCACGCGCGCGCGGCGATCGGCTGCTCCTCGCTGCCGCGAGGCTCCTCCGTCGAAGTCGAAGCCATTTTCGCGTTCGGGTGAGCGACATCGCGGCACGCATTGGGGGCGAAGCGCGCCGCATCGGGGGAGCGACCTGGGATGCGCTGGCGAATCCGAATGGCGACGCCCTGCCCCATCCGTTCACGCGCCACGCCTTCATCGCTGCTTTGGAAGATTCGGGTTCGGCGACGGCCAAGACCGGATGGCGACCCGTTCACCTCGTGCTCGAGCGTGCGGGCAGACCGATTGGGCTGCTGCCGCTCTATCTGAAGAACCATTCCTACGGCGAGTACGTGTTCGATCACGGTTGGGCGGAAGCGTTTGCGCGCGCAGGCGGGCGCTATTATCCCAAACTTCAAGCGGGCGTTCCCTTTACGCCAGTGACCGGCAATCGTCTGCTGGTCGGCGCCGGCGAAAACGAAGCGGATGTCCGGCGCCTGCTGCTTGAGGCAGCCGAAGCTGCGGTTGAGCAGCTGGACGCCTCCTCGCTCCACATCACCTTCATGACGGAAAGCGAGTGGTGGCTTGCCGGCAACCTCGATTTCCTGCGACGGACCGACAAGCAGTTCCATTGGGAGAACCGCGGCTACGATTCGTTTGACGCGTTTCTGGGTGACCTCTCCTCCGCGAGGCGCAAGAACCTGCGCAAGGAGCGCGCATCGGTGCTGGCCGAGGGCGTCACCTTCGAGTGGCTCACGGGGCGGGACCTTACCGAGGCGGTCTGGGATGAGTTCTTCGCCTGCTACACCACGACGGGGAACCAGAAATGGAACCCGCCCTACCTGACGCGCAAATTCTTCAGCCTGATCGGCGCGAGCATGGGCGAGCAGATCCTGCTGGTGATGGCGAAGCTGAACGGACGCTACATCGCCGGCGCGCTGAACTTCTTCGACGGAATGGCCCTCTACGGCCGCAATTGGGGCTGCACGGCGTATGTGCCGTTCCTTCACTTCGAGGCATGCTACTACCAGGCGATCGATTTCGCGATCGAAAAGAAACTCGCGCGTGTCGAAGCCGGCGCGCAAGGCGGCCACAAGCTCTTACGCGGCTATCTGCCCTGCCCGACCTACTCGGCGCATTTTATCGCGCACGCGGGCCTAAGACGCGCGGTTGCGAACTATCTCGAGGATGAGCGGGCGGCCGTTGCCGATCACATGGAAGAGCTGCGCGAGAAGGCCCCGTTCCGCAAATCCAACCCTTCGACAAGCTGACGATGACGCTTTAGGCTTTGTCCGATGCCCAAGCAGGGGTCCGCCATGGCCTATGACTCCAACAACATCTTCGCGAAAATCCTGCGTGGCGAGGTCCCGTCCGTGAAGGTCTATGAGGACGACAAGACTCTCGCCTTCATGGACGTGATGCCCCAAGCCGACGGCCATACGCTCGTGATCCCAAAGGAGGCTGCGGAGAACATCTTCGAACTCTCGCCCGAAGGCGCGGCCGCGATGGTCACGACGACGCAGAAGGTCGCCAAAGCTGTGAAGAAGGGACTGGATGCACCGGGCATCATGATCTTCCAGCTCAATGGTAAGCCCGCCGGACAAAGCGTTTTCCACGTTCACTTCCACATCGTCCCCCGTAGCCAGGGGATCGATGTCAAATTGCACGCACGAGGGATGGAAAGCCCCGATAAGCTGAAGACCATCGCCGAGAAGATCAAAGCGGCGCTGGAGCCATGATCCCTCAAGTCGGCGAGCAGCTACTTGTCCGTGAACGTCGCCACAGGCTGCACTTCGTGTAAGATCGCGCACCCGCGACGGAGGTTGCCATGGCTCATTCCGGTGCTCGCCTGTGGATTGTCCGGGGATTCGTCCTGTGCAGCACCCTGGCGCTCGCCGACAGCGCGCTGGCCTGGGGTTCGAGCGCGCAGCGGATGATCGGCGAGATCGCTCTCCGATCGCTTCCGCCGGAGGTGCCGGAATTTCTGCGGAAGGTGGAAGCCGCGCGCCAAGTCGCTGAAGTGGCGCGCGAACCCGATCGGGCCAAGGGCGCGAGCACTCCGCATGATTCGGATGCCAACGCAGCCCATCATGTGAATGTCGGCGACGATCTGAAGATCGCTCGTGGGCCGGCTCTGTCCGCGCTGCCTGCCAACCGCGAGAGCTACGACACGGCGCTCCGGGCGGCCGGGACGAACCAGTACCGATCGGGCTATCTGCCCTACGCGATCATCGACGCGTGGCAGCAGGTGGTGATGGATTTCGCCTATTGGCGAGCCGACGTGGCCGGCGCGCGATACGCGAAGACACCTGCCGAGCGGAGCTGGTTCCTGCGGGATCAGTGGGTCCGCGAAGGGCTGACGATCCGGGACCTCGGCCTGCTCGCGCATTTCGTCGGCGACGGCAGCCAACCGATGCAGGTCTCCATCCACTCCGATGGCTGGGGGAACTTTCCCAACCCGCAAAGCTTTACGACGACACGCTTTCGCTCGGTTTTCGAAGGCAGCGTCGTGCGTAGCAAGATCGCGGACAAGGACGTGTCGGCGTATGTTGCACCCTATCGCGATTGCCGTTGTGCAATCGAGAAACGAACCTCGGACTATTTGACCGCAACACAGAAAGAGATCATCCCGCTTTACCAGATCGAAAAGGCGGGCGGTTTCGCCGCGCGTCCCGAAGACGGCAAGGCCTTCGCGTCGAAGCGCCTCGCTGCCGGCGCGTCCGAGCTGAGGGACATGATCGCCGACGCCTGGCGGCGAAGCGCCGATGTCTCCGTCGGCTCGCCTCCGATCGCCGTGCGCGACCTCGAGTCGGGCGAAGCAAGCGGCTTCGACGCGCTCAGAGGGCTCGACTAGTATTGCCGAGGACTACACTTCCTGCTTCGGCTTCTTCTTGCCGGGAGGAGCGGCCGCGGGTTTGTCCGCCGGGATGAACTCGAAGGCGAGCGCATCCTTCTCGCGATCCAGAAGCACGCGCACCGTGCCGCCGTTCTTGAGCTGACCGAACAGGATCTCGTCCGCGAGCGGCTTCTTGATGTTCTCCTGGATCACGCGCGCGAGCGGGCGTGCGCCGAAGGCATCATCGTAGCCCTTCTCGCCGAGCCAACGCGTGGCTTCGGGCGTCAGATCGAAGGTCACGTCGCGATCGATCAGCTGGGCCTCGAGCTCGAGCACGAACTTCTCGACCACGCGATCGATCGTCGAGCGCGTGAGCGGGGCGAAACTGATGGTCGCATCGAGCCGATTGCGGAACTCCGGCGTGAACAGCTTCTTGATCGCTTCCTCGTCCTCGCCTTCGCGCTTACCGCGACCGAAGCCGATCGATTCCCTGGCGGCGTCGGAAGCGCCCGCATTCGTCGTCATGATGAGCACGACGTTGCGGAAGTCGATCTTCTTGCCGTTGTGGTCGGTGAGCTTGCCGTGGTCCATCACCTGCAACAGGATGTTGAACAGGTCCATATGGGCCTTTTCGATTTCATCCAGTAGCAGGACGCAATGCGGATGCTGATCGACGCCGTCGGTGAGCAGTCCACCCTGATCGAAGCCGACATAACCCGGCGGCGCACCGATCAGGCGCGACACAGTATGCCGCTCCATATATTCGCTCATGTCGAAGCGCAGGAGCTCGACGCCCATGACTCGCGCGAGCTGTTTTGCCACTTCGGTCTTGCCGACGCCCGTCGGGCCCGAAAAGAGATAGCAGCCGATCGGCTTTTCGGGCTGGCGCAGGCCGGCGCGCGCGAGCTTGATCGCCGATGACAGCGCGTGGATCGCCGAATCCTGGCCATAGACGACGCGCTTCAGATCGTCTTCCAGCGTCTTGAGCGCCTCGGCGTCGGTCTTCGACACCGACTTGGGAGGAATGCGCGCGATCTTCGCCACGACATCCTCGACCTCTTTCACGCCGATGACTTTCTTGCGCTTGGACTCGGGGAGCAGCATCTGCGAGGCGCCGACCTCGTCGATGACGTCGATCGCCTTGTCGGGAAGCTTGCGATCGTTGATGTACTTTGCCGCGAGCTCGACCGCCGCCTTGATGGCTTCGGCCGTGTAACGGACCTTGTGATACTCCTCGAAATAGGGCTTCAGCCCTTTCAGGATCTTGATTGCGTCGGGGATCGTCGGCTCCGCCACATCGATCTTCTGGAAGCGGCGCACCAGCGCGCGGTCCTTCTCGAAATACTGGCGGTATTCCTTATAGGTCGTCGATCCCATGCAGCGCAGCGTTCCTGCCTGCAACGCGGGCTTGAGCAGATTGGACGCGTCCATCGCGCCGCCGGACGTTGCGCCGGCGCCGATCACGGTGTGGATCTCGTCGATGAAGAGGATGGCGCCTTTGAGAGCTTCCAGCTCCTTCACGACAGATTTCACGCGCTCTTCGAAATCGCCGCGATAGCGCGTGCCAGCGATCAGCGCGCCCATGTCGAGCGAGTAGATCGTGCAGCCCTTCAGCACCTCGGGCACTTCGCCCTTGACGATCTTGCGCGCGAGGCCTTCGGCGATCGCCGTCTTGCCCACGCCGGGATCGCCGACGAAGAGGGGGTTGTTCTTATGCCGGCGGCAGAGGATCTGGATCGTGCGCTCGACTTCGGGCTCGCGACCGATCAAAGGATCGATGCGCCCCTTGCGCGCCTTGTCGTTAAGGTTGACGCAGTAGGCTTCCAGCGCGTCCGTACCCTGCTTGACGACCTTCTCCGAGTTCTCTTCCTCTTCGTCGGCGCCGCGCACCGGCTTCGCCTGGCTCATGCCCGGGCGCTTGGCGATGCCGTGGCTCATGTAGTTCACAGCATCGAGCCGCGACATGTTCTGTTCCTGGAGGAAGTACACCGCATGGCTCTCGCGCTCGGAGAACAGCGCAACGAGCACATTGGCGCCGGTCACCTCGTCGCGACCGGAATTCTGAACATGCAGGACAGCGCGCTGAACCACACGCTGGAATCCGGTCGTGGGTTTCGCGTCCTCGCCGTCTTCGATGGTAAGGGTCGCCAGATCTTCGTCGACATACTTGGTCAGAGCATTCCGCAGGGCATCGAGGTCGACATTGCAGGCGCGCATAACTTGCGCGGCATCGGCATCGTCGACCAGAGCGAGCAGAAGATGCTCGAGGGTGGCGTATTCGTGGTGGCGCTCACTGGCCAATCTAATGGCCCGGTGGAGGGCTTGCTCTAAACTACGCGACAGCGATGGCATGGACTGGGGTTACTCCTTTTCCATCGTGCATTGTAAGGGATGTTGGTGACGGCGCGCCAACTCGATCACTTGGGCGACCTTGGTCTCGGCCACCTCGAACGTGTAGACGCCGCAAATGCCCACGCCGTGGCGGTGGACATGCAGCATGATCTGGACAGCCTCTTCGCGCGGCTTGGAGAAGAATCGCTCCAGCACGTGCACGACGAATTCCATCGGGGTGTAGTCGTCGTTTAGGAGCAGCACCTTGTAGAGCGACGGCTTCTTGGTCTTCGGCCGCGTCTTGGTGACGATGCCCGTGCCGATGCCCCGCCCGTCGCGATCATCGCCGTTGCCTGCGCCCCCACGCGTGGGCCCGGCCGCCGTCTCCGATCTCCCGGAACGCTTGAACTCGCCGCCCTTCTTACCGCCGCCACTCATTCCCTGAACCAGATCATGGCCCGATTAGCAAAACACCCAAGCCACAACATAAGGTTACGGTCGGCATAAAAAAAGAGAAAGGCCCTGGCGGCTTCAAATCTCGCCGCCAAGGCCTCGCAGTAGTAGAACCGAAAATCGTTAGTGTGTGCGGACCAAGTCCACGAAGGCGGCAACGCGCGCCTGCAACGGCGTGGCGGCGCTCTTGGTCATCGCGAGCGCCATGTCCTGAAACTTGGCGAGCTCATCGACGTAGGTCTCGAACGCGCTCTTGCTGTACTCGCTCTGCAATTGGATGGCCTCATCGACGCTTTTCGAAGCCATAATGGCCTTCGTTGCGACAACGCCCTCCTCGATCGACTTGCGGGTGTAAGAGAAAACCTCGCTGTTGAGGGTCTCAAAGCCCTTTCCGGTCGCATTCGCCGACTTGATCATGGCTTCGGCCATGTCCTTGCTGAAGGCGACGAATTGATCGTAATTCTTGATGGCCTTCTCGAAGCCGTCCTTCATGGCTTCGGCGCCTGAGTAAAGCGCCGACTCGACGGTGTCCGCGCCATTATTGGTGTGCGATTTTGCCTTGGATGCCATCTGAAGCCTCGCTCTCTCGATTCTTTTGCTGCACTGCAGCATCAGAAATATGTGCTCAGTGTGTGGTTTTGTCAAGAAAGATTGCTGCACTGCACAAAATAAAGTCGAGATAGCCTATTTCTTGTTAAAAATCAAAGCACTACTAAGCTTGAACTGAGCAGCATGGGAACCCGGTTCAGGCGCCGTTAACCAGGGTCCTGCTACCCTAGCTGCAACGTTAAGGCCTTGCAGTCTCCCAAACAATTTGGTCTCATTTTGGTCACAGGCAGTTGCGTCGTAGCGCTTTGAAAGGGATTGGCATGCAGGGGCCGCGTCGTATGCGCTGGGGAGCCCTCGTCGGCTTCCTGGTCGGGATTGCTATCCTCGCGCCGTCCTTCGCTAGCTTCGACCCGGCCGAGGCTGCCCAGCGGAGCCGCAAAGCGCGGGTCTATAAAGCCCCCAAGGCCAAAGCGTCTAAGGCTGCCCCGAGGCGGCCCATAGGCCCGACCCAACCCGGCAAGGACGCCGCCATCGTCGTTGATGGCGCGAGCGGGCACATCGTCTTCGCGCGCAATGCGGACGAACCGCGATTCCCTGCGTCGCTCACCAAGATGATGACGCTCTATGTCCTGTTCGAGGCGCTGGACAAGGGCAGCATCAAGCTCGACACGCAACTCTCCACGTCGTCCTACGCATCGGGGGTCTATCCGACGAAGCTTGGGCTCAAGCCGGGCGAAACGATCTCGGTCGAACTTGCGATCAAGGCGGTGGCGGTGCTGTCGGCGAACGACGCTGCGGTCGTTGTCGCCGAAGGCTTGAGCGGCAGCGAAACCCGCTTCGCCGAACGGATGACTGCGAAAGCGCGCGCCCTCGGCATGAAGGGCACAACGTTCCAGAATGCGTCGGGCCTGCCCAATCCAGGACAAGTGACGACGGCGAGCGACATGGCGATGCTCGGTCGTCACCTCGCCTATGATTACCCGCAGTATTACCATTACTTCGCGACGCCATCCTTTAACTATAGGGGACGCGTCTACAACACGCATGACCATCTGCTGAACGGCTTCGCCGGCACCGATGGAATCAAGACCGGCTACACGCGCGCATCGGGATTCAATCTCGTCACCTCGGTGGTGCGCAGCGATCGGCACCTCATCGGCGTGGTGATGGGCGGCATCTCGGTGCCATCACGCGACCGCGAGATGATGCGGATCTTGGCCGACGGTTTCGATTATGCGGCGAAGAACCCGACGACGGTCATCGCAGCGAACGTGCCTTGGCGTGGCGGCAGACCGCCGTTCACCAATCCCTTCAAGTCTGCGCCAACAACGGTCATCGCTTCGAACCAGGCCAACCGCGTCGCTGCGGCGCTTCCGCCGGCAGATTCAGCGACGGCTCCCGCCACCGCGGAAACCGTGATCCCCGTCGATGTCGTGCCGACCTTACCCGAGGTTATCACTTTGGCGCCGTTAGCACCGCTCAACGAACCCCGGCGCGAGATCACCATCGCGATCGCGCCCACACCCGAGTCGATCCAGAGCCGATTGGTCCCGCAGGGCGACGGCCCCGAGCCATCGGTGTTGGAATCGACGACAAGCATCAAGCACTGGGCGATCCAGATCGGCGCGTTTGCAAGCGCTCCGATCGCCGAGGCGCAGCTCGTGGCCTACGCCAAGCAGGCCCTTGACGTTTTCGCGTTCTCCAAGCGCTACGTCGTGCCCATCGAGAGCAACGACGGCCAGACGCTTTATCGCGCGCGCTTTGGGTTGTTCGGCGAAAACGAAGCGCGGGACATCTGCAGGCGTATGATGGAAATCGGCCAGACCTGCTTTGCCGCGTTGCAGCCCGAGTAAACCTCTTAGCGTTTCAGCAGCACGTCCTTCGCTTCGTTGATCTTGGCGGCCAGATAACTCGTGCCGCCTTTGTCGGGATGGATTTGCAGCATCAGACGCTTGTGGGCGGCGCGGATATCTTCCTCCGTCGCCCCCTCCTCCAGCCCAAGGACTTTCAACGCCTCGGAGCGTGAGATCGCCGTGCGCCGCGCGGGCGGAATGCCACGTGAGCCGCCCCCGTCACCAGGACGCCCCTGAGGAGGCCGGAGCCATGGCGGCATGGTTCCCGTCAACAACGCCCATGCTCCCGCGGCTGCAAGGAATGCCAACCCCACGCGTCCCACAACCGCCAATGCAACTGTCGCGAGCGCCAAGGCCACACCTCCTGAAAATCGAATGCCTTTGAGCAAGTCCCTCGGATGGGCGCGAGAATAGGCTGCCGCCAGCAAAAGCAACACCGCGAGCGCCACAAGCCCGAGGATAAGCGGCGTCATGATCTCTCCCTGTCGGGAGCGCGGGCGTCAGCCGCCGGTAGAGGGCTTCTCCAGACCCGGCAAATGCAACATCGCCAGCAGCTCACGGACTTCCTGCCTGGCTGCGACATGCGACATTGTGAGCGGCATGGCAAGCCCCCGGACGGGAAGGTCCAGCATCGTCAGGCCCATCGGGAAAAGCTCGCGGAAGATCACGCGATCGGAGAACCCCGAAGCGACGCGGCAGCCGATGCGGGTGGAAAGCTGCTCCACCGCGGTCGCGACGCGGCGTTTATTGCGCATCTCAGCGGAAGGAACGCGATTGCGCATGACCACCCAGTCGATATTGGCGCGCTGGGCCATCAGGCGCCGCTTGCGGCAATCCCACACGAATTCGGAATAGAGGCTCGGGCCCTTGATCGTGAGGGTGTCGGGATCGAATTTCGCTAACAGATCGAAATCGAGGAACGAGTCATTCAGCGGCGTCACCAAGGTGTCCGCCGCCGCATGGCCCAGGCGCGAAAGTGTCGTGTCGTTGCCCGGCGTATCAATGACGATGAAGTCCGCCTTCTCCCGCGCACGCATCAGGCAATCGTTGAGGCGCGCGGCCTCATCGGCATCCGCCTCGTTCTTCGGCCCCTTGCTGCGCTCGACCACTTCGACTTCGGGCGTCGGCATGCTGCGTCCGGTGCGCTCGCAGAATGCCACGCGATTCTCGATATACCGGGTGAAGCTGCGCTGACGGCCGTCGAGATCGATCGCGAAAACCTTGCGCCCGGCGCGTGCGATCGCAACCGCGATGTGCATCGCGGTCGTCGTCTTTCCAGTACCGCCCTTCTCGTTTCCGAAAACGATGACGTGCGTACGCTGTCGCGGTTCACTTCCGTTCGCTGGAGCAAGTTCGAGTTTCAATTCGGCGTTGATTTGCACGGTACCGTGTCTCCCCCACGAATCGACGCAGTGACCTTATTCTAGGTGAAAAGCCTCAGCTCTCATCGAGTGACAGCAATGTCACATTTCCACCCGCAGCAGCAGTATTGACTGTGAACGATCGTTCAAGTGCGAATCGTTGAAGGTAATGCGGCCCCCCGGCCTTGGGTCCGGTGCCCGATAGGCGCTCGCCGCCGAACGGCTGTGCTTCGACAACTGCGCCGATCTGATTGCGGTTCACGTAGATGTTGCCGACGTGAACGCGATCGCGGATGAAATCTGCCGTTGCGTCGATGCGGCTGTGCAAACCCAGCGTCAAGCCGTAGTTGCTGGCGTTGATCGCATCGCACACCGCGTCCAGGCGATCTCCTTCGAAGCGCACGACATGCAAAATGGGCCCGAACACTTCGCGCGTCAGGACCGACATCGATTCGATGGCGAATACATGCGGTGGAAAGAAGGCGCCGCTATTGAGCGACGGATCGAGCTTCAGCTTGTGCAGCAACGTTGCTTCCTTCGTCATTCGCTTCGCGTGCGCCTCAAGGTTGCTCCGTGCTTCTTCGTCGATGATCGGTCCGATATCGGTTGCGAGATCGAAGGGATCGCCGATCTTGAGCTCGTCCATCGCGCCCAGGATCTGGTCCAGCATCCTGTCGGCCACGTCATCCTGGAGGAACAGCAAGCGCAGGGAGGAGCACCGTTGCCCGGCGCTGTCGAATGCAGATGTCAGCACGTCGCGCGCGACCTGCTCGGGGAGCGCGGTCGAATCCACGATCATCGCGTTCAGCCCACCGGTCTCGGCAATCAGCGCGGGCAAAGGCCCGTCGCGTGCCGCCAGCGTGCGATTGACGATGGCCGCGGTCTCGGTCGATCCCGTGAACGCAACGCCGGCGAGCCGTGGGTCCGTCATGACGATCTTGCCGATTCGCGCACCGTCTCCGGGCAGCAGGTGCAGGACATTGCCGGGGACGCCGGCCTCCAGCAGCAGCCGCACCGACGCGGCGGCGATCAACGGCGTCTGCTCCGCGGGCTTCGCCAGCACGCTGTTGCCCGCGGCGAGCGCCGCCGCAACCTGGCCCGTGAAGATGGACAGCGGAAAATTCCATGGCGCGATGCACATGAACACGCCGCGCCCATAGAGCTTGAGCTCATTCTGCTCGCCCACGGGACCGGGAAGCGGTCGCGCGTTTGCGAAATTCGCGCGCGCTTCCCCCGCGTAGTAGCGGAGAAGGTCGACGGCCTCGCGCAACTCGGTCAGCGCATTGGGCACCGTGCGTCCCGCTTCGCGCACGAGAAGGCCCATCAGAAGCGGGCGGTTTTCCTCGAACGCATCGGAGGCGCGCTCCAGTATGTCAGCGCGCATGATGCCTCCGCGCGCGTCCCAAGCGGGCTGGGCTTCGTTAGCAAGTTCAAGCGCAACGCGGACGTCGTCATTGGAGGCTTCGCTTGTCTCGCCGGTCTGGCGCCGGCGATCAGCGGGATCGAGCACAGGCTTCGTCTCTCGCGCGCGCTCGGTGCCGTTGACGATCGGGTGCGAGGTCTGCGGGTGGCTGGCAAGTGCCCAGCGCATCGCCGATAGGACTCCTTTGGTCGTCACCGGATCGCTCAGCAGCAATCCCTGCGAGTTGTGGCGTGCAGGAAAAACCGCCCCGGGCTTTGCGATTCGCGGATTTCGCTTCGGCTTTGCAGCTTCGAGCCGTTTGACCGGATTGGCGATCATGTCTTCGATCGGCGCCTTGTCGTTCGCGAGACGATTGACAAACGAGGTGTTGGCGCCGTTTTCGAGCAACCGGCGAACGAGATACGACAGCAGGTCCTCATGGCTGCCGACAGGCGCGTAGATGCGGGTCGCGACAGCCTTTCGCGTGGGCTGGATGACATCGTCATAGATCTCGTACAGCGCCTCGCCCATCCCGTGCAGCCGCTGGAACTCGAAGTTGCGGTTCTTGCCCGCGAAGGTTTCGACCGCGGCAAGCGTGTGCGCGTTATGTGTCGCGAATTGCGGAAAGATCAGATGGGGTGCGGCGAGCAGTGCGCGAGCGCACGCGAGATACGAAACATCGGTCCCGATTTTGCGCGTGAACACCGGATAATCGGAAAGACCGAGCTCCTGGCCGCGCTTGATCTCGCTGTCCCAGTACGCGCCCTTTACAAGGCGCACGGGAATGGTGCGCTTCTGTCGGCGCGCAAGATCGGTGAGCCACGCAATGAGAGGCAATGCGCGCTTCTGATAGGCCTGGACGGCAAGACCAAGGCCGTTCCATCCGTTGAGCGCGTCGTCGTCGCCCAAAGCCTCGAACACATCGAGCATGAGATCGAGGCGCTCGGCTTCCTCAGCGTCAATCGTCACGGAGAGATTGGCAGCACGCGCGTCGGCGCAGAGTTTCGTTAGCGGCCCTATCAGCTCCGCCATCACCTCCTTGCGCTTGACATACTCGAAGCGCGGATGGAGAGCGGTGAGCTTGACGGAGATCCCAGGCTGCTCGAACAACTTTCCGGAATGCTCCGTCGAAGCACCCAGCACGCGGACGGCTTCGAGATAGCGTTCGAGATAGCGCTTGGCGTCCGCGCGAGTCATCGCCGCCTCGCCCAGCATGTCGAAGGAGAACCGGAAGCCGCGCTCCGCCGCCTCGCGAGATTTCTCGAGCGCCTCCTCGATTGTGCGCCCGAGAACGAAATGTTGGCCCAGCAGCTTGACCGCACTGATCACGGCCTGCCGGATCAGGGGTTCTCCAACGCGCGCAACGAGGTTGCGCCAAATGGCGTCGAAGTCCCAGCGCGACACGTCCCGCGCTTCGACGATTCGACCCGTTAGCATCAGCGCCCACGTCGAGGCATTCACGAAAGGCGAGTGCGAACGTCCGAGATGACGCTCCCAGTCCTGACCTGCGAGCTTGTCGCGGATCAGGCGATCTTGGGTTTCCGCATCAGGGACCCTGAGAAGGGCTTCAGCGAGGCACATCAGCATCACGCCCTCGTCGCTCGAGAGCGCGTATTCCTGCGTGAACGCATCCACGCCGCTGGCATGGGGACGCTGTGCTCTAACCGTGAAGATGAGAGTGCGCGCCAGTTCGGACGCTGCCGCTTCTTCGGCCGGCGTCATCCGGGCCTTGCCGATGACGCGGTCGAGAACAGCATCCTCATCGGCAAGAAAGGCTTCCGAAATCGCCTGGCGCTGACCGTTCATGGAATCGCTGCACTCGCCATAGCGGAAGGAGGCCGGGCCACGATAAGCTCTGTCAATGGCTCTTCAATCGGCGGTCGCGGTCGCGACCAACCTTGCCCAATTGCGTGCTGTGCTGGATCCGTGGCGAAA
>Ga0184629_10000249_pt1 | contig 23782 bp, 23 predicted proteins | sample PLM4_32_b1_FD_133158 | JGI IMG/M metagenome (GOLD analysis project Ga0184629, IMG submission 133158) | Groundwater sediment microbial communities from an aquifer in East River, Colorado, USA - PLM4_32_b1 | ecosystem: Environmental > Terrestrial > Soil > Riparian zone | place: USA: East River...
AGTACAATAATTCTTGCCTCTTGAACATCTCAGGAAGGGCTATGCTGCGATTCTGCGTGATTTGACCGCAAAACATGAAGCGAGTCAACCGAATTACCAAAAAGAAAGCTATTACCCTATAAAATGTCGTGGGTACACGCGAAGTCTCCGTGTTCGAAATGAATTCCAAAAATTTTCTCTTTCGCCAATAATGATCGCAGTGCTATCATATTAGGGTGTACTCTATTTTTCTCTTGATTGAGGGTCGAAAATCCTCATTCCCCTTATACCCTTAGTTATCAGTAAAACGTTCTAAAATGATACCAAAAAAACGATGAAACAAACTGCTTACTATTTACGCACATCACACTACTTACAGAATATAGGGACTCAGGTTGATAAGATCGAAGACGGATGGAAAATTTATAAGGATGAAGGGGTCAGTGGTCGTGTCGCTTTTGTAGACCGACCAATGGCTAAGAACTTGTTAAGAGACATTAAGGAAGGCATCATTGCTCAAGTAGTCGTTTTACGCCTTGATCGATTAGGTCGTAACACCTCGGATATTCTGACAACGATAAAGGAAATCCACTCGCATGGAGTTGGTATTGTCAGTAAGAATGAAGGCATCACTACGATGGTGAACGGCAAGGAAAATCCCATGAGCAACCTGCTTATAAGCATTCTATCGTCCATTGCAGAATTTGAGTATCACAGAATCAAAGAAAAGACTCTCGAAGGAATTGAGAGGGGTAAAAGGTTAGGCGTATACAAAGGCAGGAAACAAGGTTCTATTGAGCCGTATGAGTCATTTGTCAAGAAGCCGAAAGTCAAGAAGGTTAGACTGATGCTAAAGGAGGGGCTAAGCGTTCGTAAAATATGCGACCTGCTCGAATGCTCCCCAAACTTTATCTTCAAGGTAAAGGAAAGGTTAGTAGTTTAATTCTGCCCTTAATAGGGGGGATCCCCCCATTCGTTATTCATATTGTTCATAGCGAATCCATCAAAGAGACTCTGCACACCCTCTACCTAACTGCTCAATAGAGACTGAAAAAGAATTTGTTTTCTCTGAATGTCCAATGGCTGAAAGAGCAACGGTGCCTCCGGATCATACGGCTTCATGGCATCTTTCTTTTGCACGAGTGCCTGACCGGATTCCGCTAACATTTTCTTAATCGCAACTGCGTTCACTTCATGATGGTCGGTGATCGCTGCAACCGTTCCAGTCTTATCAATGCACACATATGCGGAAGCTCTTTGTGTGGAAAGAGTTTGGTGAGAATCGTATCCCCGGTAACAAATTTAAGTGCTACATTTTTCAGTTTAAGTTGCTCTTCCTTCATTACGGTATTCTCGCGTTTTCATTTTTCGAATTATCCATTTCTTCATCAATTGTCTTGGTAGTAGCTACAACAGCACCGCACTGTTTCCACAAGCTAGATTTCCACGTACATGGAGTAAGTGCCACCACACCATATTTCATTTCTTCTGAGGTTTAGCAAAATGATTAACAATAGCTATACGATCCAGAGATTCGCCAATCTTGTCGGGAATAAGAATCACTTTTTCCGCCTGAAACACTTTTGTTTCTTTAGCACTAAAGGCTTTTTGATAGTTGCTGCTTCGACACCCAGACTTCTAGTCATTATTAACGGTCGCTGATGTGGTCCTCTGTTCTATGGTACGATAATATGATGGAGACCTCTACAGTTTCAAATCACTTCCGTCAATTTGCAATCAGTTTTTAATTCTCTGCTATTAAGGCTTTTTCACCGTAAACAAAATGGTATCGGAATGTATCGCGGTAAAAATGCCTAATCCATTGACAACATTTGTAAAGGGTGACGTAAGGTTAAGAGAAGAGGTATTCTCCTGTTCTTTGTAAAGTGCAGCGTAGTCTGGATTTACGTGAAATAAAATTACGTGATATCTTCCGTAATATTGGAATTGCCTACTTCTTATAGTACTACTATTTCCCTGAATTGGCTCACCTCGAAAAAAAAGCATTGGTGCATTTCCACCAATTGTATCAAGGGCACTATTTATTAGTTCGGGATTGTCATCAATATTTTGAAAAAAAGTAAAATAATATTCATCGGATTGATTGCTCCAAGTTAAATCGACACTTTCGTTGGAGAAGCCCCCAGAAGGAAAGCCGTTGCTGAAATCTATTGGTTCTATCTCCATTTCCGTTTTGGAAAGTTGAAAATCTATCGGTTTGGTAGGAATGACCGTAAGCGAGCTAATCTCTCCGGTGCCTGTGGCGATCTTAAGTGTATAATCCCCAGCGTCATCCCTTACAAGGTCATTACTATCACTTGTATAGATACCATATCCAACCGATGAAAGTATAACAATGCCCTCGTTACTAGTTATTGAAACGTTCAGATGATCGACATCTATAGCCTGGACACCTACTAAGTTAGATACAATGACCTTGAGAGGTCGATTTACGTGCAGGTACGATTCGACTACCAATGGATTGCGGTCTGATGACAGCTCGTTGTCTTCCGAGCATGCACTAAGGCAAGCAACAAACAGCAATGTCGGATGCAAAAATTTCTTTACCATATGCTTAAGTATCATTCAGGTTAATCGTTGCTAAAAATTTAGGGTCAGTGAAACATTCGGAGTAATGCCGAGGTAGTTAATATCGGTTTCCACTACATTTCCTTCCGAGATCTGAAACTCTTTATACCATACATTTTTTCGATTCAGAATATTGAACACGGATGTCGCTATGTTGCCAATGTTGTTTCCGTTTTTATTTCGAAGTTCAAAGCTGATCGAAGCATCCACGCGTTCGTAGTATGGCAACCGGGATGCGTTCTTTGCCCCGACAGCAACATAATCGCGAGTTGAGCCATCCAACAAAGTAAGTTGATATCCTCCCAAGGGAGCGGTGTATGGCCGACCCGTGGCATAGATATAGGTAATTGAAAAATCCCATCGTTTAACATTGTAAAGGGTTACGAACTTGAGTTCATGCCTTACATCCTGCGCTGCCGGGTAATATGATGTACCATATACATCGAATTTGTTTCTCACTTCGGCAAGGGTATAACTGGCCCAACCCTGAAGTTTTCCGACCTTTTGCTGAGCCAAAAATTCAACGCCTTGTGCATAGCCTGTACCAGTGTAAAAATTCTCATTGTAGCTGGTCCCGCTGCGCAGATCGCTTTCGAAACGAAGTGTATATTCCGACAGGTCGGTGTAATTCTTCCGGTACGCTTCGATGCTAAACAGCTTGCTGCGAGTTTCATAGTTTAGTCCTGCTATGAAATGAGTAGACTCACTTACTTTAACAGAATTCCCATCTGACAAAACCCAAAAATCACGGCTTCCTGCAAGAATATCTTCGCGGATCACACGATTGGCGAACTGATAATATCGTCCGGTTGCTGCGGTGATTTTTATTCTTTCTGTTAAATTATACTGCCCGGAAAGTCGTGGCTCGTAATAGACATTGCCTGTGGGCTCAAATGAAGACACTCTTAATCCGGGGGTAAGCAAGAGTTGTTGATCCAGTAGTTTAATCTTTCCCTGAACGTATGTGCCCATCAACTTTCCATTGTTCTTGCGATCAATAAGTGTGGTTGTATCGTTAGTACCATAATTATAGGTGATATCATATTGCGTAAAGAACAGCCCTCCGGAAAGTTCGAGGTTACTGGATGTCTGGTGTGTCAGGTTTATTTGGGCACTTTGATCCAGGAGGTTGTTGTTCTCGATAATGCCTCCAAAGGTTTGTGCCACGCCTCCCTGTGGCCCCTGAAAGGTTGACGATGACTCTGTGCTTCTATTACGGTCACTGAAGTATTTAGATTGACTCACCAGCGTATAGCTGTAAAGTTTCTTTGTCCATTGACGTGACCACTTCAAACTCAGCCCGGTATTACCATACGTTGTCACATCTGACGTAGTCGAGTTGAAATTAACACCCTGTCCACCGAATCCGGAAAATCCTCCCCCACTCAGTTCCTGACTATTGTTGAGATCATCGGTGCCGTTAAATACACTAAGCGATAGCACATCATCCTGTGTGGGCCTGAAAGTTATCTTACCATTTAGGTCGTAGAAATAAGATTTAACGGTATTCGTAAAGTCAGGCCCACCTCCTGCGTTAGGTCCAAACCCCCCATTCGGTCCTTGAGTGCTCTGGTTTGTATTCGTATTGCTGCTGCTATTATAAAGGTTAAAAATTTTCTTATAGAGCGGGCCTTTCCAGGATCTGCGAAACGCAAATAGGGTTGTTATCTTTTTACCAATCGGGGTCTCTAGATATCCATTTATACTGAGCAAGCTTACACTTCCCCCTGCGCTAAATTTGTTTGCGTTTCCGTCCTTTCCGGTAATTTCCATAACGCTGGAAAGGCGGCCACCAAATCGGGACTCATAGCCACCCTTAAACAACCGTACATCCTTCACAGCATTCGCGTTGAAAGCCGAAAAAAATCCATACAAATGGTCGACATGGTAAATGGTGAAGCCATCGTATACAACCAAATTTTGATCTGGCGTACCGCCCCTGATATACAAACCGGATGACGATTCATTGGCAGCCGAGATTCCTGGCATCAATTGAAAAGCACGCATGATATCGCGTTCGCCTAAGTTCGGCATTTTAGATAAACTCTGTGGGTTCATTCTAATTGTACTGATGTTTTCATTGGCTTTCAACACATCCTCCCGTTGAGCAGTTATCTTGACCTCTTGCAGCAACTGATCGTATGCCTGTAGCTTTATCTCAAGCAACTGTCCATTTAGAAATGGATTGAGTTTCAGGTACACAACAGTGTATCCGGTATAGGAGACCATAAGAGTGCTCGTATCTGTAGGAACATTTTGCAACGTAAACAAACCATCAACATTAGTAGATGTTCCATGTCGGGTTCCCTTTACAGTAACAGAACCAAAGGGCAGTGTCTCTCCTGTCGCTATGTCGGTTAGCTTGCCGCTTACTGAAATGTTAAGGGATGTCGCTGGTCCTGAGTAATTTTTTTTCCTTGCTTCTTCAATTCTCTTCAACTTATCTTCCTCCTTCTTGATCATCTCCAAGTCCTTGATCTCTAAAATACCATTGCTCGCTACTTTATATTTAAGGTCGAATAACAGGCACCAATAATCCAGGAAATCAGTAAGGAGTTTGTTTTCCATGAAGTCCTGAACATTGTATTTATCCAATTTCTCTTTTTCAAAAACGAAGCGCACGTTTTGTTCACGGCTGATACGATTAAGAACTTCTGTAAATGATCCTTCATAAAGACCGTTTAATCTGACGCTGGTCAATGGCTGATCCTGCGCTGATGCCTTTTCAACAAGGCACGAAAACAAGCAACCGATTAGCGTTATGAATAGAGGAAAATAATTCTTTGTGGTGTTCATAACCTTACATGTAAAAGTTGTTAATGGCAATTCTACACAAACGCATATCTTGATCGTAATTAAGTAGACCAACATCAGATATTCATAGGCGAAATAGTCATTTGCACCAACATACTCAGGTGTCATCATTCAAAGTGCTAAAATTTATTTCTGAACTAAGACCCATGGAAAGTAAGCAGATTTGAATTTGGAATTAGTTGGGGACAAAGCTGTCCACGGCAGATTGTCGGTTGACTACATGTTGCTTTAGAGTATTTAGTTCTCTAGTGAAAGAAGTGGTGTTGGTAAGCTGAGTATATTTCCCGGATTCGGTTTCGTCCGGTCCAATCACATAGCGTGAGATGAGTGTGTGATATTGATCCATCATAGCGTGAACCTCCGATGTTTCAAAAGTTGCATCTGCAAATGTCCGTACATATTTCTTGTACCGGTCATAGTACACCGAATCGTCTGCCAGATAACGGATCAATGGCCATGCACTTGAAACCGATGATAGGGATAGATTCACAGAACTTCCGGTGGGACCACCACTACTTGTGGAAAAGGACTCGTTATTATCCCAGGGAATCCAAGTGAGCTTATTTAAAGAATGATTGTAGAAATAGTAATTATGCGCCATAGCACCGTAGGTATCCCAATTGGTCATTGTGCTGTTTACTGCTAACCATTTCAGAAAATGGTCGACATGAATAACTTTTTCCAGATTATCACCTCAATGCCACCGTACTTTTGAAGTTTGAATAATTCAATGAAGAGGTTATTTATTTTTTCCAAGGGGGTTCTTGGATAGATTGCCTCTTCCAAAAACTTTTTTAAAGCAAATTCACGCTTATCATCTGTATCCCAATGGATTGTTTTTCCGTCTATATCAAGTCTATTATTAAGCAATAATGCACGGATCGGTGCGCGATATTGTTCAAAGTTGTCATACTCTTGCATGCGTTTGAGACAATTCCTACAAATTGATATCTGAAATTGCCTATTGTGCAATTCAAGTACGTAATAGTCCTCCTTAGGAAGAGTACCCGGAACATCTTTTAATGGCTCTCCGGTCAAGTAACAGTATGGCTTCATAAAACGGAAATTTGATTATGAAGATACAAGATTTCCTACTTCTTATAAGGTCGTTTACTCAATGCAATATTCATCTGTCATTCGAATGGCAAACACACCGAACCGGCGTGAGGTCTTAAGGGCTCTGTCTTTCCGGGCCTTTTTGCTTTATAGAAACTCCGCAGAATTCCAATAGCGTCTTTCCGCTCACTAGTCTACAAATAAACGGCGCTTATATATTCCTTTTTACGCTATGTCAGGAAAACACCAAGTTCGTGCTTCTAAACTTAAGTATGCGGTTGAGATTTTGTTTTTTGGCCATAGGATTGACCCTGTTTTGTTTTGGGTGTAATAATGAGCCAAGCAGTCTGGAAGGTTATAGTGTTTTCGATCAAAGCTATGGTGTTGTGTTGGTAGATACTATTACCGTGGCAGTGTCTACTGTATTACTGGATTCGATTCCTACTTCGAGTACAGGTACTTTATTGGTAGGAGGATACGAGGATGACAAACTTGGAACGTTACAAGCAGAAGGTTATGTGCAACTGGGGACAGGCGATACCTGGGAACCACCCGCCGAGGCCATATTTGATTCATTAGTGTTGGTTGCAACATACTCCGGATATTATTATGGAGACACTACCAATGCTCAAACTTTTGAAGCACGGCGTATTACACAAAATTTCAAAACGTATAGTCTTCCTCAATTTTGGGTTGATGAGCGTCAGTACTCTGCTTTATATGCAGCGGCAAGTCTATACAACTCGAGTACAATACGATATGACTTTTCTTCCCTGGGAAGCCGAACGATATGGCTTTGCCCGAACAGTCAGGATTCCCTGGTCATTCGGTTGAATGATGACCTTGGCCGGGAGTGGCTGCAACTCGCACAAAATAAATCGACAACGTTCACAGAGCAAGATAAATTTTTGGAGTATTTCAAAGGCATTACTCTTTCAAATACTTCACCCCAACCATCCTGTGTTATGGGTTTCTCCACGGAGGATGTAAAGGTGAGACTTTATTATAAACAATATGTAGAGGAGGAATTGAAGCAACAGTTTCATGAATTCCCATTCAGCAGTGGTCTCTTCAACTATACTAAAATAGCATCAGACCGGTCAGGTACAATTTTACAAAACCTTACACAGCAAAATAATGAAGTTCCGGCAAAAGAGACCAATGATGAAGCCTTTATTCAATCCGGAGTCGGCGTGGTTACAAAAGTAACTTTTCCGTATGTGAGAAAAATGATTGATCTAACCGATCTGCTTATCGTCAATCAGGCTCAATTAATTATTGAGCCCCTAAAAGATTCTTTTAATGAAGATTATCCGCTTCCCCTGAGCCTTACGTTGTACCAGACAGACAAAAGTAATTTGCCACTTAGTCAACTGTACGCAGATTATAGTACAGATACCGGTCAATCCGCCTATATCAGTTTTGATAAAGAGCTCGATACCTCTACGGGGTATATTTTCACTATTACTCAATACGTTCAAAATCTATTAAGCACTGAAGGGAACCTTGAAAAGGGTCTCCTCATCATGCCACCCAGTGATGAAATTAACAACACCGTAAATAAAGTTTATCTCGGTGCAGGGTCTGGCGCTTCGTACAGGGTTAAACTGAAAATTTGGTATACGCAAAAACAATAAATGAATTCTTAATTTTTATATCATGAATGTAAAACGTGTTGAATTTTTGAAAGTATTAAGGTTAGGCACATCCCTGGTGTTCAGCGTGGCTTCAGTTTTTGCATTAACTTCTTGTAACGACAGTACAACAGTGGACGAGGAGTTGCTTGGGGAATGGTATAAAAAATCTTCCTATGAAGGTGTAGCCAGGAGCGGCGCCGTTGGATTTGTCATTGATGGAAAGGCGTATGTGGGCACAGGCTATGATGGCGATAAATGGCTAAAGGACTTTTACCAATATGATGCCGATAAAAACAACTGGTACAAAAAAGCAGATTTCCCCGGATCTGCCCGGAGTGCCGCAGTAGCATTTACTGTAAATGGAAAAGGCTATGTAGGCACAGGCTATGATGGAACAAACTACCTGAAAGATTTTTATGAATATGATCCTTCCGGAGACAGCTGGACGCAAATTACAGACTTTGGCGGAACAGCGCGGTTTCAAGCTACTGCATTTTCTATTGATAATCTTGGGTACGTAGGTACCGGCTATGATGGCAATTATTTAAAAGATATATATGCTTATGATCCGTCAACAAATACATGGATTCAAAAAGCCAGCTATAGCGGAGATAAACTGATCAATGCTTTTTCATTTGCAATTGATGGAAGAGGGTATGTGGGTGGTGGCATGAACAATGGTGTGTTGAATCAGGAGTTTTGGGAATACGATCCGCTGAATGATTTGTGGCAGGAAAAGAATGACCTGCAAGAAGATGATAGCGATGAGGATGAAAACGATACGGGTTATACCATTTCAAGAGTTTTAGCCGCAACCTTTGTTATTAACGGAAAGGGTTATGTTTGCCTGGGTACACGATCCGGTGTCGATGCTGAGATTTGGGAATATAACCCGACACTCGATAATTGGGAGGAAAAAAATCCATTTGAAGGGTCATCCCGTGAAGCGACTGTAGGGTTTACCATTGGCGATAAAGGATACATTACTACCGGACGAAGTTCGACCTACAGATTTGATGATTTGTGGCAGTTCGATCCTTCCGCTGAAGACATTGACTGAAGTGTCAAAAAATAAAATGGTATTTTGGTTGAATGAAAGCAAAGGTGATAAATCTTAAAAATCAAGCCGTAAATCGCTTTCTGATTGTTTCGTTGCACATCGTTGGATGGGTAACCTTTATCTCGTTGCCCTTTATGTTTTTTGAATCACGAATGGCCGGTAGAGCACCACGGTCGCCTCGTTTTGAAAATTTCAGACCTCCTCCCCCTGAACTGAACATGCCTCAACCCGGTATTTTGGATATCAATACCCTGAGGATTCATTCTATCCTTTTCAACGTTCTGCTGATTGCTTTTTTTTACCTCAATATGTATGTGCTCATACCGAGAATATTAACAAAAAAAAGTTGGGTGCATTATCTTGGTTCGGTCTTACTTTGTTTTGCATGTGTTGTTTTAACCAGTGAGCTGATTAATCAGATACTTTCTTCTGTGGCGTTTCGTCCCGGCAGACCATTTTATTTTACTACTCTTAACTTTTTATTAGTTTTTGGACTCAGTACGGCATTACGTCTCACCAGCGACCGTATCCAATTTGAACGCGAGCGAAAAGAACGTGAAAATGAAAACCTGAAATCTGAACTATCGCTTCTTCGATCTCAGGTTAGTCCGCATTTTATGTTTAATGTGCTGAATAACTTAGCCTCGCTCGCACGCAAAAAATCTGACCTGCTGGAGTCCGTCATCATTCAATTGTCGCACCTGATGCGCTATATGTTGTATGAATCAGGAGAGAAAAGGGTAACATTAGATAAAGAGATCGAGTATTTAAAGAGCTACATCGACTTGCAAAAGATTCGGTTTGGGAATGACATATCGATTAATTTCGATGCTCATGTGATGAAGGGCGATTTGCCAATTGAGCCTATGTTGCTTATTCCCTTTGTTGAAAATGCATTCAAACACGGCCTCGGTATAATCACAGATCCAATGATCATGATTAACCTGTCCCTGGATGACCATACAATGAATTTCAGCGTAAAAAATACATTCAACACGATCCTTACAGAAACAAAAGATCCAAGTTCGGGTATTGGCATTCAAAATGTCCGCAGAAGGCTGGATCTTTTATACAAAGATTTGCACGAGCTTAAGATTTATCAAGCCGGCCAGTGGTTTATTGTTGAATTGAAATTGATACTGCGATGATGAGGTGTATTGCTGTTGACGATGAAGCCTTAGCGCTTGACCTATTGGAAGATAATATTCGAAAGATACCTTTCCTCTCCTTGGTGAAGCGTTGCAAAAATGCGTTCGAAGCGCATGAAGTAGTTATGAAAGAAAATATCGACCTTATTTTCCTCGATATTCAAATGCCGGGCATTAGCGGCGTTCAATTTCTGCAAACTGTAACAGCTCCACCGTTGGTTATTTTTATTACTGCCTATGAGCAATTTGCGTTAGAAGGTTTTAACCTGGATGTTGTTGATTATTTACTTAAACCTGTTTCGTTTGATCGCTTTTTGAAAGCCGCAAATAAAGCGCATGAGTTGTTTACATTAAAAAGCACCTTACCTTCCCCTGGTGCAACAGTTGATTACCTATTCGTCAATTCGGAGTATAATCTTGTTAAGATTAATATTCGGGATATCGTTTACATCGAAGGATTAAAGGATTACATCAAAATTTTTATTGCAAACATTTCACGGCCAATCATTACACGGATGAGCTTGAAATTGATTGAAGAGAAATTGCCAAATGATAAATTTATTCGCGTGCATAAATCTTTTATTGTTTCGGTAGATAAAATTGTCTCTATCCGCAAGGGAAAAATCAGTATCAATAACGTCCAGGTTCCTATCAGTGAACATTACAAGGAAAATTTATATCGTTTCATCGATCCGAAAAACCTCCCCTAATTTTACAAAGACACAATTTCGTTTTTGGTCGCGGAACATTGTGTCAGCGTCTCTTTTCTTTTTGAAATCATTCTGGCAAGACTGTTTTTAGGAGACGAGCATAAAGCGCTTGCTTATTTAAGTTTGGAATTTGGTTTAACGGGCACTCCGGGTGCAATTCTTTTATGATGAGCCATCAACCATAAAGGAAATAAAGGCCTGGTTGTGTCCGGCCAAATGCTATAATTAAGAGGATTCTCCTTGAACATTGAATATTGAGCGTTTTTTAGTAGAGGAATGCTCAATATTCAATGCTCAATGTTCAATATTCAATAAAGCTTAGCTAATGATTGAGAAGGGTAAGGGGAGTGTCACACCCATGCTTGCACCCCCACAGCTTTGAAGGATATAGTAAAGGAGGGTGAGGATAAACTATAACCATCAGCCTATTTCTTTTTCTTATCCTTCTTTAACGAGCTGAAAAACTTCGCCCAGTTAAACGGATTCAGGAAAGGGTTTGTGACCGGCTGAAATCTATTATTGGCAGAGCCAGCCCATTGATCAAGATAGTACCGCTGATTGGAATAACCGTCCATGGGAGTAGTCTTCAGCATAAGGGCCATTAATTTCTGGTTGAAGTTTCTTTCACTAATCCCATTTTCATCCAGCGGCATATTCAGGGCTAAGATGGCTTCTTTAAAAACTTCTTCTGTCGGAAATGAAAGGATGACAACTTCCTGAAGGTAGGTGGTGTCCATGACCATCGTAACGATAATGGTTTCGTATTCCTTGGAATTTGGTGGCACCGTAAAGTGTTGACGGCCGTATCCCACAGCGCTGATAATAATTTCATCATTTTCTAATACCGGCATGGAGAAAAATCCCATTCCATTGGAAGTGGTTCCACGTCCGGCTTTGGGAACGTATATATGCACCCCCGGAATTGGGCGGCCTGAAATAGAATCCTCCTCTAACACAACACCGGAGAGCTGAATAACCCGTTTTTTCTGCTGGGCATGTACAGTATCAAATGCGCCAACAAAAAGTAACGCTAATGCAACAATTAAGGAGATTTTCTTCATGTTCAACTTCACCGGATATTATTTTGAGTCTGCTAATAAAGTGTTGATGTTAAATACCCGCGAAAAGTTTCGCATTGCTAACGCTCAAAGTCCGCTAAGAAATCATCCTCGCGGCCTTTGCGTTTCCAGCTTGGCGGCCTCTGCGTGAACATGACATTTATAGACAAACTCTATTTAGTCACGAGGGTCAAATATAAATATAAGGCGTTTAACTGCCTAATTTCCATACCTTTGGGAGCACATAAATAGTGCCACATGCGACTCAAAAACTTTAATCTGACGCTGGGATCACAGATTTTCAAGGCTTGTGCGGATGAATCACGCCTGCGCATTCTTAGCTTAATTGTGTTGAATGGCGAGATGTGTATTTCAGATTTGGAAAAAATCCTGGACTTTACACAGGCAAAGACATCCCGGCATTTGATTTACCTGAAAAACTCAGGTATTCTCAATTCCAGGCGTTATCATCATTGGGTATTTTATCAGATTAAGGATGGGGTAGGGGATATCATTGGACAGGTGTTTCAATTCTTGAGAAAAGACCAGCAACTTCAGCTCGATCTGCAAACCTATCAGACACTTTTCACCAATCGTGAGTTAGCCGTAAACAAATTGCAGATTCAGGAATGGCAGAAGGGGAAATGAAAACAGTGATCATGGGCAATGTCGGAAAAACGATTAGGCAAGCAACAACAATCAAAAAGTATAAATGTATTTTTTTTGACCTGGATCATACCCTTTGGGATTACGAAACGAACTCGCGTGAGACACTCCTTGAACTTTATCATGGATATGATTTAATGTCGAAGGGTGTAGAGGAGTTTGATGATTTTTTAAATCAGTTTAAAAAGATCAATGCGGACTTGTGGTATCTGTATGACAGAGGGTTGATTGATAGCGACGTGATACGCAAGGAACGCTTTAAACAAATTCTCGAACCCTTTCAAGCCTACGAGGAAAAGTTAAGTGTGAATATTTCGAAGGATTATCTCCACCTATGCCCTAAAAAAGGAAATCTTATGCCCCATGCCTTGGAGGTGCTCAACTATTTAATACAGCATTACAGGTTAACGATTGTAACCAATGGATTTGAAGAAATTCAGCAGCAGAAATTGAGCGCAGGGAATTTGCATAGATACTTTGATCATATCATCACCTCTCAAAAAGCAGGGCATAAAAAACCATCACGCGAAATTTTTGAGTGTGCCTTGGAACGTAATGGAATCAAAAATCATGAGGCCATGATGATTGGTGACAATCTGATCACCGATATCGGTGGTGCTAAGAATGCTTCCATCGATGCGGTGTTTTTCAATTCGGAAGAAATTAGCCATACAGAATCACTGGATTTTGAAATCAGAAGTTTGCATGAACTCCGTACTATTTTATGAACAATGTATCACCCCGATGTATCGGGGCAAGGGCGCAATGAAAAATAAGTTAGAAAATTATGGGATCATTACACCATTGCGAGATTGTCACCGTGGGGTACGGAAAAAATGTTTAAAGACGTTATGAATGCGTCATTGCGAGGGCGTCTCCGAGCGTAGTGAGGAGTACGACTGAAGCAATCCCCAGACTACGAAGTGCGCACGTTGTAGTACGGGGATTTCCCGCCGTGGCGGGGAACACGTGCCACGGTTGCGCAACCTCGCACTGACGGATCTCCAACCATTGTAAGAGAAAAAATCCCTTTGACCGGGGAGGCTGTAATATTAACTTCGCCCCAAATCTTTCAATTTTTCAATTTTTCAATCTTTAATCTTCCAATCTTCCAATCTTCAATCTTATGCCTAAAGGATTCTTCAATGTTCCCTATCCCAAGAACGAGCCTGTACTAAGCTATGCACTGGACAGCAAAGAGCGCAACGCGTTGAATGAGGCGATTGCCGAAGCGCGTACCCAGGTGCTGGATATTCCGATGTATATCGGCGACGCCGAAGTGAGGTCTGGAAAGAAAAAGCCACTGTCACCACCACACGATCATGGCCATATTTTGGGGTATTTTCATGAGGGTGATAGCTCCCATGTCGAGCAGGCAATTAACGCTGCATTGGGTGCCAAAGAACTTTGGGCAAATTTAGGTTGGGAACACCGCGCCAGTATTTTCTTAAAAGCAGCTGATTTGCTGGCAGGTCCTTATCGTTATAAAATCAATGCTGCGACCATGTTAGGACAATCCAAAAATGCTTATCAGGCCGAGATTGATTCGGCTTGCGAACTAATTGATTTTCTGCGGTTCAATGTGTACTACATGTCACAGATTTATCACGAACAACCTGGATCATCTCCCGGTGTTTGGAATAGAATGGAGTATCGGCCGTTGGAAGGTTTCACCTTTGCCTTAACGCCTTTTAATTTTACAGCCATTGCAGGTAATCTGCCTACCAGCATGGCGATGATGGGAAATACAGTGGTGTGGAAACCGGCGAATACACAAATCTATGCAGCCAATGTAATTATGTTGGTATTGAAAGAAGCCGGGCTTCCCGATGGTGTAATTAATTTAGTGTATGCCACCGGCCCAACCATGGGAGAAGTTATCTTCAACCACCGCGATTTTGCCGGCATTCACTTCACAGGCAGTACGGGTGTTTTTCAAGGGATGTGGAAAACCATCGGTCAGAATATTCAAAAGTATAAGTCCTATCCGCGCATTGTTGGGGAGACCGGTGGCAAGGATTTCATCATGGTCCATAAAAGTGCCCATGCAAAGGAAGTATCGACAGCGATAGCAAGAGGGGCATTTGAGTTCCAGGGACAGAAATGTTCCGCAGCATCGCGATGTTACATTCCTTCGAATCTATGGGAGGATGTGAAGAAGTTTTTGCTGGAAGATCTGAAGAGCTTTAAGATGGGTGGTACCGAAGATTTCGGGAACTATATTAATGCGGTCATTGATGATAAAGCATTCCAATCCATTACCGGTTACATTGAGAAGGCCCGCGAAAACCCGTTAAACGAAATCATTGCCGGAGGAAAGTACGATAAATCAAAAGGATATTTCATTGAGCCTACCGTCATTGTGTCGAAAGATCCAACTTCGCTCACGATGTGCGAAGAAATCTTTGGCCCTGTGATGACAATCTACATTTATCATGAAGAGAATTTCGAACAGACATTAGAACTGGTGGATAGTACATCTCCTTATGCGCTAACCGGCTCTATTTTCTCCAAAGACCGGTACGCGATTGAGCTGGCAACAAAGAAACTGTCTAATGCGGCCGGCAATTTTTATATTAATGACAAGCCTACCGGTGCCGTTGTAGGACAGCAGCCCTTTGGAGGAGCTAGAGGTTCGGGAACCAATGACAAAGCCGGAGCGAAAGTGAATTTACTTCGCTGGGTTTCTTTGCGAACTATCAAAGAGACTTTTGTACCGCCAACAGATTATCGCTATCCTTTCCTGGATAAAGAGTAAATCCTTCACGAAAAGCACAAAGCCTTATACTCACACAACCATTTTTGGTTCCGGAGCATAAGGCTTTTTTATTGGCGATCTCAAAACAGCTTCACTTTAGTTCTTTTGAACCGGTTGCCATTAAAAAAATCACCCATGAGTGTTTCTCCGCGAACCATTAAATAAGGATTTTTGACTGTAGGCGGAAGTTCAAAAACCAGGATAGTGCTGTCTGAAGACTGAAAGTGGGTTACATACGATTCCTGAAACCCAAATGATCTTGTTTCGTCTAACTTTTTTTGTAGTGTTGTTTTATTCTCGTACACGGTTCCATCGTCACCGATGATATAGGCGATTGAGTTGTCCCACTCGTGGTCTACGCGTACGGCCATGTTCACAACCTTGAAGGTGACGATATAAAAGTTCCCATCGGTCGTAACGGTATCTTCGTTAGTAGCAATGAATTTCTGCAGGGAATGATCCAAAACGCTATATTCAAAATCATCATGTTGAATGCCTGTTCCTGGTTCAATTATTATTTCTTTGTCGTTGCCTGAGCACGATAGTAGTAAGAATACTGCCATGACGATCAATGTATGAGGACCGTGTTGTATCTGTTTCATAAACTATCAGTTTTAAGATTGAAACTATACGGCCGTTGGCTCCTTATACCAACTGACTTTCCTGGAGAAGTACATCAGCAAGCTTACAATCAGGAATAATCCTATACTTCCTAATAACAAGGAGAAATCCTGTTGTAAAATGATTACAAAGATAAACGTGTAAAAGATTACCAACAGTAAGGAGAAAAGGATGGTAAGCCTTGTATTACGGAGGAATGTTATAGAATATAAACTGATCAATAGTACGGTCGCTAGCGATGAGATAATGTAAGCCAGGTTATAACCTATGTGTTCGGAGAAGCTAAGCAGCAGGGTATAATAGATGGTTAATGCTGCCCCGATCAGAATGTATTGAAACGGATGGATTCGGATTTTTTGTGTGATCTCTACCAGAAACAGCGCTACAAATGTCAAAAGGATTATGAGTACTCCATATTTCGACGTCCTGATACTTTTTTGATATTGATCGACGGGTATTAATAACTTAATACCAAAGTCAGCGCCATTGAGTTGTTGATTGTTATCCGTCCACTGTTGTGAGAACGGGCGGTTAAAGTGTAGTACTTTCCACGATGCCGTAAAACCGCTTTCCGAAACTTCGCGCGTGGCCGGTAAGAATTCACCATCGAAGCTCGGATCAGACCATGGCCCGCTAAGTTTTACCGTTGTGGTTTTCCCTGCCGGGACAAAATCCAGCCTGTGGCTTCCTCTCAAATTCAGTTTTATTTTTACATTTTCATTAAAGGCAGGATTTTCCAAATTGAGTTTGACAATGATTCCGTTGCTGGAACCGGCATTTCGCAGTTCTTGTGTTTGGTTGGAATATTCTGAATTCACTTCCTTCGTGGTTCTCTTCACAGATACTCCGATGTCATTCGAAGGCTCGGCGCTAAGGGTTTTGTCCCCTACCATAAAGGTTGGATTATCACTGATGCCGCGAAGATCGGTGATGCCGAAGATCATGTAGGCGTCCTTCCATAAAACCATGTCATCGGCAATGGAGAGGTTTTTGAAAACCGGTTGACTAAAGTTTGATTTGATCTCTAAAGCGGATTCATAGACTACAGCATCAAAAATGCCACGATGTAAAATTTCCGGTGCGATGGTTCCTGTAATGTCGAGTTGCTCCGGAAGAAAGTATGCTTTCTCTACATGTTCCCGAATTTCTATTCCTTCTTTGCCATGGTCAAGCACCTCCTGCTTACGGTACGGGATGACCAGTACGGGCCCGGAGAGGGTCTGACTTCCAGACCATTTATCGGCAACTTCTGACATGACTTGTTCTGCGCGTTGTTGTCGCTCGACAATCATGTCCCCGATCCAGGAGGAGGGGATCAGCAAGATGAGTATTAGAAAACCAATGGAGAAAAGTTTAATCATGATAGATTCCTGGATCCATCGGTTAAATCGTTCCAGAATGTTCAGCGGTTGAGGTAGTGTTTCCATAAAAGTTGAGTGTTACGTTAATGTTGATTTTAGTATTGCGTTATTACTTGTTATTCTTTTCAAAAGTCATTGCGAGCAAAATGGCCACGTTCAAAATAGTCTCCAGTTTAGGCCCTTGGCTAGACTCACATCATTATTTATATCTGCGTAGGGGTGTGGGCCAGGGTGTGACACTCCCCGTGCCCTTCTCAAGAGGGGAATGTGTGGGTGTGGGAGTGAGCGTGCTAGTTACCTGATATTATTACATACGTTCATAATTTCCATGCACACCCTCAACCCACTCTCACACCTTCTCCCCTCGAGGGGGGTGTGGGCTAGGGTGTGACACTCCCCGTGCCCCTCTCAAGAGATTCTGAGAGTGGGAGTGAGTGTGCTAGTTACCTGATATTACATACGTTCAATAATTTCCATGCACACCCCCAGCCCACTCTCACACCTTCTCCCCTCGAGGGGAGTAAGAGGGGTGTTCACACCCTCTCCCACACGCTTGACGGCTATGCAGGCCGCGGCGAGGGATGTACATAGCCCACTGTTTCCACCGTGTGGCTATGTGGTAATTCTGTTTTGCAATGCCTTACCTTCGATAAAATGGACTCCAACAAGGGAAGCATCGTATTAAGGTTGCGCGTCTTGATGATAAAATTCCAGAGCGGTTCAAATTTTTTCCAGCCTCCACTGTAGAGAAAATGTTTCAGGATGTGTTTGAAGGAATCGTGCTTTACACTGGATTGTATGATGTTGCTCCAGGTGTAGAATTCGCGGTAGGCCCAGTGATAGCCCTGTTCCAGTTCATCTGCCGAAAGGCTCTTTGTTTTATAAACAACATGGCGTGTATCGTATAGGTCCCAGTTGTTTGTTAGGATACGTTCTTGTTGACGCATCTCAGTATAGAGCTGTGTTCCGGGATACGGCGTCAGAATATGATAGGTGGAGGTCGTTATAGAATTTTCAATTCCCCACTCCACGGTGCGCTTGAATACATCTTTGTTATCCTCATCAAGACCGAATACAAAACTGCCGTTGATCATGATGCCCAGGTTATGAAGTCGTTTTACGGCCTTCTGGTAATCTTTTTCCAGATTTTGTTTTTTGTTGCTTTGCCGGAGGTTTTCAGCGGAAAAAGTTTCGAAGCCCACGAATAAACTTCGTAGTCCGGCTTCAGCCGCTTTTTCAATAAGATCACCGCGGAGGATCGAATCAACGGTAGCCGCCGATTGAAATACACGATTCATTCCTCTCATGCCTTCGAACAAGGCAGCACCAAATTTTGCATTACCAAGGAGGTGATCGTCCAGAAAATAAAGATGTCGTCCGGGTAATCGTTCTATTTCCGCTAAAGCGTCATCGACAACCTGCGTGTAGAAAGATCTTCCTCCTTCAAAGAAGGCATCCTTATAACAAAAGGAACAGTGATGGGGACAACCCCGGGTGACCACAATAGAATTGGGAACCAGGTATAGATGCCTTTTGATCAGGTCTCTCCGGATGGGAGGTATACTTTCCAGGGTTCTGACGGATGATGAATATCTTTTCTTTGGGCTTCCGGCTTTAAAGTCTTTCAAAAACTGAGGAAAGGTTTCTTCACCGGGGCCCAGGAAAATTGAGTCAGCGTGTTTTTCGGCTTCTTCCGGTAATGAAGTAACATGAAGGCCTCCAAGGATTACATAGGCACCTTGCTTTCGATAGTGGTCAGCAAAAGAGTAGGCACGGTAAGCATTCGTAATGTAAACCTGGATGATCACCAGGTCAGGCGTATCGTTGAGGTATACATTTTCAACGTGCTGATCTTGCAAGTCAATCTCATCTTCCGGCGACAAGTAAGCAGCCAGGGTAGCCAGTCCAAGCGGAGGAAATAAGGAGTACTTGATAGGCCGCCAAAACGGACTTTCAGCTTCCGTTAGTGCGGGGAGAATCATCTTTACTTTCATTTTATATACGCAAAAGTACTTTCAATTTCAAAGTTAATGGACAAAAAAATTATTTTTGCTGTTTCACTACCGCTTCCAGCGCATCGAGATGTTTTTTAAAAGCGTTGCGGCCTCGTTCCGTAATTTTATATTTGGTATTGGGCTTCCGCTCGACAAACGATTTGGAAACAGAAAGGTATTTCTCCCGTTCCAGGGCTTTGATGTGGGAGGCCAGGTTTCCGTCGGTTATACTCAGCACTTCTTTTAATGAATTGAATTCATATCCATCGTTCGTAACCAACACCGACATGATCTGTAACCGGGTGCGATGTTCTAACACTTTATCTAAATTTTCAAATGGGTTTTTCACTTATCGTATTTGTTATACATGATCGCTCCATATACGATGTGGAGAATACCGAATCCAAGGGCCCAGAAAATCAAGCCATAACCGGGAAACATCGCCGAAACCAACCCAAGAATAATTTCAGAGTAACCGAGGTATCGGATTTCATCGAACGTATTCAGACTGCCCTGTATTAATGCGAGTCCATAGAAAATTAGACTGGCGGGTGCCGCCAACCCGAAGTGCCCGGTATATAACATGATTAAAATAAAAACCCCTCCTGAAACGAGCGGTATGGAGATGTTAATCAACAGCTTGCGGCTTGTTGGTGACCATAGCTTCAGTCCTTGCTTCCGGGCTTTCTTGTTGCTCAACCAAAGTCCTGTGGAGAGGGAGGCCGCAAATACGACTGCGGCAATCAAAATCAACTTAAGTAATGCCTCGGGTTCGCTGACGGAATAAGTCCCGTCATCAAGCGGGGCGATGGGATAATGGACTATATAGTAAGCAGCGATGGCGCCACAAAGGGCATACACCCCTGCAAGTACTCCGGATAATCCACTTAAAGAGATGAATTTGGCCGATCGCTCCATCATCGTGCGGATGGAGGCAAGATCCTTTTCGTATTCCGGTATTTCTTTCATTTAAAAGTACTTTGAATTACAAAGTTAATGAACGAAATGAGCTGTGCAAGGTTTCACGCTACGTCTTCATTTAAATTTTATTGAACCGGGAAAGTAGCGAACCTGTCTTACCTATTTAAAGTTGAACCTGTATGAGATCAGGTTATTTTCAATCAAATAGAAGAAAATATAGGTCAGGGTTGGAGATTTATGATACAAGTCCTTAATATTGCAGTCCCTTTTAGGGAAAATTCCTCCTTAGCTCAGCTGGTTAGAGCATCTGACTGTTAATCAGAGGGTCTTTGGTTCAAGTCCAAAAGGAGGAGCGTTGATTATCAGGCAGTTACATCATGTAGCTGCCTTTTTGTTTTTCAATACTTTGAAACAATTTTAAAACATTTGCCCTTTAAATGGGCGATTCTTGGCCAGCTCAAATCTTGAAGATTGGCTCGCTTCGAATAAATCTCCTTAAATTCAATCACCTGGGGAACCAATCAAACTGTAATTGGTTTAGTGGTCACATTTGTGATTTCTTCCTCCATTCGTCAAAAGCTTGCCGACAAAGGCGAGTAAGTACTTAGTCTTATAGCCAAAAAAATTATGAAAATCCTTATCATCCTTGGCATCATTCTGATAATTGCTGCGACCACAAACCCCAAAAAGGAGCAACATATCGATGCGGTGAAATCAATAGTCTCTTCAAAACTGATGAGTGAGTATGATGGTTTATCCAAGGGGTCTGATTTGGAAAAAGCTGGAGGTGCCATAGGAATTACATTGGGAATGAAAGCCATTGAGACGATGCTCGAAGGAATAATATCAATTGACAACTATGTAGTGCTGTCACTAACCCGTGCAACGTACAAGGGGAAGACGAAAATCATTGGCGTGGGAGCTATTGGAAACGTGTTCCTTTCAGCGAAGATAAACGATGGGATTTTTAGGGAAGACGATCGAGTTGATTTTGAAGGGACAGAAGAACAACGGTTCCTAGACGCACTTGACTCTTCTGCAGTACGGACAAATTAACTGATAGCAACAAAACGGTAACTACTCGTCGCCTTCTGAAGCCTCTGGATGAAAGAGGACGCGGGCAAGTGACGGTGTGTTATTAGTTGATATGGTTGTAAGTGTGTTTTATTCGTGAGTCTCTCCTTCATTATTAAATACCTTTGGCAGTCACCGCCGAACCATGTGGAAGATGTAGGACTCAGGAGTTATTTTGAAAACTGTTTGCACATAATTTGCTTCGTAGCGTTTCCCCTCAACGTCATCATAAGCAATTTTATAGATGAGGGGAGGGTATTCGTCCAATTGCAGAAATTTTAGCGAGGCATGTCTCCCGAGTAAGTAAGATAGGCAGCTCAAGAGCATAAGATAAGGGTCTGGAAATACATATGTGTTGGGTTTGTTGTCAGAGTTGCTAAGTGTTAATAACGTCCCAAGCGTACGAGTGTCCCCAACGTGTGTAAAGATGTAAGTTTTGTCAAACGTTGTTCTGATCTCTAAATCATCATTGCTTAAGGATAGGCGGAACTCATTATCAAAGTCTCGTTCTTTGACATATTTTATCGCATCCTCAACACTCCAATCCACAGACACTACCAGATTTATTGCAATTCCATTGCCAGCATTGAGAAGTTTGAACGTGACGTTATCTTCAGAATCATTTCTCCATTTTGATCTTAAAGTTGTGTCTTTAGAATAGCAGGTGCCAAAAGAGGTATTGCCTAACACGACGTTTGGACGAAACGAATCCCTTCTTTGCTTGACAAGAATCCGAAGCGTTAGATAGCCAACTAACGCCGCTAGAAACGTCCCAATGGCGCCAATGACTTGTATCATTTCAGACACGAGCGGCCAGTCGACTTCCGGTAATTGTATTTCCATACTCCTCGACTTCGTGGTTATTGTTCTAAGATGAATAAGCTCTTACCTTACGTCGATCGGTTTTTATGAGCGTCCCAAATGATCGTCCGCCTGGTAGACCGTGGCACAAACATTTTAACCTTACTTAAGATTCGCTTGGATGTCATCTAACGCCTTCCTATAAAACTCAATACCTAACTCACCAATAATCAAAAAGTCATTTGGCACGTTCTGTCCCAAATGAGTTTTAGGTTCTGGAAATTTAGCACCTCTGTTTTCTACCTGAAGAACCTTACAACGAGGATAGAACTTTAAGCCCTTTCTTGCAGCATCATTTAGTGGTATAATTCTGAACACATTATTTCCAATGTGAAGAATCTGCACAAGCTCCCCTCCACCTTCACCTTCCAGTTTTGCAATTCGGCTTCCATCAGCCCTCAATACAATTTGCAAACTATGCTCATTTGCATTTCGGGCTTGCTTCAAATACGCCAACAATGGATCTGTCTTTCTTAAACCTTCGTACTTTGACCTTATCCCTCCGAACTTTGGTTTGGGTGTTAATTCAAGAACTGTTTTCTCCCAACAACGTTCGACCCTTGACAATAAGTTTTCCCACTGAAGTTCAATCTCATTGTAATCATGCGCACCAGCCATTTTCTCAAGTGCCGAGTGGGCAACGTCAAGTTCTCTTCTTGCTTGCGTTAACATAACTGCATCTATTAAATTCGATCTAACGACGACACCTGTTCCTGTCACAAGCTAATGTTGCTGTTTCTAGTCATTTCCGGAAAGATTTAATTTGTTCCCGGCTTGGACCCGTCCACTGGTTGCTTTTCAGCACCCGCATTCGCTTCTTTGGTTTCTGACACCTGGTCCTTCAACTTATTAATAAGAACAGTACTAAGCTTTCCTAAACTCTCTCGGGTTGCTTGATCCTCTTTACCTTCTCCCAGGAGCATCTTGACCATTTCGGCCACTCTTCTTTTATTAAACCCAATCTTATAAGTATCCTTGAACGCTTGCTCATACAAATTCGCCCGTTTCTTGTTCGAGTCCTTTGGCATTGTAATAGGGTTTGATGGATAAGCCTTATTTACTGCCTGGTAATAAAAGTCAGAACTCAGGATGTCTTCAATCGCGAACTCTCCACTACGTCCCGCAAACACTTCTTCTAGTTTAACTATTCGATCCTCTGGGATACCCGCCTTTTTTAGTTCACCAAAAAGATCTCGTCCACCGCTATCTGCATCCAATACTACGACATATGGCAGAGCTGCTCGATGATAAAATTGAACCAGGAAGGCATCTTTGCTCTCGGACAGGCTACCGTTCACAAGGACCTTATCACGAAGTTCCTTATAGTGTTGAACAAAAATGCCCTCTATTATTGGCTTATCCGCGGCACCCTCCACAAGGATATTCCACTCGTTAAGTACTAAACTTGATACTATGCTCATTCCAATTGCCGACCGAACAGGTTCAAGTAGATCCGAATTGGACCCCCCGGTAAG
>Ga0184629_10000250_pt1 | contig 23734 bp, 17 predicted proteins | sample PLM4_32_b1_FD_133158 | JGI IMG/M metagenome (GOLD analysis project Ga0184629, IMG submission 133158) | Groundwater sediment microbial communities from an aquifer in East River, Colorado, USA - PLM4_32_b1 | ecosystem: Environmental > Terrestrial > Soil > Riparian zone | place: USA: East River...
GCGGGCAGCGCGCCGCTCGCGCCCGATGACCCGATCCGCACCCAGATGATCACGCTCGCCGCCAAGGGCGAGAGCATGCGGCTGCTGGAGCGGTTCAGCACGCCGATCAGTCCCTCGGTCGCCGGGCGCGGCATCGGGTCGAGCGGCGGCCGCCCGTCGATCGCGTCCCTCTTGATCGCGCCCCCCCGGGTGACGCTCGAGGTCGGCGATGCGGTCCAACTCCACTCGACCGCGCGCTCGCGACGCGGGCAGACACTCGGCAGCCGGCGCATGAGCTGGGCTTCGACCAACCCCGACGTCGCCCGCGTGGCGCCCAACGGCCTCGTGACCGCCTTCGCTCCGGGGAGCGTCACGATCACCGCATCGAGCGAGAACACGAGCGCCACGGCGGTGATCACCGTGGTCGCCGCCCGGTCATCGGCGCGACGATTGGTGCTGGTCGGCGGCGGCCTGGTGCTGGCGGCCGTCGCGGGCGTGATGCTGGTATTCCACCCCTTCAGAGCACAGACCCCGCCGGTGACGGGAGCGCCCGATAGCTCACAGATCGGTGTGCGCGGCACCGATACCCAGGCAGTGGTCACGGCTCCCGCCAATCCTGCCCCGCCGGCCGACACCACCGGGACGCTGCGGCCGGCGGACTCGACCAAACGTGCGCCGGGGCGCCCGGTCGCGGTGTCACGCGACAGTAGCGAGTCGGCCGTCGCCACCGCCCTCGCAACCGCCCGCTCGGCCCGCGGCCTCGCCATGGATGCCGGGGCCGGCGAGTCGGACCCGGCCCACCTGGCTGCGGGGGACGTCGAGCTGCAGCACGCGTCCGATCTGCGGCGGACCGGTCGCCGGGCGGAGGCGTTCGCCCGCCTGCGGCGCGCCGCCACCCTGTTTGCGACAGCCGAGAGCACGGCGTCGGCCATCCGGATCGCCGCCCAGCGTCGGGCACCGCCACCCGACACCGCGCCGAAGCCGGCGCTGCCAGTGGCGCCGCCACCACCCGCGGTGGTCGACCCCGAGCCGGCGATTCGCGCGTCGATCGGCGCGTACATGCAGGCGCTCGAGAATCGGGACATCACCGCGGTGTTGCGGGTGTTCCCGGACATCCCGCCGGCGCTGGCCGACAATCTTCGGCAGTTCTTCCGCGGCGCCGAGGAGGTCCACGCGTCGTGGCAGGCGGTCCGGATCGCTCCCAGCGGCGAAACGGCGGATGCGCGTGTCGCCTTGACCCTCACGTTCAAACGCGCCGACAACCACGCGCCGGATCGCACGCGCACGGAGGTGTTGATGCAGCTGTCACGCCGCAGCGCGGGGTGGGTCATCACCGCCATGCATTGAAGACAACGCGCCCGACCGGAACGGCCGGGCGCGCTGGAAACTGGTCTCGCTCCTATCAACTCAGAACGTGTATTCCAATCCCCCGGTCCACGTCACACGGGGCTGCAGTCCCGCTTCGCGCAACGGCACGAGGGCGTTCGTGACGATGTGAATCCCCCGTTTGGTGCGGAACTTGAACCCGATCGACGCGCTGACGAAGTTGTCGCGCCGCGACGGGATGTTCGTCACCTGCAGCGTATACGGAAACGGATAATTGTACGGGGCCGGCGGCGGCACGTCGATTTTCGACGCACCCAGCTGCCAGGAGCCCAGCACGTCGACGGCCATCGTCGCCCAGGGGGCCAGGAGGTTGTCGAACCCCCCGTCGAGCTCGAACGCGTTCGTCTGGAGACTTCCGTTGCGCAGCGTGTACCCGACCGCGCCGTGCGGATTGAAGGTGCCCAGCCGGGCCGACACGACACCGAGGCCGCGGGCGCTGAACGAGCCGGAGCCGAGCAGGTCGTTTTCATTCCCGGTCGGAAAGCGCGCGGAAGCGAGCAGCGCGATGCCGACTCGCTCGCCCTGGACCACTTTGATTTTCACGTGCCCTTCGATGTCCCCCAGCCCGCTGGCCACCCCCGCCGCCTGCGCCGAGGAGGTCAGCACGGGATTCGTGCCGGTGCCGCCGAAGCGGTGCAATGTGTCTCCGCCCACCAGAAAGATCTGCGCGGTGCTCTGACCCGACACGGAGGTGCGCACGAACGGCACCGCCACGCCGACGTCGATGCCGTCGGTCAGGCCGTAACTCGCCGTAAACGACGCGACCATCAGATTCACCGCCAGCCGCAGGTTCATCTGGATAAAATCACGCTCGAAATCCGGGAACCCCACCGAGTCGAGCGGCGGCCGGTTCAGGTGCCGAAAATTGAAGGTGATGTCGTTGAGCCCGACGCCGCGCAGCCGCTCGAACCGCACGGCGGAAAAGTCCACGCCCGCGAACCAGCGCCCCCGGCCGAGGGTCTGAGCCCGCTCGCCCAGGATCGGGCCGGCGGACGTCGAGGTCTGCACCGGAACGCCACCCTCGAACCGGAACGTCGTTCCGCCCGACGAGGAGGTGATCGGCGTGTTGGACACGCTGAAGCCGATCGCCGACGTGAGAAACGAGATCACGGTGCCGCCGGACGTTTCGAGGGCGGGAATGAAATGCGTGCCGTGATTCACACCCGAGATCGAGTCGGGCTGGAGGTCCAGGCAAAGCGGTTGCCCGCACACCCCGAAGGTGAACAGGTGGTTGATCGCGTCCCGCGGCGACTGTGCGCCGAGCGTGCGGACGGCGGCGGTCAGGGAGACGAGGCCGAGGACGAGCAGGCGACGCGGCATGGAGGCTCCGGGGTCCATTAGAAGTTGTACTCCACGCCACCGGTCCACATGATGGTCGGTTGCAACCCCGAATCGCGCAGCGGCATCAGGGCGTTGGTCACGAACTGCATCCCCCCGCGGGTGCGGAACTTGAAGCCCAGCGAGAGACTCAGCAGATCGTCCTGCCGCGACGGGATGTTCGTGACGGCTAGCATGCGGCGCGCCGGCGCGAGGAACACGACCGGCGCCGGGACATCGATCTTCTGCTTCCCCACCACCCAGGAGCCGAGCAGGTCGAACGCCATCGAGGCCCACGGCGACACCAGGGTGTCGAAGCCGGCGTTTGCCTCTACCGAATTGTTCACGTCGGTCGCGTCGCGGACGGTCACGCCGACGCTGGCGTGCGGGCCGAAATCGCCGAACCGGGCGGACACGACCCCGATCGCCCGGCCGCTGAACCGGCCTGCCCCCAGGAGATTGTCCGCATCGCCGGTCGGGAAGCGGGCGAATCCGACCAGGGCGACGCCGATCCGATCGGTCTGGGCGACGTTGATCTTCAGCCGCCCCTCGATGTCGCCCACGCCGGTGGCGGAGCCGTCCACCGTCGACGTCGAGGTCAGTACCGGACTGGTCCCCGTCCCGCTGAAACGGTGCAGCGTATCGCCGCCCGCCAGCACGATCGTCGCGGTGCTTTGCCCCGACACCGCGGTGCGCACGAACGGCACGGTGACGCCGAGGTCCACCCCGTCCACCAAGCCGTAGTTCAGCGACACCGCGGCGACCAGTACCCGCACGTTCATCCGGGTCTTGACGGCGATGATGTCGTTCTCGAACGCCGGCGCCCCGAGCGTGTCCCGTGGAAACCCCGGCACGTTGACGTCCTGGTGCGGCAGGGTGAGCGAGATGTCGTCGAGCGGCACGCCGCGCAGCCGCGCGAAGTCGATCGCCGTGACGTTGAATCCCGCGAACCAGCGCCCCCGACCCAGCGTCTGGGCGCGCTCCCCGAACACGGGGCCCGCCGAGGTCGAGGTCTTCACCGGCACGCCGCCCTCGAATTTGAACGTCGTGCCACTGGAGGCCGAGCTGATGGGGGTATTCGAGACGCTGGTGCCGATCGACGTCGACAGGAACGTGATCAGCGTCCGACCGACCGCCTCGCTGGCGGGGATGAAGTGGCTCCCATGTCCGAACAACACGGTCGTGTCGAGGCACACGACTTCACCGCAGTTGCCGAAGGTGAAGAGCTGGCTGACTTGCTGGCGAAGATTCTGCGCCCGCGCCGGTGCGGTCAGGGCGACCAGCGCGGCCACGGCGAGCGCTACCCTGCGCGGCATGCACGACTCCCGAGGAATGGCGAGGGCCGTATGATATGACCGGCGGCGCGCGGAGGCAAACCCCGTATCAGCGCGGGGCGGAATGGCTCAACGCCTTCACGAATCGATACGTGAATTCGGCGCCCTCGTAGAACTGCCGCACGCCGATCCGCTCGTCGCGCCCGTGCGCCCGGATGTCGTCGGCGTCGAGGAAGACCCCGGACACGCCGTAGACCGGCATGCCCGCATTGCGCAGGAACAAGCCGTCAGTCGCTCCGGTCTCCATGTTGGGGATCACCGGAACACCCGGCCAGAGCGCGTGAGTCACCTGCTCGAGCGGCCCGAACACCGCGGGCACCAGGGGAGACGGCGGCGAGGGGATCGCGGTATCGATCGGGATCACGGCGACGCCCGAGTCCGCGACCACGGTCCGCAGCGTCGCCTCTGCCTGCGCCATGGACTCCTGCGGCAAGATGCGGCAGTTCACCACCGCGCGGGCGGTCTGCGGCAAGGCGTTGTTCGCATGCCCGCCTTCCAGCCGGGTGGCAACGCAGGTCGTCCGCAGGATGGAATTGTAGAGCGGCGAGCGGTCGGAGAGGCGCGTCGCCGCGGCCGAGTCGAGGGGATTCCCTAACACGGCGCGCATGTCCGCCGCGATATCCGGTGGCTGGGTGGACGCCATCCGGTCGAAATACGACCGCGTCACGGCGTTCAGGCTGACCGGGAACCGGAACGCGGCCAGCCGCTCCAGGGCCGCCGCCAGACGATAGATGGCGTTGTCCGGTACCGGCATCGAGCTGTGGCCTCCGGGGTTGTGCACCTCGAGGCGGAAATCCTGGTACACCTTCTCGCTCGCCTCGACCACCCGTGCGATCCGGTGCCCCGCGCGCTCGATCGGATCCCCGGCATCACCGTTGATGCAGTACTCGGCGTCGATCAGGTCGCGGCGGTGGGCGAGCAGCCACGACACCCCGTTGTCGTCCCCAGTCTCCTCTCCCGCCGTGAGTGCGAGAATGACGTCGCGGTCGGGGATGAAGCCCTCGTGTTTGAGGCGGATCAACGTCGCGACGAAAATCGCGGCCATGTCCTTGATGTCGCTCGTGCCGCGGCCGTAGAAGAAGCCGTTCTGCTCCGTGAGCGTGAACGGCTCGAGCGACCAGTCCGAGCGAAGCGCTTCCACTACGTCCAGGTGGGCGAGCAGCAGAATCGGCCGGCCCTTCCCCTTGCCGCGAAGCCGGGCCACCAGATTGCGGTTCCGCGCCCCCGCGCCCACCACGACCACATCGGAATCAGGGAACCCGGCACCCAACAGCCGGGTGGCCATGGCGGCGGCGGCGGGAGTCGTATTCCCGTGCTCGGCGGTCGTGTTGATGCCGACAAGCTCCGCCAGCAGGTCCCGGGCGAGCTGCTGGTCGGGGGACTGCGCCGACCCTTGCGCCCGCCCGACTTGCGTGACCGCCAGCAAGGCTGCCAGGGTCAGAAAGCCGGGGCGCATTGCTCTCTGTCGTTCGAACACGTCGCCGTCCTCGGGAAGGGGCTCCGGGGAATATATTGAAGCCATGACCGCCACCGCGCCAACCTGCCCGCGCTGCGGGACACCCGTGCCTGCCGGGGCGCGCGCCTGCGCCAATTGCGGCGCGGACGTCTCGGGCCAGCAGGGCCAGGTAGTCACGGCCTACGCGGCCGCTGCTACGGCGGTGCGGCTGGGGACCTCCCAGGGCAGTCTCCAGGATGCGTTGCAGCGCGCCACGCTGGGGGAATACGAGGTCCTGGGGGAGCTGGGCCACGGTGGCATGGCCTCGGTGTTCAAGGCGCACGATATCGCGCTCGGGCGCAAGGTCGCCATCAAGGTGATGTCGCCGGCGCTGTTCAGCACGGCCGGGATGGTCGAGCGGTTCAAGCTGGAAGCGCGCACCGCCGCCTCGCTGAGCCATCCCCACATCATCCCGATCTACGCAGTGCGGGAGAGCCCGGAGATCGTGTACTTCGTGATGAAGTACGTGGACGGACGCTCGCTCGAGTCGATCGTCCACCAGCTCGGACAGATGCCGTTGCCCCTGGCGCAGGCGGTGTTGTACCAGGTCGGATCCGCGCTGGGATACGCGCATCGGCGCGGCGTAGTGCACCGCGACGTGAAGCCGGCCAACATCATGATCGACGCCGACGGCTGGTCGGTCGTCACCGACTTCGGCATCGCCAAGGTCGCCGAGAGCCAGGGGCTCACCCAAACGGGCGCCACCATCGGGACCCCGAGCTACATGAGCCCCGAGCAGTGCGCGGCGAAGCGGGAGCTGACGGGCGCGTCGGACCAGTATTCGCTCGGCATCGTCGTCTACGAGATGTTAACTGGTCGCCTCCCCTTCGAAGCCGAGACCACGGTCGGGCTGCTGTTCGCCCACGTGCACGAGACGCCGCCACCGATCGGCGACCTGCGCCCCGATTGTCCGGAGGAGATCGGCGAGGCTGTGATGCGGATGCTCGCCAAGGACCCCGAAGAGCGTTGGCCCAACATCGAGACCGCGGTGGGAGCGCTGGGGGGCACGCCGATCGGGCACGACGACCCGATCCGCGCCCAGCTCGTGGAGCTGGCGGGCGGGCGCGCCCAGCATCCCGCGGATACGATCCGCACGCCGATCAGTCCGCTGCCGGCGAACAGGGTGGCGCCGCCGCCCGCGACCCGGACGGCGACCCCTCGGGAGCGACGGCCGGCTACGCGGACCGGCCCGACCCCTCCCGCCGCGGCGCCGGCGGCGGGGGGGGGGCGTCGTTCACCGCTGCTGTTCGCTCTGCCCCTGCTCGCGGTCGCGGGGATCGCCGCCTGGTGGTTCCTGGGACGCGGGGGATCGGGGCGAACGACCGCGACGGCTCCGCCCGTGATCCCGACCGCCGGCGCCGAGACCGTGAAGGTCGTGGAGCGCGCGCCCGCGGAGACGGTCCGTATCGGCAGCGTGGGAGCGATCGCCGGTGACACCCAACGTCGGGCCGCTCCGTCGCGGCCCACGAATGTCACGACGGACGCACCGCCCCCACCGCGCCCCAACCGGGCAGTGGAGAACGCCTACCACCTGACCGAAGCGAGCGCGATCGGGCGCCGTGTGAGCGCCAAGGCCGCAGGCGCGACGAACGAAGAGCTGGCGGCCGGCGACGCCGACGCCCGCGCCGCTGAGGCCCTGGCTCGGGACGGGCGGTACGCGGAGGCGAATTCACGACTCGCCGCCGCGATCACGGCCTGGACCAACGCTCAGATCAACGCGCAGAATCACCCGCGTCGTGAAACGCGGGCCCCTGGGCAACGGACGGAGGTCCAGCAGTTGGCGGCCGAGTTCGCCGCTGCGTTCAGCGCCAAGAGCCTGCCCCGGCTGCGGCTGGTCTACCCGCGGATGCCCGAGGCCCAGGCACAGGAGTGGGGCCAGCTCTTCCTGCAGGCGCGCGATATCACGATGCAGCTCACCGCCACGGGCATGAACCGCGTCGGGCCCGCCGAATTCGAAGCGACGCTGTCAGGCACCTACGAGTACACCGACATGCGGGGCGGCACGGCCGAGAGCCGCACGGTGAGCTGGCAGGCGACGCTGCGCCAGTCGCCGATGGGGCTGCGAATCGTGGCGCTGCGGTGATGGGCGCTGTGGGCATCGATTGACGAATAACGTCACAAATCATATAGTTGACGTATTGCGTCATTAGAGTAATATTTGATGGTATATGACAATTCACTACGTGGCGTTCATCGCCGACGTCGTGGCCTCCCGCGCGCTGACCGACCGGGCCCGGGCCGCGCTCCAGCGAGACATCGCCGCCGCCGCCCGCGAGTTCAACGCCCGCTACCGCAAGCACCTCGCCGCCCGCTTCGCCGTGACCCTGGGCGACGAGCTGCAGGGCTTATTCACCAGCGCCGCCCCTGCCTGGGACGTCAGCCACCAGCTCCGCCTCAGGATCCCGATGGTCGAATGGATCGTGGCGTGCGGACGGGGGGCGCTGGCAATGCCGCTCCACCGCGGCGCGAGCGCCCCCGAGCTGGACGGCCCGTGCTTCCACGCGGCCCGATCGGCCCTCGATCACGCCAAACGGACCGGTCTCGTCCTCACCTTCGGTGGATTCGATCCGCCGCTCACGGCGTGCGCCACCTATTACTCCGCGCTCTATCGGGGCTGGACCCGGCGTCAGCGCGCCGTGGCCACGGCGCAACGCGCCCGTAGTGAAGCCCGGCTGGAGGAGCTGGCCCGACTGCTGCACGTCGGGCCCAGCGCCGTCTCGCACCTGCGGCGCCGCATGGTCTGGCCCCTCGTGGCGGCCGGTGATAAGGTATTCCAGGATCTGCTCGCAACATGAACCCCGTCTCTGCCGTTCTGCTCCTGGCCTTCGCCATCAGCGCCGGATTCGCTCCCTGGCGGCGGGCCGGCTGGACCGCACCCGTCCGCGCGCTGCTGTTCGAGGCCGCGGCGCTGGTCGGTGCCGTCGTACTGGCGTGGCTCGGCGCCCGGCTCGTCCATCCCACATCGCCGGGCTACTACTGGGGTCGGGTGCTGCTCCTGGGCGCCGCCTACTGGTACGCCTGCGCCGGCGGGGCGGTGTTGGTTCGTCGTGTCCTGGAGGTCGTGCCAGTCACTGAGACACCCCGCGCCGGCAAAGGTGGAATCACCGTGCCGGCCGCGGAATGGTCGCGGGGTCTCCTGATCGGTGTGTTGGAGCGGGCCCTCGCCCTCACGTTGGTGCTGATCGGACAGTTCGGAGCGCTGGGGCTGATTCTCGCCGCCAAGGCCTTGGCCCGGTTTCGAGCGATGGACGACCGGGACTTCGCCGAGTACGTGCTGATCGGCACGCTCGCCTCCATGCTGTTCGCGCTCTGGATCGGGGTGGCCGTGCGTGCAATTCTCGCGTGGGGGCCCTGATCGTCGCGTTCTCCTGATGCATCCGCGCAACCCTTCCCGGACCGGACGCGTCAAACAGGGAGTCCTTCGAGGAGCCGGATCATGCGCCCGACACTCGCCGTCGTGGGGAGTCTCACCCTGGCGGCCACCACGTCCCTGCCCGCACAGCGGCTCGCCGATCGCGTGGCTGCGGTGCGCGAAGGGACGGTTACGTTCCGCTACGCCGCTCGGCCCGAAGTCTGCGGCGACGGGCCCACGATCATCATCCGGGAGCTCGGTCCCGGGACCGGGTTCGCCATCTATTCCCCGGACGGGCTGACCATCGGAGACTCGTGGAACGGGCGCCCGCCCGTGTGCGTCCACGGTCCCGCGCACGTCCGGCTCGCCGTGCGCAACCGCGCCGTCGTGGCGGTGCGACCCTTCATGGGTGAAACGGGTGGGATGTTCGGCGCGACCGATCTGGGTAGCGTCAACTCGGCCGAGGCGGCCGCCTATTTCCTCCAGCTCGCCCGGACCGCGACCGAGGAGATGTGTTACACGGCGATGATCGCCGCAGCCATCGCGGACAGCGCACGCATCTCCGCTCCCCTGCTCGCCATCGCGCAGGACCGCTCGCTCCGCCCGGCGAACCGCGAGCAGGCATTGAAGTGGCTCGCCCGCACCGCGCCGCGCGAGGGCAACACGGCGGCCGAAGCGAGCGTCCGCGCCATCGCGGCCGACCAGACCGACGTCCCCGACGTACGCGAGCGCGCGATCCGGGTGCTGACCCATCCCACGAGCGACGCGTTCTTGCGGGACCTCTATGGCCGCCTCACCCCCGCGCTCAAGGAGCGCGTCATCCGAGTCGTGGCCGAGTCCGACACGCCGGAGAACCTCGCGTGGATCGCCCGAGTCGCGGAGAACGAGGCCGAGGCGGTCGATCTGCGGGACCGTGCGATCCGGGTGCTGGGCGAAGAGCTGCACCAGACCGACCGCCTGCGGGCGCTGTACCCGCGGCTTGCCACCACCGACTTGAAGGACCGGGTAATCCGCGTCGTCGCAGCGGACGCAGACGCAGGGGCGATCCGCTGGCTGCGAACCCTCGCCGTTACCGCGACAGAGCCGCTCGAGGCACGCGACCGCGCGTTACGGGTGTTGGGCGAGCAGGGAGAGGTCGAGTATCTGCGGGAGGTCTACGCCCGCCTCGACCGGCAGGACCTGCAGGAGCGGGTGTTACGCGAGCTGGGGGAGAGGGGCGGCAGCGAGAATACCCGATTCCTGCGCGGGGTCGCCCTCGACCCACAGAGCCACGTGGATCTGCGGGACCGGTCGCTTCGGATGCTGGCCGAGGCAGGCCTGCGCTCGGCCGACCTCGCCGCGCTGTACGACACGATCGCGGTGGCGGACCTGCGCGCGCGGCTCATCAACTTGCTGGCCGAGCGAGGCGATGATGCGGCGCGCGACAAGCTGGACGACATCGCTCGCCGCGATCCAGACCCGGACCTGCGCAATCGGGCTGCGAAGCGACTCGCGGAAGCGCACTGAGTCTCACCCGACGCCGCGGCGATCCAGGCTGCGGTACTGGATCGCCTCACTCACATGTTTCGGCTGGAGCTCAGCGGCTCCGTCCAGATCGGCGACGGTCCGGGCGATCTTGAGGACGCGGTGGTAGCCGCGCGCCGATAACCCGAGGCGGGTGATCGCCGAGCGGAGCAATCCGTCGGCCCCGTCGGACACGCGGCAGAACGCCCGGATGTCGCGCGGCGCCATGTGGGCGTTGGCGTACACCCCGGCCCGCGTGGCGAAGCGCTCCCGCTGCACCAGCCGTGCCCGGTCCACCCGCTCCCGGATCGCTTCGCTCGGCTCTCCCCCACCCTGCTCCGACAACGCCTGATAGGGCACTGCCGGCACTTCGAGGTGGAGATCGATGCGGTCGAGGAGCGGGCCGGAGACCCGGGCGAGGTAGCGCTGTACGCCGATCGGTCCGCACGAGCAATTGTGCTGCGGGTCGCCGAACCAGCCGCAGGGACACGGGTTCATCGCGGCCGCGAGCATGAATCGCGCGGGGTAGGCCAGGCTCATGGCGGCCCGGGCGATCGTCACGTTGCCGTCTTCCAGCGGCTGGCGCAGGACCTCCAGCACGTTCTTGCGGAACTCCGGCAGCTCGTCCAGAAACAGCACGCCGCCGTGTGCGAGGCTCACCTCCCCGGGACGGGGATACGAACCGCCCCCGATCAATCCCGCGTCCGAAATCGTATGATGCGGCGCGCGGAACGGTCGGCGGGCGACGAGCGACTCGCCGAGCGGGAGGACGCCGGCGACCGAATGGATCTTGGTCGTCTCGAGCGCTTCCTCGAGGCTCATGCGCGGGAGAATCGTGGGGAGCCGGCGGGCGAGCATCGTTTTCCCCGAGCCCGGTGCTCCGACCATTAGTATGTTGTGGGCTCCGGCGGCGGCGACTTCGAGTGCGCGCTTGGCGTGCTGCTGCCCTTTGACTTCCGCGAAGTCCACATCGTCTCGCGCACGCTCGGCGAACAATCGGCTCACGTCCACATCGGCCGACGGCAACTCCCCTTTGGCGTCGAGATAGTCGGCCAGCTCGCCGAGATTGGCGGCGCCCAGCACCCGCAGCCCTGCCACGACACCGGCTTCGGGGAGGTTCTCCTTCGGGAGAATGAGCGCCTCAGCCCCCGCAGCGCGAGCGGCCAGCGCGACCGGTAGCGCCCCCCGCACCGGGCGGATCGCCCCCTCCAGCCCCAGCTCGCCCAGCAGCACCACCCCGCCGAGGCGCTCGAGCGGGATTTGCTCGGTGGCGGCGAGGATGCCGACCGCGATCGGCAGATCGAACGCCGAGCCCTCTTTTCGGACGTCGGCCGGAGCGAGGTTCACGGTGATGCGTTTCAGCGGGAACTTGAAGCCGGTATTGGCGATCGCCGAGTACACGCGCTCCCGCGCTTCCTTCACGGCCCCCTGGGGGAGACCGACGGTAGCGAATGTCGGGAGGCCGTTGGCGATGTCGGTTTCGACGTCCACCAGATAGGCGTCGATCCCGAACACCGCCGCGGAGCGTACACGGGCGAGCACGCGCTAAGGATGAACACTCGGGCGCCCGCCACCGGTACCAAACCATCGCACGACCATGCCAACGATTGCCGCCCCTTAGGGGTGGGCGATGCTCCCCGTCACCGGATGCTCGACGGGTCGGGTCAGCGAGAACCCAACGCCGAGGCGGTTCCCCACCATCGCCACCTGCGGGCGAACTTGCACGAACGCGACGCGTTGCCACATGTCATGCCTGACGGACAATCCCACCACACACCCGATCGCGGCGCCGGCAAGGGAGCCGGCGGCCGCGTACGGGAGCCATTCCGCCGATTTCCCGCACTCCAGGCCGACACAGCGGCTCATCCGGCTGGCGAAGATCGCGCTGGCGGTGACGAAACCCGCGAACGATCCGATCTCCGCCCCCAGCCGCCACTGCGATCGACGTCCACGCCAGAGATCCATCTGTTGCACGCGATCGAGTGGCAGGACCAGAGGATCGCCGAGCGCCCGCGCCCCCCGCGGGGCGAGCACGAGCGTATCGCCACCGAGGCGGAACACCGTGCCCTCGATGGGACGTGGGCTGGTCGTCAGGCGGAGTCGCACGCGATCGCCGACCTGCGGTTCGCGCGCCTGCCCCCGAAGTGGTGCGGTGGCGCCGATGAACAGCATCAGCACGAGGGGGACAGAGTCGAGTGACGACATGGGAGCCTCCGGGCTTAGTGTCTGAGCCGCAAGCTCCCTCCCCGGCGTCAAGACGAGGTCAAGCCGCAACCTTCCGGCCGGTTATGTTGTCGAATGACAAGGTATCACCCTGACCGGGGGAACGCCGTGGCCGAACGCGCCGACTTACTGCAGGGCACGCTGGACCTGCTCATCCTGAAAACCCTGATGCTCGAGCCCCTCCACGGCTGGGGCATCTCGAAGCGGCTCCGCCAGCTTTCCGCCGAGGTGCTCGCGGTGGGCCAGGGCAGCCTCTACCCCGCCCTGTACCGCCTGGAAGACAAAGGCTGGATCAGCGCGCATTGGGGGACGAGCCCCGAAGGACGGCGCGCCAAGTTCTACACCCTGACCCGAGACGGCCGGAAACAGTTCACCGCCGAGCGCTCCGAATGGCGCCTGTTCTCGACGGCGGTGGAGCTGGTCCTCAAGGCCGTCTGAGGAAGTGTGACCATGACCCGCTGGCTGCAGCGCCTCACGCGCCGCATTCGAGCCCTGGTGCACGGGGCGGCCCTCGATCAGGAGCTGTCCGAGGAGATCCAGTTGCACGTGCGGCTCGAAACCGAGGATCTCATCCGCACGCAGGGCCTCGACCCCGCGGAAGCCCGCCGCCAAGCCCTCCTCGCGTTCGGCGGCGTAGAGCGCTACCGCGAGGCGCAGCACGACGCGCGCGGCGTGCGCTGGATCGAGGATTCGCTCCGGGATCTCGGGCTTGCCGTCCGCGTGCTGCTGCGCAGCCCCGGCTACACGGTGCCGGCGGTGCTGGTGCTGGGCCTGGGCATCGGCGCCACCACCGCCGTCTTCAGCGGGGTGGACACGGTGCTGGGCCGGCTCCCCTACCCGAAGGACGAGCAGCTAGTCCGGATCTACGAACAGAATTCACCGACCAATCGCTGGACGCTGTCGGTTGCCGACTTCCAGGCGATCGCGGGCGGCGCCCATACGCTGAGCGCGGTCGGGGCGGCTCGGTTCCGCCGGGTACCGGTGTCGGCGGGGGGCGAACCGCAGAGCATCCAGGCCGGGGTCGTCACCTCCGGGTTCGCGCGTGTCCTCGGCGTGCAACCGGCATTCGGTCGTCGTCTCGAGCCCGCGGACGACGCTCTCGGCGCGCCGCTCGTGGTGGTGGTGAGTGACGCCTTCGCCCGACGGGTGCTGGGGGGCGCCGCGAGCGCGCTGGGGCAGAGCATCATGATCGACGGCCGGGCGCACACGGTAGTCGGCGTGTGGCCCCGGGGATTGGACCGGCTCAGCGGCATCCGTGCCGACGTGTGGCCGGCCCTGCAGTTCACCCCCCCGACCCGGCGCGGCCCGTTCGGCTTATTCGTGATCGGCCGGCTGGCGGATGGCGTCACACTGGACGCCGGGCGCCGCGAGCTCGCGGACGTGAGTCAGCGGCTCCTCACCCAATGGACGAGCGACTTTCAGGATCGCAACGCGCGACTCACTCCATACTCCCTCCGCCAGGTCATCCTCGGTGACGGGGCACGTACCATGGGCGTGTTCGTGGCGGCCGTGCTACTCGTGCTCCTGATCGCGGTGGCGAACGTGGCGAGCCTCACCCTGGTGCGTGCCACCGGGCGGTGGCGCGAGCTGTCGCTGCGCGCCGCCTTGGGCGCCACGCGTGTCCGGCTCGTGCGTCTCGTGATGATCGAGAGCATCACCCTCGCAGCGGCGGGAGCCGCGGTGGGGCTCGGCCTGGGCGCCGCGGGCCTCAGGCTGCTGATCGCCATCGGCCCCTTCGTGCCACGCCTCGACGGGGCGCGGCTCGACGCACGCGCCGTCGCCTTCGCGATCCTCGTCTCGCTCGTCGCGGGGATCGTGGTCGGCGCCTATCCCCTGCTGCTCCTGCTCCGCCACGATCCGGGGGCCTCGCTTTCGGGGGGAGCCAGAACCGTAGGCGAAGGGCCTCGGTCCCACGCGTTGCGCGGCGCATTCGTGATCGGCGAGTTCGCGCTCGCCTTGCCGCTGCTCGCGGTCACGGGACTGCTGCTCAACAGTTTCCTGCGCCTGCAGCGCGTTCCACCGGGCTTCGACGGCGAACGGGTCACCACCGTGAATGTCTCGTTGCCAGCCGGGCGTTATCCCGACGACAGCGCGCTGGCGAATTTCTGGAACCGGCTGCTCCCCACGATCGAACAGAGCGGAAACGTCGCGGCGATCGGGCTGGGCGACGCGCTCCCCCCCATCGCGCAACAGACGTTCAACCAGAACAACTTCGACCTCGTCGACCACCCCGTGGGTGAGGGCGCGTCACAACCGGTGTCCGACTGGATCACGGTCACGCGGGGATACTTCGCCACCCTCAAGATCCCGCTCCTGGACGGCCGGCTTTTCACCCCGGGCGACACGGGGAACGCACCGCCCGTCGTGCTTGTCAGCCGGACGTGGGCCAGTCACTATTTTCCGGGCGAGCAAGCCATCGGCCGGCAGCTCATCGAAGGCGGATGCAACGAGTGCCCCCGCACTACCATCGTCGGGGTGGTGGGCGACGTGCGCTACGACGGCCTGCACGCTCCGGGTGAGGCGATGTATGCGCCGATGGAAGAAGGCAACTGGGGGCGGAATGTGCACCTGTTCGTCCGAGGCCAGGGCCCGGGCAACGACGCGCTCGCGACGGTGCGCGCCGCCGTGCTGGCAGCCGATCCCGGGGTGTCGCTCGATCGTGTTCAGACCATGGCGGATGTCGTGGGCGAGTCGATCACCGCGCCACGCCACCTGGTGACGCTCCTGGCCGGCTTCGCCGTCGCGGCCGTGGCCCTCGCCGCGATCGGGATCTTCGGGCTCCTCTCCTACACCGTCGCCGCGCGCCACCGCGAGATCGGCGTCCGCATGGCGCTCGGCGCCGATCAGCGCGCCGTGGTCCGCATGATCGTGGGGGGCGGGCTGTGGTACGCGGGGATCGGCGCGGCGGTCGGGTTGATCATTGCCCTCGTCGGGACGCGGTTGCTGGCCGAGACGCTGTTCGGCGTGAGCCCGACCGATCCCGCGACTTTCGTCGCCGTCACGCTCGCGATGCTCGGCGTGGCGCTGATCGCCTGCTGGCTCCCGGCCCGCCGGGCGGCTGCAACCGATCCGGTGCGAGCCCTCCGGTCGGACAACTAGGCGACGTAGCCGCCGCGGGCGATCCGGATCGGCTGGGTTCCGGGCTACACCGCCACACCGGACCAGGGGTGGCGCGTTCGCGACGGTGCCGTAGTATCTGACCGATGATTCTGCGACGCTCGCTCGTCACGCTCCTCTTGCTCGTACCGTCGCTGGCCGCCCAGCAACAGCCCGCTGCCCGACGGGCGCGCACCCCCGCGGACACGGCGCACCGGGATACGACGACTCCCACAGATTCCCTCACCCGCTTCCTCGAGCGCTTCCGCTATCGCGCGCTCGGCCCTGCGGCCTACTCCGGTCGAGTCACCGCCCTGGCCGTGCCGGCGAGCCCCGAGGCCAGACCCAAGACGTTCTACGTCGGCGCGGCGGGGGGCGGCGTGTGGAAGACGACCAACGCCGGCGTGACCTGGCAGTCGATCTCGTCCGGGCTCGGCAGTGAGACGATCGGCGACCTCGCCGTCGCCCCCTCCGACAGCCAGATCGTCTGGGCGGGCACCGGCGAAAAGAACAGCCTGCGCTCGCAGTACTGGGGTGACGGCGTCTACAAGTCCACCAACGGCGGAAAGACCTGGACCCGGATGGGCCTGGCCGACAGCCGGGCGATCGGCCGCATCGTGATCCACCCCAAGGCGCCGGACACCGTCTACGTCGCCGCCCTGGGACACCTGTGGGGCCCCAACGCGGAGCGCGGCGTCTACAAGACCACCGACGGCGGCAAGACCTGGTCGCGTGTGCTGTTCGTCGACGACAGCACGGGCATCGTGGACCTCGCCATGGACCCCACCGATCCCCTCACGCTCTACGCCGCCGCCTGGCACCGCTTGCGCTGGGGCGGCAGCCACATGGAAGGTGTGGGCGCGGGGAGCGGCATCTACAAGACGACGGACGGGGGGAAGACCTGGACGCGGCTCACCGACCCGGCGCGCCACAACGGTCTGCCGACCGACCGCATGGGTCGCATCGGGCTCGCGATCTCCCCGCAGAACCCCAAGCTCGTGTTCGCAATGATCCAGGTGGACCGCGGCGTCACCGATCCGGCGCAGGGACGGTTCGGCGGCGTGTTCCGGTCGGCCGACGGCGGGGCCACCTGGACCCAGGTCAACGATCTGCAGGCGGTGCCGCACTACTATTACGACGCGATCTGGGTGGATCCCACCGACTCGCAGCACGTGTTCGTCGCCACGAGTCCGCTGCTCGAGAGCAAGGACGGCGGCCGGACCTTCGCCCCCGAATCCCTCGCCAACGTGCACGTCGATCACCACGCCCTCTGGATCGACCCGCACGACCCGGCCCACCGCATCCTGGGCAACGACGGCGGTGTGTACGTCACGTACGACGCCGGCAAGGCGTGGTGGCACATGCCGCTTCCGCTGGGGCAGTTCTACACGGTGATCGTGGACAGCTCCCTCGTCCCCTACCAGATCTGCGGCGGCTTGCAGGACAACGGCGTCTGGTGCGGGCCGAGCGCCACTCGGGACTCGAGTGGCGTGGGAGATGACGACTGGTACCCGGTCAACGGCGGCGACGGCATGTGGGTACAGATTCCACCCAACGACCCCTGGACCGTGTATTCGGGCTGGCAGTTCGGGAACGTGTCCCGCTTCGACCTGCGCTCCTGGAAGCGCGATGACATCCAACCCGAGTCGCTCGACGCGGGACAGGAAAGCGGGTACGGGTTCAATTGGGGCTGGACGACGCCGATTCTCATTTCCCGCCATGACTCCGGGACAGTGTACCTCGGTGCCAACCGCCTGTTTCGCCTGCGACTGGGCGGACGCGATTGGGAAGCGCTGGGACCCGACATGACGCGCACGCCGCGCGAGCGGCCGGCGCCGGAGGTGGGACACACGAGCTACCACGCCATCTTCTCGATCGCCGAGAGTCCACGGACGCCCGCGGTCTTGTGGACCGGAACCGACGATGGGCTGATCTGGGTGACCCGGGACACCGGGCGGACGTGGACCGGCGTAACCGCCAATTTCCCGCGCGGCGCGCCCGCCGACTGCTTCGTCTCCACGATCGTGGCATCGACACGGGACGAGGGATCGGCCTGGATCGCGCTCGACTGCCACCACCGCGATGACTACCGACCGCACCTGTGGCATACAATGGACTTCGGGCGGACCTGGACCGAATTGGTGGCGGGTCTCCCCGCCGACCGCGGCAGCCTGACGGTGTTCGAGAGCCCCCGCAATCCGCGCGTGCTGTGGGTCGGCACGGCGGACGGCGTGTACGCCACCGTGGACGCCGGCCTGCACTGGCGGCGCTTCGGCAAGAGCTTTCCCCACGTGATGGTCGAGGCGTTCGCGATGTCGTACCGCCAACACGACCTGGTGGTGGGAACCCACGGCCGGGGTGTGTACGTCGTCGACGTCGGGCCGCTCGAGGAATACGACGACTCCTTGTTGGCGCAGCCCGCCCATCTGTTCGCGGTGCCGCCGGCGTACCAGTTCCGTTGGCGAGACACCCGGCCGAGCGACGGCAGCGCCGCGTTCCTGGCGGACAACCCGCCGCGCGGCGCCGTCATCAGCTATTATCTGCGGGAGATCCAGACCGAGGGGGTGAAACTCACGATCACCTCGGCAGCGGGTGACACGCTGCGCACCCTGAACGGCTCGGGCATGCCCGGGCTGCAGCAGGTGACGTGGGATCTATCGAGTGAGCGCCCCCGGCCCCGTGGATTGGGCGACCCCACGTCGCGCGACGAGCTGCGCCGGGCGTTGCCGGGTGAATACACGGTCCGGCTGACGCTCGGGACACAGAAGCTCGAGCGACCGGTCGTCGTCACCGAGCTGCCCCCCGACCGGCTGGGACGGATCCGCTAGCCGGCCAACCAATCATTCAACAGGAGTAATCCGATGCGTGTGCAGTCGAGCGTGATTGCGGTGCTGCTGATGGGACTCGCGGCGTGCCAGAAGCCCGAAGATCCGGCGCAGGTCCAGGCGCGCCTGGACCAGGAAGCCGCCGCGTTCAAGACCCAGATAGTGGCGCTCATGGGCAGCTGGGAGCGCTGGACGGCGGCCGGCCAGGCCGACTCCATCACTGCGGCGTTCACGGACGGGGGGTACGAGCTGCCGCCCAACGCACCGCCGATCCACGGACGGGATGCCATCAAAGCCTTCCAGACGCAGATGGCATCGATGGGATCGACCACCATTCGCCTCAGTGTGGACGAGGTGATGGCCAACGGTCCGGTCGGCACTGCCCGAGGCGCCTACGAATTCTCGCTGACTCCCGGGGCGAATGCCCCCGCCGGAGCGACCGCGGTAGCGGACACCGGCAAATGGATCGGTACCCTGCGTCAGAACGGGGGCCAGTGGCAGTTCACCGCACTGATGTGGAACAGCAACATTCCGCTTCCGCCGCCCCCCGCCCCGGCTCCGGCCAGACGGCGCTAGCCCTGCTCGGACGACGCCCGGCGGACGTCGCCGGGCGTCTCTAGCTTTCGCCGATGCCGACCCATCCCGATCTGGCCCGCTGGCGCGCTGACACACCCGGCTGCGTCGACCGCATCCACCTCAACAACGCCGGCGCGGCCCTGCAACCGACCGTGGTGCTCGACGCCGTGACGACCTACCTGCGTCACGAGGCGATGCTCGGCGGCTACGAAGCCGCCGACGCCGCTGCCGATCAGATAGCGGAGTGTTATGCGGCGATCGCCACCCTGGTCGGGGCCGAGCCGAGGAACATCGCCGTGGTCGAAAACGCGACCGTCGCCGTGGCCCAGGGGCTCGCGGCGTTCGATTTCCGCCCGGGCGATGCCATCGTCACGAGCCGCGCCGACTACGTCTCGAACCAGCTCATGTACCTCTCGCTCGCCCGGCGGCTCGGCGTCGACGTGCGGCGCGCCGCTGACCTGCCGGACGGCGGCATCGATCCCGAGAGCGTCCGGACCCTGCTCGACGATCGCCGCGTGCGGCTGGTCGCCGTCAGCTGGGTCCCCACGAACTCGGGGCTCATCCAAGCGGTCCAGGCGGTCGGCGAGGTCTGCGAAGCGGCGGGGGTCCCCTTCCTGATCGACGCGTGCCAGGCCGTGGGCCAGCTGCCGATCGCCGTCCACGAGCTGCGCTGCGACTTCCTCGCCGCCACCGCACGCAAGTTCCTGCGCGGCCCCCGCGGGATCGGGTTTCTCTACGTGTCGGATCGCGCGCTGGCGCGCGGCGATCACCCGTTGCTGGTGGACATGCGCGGCGCCGAATGGACCGCGGTCGACGGCTACCGGCTGTTCGACGGCGCGCGCCGCTTCGAGAACTACGAATTCTCCTATGCCTTGATCCTGGGGCTCGGCGCCGCGGTGCAGTACTCGATCGGGGTCGGAGCCGCCGGCCGCCTGCGCGCTGCGACGCTCGCCGCCGGGCTGCGCGAGCGGCTCGCCACCATCCCCGGGGTGCGCGTCATGGACCGCGGCGCGCAGCGCGGGGCCATCGTCACCGTCGCCACGAACGGCGCGGATCCGGCACGCCTGAAGCACGCCTTGCGGGCGCGGCGCATCAATACGAGTGTCTCGACGCGCGACGACGGCGTGATCGACATGGACGCGAAAGGCGTCACGGCGGTGCTGCGACTCTCACCGCACTACTACAACACCGAAGACGAGTTGGACACCGCCGCCGCGGCTCTGCGCGAGGAACTGCTCCGTCCTGACCGATAGCTGATCGCTGATAGCTGATCGCTGATAGCTTCAGTGCAGCGGCAGCTCCACGTGCAGGTGATCGGCCGTTCCCACGTGGCGCAGCGTCCGGAAACCCATCGCCCGGAAGTACCACTCGACCAGCAGATTGACGATCGCGCCGCGCCCGATGGTCCGGAGATCCACCGCATGGGCCCAGCCATCGGGTTGGCGGGCGTGCAACGTCCCGTCGAACACCGGCAGTCCCATCCGGGCGTAATCCGCGGGTACCCGTCGCAGATCGGTGACGACGAGGTCGTTGTTCGCGAGCATCAGGGTCGCCAAGGCGACTCGGAGCAACGGGTGCGTGGCGCGGTACTCCGCCTGCACCTGGTCCCCTTTGGCGTTGGCGCGGGCGAGGAACAGCAACGCGTGCGCGCAGAAGCCGAGCACGAGCGGCGCTGCGACCCACTGCGCGACGATCGTCACACGCAGGCGCCCGGTGAAGCGGTGCGCCAGCCAGGCGGCGTACGCCGTGACGACGAGCAACATCACTCCGGCAGCGCTGAGCAGCGCGATCCAGGTCGGAAACCCATGACGGGTGTAGAGGAAGACGGAGCCGCGCACCAGCAGCACGAACGGCAGGACGAGGAGCGCCAGGACCGCAAGCGCTCGGCGCGCGAGGTATTCCCACCTCCACGGGAGCGACGCCGCCGCGATCGGTGGTGGCGGCCGGACGGCGCTGTCCCGCGCTACTTCGGCCTTCAGGTCGGCCAGGCGGCGGGCGGTATCGGCGGCGCTCGGGGACGGCATGCCGATACTACGGGGCCGCCGCGCCGCCGTTTCATGCTAGCTCATGGTACGACGGCGTAGCGGACCGCCATCCCCGCGGCGTTGTGGAATGTCACGTGGCAATGGAACAGCCACGTGCCCGGATCGTCCGGCACCATGTCCCCCACCATCATCTGCATCGGTCCAAGGAACGCGACATCGGTCCGCATGTGGCCGATCGTGAGCGTGTTGCCGTGCCAGTGCGGGGTGTGGAAGTCGAAATCGTTGGTCGAGCTCATGATGTACCAACGGACCCGCTGGCCCACGTGCAGTGTCAGCGCGGAGAGCGGCATACTGCCGTGCACGAACCCGTTGATCGTGAACATCACGAACCACGGATAGAAGCTCTGTCGCTGCGATGGATTCGGGATCGGCCCCGCCTGCAGCGCCGTCATCGGGAGGTTCTGGTCGGCGAGCCAGCTGTCCTCCTCGTGCACCTGGTCGAACGACGCCACGATTTCCCGATCGACGTCCGTGGGCGATCCGTCCGGGCGGGCCATGCCGCGGGCCGTGATGAGCATGACGCCGAGCAGGCCGGTGTTGACGTCGCGGGTCTCGTCGGTGTGGGAGTGATACATCCACATGACGGAGCTGCCGTCGCCGGGCCCGGGACCCGCTCGTTCCCGCACCTGCCAGATGTAGACGTGGGTGCCGCCTGGTGGCACGCCGTCATCCAGCTTTTCGGCGCCCGACGTCCCGTCGCCGTACGGCGCTCCTTCGGAATCCTTGTTGTAGAACACCCCGTGCGGGTGCACGCTGTAGGCCCGGTGGCCGTTGTTGCGAAACACGATGCGCAGGGTATCCCCCACCACCCCCCGAATGAGCGGTCCCAGGAAGCCCAGATGTGCCCACTCCGGGGGACGCGGCTGCAACGTCCGGAAGGTGCTGTCGCTGTACTCCCGATACAGCACCTTCTTGTACGTGGTACTCACCACCCGCGGCGGCCCGTTCCTCACGAACGCCGACTCGGCGGACGCACGGTCGGCGATGGCATCACGCCCCCCCGGCACGTAGTCCCAATCCACTTCATCCGCCGCGATGTAATAGGTCCGGGTGCGAGCCCCCAGCGACCCATCGGGGACCGGCACGACGACGCCCATTGGCGGCGGCTGTTCGGGGCGCACCGGCAACCCCGGCGGCGGCGCCTGGTGGTGACACGCAGCGGCCACGAGCGATGCGACGAGCAGCGGACCGATTCCGGCGAGCGATAGACGGCGAGGGGACATCAGTCCTCGGTGGGGGAGAGACGACGAAGATGCCCGCCGGTGCGCCGGATGGCAACTCACGCGCGCTGTGGGATCCCGATGAGATAGGTCATGAAGGTGATGAACGGTGGAGACCACACCGTCCCGATCTCCCACCGGTAACCGTCGAGCCCCGTCACGAGGTCGCGCAATTCGTTCGGCGTGTAGGACCGCAGGCACGATACCGTTCCTTCGAACCACAGGACCAGGGGCACGACTGGTACCAGATAAGTCCAGAACAGCCGGTCCCACCGGAACGGGCGGATGAACGGCGTCACGAGTAGCGCGATCACCGGCAGGAACAGCATGCCGACGAGGTCGAGCGGCGCCCGGCGCGTGATCTCGAATACGCCGATACCGCGCCCATGACGCACGGCGTCCGCCAGAATCGCGCGGGCGGCGTCGGGTGGAAAGTGGTGCAGCGCTGTAAATAGAGTCCGAAACCCCGCCAGCTGCGCCGGCACGGCGGTCGCATCGATGGATCCGGATTCGGCCGTGATGCGGCCGTCGCTCATCTGGACCAGTCGCGCGAACGCCCCCTGGTTCGGATACAGGTCGCAGAGGCGGACGTGTACTGCCGGCCCCCCGACGGCCGGCACGCGCCGGACCAGATCTCCCCACGGCCCGCCGCCGCCCGAGCAGAGATCGACGACCTGGGTCTCGCCGAGCTCCGCCAAGGCACGAGCCAGCAACGGCGCCGCGACGGCATAGGGCGAGAACCACTCCATCAGGAGGCGGAGGAAATCGGTGATCGCCCTCCGGAGGAACTCCGGGCACCAGGGTTGATCCTCGATTTCGATCAGCTGAAGGCGTCGCAAGATCGGGGTCAAGGGATGGCCCAGCCGATCCAGCTCGAGTCGCGGCAAGCGACGGTCCGGCGCTCCCGGAATGGCGGCCGCGCTCCAGCCGACCCGTCGTGCGCCGAGCCGGAGGTAGAACCCCTCGGCATTGGGGTCGGCCTCGATCTCCAGCCCCGCGGCACCGGCGGCGGTCGCACGGGCGCAGGCATCCGCGACCAAACGCCGCCCCAGACCTCGTCCCATTGCTTGCGGCAAGACCCAGAGGTGCTCGAGCGTCCAGCGGGGCACACCGGCCAAGGTCGCGGAGAATCCGAGGGGCCGGCCGCTTTCTTCGATGACGAAGATTTCGTAGCGAGCCAGCTCGGCCGGTCCGATCGTCAGCAGGACTTCCCAGCTTGCCAGCCACTCCGCGGGATAGCCCCAATGCGCCTTGGCTGCGCGCGCGATATCCGACAGCGTCGGCGCGTCGTCGGCAGTGGCGCGACGGATGATGGAGGTGCTCAAAAGACCACACTACAACACGTCACCGCACCCTCCGCCTTCTGCAGCTCGGAGACGTTCA
>Ga0184629_10000251_pt1 | contig 23711 bp, 11 predicted proteins | sample PLM4_32_b1_FD_133158 | JGI IMG/M metagenome (GOLD analysis project Ga0184629, IMG submission 133158) | Groundwater sediment microbial communities from an aquifer in East River, Colorado, USA - PLM4_32_b1 | ecosystem: Environmental > Terrestrial > Soil > Riparian zone | place: USA: East River...
AGCCTGCAGACGAGCATCTCGCGCTCGAAGATGATCTCCTTCGGCAAGCGCTCGTTCAGCTTCAGGAACAGCTCCGAGTGGCCGAGGGTCTGCGCCTTCCACTCCTCCCGATCGAGCTTCATCACCTCGTCCCAGCGATCCTTCGGGAAGTCGAGCCCGCGCCAGTCGATATCCTCGTGCCGCGGTATCCACCCGATCGGCGTCTCGATCGCCTTGGCGCCGTAGCGCGAGCGCTCCACGATCCACTTCAGGATCCGCATGTTCTCCCCGAACCCCGGCCAGATGAACTTCCCTTTCGCGTCCTTGCGGAACCAGTTCACGTGGAAGATCCGCGGCGTCTCGGAGATCCGCTTCCCCATCTCGATCCAGTGCCGGAAGTAGTCCCCCATGTGGTAGCCGCAGAACGGCAGCATCGCCATCGGGTCGCGGCGCACCTTGCCGATCTCCCCGGTGGAGGCCGCGGTGGTCTCGGACCCGACCGTGGCGCCGGTGTAGACGCCATGGTTCCAGTTGAACGCCTGGTAGACCAGGGGGATCGTGCTCATGCGCCGGCCGCCGAAGATGAAGGCGCTGATCGGCACGCCCGCCGGATCCTCCCAGGCGGGATCGATAGTCGGGCACTGCGACGCGGGCGTCGTGAAGCGCGCGTTCGGGTGCGCCGCCTCGCGGCCGCACCCAGCCGTCCAGACCTGGCCGCGCCAGTCGATCAGGTGATGAGGCGGCTCCTTCGTCATTCCCTCCCACCAGACATCCCCGTCGTCGGTGAGCGCGACGTTCGTGAAGACGGCGTTCTCCTTGATCGAGTCCATGGCGTTCGGATTCGTCTCGTACGACGTCCCCGGGGCGACACCGAAGAAGCCGGCCTCCGGGTTGATCGCGCGCAGCCGCCCCTCCCGATCCGGCTTGATCCAGGCGATGTCGTCCCCGACCGTCCAGATCTTCCAGTCCTTGAACGCCTCGGGCGGGATGAGCATGGCGAAGTTCGTCTTGCCGCAGGCGCTGGGGAAGGCGGCCGCCACGTAGGTGCGATGGCCATCGGGAGACTCGACCCCCATGATCAGCATGTGCTCGGCCATCCAGCCGCCGTCGCGTGCCATGGTCGAGGCGATCCGCAGCGCGAAGCACTTCTTCCCGAGCAGGGCGTTGCCGCCGTAGCCGCTGCCGAACGACCAGATCGCCCGCTCCTCGGGAAAGTGGACGATGTACTTGTTCTCGGCGTTGCAGGGCCAGGGGACGTCCTTCTGCCCCGGACCGAGCGGCATTCCCACCGAGTGCAGGCAGTGTACGAACGTGCCGTCGCCGAGGGCCTCGAGGACCTTGGTCCCCATCCGCGTCATGATCCGCATGCTCACGACGACGTACGGCGAGTCGCTGAGCTGCACGCCGATCTGGGCGATCGGCGATCCGATCGGGCCCATGCTGAAGGGGATGACGTACATCGTGCGGCCACGCATCGAGCCGCTGAACAGCCCGGCCAGTTTCTGCTTCATCTCCTGCGGATCGACCCAGTTGTTGGTCGGCCCCGCATCGGCGGCATTGCGCGAGCAGATGAAGGTGCGATCCTCGACCCGGGCAACGTCGGACGGGTCGGAGCGGCAGAGGTAGCTGTTCGGGCGCAGCTTCGGGTTGAGCTTGAGGAACGTCCCGGCCTCGACCATCTGTCGGCAGAGCGCGTCCGACTCCTCCGCGGAGCCGTCACACCAGTGAACCCGCTCGGGCTGGCACAGCGCGGCCATTTCCTTCACCCAGCGGAGGAGCGCCTGGTTGCGCGTCTTCGAGTGCGAGGCTGCCGCCATCGGCATGATCTCCTGGCCTGACGTTCAGGGGCGCGAGGTCGCGGTATCTTGGCATCGGGGGCGGGAAAAATCAAAGCAGACGGCCGCTCCGCCGCGTCCCTACTCGGGCTGCTCGCGGTGCGAATCCCAATAGACCCCGAGCCCGCACAGCAGGAACATCACCAGGCCGAGCCAGTTGTTCCAGGTGCCCAGAAATGGGCCCACCCCGCCTATCGTCGTGAGATCGGGGACGATCGAGACCGCCCAGGAATCTTCGAGGAAGCGCAGGAGAGCCGCCAGCACGCCGACGAGCGCCCCCCCGGCGATGAAGCCGGAGGCGACCAGCGTCCCCTTGTCGTGCCTCGCCTTCGCATGCGCTTCATCCTTCGTCGAATGCTGGAGCAGCCACGCGATCGCCGCGCCGAGCACCAGCGGCGAGTTCAGCTCCATCGGCAGGTACATCCCGAGCGCGAAGGCGAGCCCCGAGACGCCGCACATCTGGCTGGTCACCGCGAAGACCGCCCCCAGCCCGTACAGGAACCAGGGGGCGCCCCCCGTCCCCATCACGCCGCGCAGCACCGCCGCCATCGCGTTCGGCTGCGGGGCCGGCAGCGGATTCGGGTGAGCGGCGTCGGGGGCGAAACCGTACACGTTCGCCATCAGCAGGATCACCGCGGTCGTGGCCGCCGAGGCGGCCACCGCCCCGAGGATGTTCCACATCTCGATGCGACGCGGCGTCGCACCGAGCCAGTAGGCGATCTTGTACTGCGTGACCAGCGAGCCCGACATCGACAGAGCGGTGCAGACGACGCCGCCGATCAGGAGCACCTGCAGCATCCCCCCCTCCCCCGCGAGACCGAGCGACGACAGGATGACGGCGGTGACGATGAGCGTGGTCAGCGTCATCCCGGAGATGGGCGTGATCGAGATCATGGCGATCGCCCAGGCCGAGACCGCTGCGAACAGGAAGGCGATGACCAGCGTCAAGAGGGTCGAGACGAACGCGAGGGTCGTCGCCCCCGCGGTTCCGGCCAGGACCGAGAAGCGGAAGTACGAGAAGATCGCGATCCCCAGCACCCCGATGCCGAGGAGGTCGAGCGACATCGGCATCTGGCGCTCGGTCCGCACGTCCTCGGCCGCCGCCGCCCGGCCGCGCGCCAGACGCGCCAGTTCCCCGAACGCCTGCCGGGTCGCCTGCACGATCACCGGCGACATCTTGAGGATCGAGAGCAGACCGGCCGCGAAGATCCCGCCGATCCCGATGGGCCGCACGTAGGCGCGGAAGATGCCGTCCGCCGCCATGGCGGAGATCGGCTCCGATGCCCCCAGGATCGGCTCCGGGATGTGCTGCCCCAGATAGGCGAAGAGCGGCACGAGCACGAAGAACGAGGTCATCGACCCCGCCATGATGATGGAGGCGTAGCGCAGCCCCATGATGTAGCCAAGGCCCATGACCGCGGCGGAGGTGTTCATGGAGAACACCGCCTTCGTCCGCTCCGTGAACCCCCTGAGCGACTCGATCGCACCGGTGGAGAAGGTTTCGGTCCACCCCTTCATCGAGGGGCCGACGAAGTCGAAGACCGCCGCGAACGAGGCCGAGTAGGCAAGCACCACCGCGCTCTGGCCGCCGCGCTTCCCCGCCACCAGGATCTCCGTGGTCGCGCGGGCCTCCGGGTACGGCAGCTTGCCGTGCAGATCGCGCACGAAGTAACGCCGGAACGGCGCGAGGATCAGCACGCCGAGGATCGCCCCCAGCAAAGGCACCAGGAAGATCTGGAAGAACGAGGACCGCCCCTGGAGCCCCAGGATGTAGATCGCCGGCATCGTGAAGACGGAGCCGCCGGCGACGATCCCGGAGGTCGCTCCAATGGCGAGCACGTTGACGTTCTCGAGCAAGGTCGAGCCGCGTGCCTTCAGGAACTTCACGGCGGCCACCGAGAAGCCGACCGCCAGGATCGAGATCGGGATGGCCGACTCGATCCCCTGCCCCAGCTTGAGCGCGATGTAGGTCGCGGCGGCCGAGAAGATCACCGCCCAGATGAACCCCTGGATGATCGAGCGCGGCGTGACCTCCGCGACGTCGGCATCGGGGGACACGACCGGCTGGTATTTCTCCCCCGGCCTGAGCTCCCGGAAGGCGTTCTCGGGTAGGCGGACGTCATCCGGCGCCGGCGGCGTTTCCGTGTTCATGTCGCTCATGCTCCCTCCCGGCTTCAAGGCTTACTGCGGGTACTTCGCCAACACCCCTTCCACCACTCGGCGCGACAGCGCGTGATACCCGGCGCTCGCCGCCGCGAAGATCTCCTGCGCCAGCGCCCGGGTCCGCGCCTGCCGGCCCAGCGCGGTGTAGAGCGGCCGCAGGTACTTCATCCGTCCGACCCGGGTCAGGACCTCGCGCACCTTCGGGAAGACCGGCTCGTAGTCCGAGCCCGCCGCGATCGTCAGCCATTCCACCAGCAGCTCGTAGTTGCCGCGCCCGGTCAGGTGGAGCGCCCCCTCGAGCCAGTCGCACCCGGCGCGATCGATCTGGCGCGGCAGGTGCTGCAGGTATATCAGCAGCTCGGTAGGCGTCCAGGCAGCGATCTGGCCCGCGCTCGGGCGCTCCCCGGCCTCCCACCCCTCCGCGAGGAGGGTGATCGACTCGAGCGACGTGGAGCGGAAGACCGGCGCGTTCGACGGCATCCCCGGCTCGTATAGCCACTCCTCGACGCGCGCCTCCGCCGCCACGCCGGGGAGCTTCGCGTTGAGGAAGGCGAGCCACTCCTCGGAGGTGATCGAGGTGAAGCGGAACGTCGTGATGTATTCGCGCAGGAAGCGATCGAACCGCTCGCGTCCGGCGGTCCGCTCGATCAGGGCCAGCAGCCGCGACCCCTTTTCGTACGGGATCGACGAGAAGGCGTCGTCCGGATCGACCCCGGCCAGCTCCATGCGCAGGCGCGTGAGCTGCGGCTGGTCCGCGAAGCGCTCGAGCTCGGCGTCGAGCGCCTTCTGACCGATCGCCCAGCCGAGCACCGCGGCCCCCTCCCCGTGGATCGCCTCGGTGATCCGGCGCTCCGCGTAGACCGTCGACCCTTCGTTCAGCCAGAAGTGATCCGCGTTCGCGTTCGTGATCAGGTTCCCGGTCCAGGAGTGTGCCAGCTCGTGGGCGACGACATCCACGAGCGAGCGGTCCCCCGCGAGGAGCGTCGGGGTGAGGAACGTCATGCGGGGGTTTTCCATCCCTCCGTACGGGAATGACGGCGGCAGCACCAGCATGTCGTACCGCTCCCAGTCATACGGCCCGAACAGCGACTCGGCCTTGGCGATCATCGGCTCGATCTCGGCGAACTCCCACGCCGCGCGATCGACGGTGCCCGGCTCCCCCCACACCCGCGACCGGGGGCTGAGATCGCGCGATTCCAGCTCCCCCACCGCCAGCGCCAGCAGGTACGGCGGGATCGGCTGCGGCATGTCGAACAGAAAGGTGCGGGTGGCGGGGCGCGGGCCGGGACGCGTCCCCGCCGGCCCCGCCGACATCACCGCCGACAACGCCTCGGGCACCGTCACCTCGGCCCGGTAGCTGACCCGGGCGCGCGGCGAATCCTGCAGCGGCACGACCGTGCGCGCGTGGATCGCCTGGCACTGGCTGAACAGGAACGGGTGGCGCTTCCCCTCCGTCTGTGCCGGGGAGAGCCACTGGAGCGCCACCGCCTCGGGGGATGTCTCGTACTGGATTCGCACCTCGCGCGTCTTCGCGGGGAGCTCCAGCCGCAGACGCTGGCCGAGGATCGGCTTCTCATCGCCGAGCGCGAAGGGGATCGCGACGCCGTCACCGGTGGTGACTGACCGGATCGTCAGCCCCTTCGTGTCGAGGTCGAACGACCCCGAGCCGGCGGCGGTAAGCTCGAGGGTGACGGACCCGTCGATGACGTGGCGGTCGAAATCCACGAACAGTTCGAGGCGCAGATGCCGGGCCCGCGGCTGCGCGTCGTCGAAGCAGGAATGGGGGTCGGGGTGGCTCATCGTGTCACCTGGCGGACCGCGCGGGAGGAGCCGGGCCGTGGAAATCGATCGGAGGATGAAACTCCGGCCGCCATTGTAGGCTTGCGGGGGACCGGCGAGTCAACTCGCCGATGAGGCCAGGCAGCAACGCGGGCGAATCGGGTCACCACCGAGAGGTGGCACGGCGAACCGACGGGGTCGCGGTGACGAGGGGAGGGGTTGGGAGGTCGCTCCCTGGGTTGTCATTCCGGCGCAAGCCGGAATCCACCGACTGCCCGGGAGCGTGGTTGGGCTGGGAGTTCCGCCGATCCGACGACAGGCATCGCGGCCCACGGGATCACCTCGCTACCGGTGGACCCCGGCCTTCGCCGGGGTGACGGAGGTAGGGGGGCAATGCTCGCAGATCCAGGGGAAGGGTGCGGAGCGCTCATTCTGCAAGCAATTTCGCCCGCTTCACCTCTCAGGAGAATCTGAAATGACGCAGCGCGTCTTCGATCTGGACGTGCTGGAATCCTCCCGGTGCGGCGGCAGACTGCGTCTGATCGCGGCGATCCAGGATCCGGATGCCATCCGGTCGATCCTCGACTGCCGCGGGCTCTCCTCCCACCCGGCCCCGTCCCTCGGCCCCACCCGCTCCGAGTGCTTCTCGAACTGCTCGCCGGGAGCCACACCCGCGGCGCCGGCCGAGGTGTGCGCGCTTCGCACTTTGATCCTCCCAGGAGGCCCCCTCCACCTTGAACGCTTCGCCCTCGCCGGGTTCAGGCACCCTCGGCCAAGTTGACAGAACGGGGCTCATCGGGCGCGTGATTGCGCGGCATGCAGCCTGGAACGCTTATCCATCCTCCCCGAGGAACATCCCGGCAAAAAACCCTGCATCGCGCGATCGCCGAGAGCGTCGAGGAGCACGCTCCCCTCCAAGCCGGAGACGGCCAGCCCGGGGCCCGGCCCGAGTGCCGCGCCGCGAATCAGCTCGAGGAGCCTCGCAGGCTGGGTCTCGGCAGGCGACGCGGGGGAGGCAAACGCGAGCGAGGCGAGCCCGAACCCGCGGCGATCGAGTCCGCGCTGCGCGCCTCGCGGCTCGGCCTCCTCATCGCGTGAACCGTGAGCTGCTACCAGCGAAAGTCGGGTTGGACTGTAAGGCCCAGCCGTCGAGATCGACTTACCTTCTGGAGGCTCGTCATTTGGACGGCCACCGGGAGCTCCTCGGTCCACGGGCCCGTGACAAGGAGGTGCACGATGGAGTCATTCTGCGATTCGTGGGTGAGGTCGCGCCGTTTCGCATCCCGGCTGATCGGCGCCTCGACGCTCTGCTGGGTGGCCTTCGGAGGGGGGGCCGTCTTCGGCGACGGCCCGGCCAGCGCCGACGCGACCATCAACCGGGAGTTGAGTCGCGTGCTCGCTCGAGCCGGGTTCACGGGCCGCGTCGAATTCACGTTGGACGCGCGGCTCGGCCGGCCGATCGACCTCCCGCGGGCCGATTTGGGCCGGCTGCTCTTCTTCGACAAGGTCCTCGGCCTGCATGACGACAACTCCTGCGCCGGCTGTCATGCCCCGGCGAACGGCTTCGGCGACTCCCAGCGGATGGCCATCGGCGTCCAGAACAACGACGTAGTCGGACCGAACCGTCATGGTCCTCGAAATCAGCGCCGCTCTCCGTTGGTCGCGAACACGATCTTCTACCCGGCTCTGATGTGGACCCCCCGCTTCGTGGCCCTTTCGGGCGATCCGTTCCATTCGCCATCGGGGTTTCAGTTCCCTGCCCCCGAGGGCGTCGTGGCGGGCGTTCCCACCCTGCTGGCCGCCCAGGGCTCGCTCCCGTCCACCGAGCTCGTCGAGATGGCCGGCTTCAACGGAATCACCCTGAACCCCGGGCCGTTCGGGCCGCGTCACTTCCAGTTCGACGATGGTCTGGGAGACGCGCTGCCGGCGCCGGACGAGACCGGGTTCCACAACTTCCCGATCCAGGCCGTTGTGGACGCGCGGCTCAACGCGATCCCAGCCTACCTCGACCTGTTCGGCGAGGTGTTCAACAACGGCGAGCCGCTGGCGCCGGGCGAGATCACCATCAACATGCGACGGCTGGCCATCGCCGAGTTCCAGACGAGCCTCACCGCGGCCAACGCCCCGCTGGATCGGTTCGCGCGAGGCGAGACCGGCGCCATGACCCTCGCCCAGAAGCGCGGAGCGCTCGTATTCTTCGGCAAGGCGAAGTGCGTCTCCTGCCACGCCGTGGCCGGGACGTCGAACGAGATGTTCAGCGACTTCAAGGCGCACCGGATCGGAGGGCCCCAGGTCGCCTCCACGTTCGGCGTCGGAACGGGCAACACCATCTTCGATGGTCCGGGCGAAGACGAGGACTTCGGGTTTGAGCAGACGACGGGGGACGCCACACTGCGCTACGCGTTCCGCACCGCTCCTCTCCGCAACCTCAAGGTCGCTCCAGGGTTCTTCCACAACGGCGCCTTCGCGACGCTCGCGGGGGCGATTGCCCATCATCTCGACCCCGATGCTTCGTTGCGCGACTACGACCCGGTCGCCAACAACCTGCCGGCCGATCTCCACGTCGGACCCTCCGAGGGGATGCTCGCGGTCGGCATCGATCCCTTGCTCAGAAACCCCCCGAAGCTCGCCTCGCAGGAGTTCCTGGACCTGGTCGACTTCGTTCGCAACGGGCTGTTCGACGAGCGGATCAACGGCTTCTGCGGCCACGCCCCGGCCTCGGTCCCCAGCGGCATGCCGTTGCAGGACTTCGAGGGATGCCCGTAAGGGTGAGATTCTTTTCCCGTCCAGCCTCTCAGTTCGAGCCGGCGCCACTCGACGCCGGCCCCCGATTTGACTGAGCACACGCTACCGGACGTATACTGATGCGAAACGCAAACCCGCGATCGGAGGGACCGCCATGCGACGCCGCGCCGCCAAGATCCTGGTCATCGTGATCGGATTCATGCTTCTGCCGAGCGCCGCCTCGGCCATCTCCAACGGCGAGCCCGACGGCGTGCGCCACCCGAACGTCGGGTTCCTCGCGGTCTCGTTCGTCGACGGCCCCGGCTTCGAGCGATGCTCCGGAACACTGATAGGACCCGATCTCTTCCTCACCTCGGCCCATTGCGTCGTCACGCTGCTGCCCTCCTACGACGCGGGGGAGCTCTTCTTCTGGATCGGATTCGATCCGGTCTTCGACGGCAACGACATGTCGCGGTGGATCCCGGTGACGGAAGTCCTCCCGAACCCCGCCTACCCCCATGGGGACGACAGCGGCGACCTCGCGATCATCCGCTTCGACCCGTCGGCACTGCCCGACGGGGTCGTCCTCGCCGCTCCACCACAGCTCCCGCCGGCGGGTCTCCTCGACACCCTGCAGGCCGATGCCGAGCTGCGGGGCACGAGGTTCACGTTGGTCGGCTTCGGCCTGGGCGCGGTATTCGATCGGGGAAAACCCTACTGGGAGAATACTCGGCTTCGCAACGTGGCAACCGCGGCGTTCCAGTCGCTCGGCCCCTCGTACTTCCGGATCCATGAGATCCCCCAGACCGGCAACGGGGGAATCTGCTACGGCGATTCCGGCGGCCCCTTCTTCCTCGGCGACACGAATCTGCTCGTGGGCGTCTCGGGCTTGACCGACTACATGTGCCGCGCCAACGGGGGCGCGCTGAGACTGGACTCGGAGTCGTCGCGAGCCTTTCTCGGGCAGTTCCTGCCGTTGCCCTGAACGGCGACAGGGCCGGCGCCCGGCGGGAACCGCGCCGCCACGGCAAACGCCAGAACGGTCCCTCCACGTCGCAACCGCCACCCCTCGCCGGGTTCAGGCACTCTCGGCCAAGTTGACAGAACGGGCGTTATCGGGCGCCTGCTAGCGCGGAGTGCGGCTTGGAATGCCCATCCTCTCGATCCGAGCCTTCACGAGCGCAAGCGGTTTCCCGGACATGCCGCGCGTCACGAGAGTTCCGTCGCCCAACGCGTAGGTTCACTGGCGGTGCCGACCGCCTCTTGCTGCGCGCTGAAGTCAGGCATCGTTCTTGACGCGGACTCCGTACCGCGTGTGCAGTAGCTCGGCAAGGTCGCCGACCTTCATGCGCAGCATGACCTGGGGAATACTCACCGGTGCGCAGCCCAGGGTGAGGTTCAGCTCCATCACACGCCTCCGCATGGAAGGCTGCCGGCTCAGGAAGAGGTCGAGCTCCCTCGGGACGATGCCGAGCATCGGCTGTCCCGAGAACTTGTAGAGTCGGACGTGATCCACCTCGTCCCAGTTCAGGCGTCCCACGCCGAGCGCGCTCGCCGCATCCGTGATCCCGGCGGAATCGATCTCGACCGCCGGTCGCCGTATCGCGAGCCGGTAGGCCGCATAGAGCCCGCAGGCGGAGAAGAACGGGACACCGACATACGACGCGATGACCACCTCCCATGGTGCCACACGTCGTGCGATCTCGGGCGTGCCGATCCAGATCCCGAGGGCCACGAAGGCGATCGAGCCCAGGACGACGAGTAACGCCTTGGTTCGGCTCGGGTAGATGACCAGCCGATCGGGGTGTTCGCCAGCGCTGAGCGTGATCTTCCTCAAATCGCAGGAGAAGGCGCTTCGTTGGTCCTGGCTGAAACCCGCGGGCACGATGCCAGCCGTGTGCCCCTCGTCAGATCCCAGAGCCCGTCGGGATTGCCCTGCGAACCGGTGAGGGCACGCACGCCATCGGGAGCGAACGCGCACGTGTAGATCTCTGCCGTCCGGATGTCGAGTTGCACCGCGAGCATCGCCTGATCCTGGTGTTTCGTCGTTGGCCTTCTACCCTGATCCACGGCCCGAGTCAAGCGGCCCTGGACGCGGGTTGGAACACGCGATGACCGGGCGGCCCGAGTGAGCTGTCGGACTTGACGCGGGCGCCAGCGGGAGAGTAACGTCGTATCCCTCTCGCGAAAAGGAGGCCCACCATGAGAAGGTTCCTCGCGATCGTAGTCGTCCTGGCCCTGGGAGCGCTGGCATTCCTCACCCCCACTCCGACCTCCGCCGGCAGTCCCTGCCGGGTGTGCAAGCCGCGGATCTGCGGACCCTGTGAGGTGTACACCGGCGATACTTGCTACACCTGCGGAACTTGCGCGCACATCCCCGGCTGCCATCACTGAGCTCGACGGTTCGCAGACGGTGTAGCAACTGCTCCTGAAGTCCGTCCCGCCGGGATCTCCTGGCTGGTGTGGCTTCCGCGCTTGACGCTCGGTTGGCCGAGGTGCGACCATCGGCGCAGTTCGGTCCCATCCGAGGGAGTTCCTGAGCGGGGAAGTTGGTGTCGCCGAGGCTGCGCGGATTGAAGGCGTGGACCGGCTGCCGGGAGCCGTCCATGTGCAGAACTCCGGCGCGGGTCGGAGCACGAGCTATCGACTCTCCGAGACGGAGCAGGAGGATCTCCCAGACGCGACAGAGTGAGCCGGCCGGGGGGCTCCCTGTCCGTAGGTCCGCGCGTGCGTTCGTGGGGTAAGGTCTTTACTTTGCACCGCACCGGGTGAATCTACGGCCGCCTGGGCCTACCGGCACCAGCCGCAGTCACCGCATGTGAAGCAGTCCTCGCAGCCTTGGCAGAACCCGTCGCAGGGGCAGCCGGGGTCGCAGACGCACTGGCCGCAGATCGAGCAGGCATCGGGACAGCAGTCGCCGTGACAGGCACAGGCCAAGTCACAGAAGCAGCCCGCTGGCGCGATGTTGCCGCAAGCGCCCGCCGCCGCACAGCCGCAGTCCGCCGCGCAGGTCGATGCGTTCTCGCCGCAGTCACAGGCTCCGTTGCCGCAGGAGTTTCCGCAGCCGTCGACGACCAGGTAGTACAGGACTGGCGCAGGGGACGCGGCATCGGTCCATGAGTTGAGGGTCGTATGGGCAACCATACTACCAGGGTTGGCGACCGTGTTGGCCATCGCGGCGCGGTGCACGTTGTAGGGCGGCGGCGCGCCGGACCAGGACAGGACTCCGCCCCCGGGCCCCGGACCCGGTCCCGCCTGGAGCGTGATCCCGTCTGCGGAGCGCCCCGGCGTGACCACCAACTGGAGCAGGAGCCCGATGACAACAGCGACGACCCGCCGAGCACGGCGCGTTCGAGCATACGGAGCCTCCATTTCCCGCTTTCCAGCTATGAACCCCGAGATGAGCTCTCCTCATAATACTGTAGAGCCGACGAAGGTCGAAGTGTCAATCTGAATCCGGGGACACAATACCTATTTCGCCCTGGGGCGAGGCTCGGCGACACTGTAGGAGGCCACCGCCTCCGGCGTCTCGTCCCGGCCTCGAGCCGGCTCAACTCTTCGCCTCGCTGGTCCGGAGATCCCGGGCGAGTCTGACCGATCGATGCTCATCGGGCGCATGACTGCGCGGAAGGCAGCTTGAAGTGCCTATCCCCCGCTCACTGGCAGGCCTGCGGCAGGATCTGGGGCTGGTCGCAGGCGGCGAGGCGCACCGCCTCGGGGCGCTCGACGCTGGACGAGCTGGCTCCGTAGCTACCTTCCTGGGCGTGATTGTGGCCGACGATGACGAAATAGAAGACCGAGCGGGATGGAGGAGTCCCCGGATCGAAGCTGGCACTGCCGCTCGTGCCCATGGCGCAGGCCGCGTCGGTCCAGACCAGGCCGCCGCTCCCGATCGGGCCGGGCCCCGCGGCTCCCCAGTAGACGACGTGGTTCGTGGCGCCGCAGGCCGGCGAGTACGACACCTGCAGCGAGGTCCCGCCACCGGGAGTGACCGCCATGTCTCCGACAGGGGAGGCCTCCATCGGATTGGAGAAGGCGCCGGAGAACTCCGACGTGTTGCCGACGAAGTCGGTGGCCGTCGTCGTGACGAAGTGCACGCCGGTGACCGCCGTGAAGAGGCTCCACGTCGCGTAGCCGATGCCGTCGGTCGTGACCGGGATGTTCCCCAGCCAGACCTCTCCTTCGCCGTGCCCGGACGGATCTCCAATCTGGTTCGCGTAAGCATCGACGACGAACTTGGAGTTGGGTGCGCTGGAGAACGTCCCCGAGACCTGTGTGAAGCCGAACATCGGGACCACGTCGGTGACCACCGGGAAGTTCTGCAGCTGATTGGCGCCGGTGTCGGCGTCATTCGAATCGTTCGGCGTGACGCCGGCGGGGTCGAGGTCGATCCCCAGGCCGCCGTTGTCGTGGATGGAGTTGGCCTGGATCGCCACCTCCTTGAGCCCGCCTGAGACGACCGAGACTCCGGCGCCGGTGTTGTAGGCGATGACGTTTCCGGCGCCGCCCGTCGCCGCGCCGATCGTCCCGATCCGCCCGGACGCCAGCACTCCCGGGCCGCCGTTTCCGAGCGGTGTGATCCCATCGGGCCTCACGCCGATCAGGTTTCCCTCGACCGCGTTGCTCGGGGTGGCGGAGGTAAGGAACATCCGGATCCCCTCGCCGCCGTTCCCCGAGATGACGTTCCCCTCACCTGCCGACGACCCGCCGATCCGGAGCGCGCAGGCGAACTTCACGTCGACGCCCGCATTCATGTTCCCCAGGCTCGGCGCGCCGACCGCGTTCGTGCCGATGTAGTTGCCGATGATCCTCTCGTTCGCGGGCACATCCGTCGAGAAGTCGAGCGACCAGCCCCACAGCACCCCGGTGTCTCCACCGGCCACGTCACTGATCTCGAGCGTCCATGTTCCCATCGTGCTCTGACCGGTGAAGACCGCCAGCGGCTCGTCGGCCAGGAACGTCCCGGTGAAGGGCGGTGAGCCGGCGCTGATCGGCGTGCTGGCGAACAGAGCCTCGAAGACCGTATTGGTGTAGTCGTCCCCCGACCCGCCGTGGCGGTTGGAGAGCGTGACGCGAGTGCCGTCGGGACCGATCAACGTCAGGATGAGGTCCGCATCGAAGGTGTGGGTGAGATTCACCTTCACGTCGAGGTCCCGGATCGGTTCATCGAGCGGCTCGACGATGCTCGAGGTGGTCGTCACCAGGTCCGGGATGAACTTGGGGGTGTCCGTGGAGGCCGGGTGGTCCGCGTTGCCGCTGCAAGCCTCCTTGACGGTGAGTCCCTGGTGGAGATTGCCTGCGATCGTATTCCCCGCCCCCGCCGCCGCGCCCCCGATGATCACGGACTTGGAGTCATTCATGTCGATGCCAACGAAGTTCCCCAGCTTCGAGGTCCCCGTGCGATCCAGGCCGACGATGTTGCCGGCGACGACAGTCCCGTCGCTCCCCGGCCAGACGAGGATGCCCCAGCCCGCATTGCCCGCGACGACGTTTCCCTCACCCGCGGCCGCCCCCCCCACGACGGCCGAGTGCGAGCGCAGGTAGACGCCGTTCTCGTTCGGGAGCGCCAGCGTGCCGCCTAAATCCGTCCCGATGAAGTTCCCGATCCCCACGTTCCCGGAGCAGCAGTTGGAGTTGGTATCGAAGAACGTCAGCCCCTGCTGGCCTGCGTTTCCGGAGATCACGTTGCGCGCCGCCGCGACGGCGCCCCCGACCGTGTTGTCGGTGCCGTCGATCATGGCGACGCCGGCGCCGCCCGCCTGCAGCGCTCCGTTCCCGAGGGCCGCACTCCCCGACGCGTCCGTCCCGACCAGGTTTCCGACCACGTCGATGTGATCGCTTTGATCGGTCCTCACCCCCCACACGCCGTTTCCCGAGATCAGGTTCCCGGCGCCCGGCGCCGTCCCACCGATGAGGCAGGTCGAGCCGCTCGAGATCTCGACCCCCGCGTACAGGTTGGGAATCCCCGCCGCGCCCGTGACGTTCGTGCCGATGTAGTTTCCCTGGACGCGGTTCTGGACCGCCAGCGGTCCGGAGATCAGGACGCCGTTACCCGCGCTCTGCCCCGAGGCGCCGGAGATCACGTTCCGCGCGCCGCTCGCCGTGCCGCCGACGAGGTTCCCCGGCGAGCCGTCGATGACGACGCCGTTCGGGCTCGTGAGGGCGCTGGTGCCCGCCGCGTCGGTGCCGATGAAGTTCCCTTCGATAACATTGCCGAAAGTGCTCATCGTAAGGAAGGAGAGGCTCCATCCGGACAGCGTGCCGCTGTCCCCGGGCGCCGTGTCCTGAACCTCGAGGCTCCAGCTCCCCTGCACTGGCAGGCCGTTGAGCGCCGCCAGGGGCTGCTCGGGGATGTACGAGCCCGAGAACGGGGCGCTTCCCGCCTGGATCGGCGTCACCGCCAGGTCGTCGAAGATCGTGTTCGTGTAGTTGTCCCCGGAGCCGCCGTTGAACTGGGAGAGGAGCACGCGCGTGCCGTCCGGGGCAACGAGCGTCAGGCGGAGATCCCGATCGAACGTGTGCTGGATGTTCACCGTCGCATAGACGTACGCGACGCTCGCCTCCAGGGACACGTTGATCGGGAGCGACACGGTGCACAGGTCGCAGATCGTCACGCCGGGCCCGCCGGAGAAGAAGCTGCTCGGCGCGGGAAGCGATCCCAGGATCGCCACGCCGCGCTGCAGGTTGCCGGAGATGACGTTGCGCGCCGCGGCGATCGTCCCCCCGATGGTGTTCAGGTGCGAGTTCCGGATCAGCAGGCCGGCGTCGCCGTTGGCGATGCCGAACGCCCCCGTCGGGTCCGTCCCGAGGTAGCAGGCTTCGATGACGTTGTGGCCCGCGCCGTCGACGACGATGCCGCTCCCCATGAACCCATGGAGGTCGAGGCCGCGGACGACGTTGTCGCCGAGGTTGAGCGTGAGCCCATCCGCGCCGGGACCCGCGGCGGTCCCGTCAATCTCGATGAGCGGCGATCCCGCATATCCCGGCTGCGTCGTCGCGTCGAGCGTGACGGAGCCGGAGAGCGGTGGAAGGGCCGACAAGAGCAGGATGGTCGCAACGCCGGAACCGGGGATGTTGAAGTAGATGGCGTCGGGGCCCGCGAAGTTGTTCGCGTCGAGGATCGCCTGGCGCAGCGAGCCGGCGCCGCTGTCGCTCGTGTTGGTGACGACGAGCGTGGACTGGATCGACGTCAGCGCCGCCTCCACCGGCTCCGCTCCCGCCGTCCCGCTCAGCAGGACGAGGTCGTCGAGCGCGTCGCCGTCGAGCCGCAGGGCCAGGACCGATTCCGGGTCGCTCTTCACACCGAGCACGAACTCCGCATCCTCTCCGGGGCGGAGCAAGACGATCCTCCGGGCGCCCTTTTCGAGAACGATCAGGTCGTCGGAGGAGCCTCCGCGTATGTGGCCCGAGGCAAGCCCTGAGACGTCCGGGTAACGCCCCGGCATCTGCTGCAGCTTGTCCGGGCTGCTTCCGTCCGCGATGCTCAGGATGCCGTCCTCGTCGGCGAGGACGATCGCCATCGCGTCGTGCCTCAGGAAACGCCCCACGGCCATCGCGACGGGGACGCTCGTCAGGGGGATCGAGCTCATCACGGCGGGTGGCACGTCGACTCGCTGCGCGCGGCTCGAGGCAAGCCTCCGGTCACGCCCGCCGATGATGACGAGAGACGTTGGTGTGGCCACGACGATGTCGTTGACGAAGTCGGCGCCAAGGTCAGCGATGGCGATGGCGACCGCTCTATCGGAGAGCGGGAACTCCTCGGGCGTCGCCCTCAGGGCGCCCTCGGGTGACTCGAACACCTCGAGACGCGGTCCGGCGGGGGTGCTGACGGCGACGACAAGATCGACGAGTCCGTCCAACCGGTTCACCTCGCCCGCCGCCAGCGCGTCGACCGGGCCGGAAAGCGGGATCTCCGTAGGCACCCCCAGCGCCCCCGTGCCGTCGCCGGCCAGCAGCCTCAGGAATGCGGCCCCGCGCTCCGCGAGCGCCACGTCAGCATGTCCGTCGGCGTCGAAGTCACCTGTCGCGAGGAGATCCGGAGTTCCGTCCGCGTCGAAAGCGGCCACCGCGAGCGCGAGTGGACTCAGGGTCGAGGGGTTCCGCGCCCCGGCTGGGAGGGGAACGAGCCTCAGCGGCGCCGGGCGAACGCGAGCGCCGTCGTGGACGGCGGAGTCCTTGGCGGAGGGTCGTTGGGCGGCGGGAACCTCCACCGCGAACGACGCGACGAGAGCAACCGCGACGACTGCGATGCCGACCTGGTTCCGTTCCATGCGCTCACCCTGCAGGGGGAGCCGCCCCCATGCAAGAAGATTACCGAGGCTTCCCGCCGTCGGGCAGAGCATGATTGTGCTGTCGCGTGAGCTGCTCCGCGGTCCACCCAGCTCGCCCCGTCTCATGGGCAGGACGCGCTCGTCCGCGGCGTTCCGCCGGAGCTCTGGCCGTAGCTGCCGGGGCCGCAGGCGTTGGCCGCGCGCACCAGATACCAGAAGCGCTGGCGCGACGGCGGCGTCGCCGGATCGGTGAACGACGTCTCGACGGTCGCATCGGCGACGCAGGACTCCGGCCCGCTCCCCACGGGGACGCCCACCGACGAGCCGCGCAGGACGTCGAACGCAACAGGCGGCCCTCCGGGAGTTCCCTGCGCGTCCCAGCGCAAGGTCGCGCTGTCCGGGTCGAAGGCCGCACCGGAGACCTCCGGCGGCAGCGCGAAGGCAGTCGGGTCGCCCGGCGCGCAGTCGCAGGCATCGCCATGGCCGTCGAGATCGCCGTCCACCTGGGTGGCATTGGGCGCCGAGGGGCAGTTGTCACAAACGTCGCCAACCGCGTCGGCGTCGAGATCGGCCCCGCTCGGATCCGCGACTGTGGGACAGCCATCGATGAAGTCGGGCAGTCCGTCGCCGTCGGCGTCCGGGATGGGCGGCGGCGGCTCGAGCGCCTCCCCGGGCGTGACCCAGGGGTTGGGGCTCGACGCCGGCACCAGAGCGGACTGGACGACGAAGTCGTCGATGCCGGGGAAACCCGATCCGAACGCGAACTCGAGGAAGTAAGTGCGCGAGCAGTCCGGACTCACCCGCACGCCGCGCGTATTCGATCCGGACTCCCCGGGTCGGACCGCCCCGAGCGACAGCCCGTCGTCGTCGAACAGCATCGCCTCGACCGTCGCGTCCAGGTCCCAGAGGGTGAGCTCGGTGATCTGCGACGGGTCCGGGTCGCCGTCGGGGTCGCACAGCGGGACCGGGATGCGGAAGTGGCTCCCGGCCGGCCCGGACAGCGTCCCCCACGACGGCTCACCACCCGGCTGCACCATCTGTCCCGGGTTGTAGGGGGAACCGTTGAACTCGAGCGACGCGGATCCGAAGGCGTCGGGGTCGCAGGCGTCGGGCGTCCCGTCGTCGTCGCTGTCCGGCTGGTACGGCACGGGCGTGGAGGACTGCCAGTGGTTCAGGGTGTATGCGCCGGTCCAGTCGGCGACCATCGGGCAGCCGTCGCAGGCGTCGCCCAGCCCGTCGCCGTCGGAGTCGAACTGGAGGTCGTTGAACACGAAGGTGCAGTTGTCATTCTGGTACCAACCGTCGCCGTCGTAGTCGGGGTCGCAGGCGTCGCCGAAGCCATTGTTGTTCCCGTCGTACTGGCTCGGGTTGTACTTGACCGGGCAGTTGTCGTTGACGTCGGACCAGCCGTCCTCGTCATCGTCGGGGTCGCAGGCATCGCCGAGCGCGTCGCCGTCGGTGTTCTGCTGGTTCCAGTTCGGCAGGCTCGGGCAGTTGTCCTTCCCGTCGGGCACCCCGTCGTTGTCGAGGTCGAAGTCGCAGTAGTCGCCGACGCCGTCCTTGTCCCAGTCCTGCTGGTTCGGATTGAGCTTCGTCGGACAGTTGTCGAGTGAATCGACCACGAAGTCACCGTCCTGGTCCTGGACGTTGTCGTCGATCCCGTCGCAGTTGAAGTCGCCAGGCCCGACCTCGACAGCGGCGAAGCCGTCCTTCACGGCGCAGACATCGGATGGGACGAACCCGTAGGCGTTGTTCATGGCGAGAAACCCCGCCCACGAGATGGACTGCGCGCGCGCGTCGAAGTAGGTCGCCGACGAAGGGAGCGTGCGCATGACGAACCAGGCGAGGTATTTGAGCCTGTTGCGGCCGATCGCGACCGATTGGAAGGAGGGACGGCCGTTGAAGGCGTCTCCCGTCGCGATCAGGTAGTGGGCCTTGTTCAGGATCCCGCCGTTCGCGTGCACGCTTCCGTAGTCGTTCGCCTCGTTGGGATTGAGGGTGTAGCCGCTGTAGTCGGAGAGCTTCTTTCTCCCGGGATTCGAGAAGTCCCGGGCCGCCCCACCTCCTCCGCTCCGGTCCTCGCCGAGGAGCCAGTCCGTGGAGTCGGCGGAGACTCCCATCGCGTCGGCGTACCCCTCGTTGAGAGCGCCCGGGACGTTCTCGTAGATGAGGTCGGAGGTGTGGTGGATGACCGCGTGACCCCACTCGTGAGCGGTAATGTCGAAGCTCGCCTGGCCGTTGTCGAACTCGAGATGTTCGCCGAAGATGTTGTTGAAATACGAGGCGCCGCCGCCGAACGGGATGAACTTGTGCACCAGCACCTTCATGCCGCCGTCATTGCCGTCGAGGGCACGCCAGTTGAACTCCGCGCGGTAGAAGTTGTAGACGAGCTTCACGTACCACCACGTCCAGATCGCGTCGTTGTCGTTTTGGTACACCTGGTTGACTCCGTTCTCGTTCCCGACGGCTTGCTCAATGAACCCGCTGCCGTCGCGGAGATCCAGGTGCAGGTCCGCGTTGGCGAACGGGCGCACGAACAACACCGCGCCGCTGTGCGCGTCGCACAGCGCCTGCCTCGGGTCGCCGTCGCTCAACGTGGCGGCCCAAACCAGGTGCGCTCCCGCGGTGCCGCCGAAGAGGCGCGCGTCGTAGATCATCAGCTTGGGGTCGGCGAGCGGGAGCGTCGTGGCCGGAAGCCCGAGATAGGAGCGCGCGGCGGCGACGCACGCGGCGGGAGAGATGGAGGCCTCGGTATCGAGTCCACCCTCCTGCGCGAGATCGGGAAGAAACGCTCCGGCTGCCGAGCTGACGCGCGACAGCCCGGCCTCGGTGGACGCCTCGACCGTGACCCGCAGCTCCCCCGCAAAGACCGGGACGCCCTTGTAGGTCTCCGTGAACGCGACGACATTCATCGGCCCCTCGCTGCGCACCGTGCGCAGCACCAGCCGCTGATCGGCGCCGCTCAGGCCGAACAGGGCGCCATAGACGGCGAGGAAGTTGCTCGCCTGCTGCGCCGGCGTGCTGCCGGTCGCAGGCACGTCGAAGCCCACCAGCCGCACCGAGCCCCCCTCGACGCTGCCGCTGAGCGGCACCGAGGATGCGGCGCGCAGGGCCTCGAAGGCGCTCACCTGCGGGTCGTGGGATTGAGCAACCGCGCCGCTCGCCGTAAGCGCGAGCGGTACCAGAGTCAGCAGACGGGAGGTCCGGTTCATCGCGTGCTCCTTCGGTCGCGGGGCGTTGGGCGTTGCGCCGCAGTCGTCCCGCTCGAGACGGGCCAGGGGTCCAGGGTCCGCTGGCCGCGGTGCCGCCGGCCCGGGAGCGCGATCCGGGCTGGCTCGGCGGCGCTGGACGGAGAGCGGCGTCCAGCCCTTGGATAGCCTACGGCGCGGGGCGGAGTGGCGGCAGAGCACGGTCGTGCTGAATTCGTGCGCTGGCCCCGGGCGGCGGGGCGGCGGTCAGCCGATCAGGCCGCGGCGGAGCGCCTTGGCGACCGCCTCGGACTTTGAATGCACGTGGAGCTTCGCGTAGATGCTGCGGATGTAATTCCGCACGGTATTGGCGGTGATCCCGAGCTCTGAGCCGGCCGACTGGTAGCTGTGCCCTTCGGCCAGCAGGCGCAGCAGCCGGACCTCGGCGGGGGTCGGGCGCTCCACCGGGTCCGCCGGCTCGTGGGTGGCGCGGAAGAGCGTCACGACCTTCCGGGCAATCTCCGGCGACATCGGCGCCCCTCCCTCGTGCGCCTCCCGGATCGCCTCGAGCAGCTTCGCCGGTGGGGTCTTCTTGAGGAGGTAGCCGCAGGCGCCGTTGCAGATCGACTCGAACACGCGATCCTGCTCGGCATAGACCGTCAGCATCAGGATCTGTGCACCGGGGACGCGCTGGCGCAGCACGCGCACCGCCTGCGAGCCGAGCATCCCCGGCAGGTGGATGTCGAGGAGCACGACGTCGGGAGGCTCGGCAGCCAACGGCTCGAACGCCGCCTCCGCGGAGCCAAAGGCGCCGGCGAGGCGGAACCCCGGCGTGCCGGCGAGGAGCGAGCCGATCCCCTCGCGCAGCGGCGCGTCGTCCTCCACGATGGCGACGCCGATGGGGCGGGAGGCCTCCATGCCCGGTAACTTACCTCACCTGGACGCGCTCGGGCAGAGCACGATCATGCTTCCCCGCGCCGTAGCGGGATCTCGAGGGAGATCGTCGTCCCCTCGCCGGGGACGGACCGGACCTCGAGAGTACCGCGCATCTGTGCCGCCCGATCGCGCATGTTGGGGAGCCCGTGCCCCCCGCGCCGCGGCGGTGGCGCGGCTACCCCGGCGCTCGCCGCGAAGCCGCGTCCGTCGTCCGCCACCTCCACGTGCAGCTTCCCGCTCTCCGCGCGCAGGGTGATCCGGGCCGAGCGGCAGCCGGCGTGCTTGGCGATGTTGTGGACCGCTTCCTTGAGGATGAGGTACAGGTGCCGGCGCTGCTCCGGGGCGAGCCGCAGCCGCTCGGCGCCGGGCGGGGTCTGGAAGTCGAGAGCGACGCCGTTTGGTTCCAGCAGGTCGAGCGCGATCTCGCGGACGCGCGCGATCACGCTCGCGAGGTCGTCGCGGCGCGGATCGATTGACCAGACGATGTCGCTCATCGAGTCGACCAGCCCGCGCGCCGACTCCGCGATCTCGCCGAGCCGGCGGTCGTCCGCGGCGGAGCGCGGCTCCCCGGCGCGGCGCAGCAGATCGCTCTGCAGCGCGATGCGGGACAGGCTGGCGCCGATGTCGTCGTGGAGGTCCGCCGCGATGCGCGTGCGGGTACGCTCCAACCGGAGGGACTGCGCCACGCGGTAGCGGAACACCCCGTAGACGGCCGCCGCCGCGGCCGCCGCGGCGAGGGCCAGGAACCAGGGAGTCAGCCAGAACGGCGGCAGCACCCGGAAGGACAGATGCGCGGGGGCGGCGGACCAGCGGAGCCCGTCGAGCGAGGCGCGCACCTCGGCGTGATAGCTCCCTGGCCGCAGGTCGACGAAATGGAACGAGGGGGAGCCGGTCGCCGGCACCCAGGGGGCGTCGGGCCGCAGGCGGGCCTCGTAGCGCAGCAGTCCCGGGTCGCGGAAGGAAAGCGCCGAGAACCGCAGCTCGATCCGGTTGCGGCGATGGGAGAGGACGATCGGAGCATCGACGGCGATCGCCTGGCCATCGACCCGCGCCTCGACCAGCTCGACGTCGGGCACCGGCGGAGACGATCGGCGGACCACCGCGGGGACGTGCACGAGACCGGCGAGCGTGGTGATCCACAGATCACCGTTCGGCTCCTCCAGGAGGTCCTCCGCATCGCTGACCATCAGGCCGTGCCAGGGGGAGGGGCGCTCCACCACCTCCCAGCCGTCGGGAGACGCCTCGCGCTCCTCCACGCGGAGCACGGTGCCGAAGCTGATCACCCACATCCCGCCGGAGGGGGACGGCCGCAGCGCTCGCACCGCCTGCCCGGGAAGCAGCCGGGAGCCTGGCGTCGTTTCCCAGCCTCCCCCCGCGGGCCTTCGCCACACCCCGGACCGCAGGGTCGCAGCCCAGAGGCTGCCCGAGGGGAGCGCGGCGATCGAGAAAACGCGGCCGGCCCCCTCGAGCCGGTCGCAGTCCCACGCGGCGCGACCGGAGGCGAGCGCCACCGCGTCGGTCGAGCAGACCTGCTCCCCTCCCGCGAGCCACAGGCGGCCGGCGGCGTCCTCGAGGACCTGCGGCCTGAGGTCGGCGGGGATCGCCTCCGGAGGGCCGGCGATCGGCCGGGCGGAGGGTGGCGACGGCCCTTCGTCGAGGCCCACGAAGATCCCCCGATCCGTGCTCAGCCAAGTGCGCCCGGCCGCGCCCGGGGCGCAGGAGTAGGTCTCGGCGAGCCCCGCAGCCGTCACCGCTGACGATCGTCCGCCGCGGCGCGCGACGAACCCGCCCGCGGTGGCGGCCCACAGCGTCCCGGCCGCGTCGAAGCAGATCGCCGAGGTGCGGGTACCGGGGATCCGCTCCGTCTCCCGCCTCCCCATCTCGCGCGGCAGGAGATAGAGACCCGTCCAGGTGTCGACCGCGATCCCCTCGGGACCGAGCGCCAGCCTCCGCGGCGCCATGCCCAGGCCGTCGTCCAGGCCCCAGGCGACCGTGTCGGGACAGGGGAACTGCAGCAGTCCGCGGAACGTCCCCAGCCACAGGCTTCCCTCGCGATCGACGAAGAGCGGCCCGCCGCTCGGAATTCCCTGTCCAGCCCCGAGGATCTCCGCGGGCTCCCCGGCACGCAACCGCACCAGGCCGTAGTCGTACGAGACCCACACGACATCCCCCCGCAACCGGAGATCGATTGGCCTCATCGCGACGCGAAAGATCTCGCGCCGGACGCCGTTCGCAAACTCCACCACCGAACCGTCGGAGAGCAGCGCCACCACGGTGCCGTCCGGCCGGCGCGCGGCGATCTGGATCCCCGCCCCCGCGGCGATCCGCTCGGCCGCTCCGGAAGGGGGGAGCCACCAGAGGCCGGCGGCGGTTTCCATCAGCAGGCCGCCGTCGGGGGTCGCCTGCAGGCAACGCGGCGTTTCCCCCGCGACGCGCGACGTCGGGAGCGCCTGCCACTCCCCTCCCGCGCCCCGGCTCCACACCCTGTCGCCGGCGACCAACCACAGGCGTCCGGCGCCGTCGAAGGTGGGGCACTGGGCTGGGGTCCCCGGCGGGACCGGAGGCCCGTCGAGCGGCAGCAGCATCCGGCCGTTGACCTCGTAAAGGTGGCCGTCGTAGTCGCGGGTCACCACCTCGCCGCCAGGGCCAGCGACGACCCCGCGCAGCAGCGGGCGGAACGGCCCACCGGGCCAGGGCCGCATCTCGACGCCGTCGTAGCGGAACAACCCGCCCGCGGTGATCCACAGGAAACCCACGCTGTCCTGCGTGACCCCGGTCACTTCCGAGAATGGCAGCCCCTGCTCCAGGGCGAAGCGGCGCTGCAGACGTTCGAGAGG
>Ga0184629_10000253_pt1 | contig 23560 bp, 17 predicted proteins | sample PLM4_32_b1_FD_133158 | JGI IMG/M metagenome (GOLD analysis project Ga0184629, IMG submission 133158) | Groundwater sediment microbial communities from an aquifer in East River, Colorado, USA - PLM4_32_b1 | ecosystem: Environmental > Terrestrial > Soil > Riparian zone | place: USA: East River...
AATCGGCTAAAGAGCCTGAAGTCCTTTTTCGGGATAGGGTTCCAACCGAGGCTGACAAGGGCTATCCTCATATACTTGGTCAGGTTGAAAAAGTTGTCAATATGATGAAGAAGGCGGCAGGATTTATACCTGCTCAAATCGGCTTTGCCACCCCTGGTATACTTGATCCGAAACTTGGCTTAATGAAGAATTGTAACTCGGTGGCGATGAATGGTCAACCGATGAAGGCTGATCTCGAAAAATTACTGGGTCTTAAAATAGAAATTGCCAATGACGCTGACTGTTTTGCTTTGGCTGAGACAAGGCATGGTGTAGTAAAAGAGCAATTCCCGGATGCCAGAGTTGTATTTGGCATCATCATGGGTACTGGCGTAGGAGGTGGTATTGTGGTTGACGGAAGAGCGATTGTAGGATTACAGGGTATTGCAGGTGAATGGGGCCACAATTTTTTAGATGAATCCGGTGGACCATGTTATTGTGGAAAATCAGGATGTGTGGAAAAAGTTATTTCAGGACCAGCCCTTGAGAAATACTATTTCAATGAAACCGGCAATAAAAAACCATTGAAGGATATTGTTGCATTAGCGGAATCCAAAGTTGACCCTACAGCACAGAAGACTATGATACGATTAGTAGAATTCTTCGGTAAAGGCGTAAGTGTTATCATTAACATACTGGATCCCGATGTTATTGTGATTGGCGGGGGGGTTGGGAACATTGACTTGCTATATGACCGGGGATTAGATTCATTGCGCAAATATGTATTTAACAATAGACTTGATACTCCAATTGTCAGGCCACTACTGGGGGATAGCGCCGGAGTCTTTGGCGCAGCATTTTTAGTGGGTTAATTTTTCACACTATAGATCACCTTCAGATGGATTCACCACGAAGACATATTTTCAAATGAACATAAACACTCGCCTTCACTTTCTAAGAACAACATCACGTAAACATATTAAATGATGAAACGAATAGCCGTGCTTGGACCAATACCGCGTGACCATATTGTGACGCATCAAGGTGACTTGATTCAGAAATGGGGTTGTGTAACGCATCCAGTCATTGCGTTATCCGTGTTGGCTGGAGATCAGATTGAAATCATACCGGTATGTCATGTCCGTCAAGTTGATTTGGATAATGTAAGAGAAGTATTTCAGGGATATGAGGGACTTAACCTGAAGCAACTTTCCAGTAAAAATGATCAAGGTGATATTATAAGTTTGAAGTTTGTGGATATGAATAATCGGATCGAACGGCAAACGGGGTTTATGGATCCTATTATGCCGGAAGATGTTAAGAACATCTTAAACTGCAAAGTATTTGTTTTTATACCCATCAGCGATTATGAAATATCAATAGATACATTGAAATTTCTCAAAGAGAATAGTAAGGGAACAATCATTTTCGATGCCCATGGTCCGACCACTGCATGCCTATTTACCGGAGAACGTCAACGGAAGTTTTGGATTGATCGGGATCAATGGCTCCCCTATATTGATGTTTTAAAAATGAATCTGGAAGAAGCTCATGCTTCCTGGTTTAAGAAGGAATATGAAACACGGGACTACTATGTTGAAGCCGAAGATGTGGACCGCGACGAGCTTCGGAAGTTTGCCCTTCATTGTCTCAATCTCGGGGTTAAGTGTGTTTATATTACCGTTGATTCGCGTGGCTGTCTGACATACTATAGGGAAAAAGGAAAACTGAAAGAAGAAATGGTCCCTGCGGTAAAGGTGGATAATGTGATTGATACCACCGGTTGTGGTGATTCTTTTGCCGGAGGCGTTGGTTTTGGGTTGTTACAGAATCCTAATGATTATATTGGCGCGGCGAGGTATGGAAATGCTTTGGGAGCTCTCCGAACGCAAGGAAAAACATTCGCCGTATTTAAGCCATTGGCGGAAATCGATAAAATGATCCGTGAAACTTATTTTTGAATTATTCTTCACACGCATGCAACATTAACACACCATTCGTAACGCTTAATTGTAATTCTATCTTGATAAAGGCTTGTATTTTTGACCTGGATGGTGTTATTGTAGACACTGCACATTATCATTTTTTAGCTTGGAGAAAACTCGCTAAGGAAATTGGGATAAACCTCACCGAAGCTGACAATGAACGATTAAAAGGAGTAAGTCGTATGCGTTCGCTGGAGATCATTCTTGAGCTTGGAGGTGTTTCTCTCAGTGAGCATGATAAAGAAAACATGGCCAACAAGAAAAACACCTGGTTTGTCGATTATGTCGAGCGGATGGCGCCCGAGGAAATCTTTCCTGGTGTGCGAACATTGATTAAAAACCTCCGTGAAATGGGTATCAAGGTAGCGTTGGCATCCAGCAGTAAGAATGCAAGGACTGTCGTCCAACTATTGCACATTAATCAGGAGTTTGATGCGATAGTTGATGGAACCATGGTAACAAACTCCAAACCGGACCCGGAAATCTTTTTATTGGCAGCAAAAAAACTTTGTGTAGACCCTAAAGATTGTGTTGTCTTTGAAGACGCTGAGGCTGGAGTAGAGGCAGCGCTTGCCGCTGGAATGAAATGCGTGGGTGTTGGATCTCCAAGTCAATTGAGACGTGCCAATAAGGTAATCACTAAAACTGGTGAATTTCAAATTGCAGAACTGGAACAACTATAATATATACAAACCTTTTTGCCCTATACCCCATACCCTATACCTATACATTAACCAATCATGAAGGAATATCTTAAACACCACGAGTGGCAAATTATTGAGGAAGGTCTCAATCCTCATTACAATATGGTATCTGAAAGTGTCTTCAGTATTGGCAATGGCCGGATGGGACAACGCGCCAACTTTGAAGAAGAATATTCAGGGGAGACATTGCGGGGGAGTTATGTCGCCGGTGTCTATTATCCGGATAAAACTCGGGTGGGCTGGTGGAAAAATGGTTATCCCGAGTATTTTGCCAAAGTACTGAATGCACCCAGCTGGATAGGCATTCGCGTAAGTGTAAACAATCAAAAGCTTGACCTGGCCAAATGTAAGGTTGAAGATTTTAAACGGATATTGGACATGAAGCTTGGCCTTCTATCCAGAAGCTTTTCAGCAACATTTCCGGATGGAAAGACAATACGGGTTGAGTCTAAGCGATTCTGCAGTATGGCGCAAGGAGAAATCGGCGCTATTCGTTATGCTATAACACCCATGAATTTTTCTTCGAAGGCGACCCTTTCCATCTATGTCGATGCGGATGTGGTAAATAAAGATTCTAATTACGATGAGAAATTCTGGGAAGAAGTAAATAAAGAAGCTTCGGAAGGGAGAGCGATCGTAACAGCCCAAACAAAGAAAACACTCTTTCACGTGACAACGGGCATGTGCTACAGCATATTGTCGGGAGGTAAAAAAGTCAATTTTGACAGGGTTAATATTGAGCAGCGTGAAAAGTTTGCAGGTAACGTGATTCAACTCAATCTGCAGGAAGGTAAAGAGCTAGTGGTCTATAAATATGCTGCCGTATTATCATCCGAAAATCATCCAAAGGAAAGCCTGGTGGCGCATTGTAATAAAGTCTTAGATAAAGCTATGGCAGCGGGCTTTGATAAATTGTTTGAAGAGCATGCTAAGGTATGGACACATAAGTGGGAAGAATGTGACATTACCATAGAAGGAGATGTGGCCGCTCAACAAGGAATCCGATTCAACATATTTCAACTAACCCAAACGTACACCGGTGAAGATGAGCGGTTGAACATCGGCCCTAAAGGATTTACCGGGGAGAAGTACGGTGGAAGTACTTATTGGGATACGGAAGCCTATTGTATCCCTTTTTATCTCAGTACAGCCGAACAAAAAGTAGCCCGTAATCTATTGGTATACCGTTACAAGCATCTTCCAAAAGCGATTGAGAATGCGAAGAAATTAGGTTTTAAAGATGGCGCCGCGTTTTATCCATTCGTTACCATGAATGGCGAAGAATGCCATAATGAGTGGGAAATAACTTTCGAAGAGATTCACCGCACCAGTGCAATGGCTTATGCCATCCGCGATTATATAGACTATACCGGGGATGAAGCTTACCTCATTGAATATGGACTGGAAGTACTCATTGGGATTTCAAGATTCTGGGCACAACGGGTTAACTGGTCAGCCGACAAAAACAAATACGTTATTCTCGGTGTTACAGGTCCGAACGAATACGAAAACAATGTAAATAATAATTGGTATACAAACTACCTGGGCGCCTGGACATTGAGGTATACACAAAAAGCGATTGACTATGTTAAAAATGCGGACAGTAAAAGATTTGGAGAGATCATAACCAAAGTCAATTTCAAGGAGAATGTAGAAACAGCAAAGTGGATGGAGATTGTAGAGAAGATGTATTATCCCGAGGATCCAAAACGTGGCGTCATTTTGCAGCAGGATGGTTTTCTGGATAAAGAACTGCTTCGCGTTAGTGACTTAAAGCCAGAAGACCGCCCGATCAATCAGAAGTGGTCGTGGGATAGGATACTACGTTCATGCTTCATCAAGCAAGCAGACGTTCTTCAAGGGATTTATCTATTTGGGGATGACTTTGACATGGAAAGCATCCGGAAGAATTTTGATTTCTACGAACCTATGACCGTGCATGAATCATCCCTTTCACCGTGTGTCCATGCCATTCTGGCTTCTAAGCTTGGTTATAAAGAACGCGCTTATGAGTTCTACCTTCGCACAGCTCGCCTTGACCTGGATGACTACAATAATGACACGGAAGACGGATGCCACATTACGTCAATGGCCGGTACCTGGATGAGTCTCGTAAAAGGTTTCGGAGGCATGCGGGTTAAAGATGGTAAACTTCATTTCAATCCCTTTATTCCTGATAAATGGAAATCTTACTCCTTCAGAATAGAATTCAGAAGCAGGGTTATTAAGGTGAAGGTAAGCATAGAAGGTGTTCAGACAATTTTGGAAGCAGGGGCGCCGATAGAAATCATTCTTAAGGAAGAAAGTGTTATGTTGGAGGGGTAGAAAGGGTAAGTGGTAATCAGTAATCCGTAATCAGTAAGTGGTAATCAGTAATCGGTATGTTGCCCGTACTATGGGTTGTTTGACTTAGTTGGTCCGGTTACGTTAGTTCAATAAGCTTTTTATTCTTACTAGGACATCTATGGAGTCGACTACGCAGCCAATGCCATGGAGCAGCGGAAAGAAGATCACTTTCCGTTTTCTTTTCATTTACTTTTTGTTGTATACATTTCCATTTCCCCTGGAAGTTTTTTCTTTTGCGGCAGATTTTAATCTTTCTACTCTTTGGAGTCCGTTAGTTATTTGGTCCGGTAAGAATATCCTTAAACTAGATTATGAAATTACGGTGTTGCCGAATGGGAGCGGAGATACTACCTGGAATTACGTTCAAGTATTTATATTCTCTAGTTTATCCGCACTGGGTACCCTCCTATGGTCATTAGCCGATCAGAAACGAGTACAATTTGACAGGCTTTTCTTTTGGCTCATTGTGTTGCTACGATATTACCTGGCGGTGACCCTGATACACTATGGCTTTGCTAAAATCATTAAAACGCAATTTCCATTTCCATACATGGATAGGTTGTTTCAAACCTACGGTGAATCTTCGCCCATGGGACTTTTATGGACTTTCATGGGATACTCTACGGCGTACAATTTTTTTACAGGAACATGTGAAGCGGTGGCTGGATTTCTGTTGTTTTTCAAGCATACGAAAATACTCGGCGCTTTCTTAAGTATTGCCGTCATGAGTAATATCGTGATGTTAAACTTCAGTTATGATGTCCCGGTAAAGTTATTTTCACTGCATTTATTATTCATGTCTTTTTTCCTTCTTGTTCCCGATTGGCAGCGATTATTGAATTTTTTTATCCTCAATAAGACAACTGCATCAGAATCCATTGAATCCGTCTTTCAGGAAAACAAAAGGAGATTAGTGCATGGAGTTGGAAAAGCCGCCTTCATTATTTTTGTTCTCGCTACTGATGTGTTATATGGACTTAAGAATCACCGGCAACTTGAAGGCCGTAGCGGCAATTCAGCGTTCAACGGGATCTATGAAGTAGAAACACATGTGATCAATCAGGACACGATTCCACCATTGTTGAATGATACCAAGCGTTGGAAAAGGCTTTTTGTGAACTGGAATGATTTTTTAAGGAATGACTTGATAAGTATTGAGTACATGGATAATGCAAAAATTTATTGGCGCTTTTCGCCCGATACCCTCAAGCACACCATGAGAATCATGTCTTACGATTCAGGAACCGTTTATAGTTTCCACTATCAGAAGGAGGGAAACACTTATTTTTTGCGAGGGACATTGTATAGTGATTCCATCAGGATCACCATGAAAAAAGTTTCGAATGATTTCCCGCTCATTAGCAGGGGTTTTCATTGGATCAATGAATATCCTTTTAATCATTAGAACAATGCAACATGTAACCAGGGACTCAATTGTCACCTTGTTCACTAGCAGGTACGAGGGTTACATCGCTTAAAATCCTTTTCACCCACTCGGAATACATTTTTTCGGATGGATGTAAGCCATCGGACGCTACCAGGTCTGGTTCTATTAATCCCTTTCTGGATATCTCGGTGATGGAGTAATACTTGACTCCTAACTTCTCTGTGATGGATTTATTGACAGCATTGAATGCATCTATTCCAGCGCTTATTTTTTCCTGATTGTCTTTTCCAAAGGGGGTATAACCGTAATCCGGAATCGATAAAACGAACACCTGCGATTTAATACCACCCGCCAGGTTTATGCCAAGGTTAAGTAATTCTTCAAAATCGGTTGCATAGCTTTCAATGGATTTACCCTGATAATAATTATTCACTCCAATGAGCAATGAAACGAGATTATATTCAGGTTTTAGATTGGTGTGATGAATAGCATTCTTGAGGTTATCGGTACGCCAACCTGTAGTGGCTAAAACCTTTGGCTCCAGACATTCTATGCCTCGCTCGTTCAGAGAGTCCATTAGCTGCACAGGCCAACGATAGCTTACGGGTACACTTTCGCCGATCGTGTAAGAATCACCCAACGCAAGGAATTTTACTTTTTCAGCAATAATCAGTTTTTGCGCCATACTTTGCGTTGAAAACAGAAACAATATCACGATAAGTTTATTCATACTCAATCACCAAGTTACTCAGCCTTGATGATTTACGAAAAAAAGAAAGAGGATGGTTTGCGCCATCCTCTTTTCTTTTATCCTTTACCATGCTGTTGCCAATATCATGAAGGACAATCTCTATGATAATGGACACTTAACCGTTTCAGCTACTCAACTCCTTAACTCCTTCCTCCTCAGCTCCTACAACTCGAACGTAAATCCTTTCTCTGTCAGGCTATTATAGGTTTTCTTATCGAACTGAAACAGGCTGGCAGCCCGATGGGACACAGCAGTTTGTTTTTCCTTGCAAGGCTCAAGAAAATTCATCTTCATTAGCTTTCTGCGGAAGTTCGGTTTGTCCAGCTTCTTATCGAGGATTGCCTCATAAAGTTCCTGGAGTTGAAGCAACGTAAATTTTTTTGGAATTAGGTTAAATCCGATGGGCTCGTGCCGTACTTTATGTTTCAGGTAGTTCAGACCCTCTTGAAGTATATTTTGATGATCATAAGGAAGTTGGGGTACTCCACTTACCTTAAACCATTGCGCATCTGCGGCTGTAAAACCAGGATGCAGTGTATAATTTTCAGGCTTGACTAGAGCATAATAAGCAATGGTAATGACACGCTTTGTTGGATAACGGTTAACATCACCAAAAGCCTTGAGCTGTTCTAGATAGATATTGGAGACACCAGTCAAGTCGTTTAAGATCCGGCTGGCAGAATCGTTAATACTTTCATGGTACTTAATCCAACCACCCGGCAGAGCCCACTTGCCCTTACTGATACCCTCGCCATGCTGTACTAAGAGAATGTCTAATTCATTTTTCTTAAAGCCAAAGATTAGACAGTCAATGGAGAGGGCTTCAATTACGGCGTCTGACGAAACGTTTTCCATGGATAAAACGGGGAGGGAGGGTTGAAAATAATTTTATTCACCTTGTAGTCAAATGTACTATAAGTTATATCTTTACCCAACTTTCATTCGATTGTAATTTGTAAAATATGAAGAAATACCTGTTGGGGTATGATTTAGGAAGTTCATCCATTAAAGCGTCCCTCATCGATGCAAATACGGGACAGGTGGCCGCCTCGGCGCAATCACCTGCTGAAGAAATGTCGATGGTAGCGCTGTTCGATGGCTGGGCGGAACAAGATCCAGGCCTATGGTGGGAGCATGCCGTGAAGAGTTTACAAACTTGCTTAAAGAAATCAGCTATTAGTGTCGCGGATATAGCGGCGATCGGTATTTCGTATCAGATGCACGGCCTCGTTTGTGTTGATAAAAATTTGAATGTCCTTCGTCCTTCTATTATCTGGTGCGATAGCCGTGCAGTTGAAATTGGCAAAACGGCATTTCAAAAGTTGGGTGAAGATTATTCCCTGCGGCATCTTCTCAATTCTCCCGGAAATTTTACAGCCTCTAAACTCAAGTGGGTAAAAGAGCATGAGCCTGAAATTTTTGCACGCATTCACAAAGTCATGCTTCCCGGGGATTATCTTGCTATGAAATTAACGGGTGAAGTGGTGACCACTGCATCCGGTTTATCAGAAGGAATGTTCTGGGATTACCAGACTGAATCGCCTGCAGCGAAACTATTGGAGTATTATGGTATTCCAGCCACCATGTTAGCACCACAAGCGCCCACTTTTTCGATTCAGGGAAAAGTAGTCAAAGAGGTCGCTGCCCTGTTGGGACTGAAAGAAGGTACCCCGGTAAGCTATCGCGCCGGAGATCAACCCAATAATGCATTCTCGCTAAATGTTCTAAACCCTGGAGAGACAGCGGCTACGGCAGGAACATCCGGTGTGATTTATAGTGTAACGGACAAGAATGCTTATGATCAGAAGTCCAGGGTGAATACATTCATTCACGTGAACGACAGGAAGCCAATCAAAAGTAATGGCGTGCTGCTTTGTATCAACGGGACGGGAATTCTTAATAGTTGGCTGCGGAAGCAAGCAAAAGGAAACGGAACTTCTTTCGATTATGAACAAATCAATTCCCTGGCGTCGGAAGCTCCAATTGGTGCAGATGGATTAACAGTCCTTCCATTTGGCAATGGAGCAGAGCGTGTGCTGGAAAATAAAAATATCAATGCCTCATTTCATGGATTGAACTTCAATCGCCATGGACAATCCCATGTATTTCGTGCTGCGCAAGAAGGAATTGTCTTTGCATTGAAGTATGGCTTCGATGTATTGCAGGGGATGGGGTTGCAGACACAAGTAATCCGCGCCGGAAATGCAAACATGTTCTTAAGTCCGCTATTTCGTGAAGCGTTTGTCAACACCATTGGAGCACGTCTGGAGCTATACGATACTGACGGAGCAAAAGGAGCCGCCCTGGGAGCCGGTGTCGGTGCTGGCATTTACAGTTCTTTTGAAGAAGCCTTTGCGGGACTAAAGAAGATACGCGTTGAAGAACCTTCAACAAAACAAAGCTCGCAATACACGGAAGCCTATGCTCAGTGGAGCCAGATCCTTAAGAAACAGCTAAATTTGATTTAAACACATCCTCTAAATGAATTAATTAATTGTCATACTCATGAAAGCCACACTCGGAAACAAACAATACTTTAAAGGAATTAAGTCCATTAAGTTTGAGGGACCTGAATCAGACAACCCACTCGCCTTTAAATACTACAATCCTAAACAGAAGGTAGGAAAGAAATCGATGCAAGATCATTTTCGCTTTGCCATTGCTTATTGGCATACCTTCTGTGGAACCGGTGGTGATCCGTTCGGACCGGGCACAAAAATCTTTCCATGGAATCAAAGTTCAGATGCTTTGCAGCGTGGCTATGATAAAATGGATGCTGCGTTTGAATTTATCACAAAGATCGGAGCACCTTTTTATTGTTTTCACGATTATGATCTGGTGGATGAGGCGCCAACGTTAAAAGAATCGGAGAGCCGCCTTCGGAAGATTGTTGCCTATGCTAAAGAAAAACAAAAAGCTTCCGGTGTGAAGTTACTTTGGGGAACGGCCAACATGTTTTCAAATCCCAGGTACATGAACGGTGCGGCGACAAACCCGGATTTTAATGTTGTGTGTTGGGCCGGGGCACAAGTGAAAAATGCGCTGGATGCTACCATTGAATTGGGCGGATCGAATTATGTCTTCTGGGGTGGAAGGGAAGGATATGTTTCGCTGCTGAACACAAACATGAAGCGGGAACAGGAGCACCTTGCGAACTTCCTGCACATGGCACGTGACTATGGACGAAAGAATGGATTTAAGGGAACCTTCCTCATCGAGCCCAAGCCAATGGAACCCAGCAAACATCAATATGATTTTGATGCTGCAACCGTAATTTCATTCCTGCGTCAATACGATTTACTGGAGGACTTTAAATTGAACATCGAAGTAAATCATGCCACCTTGGCGCACCATACATTTCAACACGAGTTGCAGGTTGCGGCGGATGCCGGATTACTGGGCAGCATGGATGCAAACCGCGGTGATTATCAAAATGGTTGGGACACAGATCAGTTTCCGAACAATTTATATGAGCTTACCGAATCGATGCTTGTCGTACTGGAAGCCGGTGGATTCAAAACCGGTGGTGTAAACTTCGACGCAAAAACGCGAAGAAATTCTACCGACCTCGCGGATATTTTCTATGCACACATTGGAGGCATGGATACGTTTGCCCGTGCCTTGCTGACGGCACAAGCTATTCTCGATGATGGTGAATATACACGACTGCGGAAGGACCGTTACAATTCCTTCGACTCAGGAAAGGGAAAGCAGTTCTCGCGTAGAAGGCTTTCGTTACAGGCGCTGCGATTACTGGCCCATAAAAACGGTGAGCCGCAACAGATCAGCGGTAGACAGGAATATTTTGAAAACCTGATCAATAAGTATATCTGATCAATACGAATAAGACAGTATAAAGGTCATTCAACCCTTCATCCGGTTGAATGACCTTTGTTTTTTAAGGAGGAGGCCTTGCATTGCTTTTTGTTCGTTAACTTGTGTAAAAATAATTTTCATCATGAAGTCATGTTCCTAATACACGGAACATGGATGAGCACATCTCCACACCCAAACCCACACTGCTAGTAGCTTGAAGCTTGTAGCTTTTAAAAATATATAAACATGAAAACAATTACGTGCCTTCTATTCCTTGCCACTTCTTTTTCAGCCTTGGGGCAGGGGAACACTGCTTATGGTAACTTTAAACTGGTGGACCAGGAAATCATCTATCAGAAAATATTCCTGCAGGATTCGGTTAATGCCGGCAAGTTGGCGGAATATTACAAAACACTACCGTATTTGTCGAACGTACAGCAGGCCGGCGAGGAGGTCACCTTTGACCTGAACGACCTCACCATCGATTATAAGAAATTTCAATTCACACAAGTAGGCACGCCTTCCATTATTCAAACGGGTAAATACAGCGGTAAAGCTATTGTAGGCGTAAAGGATGGGAAATACCGTATTACTCTTAATGCTATTCAACTTACCGGCGATATTGGTTATAAAAAAATTACAGCAAAAGAAAACCTGACAAGCTTCGCGGGCAAAAACAACGGTACGATACTAGCACAGGATTGGTGCAGGCCGAATATGCTGGGTTTGCTGGATCAATCCTTTACAGACAAACTTCAATTTGTAGAGACCAAGAAGAAGAAAAAAGACGATGGGGATTGGTAATGTTTGGTGTCTAAGACCTGTATGTTATTTAAATTCCAGATTTGAACGTCCCGACTTGCCGCCCCCTGAACATTAAGGGTAAAGATTTTCAAACGCATTCATGAGCTGGGCATTAGCCATCGAATGGAACTCCCCGGTAGCCAAAGAAATAGCCCGGGATATTTCAACTATTTCAGGATTGTATTGTGGCCCCGCGGCGGTAGGATGGGTTGCCGCCGTTTGGAATACTTCAATGGGACGGCCGTATGAATATAAGAAACGCCTTAAAGACAAAGGTCTGTTTCCTGACGGTCCAAGACCATTCCATCCGGATCTTCCGGGCTTCCAGACAAATTTAAGCGACATGCTGAGAAGAGAGACCAATAATGAAATAAAATTAGCCGGGGAGATATATTATAGGTACAGTGCTATTCATGATGCAATGAAGAAATATGAAATGCCCATCATTATACGAATGTTAGCTCCCGAATTAAAGGATGGACTTCACTATGCAACCTTATATAAATCAGAAAAGCATCATGAGCTGCATAAGCTCGATCAAATTCAATTTTATTGGCAGGATAACGGGCTTTATAAAAGCAACGATGGTGTTGGTGCCGGATTAAGTAAAACAAACTGGAGAAATACAGGATTTGGTTTTTTTTTCTGGGGAGCGAAGAGAGTTGTCAAAGTTTAATCGAGGGTAAATAGAAAGTGATTATAAACAATCTTAAAAACCGCTGGATGGAGCAGCGTCCCGATCGAGTTAGTTTCCAATAACATCTGCTGTCGACTTCCGGGCAGGAGTCTGCTCTGTAGGCGCATAGTTTGGTTGGACCATTTCCCATTGAAGAACCTCCTCGAATTTTCCGTTTCCATGACAACCACTCCAGGGCTTGGCTACGCTTTGGTGAACGACTCCAGGACGGATATTATAGTTGTCCGCGATCTCAAGCTGGAATTGGTTGCTCGACTGATTTGTTAAAGGATAATCAAATGCTGATGAGAATGGCGATGAAAAGGATACCACATTCTCTGCCGCAGGTGGACACTGCGTTTGCGCCACATACGTTGACTGCGTCTCTGGATGAGTTAATGTCATCCCGTCTATGATTATTGATTTCCGCTCTGGCCCCCAGAGATAATGGGCGACTACGAATGGTTCCCCGGTGGTGAGGGCGAAACCAATTTTACCGGACTTTGGTGCTATCGTTTCGGTATACTTATAGGTGCAACCGTCAAGGGTACAGGTTTCGTACTTTTTACCTCCGATAGTGTATGTAGCGGAGGAGCCTTTCTTGTTAAATAGGCCTCCAGTGAAATAGTCTGATACGATAGGTCGCTTTGGCGTCTCATTTGGCTTTCTCCTTGCCGGATGAACATCTGCCCGAAGCCTTAAGGTGCAGACGCCCTCCAGCCGAGCATGATTATCATCGGAAGAATACGCTACCTTGATCAGCCATTCCGTTAGGGGAACAGGATTACTTTTATGTCCTAGTGGTGAGGCAACGATAACATCGCCAACAGAGCCGTTTCCGATCTCCGGTATTAAACACGAGATGTAATCAGGAGACCATGAGGTTACGCTCACATTAGCTCCATTTACAGTAACTTTGCCCTCATCATGACCAAAAAGTCCGTGGATAATGAGGGTGTAGGTATATTCATCAACATCAAGATATTCAATGGTTGGTGTCAATAGAATTTCATCGGGGTTTAGCGTTGTGTACATTAATGTTGCTCCATTGGCACAAACATCAAGGTTATTTTTACTAAGGTCATCAAAGATCGGGGCGAGGTCAAAGGGTCGCTGAATGGGATCTTCTTTGGGAATCGTTATTCCTCCAAATCCTTCCGTGTTTGCGCCGAGCAAGCGATCAAAAATGAACTGCGATGCTCTCGGAGCAAAAACTGCGTTTGTTTCGAAAGTCCAACCGACGTAGGTGGCCGTATTATTGGCGGCCTTAGCCATTACGCTTGCCCGGTAATCTTCAGCTCTTTGATTTGTTCTGAAACTATTGCAGGCATCAATATAAATCAGACAGTTCTCACCAAAGCTCATGTGTGCTTTTATAAAGTCCACAGTGATTCCGTAGTGGGCCACAGGAGACGCATTATCGTAGGTAGAAAGCATGTAAGCCAATTTCAATTGATTGAGTTCATTTTTATATAAGCCTTCACTTGCTTTATCGACAGGATCTGTTGTCCAAAGACTCATTACATGAAGGGTGTCTTTTTTACTAGGTCTTGGAATATCACCAGCCCCACCGTGCGTAAAAAAGTAAAATACTGCATCTCCGGATACGTTCTTTAGATTCGCAATGGAAGCTACTTTCCGTTCCACCTGGTATTGAGTCTTTGCAGCTGAAAATATGCTTTGAATGGCAGCTGTGTTATCCTCAAAGTATCTGCCCATACCGTTGAACAAACTTACTTTTATTGTTTTTGGTAAGTCTCCCGTGCGTCCACTTGTGGTGATTTGATTGGAATTGTTGTGTTCTGTCCGTCCTTCCGTTGCTACTCGTCCGCCGATATCGTCCGCCAACGGTGTAGTGACAAAGAATACGATGCGATTGTCCGTGAAAAGTGCATATAAATCCTCACCGGCAAACCCTGCACTTGAAAATGCGGGTTGTGTAAAAAGCCATGTGAGAAATTGAATTCGGTCTTGCACCCCTTCTAAATTATTGAGTTCCGCTGCCTTACTCTCGCAGCGCTGTAGTACCTCAATTCTATCTTCATCCGTTATGGTGGTATCACTACTACCGATAGGTCCCAGGTCGTCTTCAATCTTACTACATTTTACCAACCCGGCAATGATCATTATTATAATTAAGCAATGAGCGAGAATCTTTTTCATAAGGTTATCATTTATAGAATAAAGGTATTGTCGAGGAGGGAGCTGGTCAATAGAACAAAAGTTATCGCCTAAAAGGGTGATTTGGTTGACAATAACGTTTGTCAGGAGTGTTACTAACTCGATTGGCGAGCGGAATCGGTACAAGAAGTGCAGCGGCGGAATTCGACTGATGCACCATAAGACCATTCTTAATGGGTATGTGTAAGAATTAACTCTAATCTCCATTTAATATCCTGTTACTTTTTCTTCACTTTTGGTAAAACTTTCACAAATGTCTTTACAGAAAAAAATAGTATTCGGATTATCAATCTTGCTGATGACCTGCTTACAGGTGTGCGCCATGCAGGATAATAACTCCGATGTTGACTGGTATGAAAGCTTTTTCCTGGAAAAGAAACCAAACACAATTGAGAAAGCCCTGGAGCAAGGCACAAAAAAATTACGACAAGCCATAGCGCTTCAGGACAAGCCGGCAGAAGCAAAAGCGCTCAAAGAAATGGGCCTTATTCATCTGACGCGTACCTATGATTATGAACAGGCCATGGATTTTTTGATACGGGCGCTTGCGATTGAAGATTCATTGCGTCTGGGCGATCAACAAATTTTTACTTACCTGGCTATTGCCCAGGTGTTTGAAGAAGTAAGCGATTACTTCAAAAGCGCTCAGTTTTTAAACATGGCATTAGGCCTTAATGAATCGTTAAAAAATGCCCCTGTAAGAGCACTGGTCTTAAATGAACTTGGCAAAATCAATGCTGCTACGGGGAAGATTGAGGAGGCCTTTGAAAACTATAATGAGGTATTGAAATATAAGGATGTGATCGATAAGCCCAAGGTTGAAGCTGAAGCACTGTCTAACCTGGCTCATCTCTACACCATACAGGGAAGGTACAATGAAGCCCTCCGGAACCATAAACTTGCATTATCGATACGAAGGTCAATTGAAGACAAAAAGAATGAAGCACATTCACTGAATAATATTGGAGAGCTTTACCGGTTGATGAAGAATGATGAGAAAGCGATGGCGAATCATGTCGTCGCACTTGAAATACGGCAAGTCCTGCACGATAAAAAGGGAGTTGCAGAATCATTTAACAACATCGGTGCATTATACTATCAACAAAAGAATTATCCGCGGGCCATCGCCAACCTGACGCTGGCCTTAGATGCTGGACGGGAATCACAGTACCAGAATCAGATCCTGAAAAGTTATGAATACTTAAGCGAGTGTTATGAGTCATTGGGTGATTTTAAGAAAGCCACGGAATATAAAGATCTTTTTTTCGCGATCAATGATCTTATTCAACGTGAAGGGAGTGAACAACACTTATTGGAAACGCAAAACCGTTATATGATCGGCAAAAAGGAAACGCAAATCAAAAAGCTTGAAACAGACCGGGCTCAGCGGATGAATGAACTCAACGAACAAAAAAAGTTCAGAAATTTTCTTTTTCTTCTGGTGGCGCTTAGCCTGATCATTATTATTCTTTTCTTTTATTTTTACTTACTCCAGCAACGATTGAATAAAAGCTTAAAAGCGGCGCACGCAAAAGTAAATCAGCAAAACCTGGAATTACAGCAGCTCAATGCTACGAAGGATAAATTTTTCTCCATTATCAGTCATGATCTGAAAGGCCCGTTAAATTCTCTTACATCTTTTTCCAGTCTATTGATCAACCATACCGAGAGCCTGAGTAAGGAAGAAATCAAGATGTTTGCCCAGGATTTTGATAAGTCATTGAAGAACTTATTCGCTTTACTGGAGAATCTGTTGGAGTGGTCCAGATCGCAAACCGGTAACATTGAATTTACACCTGAACGCTTTGACCTGGCATCGTTGCTCGAAGAAAATAAAGAACTTTTGAAAGCACAAGCCCAACATAAAAAGATCGCTTTGATAAATGAAAATACTGACAAACTGACTATTCATGCGCATAAGAACTCTATCAATACAGTGGTGCGCAACCTGATATCGAACGCAATTAAGTTCACGCCAGAAGAAGGAAAAATTACGTTAGATCTGGCGCAAAATGGGAAAGAGGTGATTGTTTCTGTTAAAGACACAGGAGTAGGTATGAGTCAGGATGTAATCGACAAACTTTTTCGGATTGATTCAAAACACTCGACGAAAGGCACGGCGAATGAGAAAGGCACAGGCCTCGGACTGATCCTCTGTAAAGAGTTCGTAGAAAAAAATGGCGGCCGGATCTGGGTAAAAAGTAAAGAAGGCGAAGGTTCCGTATTTTATTTTTCACTGCCTCATAACCGGTTGCCGTGAGGGCGCAGGATAGGATGTCAGTCAGACGCTATTCTAACGCTCACACTTCTCTCCGCCATCGCGGAAGACACGGAAGGGTGTTCACACGCAAACCCACTTCACATCGCAAGGCCAACAAAATGCTCCAATTCAAACTTAACAGCGTTAGACCAGGCGAGGGGTTGAGCAGCGCAGTTTATTTATTATGTGTTAGACCTGGGAAGAAATAATAAAATCATAAAAGTCATAGGGAGCATTTTAAAATAGGCAGACAAAACAATAAACTGCAGTAACATTGTATTAAATCCATCCATATATTAGCGTCCGTGAAAGGTAAGGCAGCGATCACCAATGGAAAGGGTTTGTTTTCAATTGAAGAGATTCTGTTGGGAAATCCGGAGAGCAATGAAATACTTGTTCAAATTAAAGCATCTGGAGTTTGCCATACGGATTATGATTCCATGAAATGGGGCAGGCCATTAATTCTCGGCCACGAAGGTGCAGGTATTGTTTTAAAGGCCGGGAATAATGTTAAAGCAGTCGCGACCGGCGATCATGTTCTATTGAATTGGGCTATGCCCTGTGGTCATTGTTTTCAATGTGAAAATGGTAATCGTAACATTTGCGAGAATTATTCTCCCGTCACAGGGGCAAAGGATGCAAAAGGGCTTTCATCAGGACACCCACATTTTGACAGTACTACATTCTTAGGAGAAGGAATAGAACGATCATTTAATCTCGGCACACTGTCCTCCTATACAATTGCGCGGGAAGAAGCGGTTATTAAAATGCCAAAAAATATTTCGTTCTCTTCAGCTTGTATCATGGGTTGCGGAGTCATGACGGGCTATGGATCAGCGGTTAATGTTGCAAAAGTTTCCCGGGGGAGTTCAGTAGCAGTATTGGGTGTCGGAGGAGTTGGCCTGAATGTAATACAAGGGTGCCGCATTGCTGGTGCTGGTAAAATTATTGCACTTGATCTTAGTCCATCCAGGTTAGAAATGAGCAGAACTTTCGGTGCTACGGATCTGGTCTTAGTCAATAAGGAAGCCGGTGGAATGGATAGAGCGTTTAAAAAAGTAAAAGAACTCACGAGCAATAGGGGAGCTGACTATGCATTTGAATGCACGGGCAATCCTAAATTAGGAGCAGCTCCTTTGGCCCTAGTGAGAAATGCGGGTATGGCGCTTCAGGTCAGTGGTATTGAAGAAGAAATCACCATGGATATGAACCTTTTTGAATGGGATAAAATTTATATAAATCCGCTATATGGTAAATGTAACCCTCCAGTGGATTTTCCAATTCTTTTTGAACTGTATGAGAAAGGAGACTTACTATTGGATGAACTGGTCTCCAAAACATATAAGCTTGAGGAGATTGGAAATGTATTTGATGATATGTTAAAAGGCCAGATTGCAAAGGGTGTAATTCTATTTTAATCACATGGCAAAAAGATTCAGAACCATTGAAATATCCAATCCGCTCTTTCAACCTGAGAACCTAAAATATGTTACGGTTAGAAGTGAAAACCTGAAAGGGAGGGGTGATTGTACTTTTTTTATTCCTCCACAGGTTAAGAAAGTCGGCAAAAATGTTCCCGTAGTGATCTTGCTCCATGGGGTCTACGGTAGTCACTGGGCGTGGATCTATAACGTTAACGTGCACAAGATTGCAATGCAGCTGATTGAAACCAAAAAGATTGCTCCGATGGTCTTGGTCATGCCTTCCGATGGTTTGATAGGCGATGGAAGTGGTTACTTCAATCATGGAAAGAAAAACTTTGAAAAATGGATAGTAAAAGATGTGGTGGACCTTATTAAAGAAGTGCTTCCCCATGAAGGCCGAAAATTGAAGCTATTCATTAGCGGGCTTTCCATGGGTGGTTATGGAGCGTTGCGATTAATGGCAAAATTTCCAGCACTGTTCAGCGGAGCATCCGGGCTGTCCAGTATCACAAGCTTGAAAGATTTTTTGCCATTTCTATCCCCTAAAGAACAACTTTATTTTAAGAAAAAATTTGGTTCGGAGGAGCTCATTACCTATTTACGAAAGAATAGAAAAAAGCTTCCACCCTTCCGGTTTGATTGCGGAACGGATGATTCATTATTCATTAGTAATCAAAAACTTCATAAACAATTAGAGAAGGACGGAATCAGTCATTCATTTGAGGAATTAGCCGGTGGCCATAACAACGAATATTGGAATCAGAACATCGGCAGAACGCTGCTTTATTTTAATGATTTGGCAAAGTCTTAATCTGAAGGAAAACTGGAATCATTTGGCTTAACATCTCAGAACCACAAGCCTAAGGAACCCGAACCGTTCCATCTCCTTTAATCAGCCATTTATACGATGTCATTTCTCTCAAGGCCATTGGCCCTCTGGCGTGTAGTTTCTGCGTACTTATACCAATCTCGGCGCCAAGTCCAAATTGCGCCCCATCGGTAAAAGCGGTTGAAGCATTGGCATAGACAGCAGCTGCATCGACACTTTTCAGGAACAGATCGATGGCATTTTTATCTTCTGCTACAATGGCCTCGCTGTGTTTCGAACTATACTTGAATATATGATCCAGTGCTTCATGAATATCTGACACCGTTTTGATGCTCATTTTATAGTCTAAAAACTCTGTGCCAAAATGCTCCTCCTTCGCTTTATCCAATAGTGCCTCCGGATATTTTTTTTCTAATACTGCAAAAGCTTTTTCATCAGCATAGAGATGAACATCTTTTTCGGCCAACCTTCTAGTCAGTGCTGCCAGGTCATTCAGCCGCCCTTTATGAATAATTAAACAATCCAGGGCATTACAAACACTCACCCTTCTGGTTTTTGAATTAAAGACGATATCGGCACCTTTTTGAAGATCTCCACTGCTATCGAAATAAGCATGTACAATTCCGGCACCCGTTTCAATGACAGGAACTTTTGAATTATCTCTTACATAATCAATCAGGTTTTGACTTCCTCTTGGAATGATAACATCAACATAGCCGACTGCCTGTAGCAGTTCCTGTGTTGCTGATCGATCAGTGGGAAGTAGCGCAATGATGTCTGGATTCTCCCCGTATTCGGCCAATACTTCTTTAATGAGTTTGACGATCTGTTTGTTCGAATACTCCGCATCCCTGCCACCTTTCAAAATACAAGCATTTCCTGATTTAAGGCACAATGCAAAAACATCGAAAGTCACATTCGGCCTGGATTCAAAGATTATTCCGATTACCCCCAGGGGTACAGTGATCTTTTGGAGCTTTAAACCATTTGCCAATTCTTTTTTTTCCAGACTGATGCCGAGGGGAGTGGGTAAGGCGGACACCTTTCTGATGTCATTCGCAATTTCGATGATCCTTTCTTCGGTTAGTTTTAACCGGTCATATTTAGGATCACTTTCTGACATGCGTTCTAAATCTTTACGGTTTTCCTTCAGGATGGCAGGAATATTTTTCGCTGCCTTCTCCGCCAGGGAAAGTAAGATCTGATTTACTTTTTCTTCCGGTAACAATCCCAGTCCTCGACTCGCTGCTTGTACGCTTTTAAATATACTCTCCAACACGATGATGCTTAATTTTAATTTGTTCTGCTATTAATATTTCACGCAAAGTCCCCTTATGAGATCATGTTTCACGGCCTTTGCGTTTTCCTTTTTCGCGGCCTTTGCGTGAAACTCGACATCACAGACAACCTCTAATTTTAGTGCAAATATAAATGATCATAATGGATGATCGGTTTCTGGTTTTTTAATCCGATCAGTTCTTTTGCTTTCTTGAAACCATAACGGGCTAAGCCAAGCCCAATTTCATGATCTTTCTCATCTACAATTCTAATAATGTCCCCTTTCTTAAACTTCCCAACGACTTTCGTGATTCCAACAGGCAGTAAACTCTTGGCTTTATCTGAAAGTAGAATTTCCTTCGCCCCGGCATTAACAACCACTTTACCCTTTGGCTCCTCATAGGCATGCGCCATATATTTCTTAAAGTTTGACGTTAACTTCTTTGCCGGAAAACGCGTTCCGATTTTTTCATCATTCAATATCCGGAGGACAATATTTTCTGTCCGGCCATTGGCAATGTGAACCGGTATACCCATCCGGGCTATTTTCTCCGATGTCTGACACTTTGTTAAAATTCCACCGCGGCCAAATCCGGACTTTTTAGGGGAAGTAAATTCGCTAAGGTTGACCAATGTTGAATCATATGTGTGGATCAGGTTGGTACCTGGAAGACCTGGGTCACCATCATAAACGCCATCAACATTTGTTAGGATAATCAACATGTCGGTGTTCATCATGGCGCTTACCAGGCCGGCGAGTTCATCATTATCGGTAAACATTAATTCGGTGACGGAGATTACATCGTTTTCATTGATCACCGGTACAATCTGGTTATTCAGCAATGCCGATAAGCAATTCTTCATATTCAGATAATGGTTACGGCTTTTGAAATCTTCCTTGGTTACCAATACCTGGGAACAAATAATACCCTCCTTGTCAAAGATTGCTTTGTAAAGAGAAATTAATTTTACCTGGCCAATAGCAGCCAGCACTTGTCGTTGGACAACGGTATCCGTTTTCTTCTGGAACTGATAAATACTCCGGCCTGCGGCAACAGCCCCTGAGGTGATCAATAGGACCTTATGTCCGTCATCCCGCAGGGTCTTGATCTGCCGTGAAATATTAAGGATCACCTGTTCGTCCGGAAATCCCTGACTATTTGTGATCACGTTTGAACCAATCTTTATGGTCACTACTAATTTTTTTAACGCGCTCATGGCCAGATCTTTTTGGAAATAAACATCTTACATTATTTGTGACGCTGACTTTCTATACAGGAGTAAAATTCATCAATAATAAACATTTAATGAGATTGTGCACCAGCGGCGCATTCAATTTCCGTGATATAAAAGCGTCACAACGTCCTTTTTTAGAATGACCTCTGGGAGATGCAACTACTTTTATAAATATTGCATCTGGTAAAAAGGAATGAAAGGAATAAACATTATCATGGTGCTGCTCGTCACTATTTGGGCCACACCGGAAAGCCATGCGTGTTTTATACTATTTCTTACCGATGGGCAGCGTGTCGTCGTGGGTAATCACGAAGACTGGTTTGCCAAAGATGCAGCGATCAAGATCAACCGCCCAACTCCAGGTAATTATGGTTCTATAATTTTTACCTTTCGCAGCGAAGGATGGGCCCAGGGTGGAATGAATGAGAAAGGTTTATTTTTTGATGGTGCATATACACCCTAACAGGAAGTCACATTCGATAGTCACGTCACGAAGTACCCTGGATATATCTGGCAAGCTGTGCTGGATAAATCGGCAACGGTAAAGGAAGCGCTCGAGCTGATCAACAAATATGAATTACCTGAACTACGGGAGTCCCATATTTTGTTGGCTGATGCCACAGGAAATGCCGTGCTCGTTGGAGTAGACAATGGAAAGATGGCGATAAAAGAATTTCAGCAGCCTTTCCTCCTTCAAACTAACTTTAATCCGTGGAATCCTGAACTAAGCGATGAGCCTGTTTGCCGGAGGTATGAAAAGGCGCAACAACATTTGTCGGTAAAGGCTGATGCCAGCGTGGAAAACATGAAAACTATTTTGGAAGAAACGCATCAGGATTCGTTAACAGTTTATTCAAACATTTACGATTTGAAGAATAAAGTTATTTACACTTTTAATAAAAGGAACTTCAAGAAAGCCATCATCTTGAAGCTGCCGGATTTTTTTCGCTATGGAAATTGCACAAGCTTGCTGGATTCTTTGGAGAGCGACAGTACATATTGGGAGAAATGTATAAATGAAGCAACAAAAGATATCAAAATATCGGGAAAGGTAATCGATCGAAAGACAGGGCTACCCATTCCATACGTGAACATTGGATTGTTCGAAAAGAATATCGGCACACTATCAGATCCTGATGGAAGTTTTGAAATCACGGTTCCCCATCAGTTTAAGAATGATTCAATTATTTTTTCCTCCATAGGTTTTGATCGAAGCAATGTGCCTGTTTCAAATTTAAGCCGACAACGGGCTATAGTAGCGCTAAGTCCAAACAGCATTGTATTAGAAGAAGTAGTTGTTACAGGCAGCAGCATGCATAAGAAAGCCAGATTGGGTTGGATGGGGGGAAAGGATGGCGCGCTTCCCTTTGATACCGTTCAGGGCGGAGGAGCCATTGCATTACTGGTGGAGTCACCAAAAGCTCCCTCGTTTCTTGATAAGCTTCAAGTGAGGTTGATGTACAACTCAAAAGATACCCTCATGTTCAGGCTTCATATTTATGGCTACGATTCAATCAATAGGATTCCTGGCAATGAACTATTATCTCAAGAAATAATATTGAAAGAGCATAAGCGATTTGGATGGCTTCGCTTCGATTTATCACGGTACAATTTATGGGTACCCGAAAAACGCTTTTTCATTGGGTTTGAATGGATTGATGACCGGCAAACCAGAAACAGCATGCTAAAAGGATTGCAGGATTGGGAAAGATGGAAAAAAGAGCAATTCCAATTGGGCAATGAAAAGGTTGAAAACATCACTGGCCAGACCATGAATGGAGAAGGAGGGTACTATAAATATCACGGGAATATGATGCATTGGCCAGGATTCACAAAACTTCCTCCCTTTACCGGATTAATGATTGAAACCGGAAAACACAGCGCGACAGTTGCCTTGCAAACAC
>Ga0184629_10000254_pt1 | contig 23533 bp, 22 predicted proteins | sample PLM4_32_b1_FD_133158 | JGI IMG/M metagenome (GOLD analysis project Ga0184629, IMG submission 133158) | Groundwater sediment microbial communities from an aquifer in East River, Colorado, USA - PLM4_32_b1 | ecosystem: Environmental > Terrestrial > Soil > Riparian zone | place: USA: East River...
ACACGGTGGCGGGCTAATCTATACCGTATTGATTACGATGAAGCGTACTCTTCCTGGACCTGGCAGCCCGTGCAAACAAACTTCCATGATTTTGCACGGTTTGGAACGATCCTGTTTGAATGAAGTTAATCTAAAGCAAGGATGCAAGTTCCCTGACCTTATCAACAATCCGCGCGTCTCTCCGCAATGCAGGATGATCTTTCAGTCCTTTACTCAGTGTTACCGCTGATAGACTTATATTTCAGCAATGCCAAAGAGGATTACTCCCTATTGCAACGCGGACATAATAATCTTATCACTCATTTAAAATAATGACTGGCAAATAACAGGAAAGTGGGCCAGTTAGGTCCGGGTGTGTGGCCTCCACTATGCTGACGAAAAGCAACGTCGCCGTCAATTAAAGATGTTTCTGCGACGGGAAACTCAACAGTTCCCATGTCCTTTTTGCCCAGCAGCTTGTACACTGGCCCTGCGTGGGCAGCTGACAGGAACATGCCTTTGGCATCACACCATCCATCGCCGTTTTGACCACAACCAATAAACACAGGTCTTGGCGCACACAAGGCTACTAGTTCGTGCGCATCTACGGGTAAGTCGTTCCAATTCAAAGGGCCTGCGTATTTAATAAAGTTACCCGCCATCCAATGGTATTCACTTGACCCTGCGACATTCTCCACGATCTCTCCGTAATTTCTGCGGTGAAGCTTCACACCACCTTCACCGGAAGAACTGATGTAGGCAATTGCAAACCGGGGATCATATGCCATGGTTAGTGCGGCTGCTTTTCCGTAACGCGAATGACCTTCTATACCGACTTGTTTTGCATTAACCGATTTATCCGTTTCCAGGTAATCCAGAACACGACTCGCACCCCAGGCCCAGGCACGCAACGTTCCCCAGTCATCCGGCTCACGTGGTTGACCTTTGTTTACTAATCCGATTATTCCAGCAGTTAATCCGGCACCGTTGTCTGCCTGAATGCTACCTGGAATGATGATCGCATAACCCCAGCCCTTTTCCAAAACTTGTTGCTGCCACGTAGGTCCTGGGGGTGTTGACGCTTGCGACGGGTTAAACCACGGGTGACGTACAAAAGTAAATTCTATTATTACCGGTACCGGGCCAGTAGCGCTCGCAGGAGTTGTTAAAGTCATTTGTATATCCACTGTAACTGAAGGATATGTTGAATTGTCCACATGACCTACAATCTTCTTAGTGACGACAGGAATGTCTTCTTGCATTTCATTCGTAACATTGGCTACTTCCCAATTTACCGGGGGTATATTTTTAGGCAGTCTGCCATAGATTTCCTTATCGAAATCCTCTACGATTTCAGGTCTGCGCTTATCCCACCATATTTTAGGAGTGGTAACTTTTTTACTGTTCTTTAATACTAATGCATCGGGCAATACAGGATATGGATTGGCCTTTGCTTCTTCGTAGTTAGCCGCATTTGGTGCGTTAGGATCGTTACCATTTGCTCCCGGGCGCAAGGAAGTAATACCCAGGAGTTCCATCATCCTTTTATGATCAGCTGATGATGCGACCTTTATCTTCTCAAAGTAGGCATCTCTCTCCTCTTTGGTCATCGTATTAACATCCTGGCCATAGCTTGACGAAACCAGGCAGAATGCAAAGGCAAGTCGTATAATGTTGTTGCTTAACAAAAAGTTTGAAACTTTCACTACTTCCACTGGAAAGCAAAATATTCACACTGTCCCTTTCCCGAATTCCGGATACCATGAAAGTCACCAGAAGCTGCAAAAACAAAATCTCCGGGAGACATCACGTAATCTTTGTCATTCACTTGCATGGTAGCATTACCTTTTAATAAAAGGATTATTTCTTCCTCCGGATGCGCGTGGGGTGCATGACTGGGCAGCCCTTCATTTAAAGTGGTCACATGCATTTCAAATTTTTGACACATTGCCGTGGGCCTGTTAAAAAAATCCCTCCGTCCTCCTGGTTCGGTTTTTTTCATCACCAGGTCAAGCCAATCTACCATAAAAGATCCGCCATTACTTTTTCCCCGTTCCAGCTCCGCCGGCAATTTGGATTTGAATTTCAATTTATAGTAGACTGCATGCCCTGTGCTCGTAATCTCATAACTAGCCTTTTCTCCAGGCATAACAAATACTATACTTCCCGGACCCATTACCTGGCTTTTGTCATTAACCGTTACCGCCAGCTGGCCTTCCTTTATGATTATCAGTTCTTCAGTTTCATCGGACGTAGAGGATTTAAGTAGTTTTTGAGGAGGCTTCATATTAAGTACATTCACTGTAAAAGAATCAAAATAGGTAGTACTTCCTTTTAGGACACTCCGTCCAGACTCCCTTGATTCAGTCCATTTGTACAGTGTTGAATTGAGGGGATCAACCTGAGCAACGGCTAAATTCAAAACCGTTGCAATAAATATGAACGTAAAGATGAATAGTCTCATTTCTTCTGCTGTGCTAGTTCCAAAGCCTTCGTTGTGGTATAATATTTTGCCAACATATTGGGAACTTCCCACTCCGGCATATTTTTATTTTTCAGATACTCCAAAAATTTCTCCGTCACCCGCGTAAAGTGTGCTTCATGCCCTTCCTCGTAATTTTCCGGAATGACTACTTCCCAACCTTTATCCAATTTCTTTACTTCAACTCCCGGGTATTTAGATTGAACTGCTTTCATCTTCTCGATCAAAACATTCTCGTATGTCGGATCTTTAACCATAGACTCAATATAAAGTGTTGGCTTATATTGCTGCTTCGCACCCTGACGTATGATCAGATTTGCTTTCGTTCCCCGCATGATGGAGTAATGCGTATCTCCCGCTCCTTCCGGTGCCTTATAAGCCCATTTGACAGACACCTTTGCATGCACACCTTGTATTTTGTAATTGATCTCTCCATTACAATAAACACGAAGGATACTGTCTTTGACAATGGCTGCTTTCAAGTAGTCAGGAAAAGCATTCACCTTAGTAATGGCTGTGAACTCGCTCAAGGTCATATCCGTTGCCGACCGCGTTGCGGAAGTCAATTCAATATCTTTTGTATAATCAATTGTTTGTTCCGGAAAGCATTCCCACTGCACCAGGTCAACAAGATGTGTGGTGACGTCTACAATACCTTCTCCTGCTTGTGTCACATCCATAAACCAGGCCGGACGTGTCAATACATTTCCAGATACATACTTGTAAAAATGATGGACACTCTCTTTGGTCACCGCGGGATTTTCAGGAGTCCCTTTTTCCAGGGCACCAAATATATCCGGTATCATCGATAACTCTTTCTGAAGCATGGTTGTGATCTCGAAGCGCTCCGTCATAATATCATATAACAACAGGTCATTCTTTTTTGCCGTTTCAAATGCCCCTTTCAACATTTCAAAACCTTCACCATTAATGACCATTGGTTTGTCGGCCAGTACATTAAGCCCGGCCTCGAGGGATTTAGAAATGTATTCCGTTTTCTTTTGATTGTTACCCGAAAGCACCACTACATTACCCGTTTTTTCTGCAAGCATTTTTTCGAAAAAATCACTACCGGTATAAACTGCTTCATTCCAGTGGGTAGGGTTCTCCGGACGTACATTAAAGTTTTTAATCCTGTCCAGATGTAATTGCACATCCTTTCCTTCAGGGGCGTACACATGAACAACCGTATCAACATCGGGATACATGGACTTCTGTACTAATGCCGCATGAAAGTGGCCTGGATCTACGGTAACTAATTGAACGGATTGTCGGCTCATTTCGGCTTCATGTTTTTGGGGTTTACAAGACGTTAGCAATATGATTGTGGCGACGTAGGTTAAGAGTCGGGAAGTCGGGAAGTCCGAAAGTCCGAAAGCAGGGAAGTCGGAAAGTTGAGGTGTACTTTTCATTCATTGCGAATTTTATATTCTTTAGTAAAGTTATCCGTTATCCGTTACACGTTAACCGTAATGCACGGATAACGGTGATGGACAACGCCTGCCGGCAGGCAGGATTAACGCTTAACGATATACGGTGAACGTTGTGGGCGGGAGAGCATGCTGTTGGCTTCGTCATCGTTTTTAAACTGTTCTTTAGCTGGATCCCAGTATACTTTTCTTTTCAACTTCATAACAATGTGGTGGATCAGACAGGTTGAACAGGAACGGTGCGCTACTTCAACGGGGGCAATAGGTTCCTTTCGTGATTTAATACTTTCGAGCCAGTTGCCATGATGATCTTTGCTTTCGTACAAATGAATTTCTTTCGGACCGATTACCGATTTAATTATATTCGGGTCGCTGGCCTCAAGCGGTTTCACGCCGTCTGCATTGGGAACCGGGTCGCTGGCTGTGGCTTGATAATTTCCGCGGGTTACAAAAACCCATCCCTTCGTTCCTTCGAACTTAATACCATTCGGTAACTCGTTACTGACAATCATTTTTACACCATTGGCGTATAACGCTTCTGTTGTAAAAATTCCATGAACATCCCATAACCCTTTCGTAGGAAATTCTGCTTTACCCCAAACCTCAACGGGGCCTGTTAGCTCTGTACCCATCCCCCAATGTGCCGAATCAATATGATGTGATCCCCAACCGGTAATCATCCCGGCACCAAATTGTTCGCAACGCAACCATCCCGGACGACTATAATCATTTTGCGGATGAACACGTTTCTCTGTATAATAAACCTGTGGTGTAGATCCTAACCACATATCATAGTTGAGGTTTTCCGGAACGGGCATTTCTGGCTCTTCTTCACCGGAAGGATCACCAGGCAATCCCACGTAAACTGTTTTCAAATCTCCTACTCGTCCGTTGCGAACCAATTCCGCTGCATACCGGAATTGCGTCGAGGAGCGCTGCTGGCTCCCAATCTGAAAAATTTGCTTACTCTGTTTTACGGTATCGCTCAAAGCCCTCCCTTCGGCAATGGTAAGGGAGGTGGGTTTTTGAAGGTAAACGTCTTTTCCTGCTCTAATGGCATCAATGGCAATGATGGAGTGCCAATGATCCGGAGTGCTGATAATGACGGCATCAATGTCTTTATTCTGCAGTAACTGATGATAATCATAATAAACTGTTACACCATCGTATGGCTTACCCGTCTTCTTGGCGTAATAACCATTGACCAATAGTTTGGCGTCATTTGCCCTTTTTTTGTCGAGGTCACATACAGCCATTACGTTCGCATAATCATACTTCCAGACTCCCGGCAAATCATGATCACGTGAAATGCGGCCAGTGCCGATGGCCCCGATATTAACCCGGTTGCTCGGCGCATTTTTGCCAAACACACTGGCCGGTACAATCGATGGAAACCCGAATGTTATCGAAGTAATAGCAGCAGCCTTTGCAGAAGATTGAAGAAATTTTCTTCTGGAAAATTGAGATCTGTTTTCTTTATTCATGACTGGAGGATTAAATTCTTAATGGACTCGCCTGCAACGGTGCACGCATCATAACAGGAAGTTAGCAACTAAATTTTGTAAATAAACCAATTGTTTACAAACGGTTGCCGAAAGATTTATTAATATCACACCCGTTTATTCGCCCTTTCAGCATGCGGCCTGTGAACATGGATTTATTGCGATAAACTTATTAGCACTCTGTTAATCATGACGTAAATTCAAAATGTTAACCCCTAAAGCATCAAAATGAATAGTTTAATAATTAAACTCTGTCGCAACTCATAAATGCCACCAAGTATGAATATGGAACAAACCATGCGCTGGTACGGCCCGAACGATCCTGTAGGTTTGTCTGATATTCGCCAGGCAGGATGTACAGGTGTGGTCACTGCATTGCATCACATCCCGGTAGGTGATATCTGGACCATTGAAGAAATCGAAAAAAGAAAAGCATTGATCGAAAAAGCAGGTATGACCTGGACCGTCATTGAAAGTTTGCCCGTGCACGAAGATATTAAAAAGCAAACCGAAAAATACCTTTCATACATTGAAAACTACCAACAGAGCCTGCGAAACGTTGCAAGCTGCGGTTTGAAAGTAGTCACCTACAACTTCATGCCCATACTTGACTGGATGCGGACAGACATTTCTTACCCCATGCCGGACGGCAGCAAAGCCTTATATTTTGAAAGAGTTTCATTCATAGCATTCGATTTGTTTCTGCTCAAAAGGCCTGGCGCTGAAAAAGATTATACAGCCGCTGAAATTAAAAATGCAACAAAACATTTCGACACCATGACCGAAGAGCAAAAGAAAAAGCTCTTTCACCATGCATTACTTGGGTTACCCGGGAGTGACGAGCCTTTTACGCCGTCACAAATTCTTTCAGCCTTGAAACAGTATGCTGGCATTGATGCCCAAAAACTCAAACAACATCTTTTTTATTTTTTGAAACAGGTCGTACCGGTTGCGGAAGATGCCGGAATAAAAATGGCCATTCATCCGGATGATCCTCCGTATCCCATTCTTGGGCTTCCCAGAATTGTCAGTACAGAACTGGATGCTGTTGAATTACTTCAGTCATGCCCTTCGCCAGCCAATGGACTTTGTTTCTGCACCGGTTCGTATGGTGCCAGGCCCGACAATGACTTACCGGGAATGATTAAAAGGTTAGGTGATTACATTTATTTCCTTCATTTGCGAAGTACACAACGGGATGAAAACGGAAATTTTTACGAAGCCAATCATTTAGAAGGCGATGCTAATATGCCGGAGGTCGTAAAAGAAATTGTTTTACTGATGCAGCGCAGAAAAATATCTATTCCAATGCGGCCAGACCACGGGCATCAGATGTTAGATGATCTAAAGAAAACAACCTACCCCGGTTACTCGGCCATCGGGCGCTTACGTGGATTAGCGGAATTAAGGGGGCTTGAGTTGGGAATCAGAAGATCATTGTAAGTTTTAATACAGCAGCGCTCAAGTGAGAATTAAATGAACTAATTTCTGTCGACTCTGACGAGTATTCCATGGTGAGCAAGGAAGTACCACGTCATGTCGACCCTACAATCTTTAAGGAAGCGTTACACGTTGTCCGAGACATCCCCAGATTCGAGAGCGGGCATGTGAGAGACCTACGAAACTGATAAAACGGCCCTCTCAAAATACTGATGCACGTGTACCGCACAGATAAAACGGAGCTATCCGGGGGATTCCTCATGAGCGTGCGAAGCCATTATGAATTGCGCAGTTTCGGAATGACGAGATTTGTTCCCGTCGCTCTGCGAAGTTCGGAAGCCAGTAAGAAAAAAAAAGAAAACGATTACTCAGGCAACTGATCTAAAAAAGCCTTTAGCTTGTTCAACTCATCAGCGTCTTTAATCCTTTTTAAAATTCCTTCAGGATGAGCTTTGATTGTTTCCTGTTTATCAAACGGAAGCCTCTCATACATCTTTCCTTCTGGAAAATGGCAAGGCGTGCAACGAGTCTGCAGAATGGGTTTGATATCCGTTTCAAAATCTATTATGGAGGCGGTCTTCGTTGTATCGACCGATAGTACCGCCGAAGACTCAGGTGTGGTACTCCCTTTCCGCGAACAGGTATATCCGGAAATTAAAAGAATGATGCCTATCAGAAACGATTGTGTCATGGCGATCCGCTCTTCTTCTACCTAAACGAACCTTGGATTGTATTGGTTGGCCAGGTCGTGTTTTTAAGCAGGCGATTCCTTGAGAACTCTGGCTTGCTTCAGTTAAGCAAGCTGTTCATTAATCTCCGCTGGATATGGATTATGCATAGGCTCATGCACCAGCATTAGAATTAACGCTCAACAGAAACTCCATGTACTCCTTTGCACGGCTTTTGGCAAGCCAATCAAATACCAGGAGCATGATCGCCTCGGCCAGTAACCCTAGTCCGACGCCACGCCAGAAAGGGTGGTGAAGAAGCAGCACAAGTAATAATCCCGCAACGATACAAACACCTTCGGCTATAAGGATTCGATCATATGCCCGGATTATTTTGTCCATTCTCGGAATTTCTTCAGTTTGTATTTTCAACGCGTCAGATTGAAGGTATTCGTTAACCCGTTTAAGATCTTGAAGTGTTCGCACGAGGACGGTCACACATATTATCAGGAAAAAAAACCCTGCAACTCCGAAAGGCCAGGCCATACCGGTATAAAACGGTTTCTTGACATACGTAAAAAAATAAATCGCCACTGCGAGCGAAACAATGGCAAGCAGGATGCCAAACGAGGATGCCCACTTTTTCGCGCTAAAGTATTTTAAGACCGCTTGCATAACTTTGTATGAGACTGGCCGGAACAAAACAAAAAGCACTATTATAGAAAATGTTCATACATTCTTTCTCCGTTGAAGATGGCACATTAAAAGAAATTTATGCGCACCTCTGCCTAAATTTAGTGAAGCAATCTGGTTCTGTGTTCTGAAATCCTTAAAATATCACTACGGGAACAAAACTAGCTGTTCGCTAAGGCAAGACAAGACAGCAGGCACCGGATAACACAAAAATACGATAAGCGAATACCAATTTTCATAAATTGTATGCATGAAGAAAATACGGATCAATGATCTCCACCTTTGGCAGTTTGAGGGGCTAGGAAAGGAGTCTTCCATAAAACATTTTGTTACTGACCGCAGCTCACATTCCAATGGAAAAGAGTTTACACTAAGTTATTCAGGTTCATCTAACAAAGAAGATGTACGCAAGAACAGGCACTTTCTGGCAGAAGCCATGGGGGTACAGGATTCTCAACTCTATTTTCCATCTCAAGTTCACCATACAAAAATTGTAACAGTAGCCAGTCATACTTCAAAAGAAGAATTGATGGAAACCGATGCATTGATCACTTGTGAAAAGGGAGTTTGTATCGCCGTCATGTCTGCAGATTGCGTCCCCATTCTCCTGGTTGATACAAAAAACAAAGCCGTCGCTGCGGTTCATTCAGGTTGGAGGGGAACTGTTGCAAAGATTCTGGAAAAAACACTTCAGGAGATGTATTCGAAATTCGGAACAAAGGGAGACCATCTTATCGCCGCTATCGGACCTTCCGTCAGTCAGGAATCGTATGAAGTCGGCGAGGAGGTCGTACAGGCTATTGACAATGCATTTGGAAAGGAAAATGAATTAATGATCCCCCAAGCAAACAATAAAGCCAAGCTGGATCTGTGGAAGGCCAATAAACTTCAGCTCGTGGAGTTTGGTGTTGCTGCATCACGAATAGAAATTTCAGATTTATGTACCCTAAAAAACAATAAACATTTTTTCTCCGCAAGAAAAGGTGATGCCGGTAGGTTTGCTGCAGGAATTATGTTAGTCTAATTTCACATCTATGTTGAAAAATAGATTCAATGCTGCAACCATAGACGTCCGGCATCGGAATCTCTGTTTTCCACAGCTTTCATAGTCAGATACATGCAACCACGCTGACTATTCGCGCGTCTAAGGGGCATCGCTAATCGATTAAGGATATGATCAAAAATTACCTCAAAACGGCATTGCGCATCATGTTGCGTCAGAAGGCATACTCATAATAAACATCTCAGGACTCAGCCTCGGGATGCTGCCAGTTTGCTGATCATTTTATATGTGGTGGGCGAATTGGGCTTTGACCGTTTTCATACGGGAATAGAAAGGACATACCGAGTTGGTTTCTCCGGAAGATTACAGGGCCGAGTGGCTGCAGGGGTTTGCTTTTCATGTCGGCATAGATGCGTGGATCATCATCTTGTCCGGGTTGGTATCCATGTTCATTGCAACATTCACCATTAGCTTTCAATCGATCAAGGCCGCCAGAGAAAATCCGGTAAAGGCGTTGAAGAATGAATAAGGGGTCAGTGCCAGTGTAACTTGTGCGTGGCCCTCTAAGTGGGGACCCAAGTATATTCTTGGACCTATTTTTATCCTCACATGCGCTGCCAGGCCAAAGATAAAATTAGGTCCTGAAGGAATAGGACCGAAATGTTACGTGGAAAGAGGTGGAAACGATTAACGGATAACGATACCCTATTCCGTCCTCAATATCTTCGCCGGATTAATATTCGCCCCGCGAAGTATCTGCAAACTTACCGTACCCAGTGCCAGCGCGATGAGTATCACAATAGGTACAGCAAACAAATCCCATTGCAATCCAATCCGGAAGGCAAAGTTGCCCAACCAGGAATCAACGCCATACCAGGTCAACGGCAAGGCTATTACACTTGCGATCAAAACAAGCTTTAAAAATTGCCAGGATAACAGGGACATAATGCTGCTTACCGAAGCGCCCAACACTTTGCGAATACCTATCTCTTTAAGTTTTTGTGCTGTAGTGAAAGAGGCAAGTCCCCACAACCCAAGGCAGGCAATGACAATGGCCAGTATGGCAAACAAACTAAAGATCTTGCCAAACTGCTGATCATCCTTATATTGATTGTTAAAGAAGTCATCCAGGAAATAATAATCAAAAGGATTACCGGCGAAAGCTTCCTTGTATTTGTTTTCTACCTGCTTGATCGTTTCCGGAATGTTGTTGCCGCTCAGGTGTATCGAATAGTTTCGTCGCGAAATGGTATCGGCTTTAAAAAGGAAGGGCGTATGATCCGTTTTCAATGAATTCCAGTGATAGTTCTTCAAAACACCCAGGATAACGGTGGTATCTCCACCCAGAATCAGACGTCCCTTCAAAGCGTTCTCGGCATCTCCTAACCCAAAGGCTGTAAGGGCTGCCTCATTTATTAAAACCGATTCCATATCGGACTTTATTTCCGGATTAAAAGTTCTGCCCGAGATCACGGAAATGCCATACGTTTGGATAAAGTCAGGATCAACCTATACAATACTACCCGTCTTGCTTTGCTCGGAATCTGTTCCATCGCGGCGTATTCCTGTGCCCCAATTATAACCACCTCCGGGAATCGCCCCCGATGTTGCTACGTTGATTACACCCGGGATCTTCTTTAACTCATTTTTTAACGAGATGAGCCGGTCCTGAGCTCCTTTCTGTTCTAACACACTCGGGCCATTGACAATAAGCATCCGCTCCATCGTTAATCCTTTATCCTGACTGCGCATGAATACCATCTGGCGGTAGATGGCAAACGTTCCTGCAATGAGTATTAAGGATGAAGCAAATTGGAATACCACCAAGGCTTTGCGCAAGGAGAAACCTTTTATGATCTTTTCAGATTTTCCTTTTAACACTTCCACCGTATTAAAAGAGGATAGTACTAAAGCGGGGTAAGCACCGGAGATGAATGACCCAACCAAAAATAATGTCGTCAGGATCATCCAAAATCGGGGGTCGGTGAAGTCAAATGAAAAATCCTTACCTACAATTTCACCGAGTACGGGCAACAATCCTATCGCGATCACCACGGCAATCACAACACCAATAAAATTCACCAGCACCGATTCGAAAATAAATTGGGAAATGAGCTGACTTCTGTATGCACCAACCGATTTTTTAATGCCGACCTCTCGCGCACGTTCCATAGCACGCGCAGTAGAAAGATTGATGTAGTTGATCCAGGCTATCGCCAGAATAAAAATAGAAATAATGATAAAGAAATAGATTGTATTGGTACTCACGGTCGGGCTGGATTCATACTCCAGGCCAGGGTTTAAATGAATGTCGCGGATAGGCTGAAGGGTCCATACATTTTTGCTGTTTGATTCGGCCAGGTCCTTACCCCGGTACTTGTCAATGAGGGCCGGCAGTTTTGCTTCGACTTTTTTAACATCGGCATGCGGATGCAATTCAATGTACGTAATAAAGTTATTCCATCCCCAGCCGTCATCGTTTGTATATTGGCCGTTGCGCAATAAGTTGTGTGTAGGCAGCAGAAAATCAAAGCTAAAATGTGAATTCTGTGGAACATCCTCGATGATCGCCGTAACCTCGTAATCGCCATCAGACCATCCTCCTGCAACCTGCATGATTTTACCCAAGGGATCCTCATTTTTGCTAAAATACCTGTCCGCAGTTTTTTTCGAGATCACAACGGAATTAGGTTTGTCCAGGGCTGTATTCAAATCGCCCTGAATAGCCGTGTACGTAAAGACATCGAGGAAAGTAGAATCAACCCACTGGATATGATCTTCATGAAATGTAGTAGGGTCACCCACCTCGCGCTTAAAGCTCATCACTGCACCGCCATACATCGGATGAGTTCGTATGTATGATTTTATTTCAGGTACATCCGCTAGCAGAACCGGACCTTGCGCGTAACCGGACAAAACACCCGTTCCCCGCAGCTCACCATTCCGATAGGACGTACTTGTAGTGCGGTATATCTGCCCCGCTTTTTTATGAAAACTATCATAGCTTAGTTCAAAATCAACATACTTCAAAATTACCAGGCACACTGCCACGCCAATGGCCAAACCAAAGATGTTGATAAAGGAGTACAGTTTTCTTTTCAGCAGGTTGCGAATGGCGAGCGTGAGGTAATTTTTTAACATAATAGATTTATGTATTAGTAGCTATTTTCTATAATGATGCTAATCGACTAATATAAGTTGTACACGCCGGACACTTTATTCAACGGTCACAAGATGTTATTATTTTGAATTCAAGCGCCGTTTTTGTGTAGTCTGTTGAATGTACACCCAAAGTTCACGTTCTAGAATACTCTTGAAATTGTCAAAGGTTACAAGATTGGGGGTTAGATGCGCCCGCAGCAGCGCCTCCCAATTTTTCAATCTTCCAATCTTCCAATCTTCCCATACAGTTTCGGAGCCGCATTCAACATGGGGAATTGCCGCTGATGCCAGTATGGATAAATTGGAGGTACTTCACTGGCCGCATCAAGTTTCTTTACCTGGTCGATCGTAAGGTTCCAACCGACAGCACAGAGGTTTTGTTTCAGCTGGTCTTCATTTCGCGCACCGATAATGATGTTGTCTACGGTAGGACGTTGCAGTAGCCAGTTGAGTGCAACCTGGGCTGTTGTCTTTCCGCTCTCAGCGGACACTTCATCCAGCGCATCCACAACTTTATAAAGCAGTTCATCCGACACCACGAATCCAGGAACAGGACTACCTCCTTGTGCGATGCGTGCATCAGGCCTGGGCTGGTTACGCCTGTATTTTCCAGTCAAGAGACCGGAGGCCAGCGGACTCCATACGATGGTGCCCACTTGCTGATCAATACCCAGTGGCATGAGTTCCCATTCAAAATCACGATTGATGAGTGAGTAATAAGCCTGATGCGCTATATACTTTGCCCAGCCGTAGCGTTCAGAAATAGAAAGCGCTTTCATCAAATGCCATCCTGAAAAATTAGAGCAAGCGATATACCGAACCTTGCCGCTTTGTATCAGGTTGTTTAACGCATTTAGTGTTTCTTCAATAGGTGTGTTGGCATCAAAGCCATGCATGTGATAAAGATCAATATGATCAGTCCCCAGTCGCTTCAAGCTATCTTCACACGCCCTAATGAGGTGAGCCCGCGAGGAGCCATAGTCATTTACTCCCTGACTCATAGGAAATGTCGCTTTGGTGGAAATCAATACCTGGTTGTGTTTGCCCTTAATGACCTGACCTAAAATCTCTTCTGCCATACCGGTAGAGTACACATTGGCAGTATCAAACAAATTGACACCGGCATCGAGGCAGAGGTTTACCAGGCGCGTCGCTTCTTCCCCTTGTGTGGCGCCCCACGCTTTAAAAAAATCGCTGCCACCCCCGAAGGTAGCGGTACCAAAACTTAGCACAGGTACACGTAATCCTGATGCTCCCAGTTGTCTGTATTCCATACATGCGAAATTAGGAATTCGACTGCATTAATGTTAGTGCAAATAAAAAATCCATTCTCCAAAGATTACCGTTAGGACACATCTTCTATTACGCGTCAGTATAAAAAATATGATCACACCATTTGCTCTTTTGCCCACACTTCCCCCTGCCGCTGCGTGAGGGCACGGGGCGTGTCGTTTGAGTAGAAACATGTTTTTGGTGCCTGGCCATTTTCAGAAATCCGAGTCCCTCGATCGGTAATACAACTTCACTTTCCAAACAGGCTTGTTATAGCGGAGTTTGATTTGAAACTTTTCTTCCAGGTCACCCAGCGAAGCTTCCAACACCCTGGCCTCCAGAAAAAGACCCAGTAGCTTCCTGATCCATCCCGGAGGATTATGGTCGGGAGAAATCATCCCAGAAATTTAAACGCCGTCTTCGGAACTGCTTGCCACAATTCATCGCGCATATCCCTGGCCGTTGATAGCGCTTTTTGGCCGGATTTCGTAACGCGAAAAAGTAACTTCCTCCGTCCCCCCCGTTCATTCGTAGCACCATCTAATCTTGATTCCAGGTATCCCTTTTCTTCGAGTCGGTGAAGCGCTACGTGGATCGTGCTGAGTGTAGCATTCCGATCACATCGTTTGAGTAGTTCTTCCTGAATGACTACGCCGTAGGCATCGTCGAACAATACCCCTACTACCAATAAAACTGTTTCTTCGAATTCGCCAAGATTAGTTCGTTTCATTTACACTTCTACTTTTTATTTCCTGTCCTATAAACATTAATGTATTGGTATGTGGAATACCGATATGTATTTCCCGCATACCATATTCCCGATCAAAGGGTTCTCGCACCTTGATGCCGTTAAGTTTGCCCTTCATGGAATTCCACAAAGTATCCAAATCGTCTACTTCTAAATAAAATTCCATTTGACCTATATCATTTCCAGCGTGGAGTATATGGATCGTCAGGTTGTCTTTATATAAAATCGAGTAGTTTTTATCCTCCATAGTGATCTTAAAATCCAGAACGGTTTTAAAAAAAAGAACCGTTTCTGTAAGGTCATAAGAAGGAATCATCGGGCTGAGGTATAACGCTTTATACATAATGCTCATTCGTTTACTGCAATAGTGTCAACAATTCAACATCCGTTTCACCCAGAAGTTCTATGGGTGTATATCCTTCAAAATTTGGAATGCTTTTGTCTGCTCCTGCTTTCATCAGCATGCCGGCACATTTAATTTGATTATGCCTGTTCGATTCACCACCATATTTGAGCCCATGGATTGCCCAGAAAAGTGGCGTCGAATTAAAATCAATACATATTCTATTGATCTCAGCATTTTCTTGTATGAGTCTGCTGACAAGTTTATCCCTTCCACACCATGCCGCCCAATGGAGCGCCGTTCCTCCATGGCATCCTCCATGGTGGATGTCAGCCCCGTTTTCGATATACAAGATTCCAACCTTTTCTGCCTGAAGACTTGCTGCTGCAATAAGCGGTGTATCCTTTTTTTCTTTCAATTCATAGCCATTGACACTTGCTCCAAAGGCCAAAAATATTTTCGCCATTTCAACAGCCTCTTCATCTGTCTATATCTTTGCAAATACACCATCACAAATTCTATGAAGAGGGTGTTCCGTTATCGTATTCTCCGCGTCAAAAGGGATCCCCTCATTCGCCAGTTGGGGATGCATTGACAGAAGGCCCCTGAGACCTTCATAATCGACATTATCTATTAACGCTTTCATTTAATATCGTCATTCACAGGGTTAAACATTATTGGTATAAGGCTCATCTTTTGCAGGCTCTGTACCAAAGCGCAAAACATGACCATCCGGATCCTCGACATGCATTTCTAATGCCCACGAATAATTTGTTGGCGGCTGCCGGATGATGGCGCCTTTGGTTTTGAATTCTCTATACAATGAGTCCATGTCTCCGTCGAACCCGATCCAAATCCATGTTCCGGAATGGCCCTGACCATTCTGGCAAAGGTGAATTCCAGCGTTGTCACGTTCCATGCATGTGAACGTATTGCCCTTGCCCCAATCCGCCTCTTTGAAACCAAGCACGTTAACATAGTAATTTCTGCTGACGGATAACGCTTTCACATTCAGAATGGGATTGATGCATTCAATTCTGGTGGTCTGTCTTTTATCACTGTCTTTTGGTGACATGGGCGTTTGTCAGTAACGATTCTGACAAGACGAATTTAATATTTGTTTCGTATTTGTAAAAATACTAGTAAGCAGAAGTACTTAGCGTTCATTTATTCCAATCCTTGGATCGCAGATCTTATATTCTGTTTGTAACGGCATTTTACGAGGCTTTCCGGAAAAAAGTAGCGAAAAAAAAAGGAGCCTCCTATTGGAGCGCTCCTTTAACCCTAACCTAACCCTTATTTTAACGATCCTAATCCTATTTTCTTTTTGGAAATGGTAATATTTAACGATGAAGCAAACCTAGTTCTAAAGGATACGCTGCGGAATAAGGAATAGGTAACTGGCAGGTTTGAATTAGTATTTGGCAGAAAGTCTGGCTGATGGACGACTTTGTAACCAGTTAATTTGAGAGCCTAGCCTAAATTTTACACGCCTTTTATCGCTGAAATATTAAATACGTTCGCAAACTTCTTTCGGAATTTCCCGCAGCGGAAGTACACTCGAAACTCCGCCCGCTAAAATGGCTTTATGGGGCATTCCAAACACTACGGAGGATGCTTCGTCCTGAGCAACCGTAAAGGACCCTTTCTGATACATGGCCAACATTCCTGTTGCGCCATCATCACCCATGCCTGTCATGATAATACCAATGGCATGCTTGCCCTTAACCTCTGCAACGGAATGAAAAAGTACATTAACCGAGGGTCGGTGACGATTCACCAACTCACCTTGATAAATTTTAATGACGGGCTTTCCGCCATGATTCCGGATCGCCATGTGATGATTTCCCGGAGCGATGTATACGGTGTTCGCTAAAACAGGCTCGTGGTCTTCGGCCTCTTTTACGTTAAGGGCGCAGAGATCATTGAGCCGTTTAGCAAAGCTGGAAGTGAATTTTTCCGGCATATGCTGTACAATTAAAATCGATGGCATTTTTGGAGGGAGTACCTCCAGAAAAGATTTGATCGCCTCTGTACCGCCGGTGGATGCTCCTATTGCAATAAGCGATTGTCCTGAAAATGTTCCTTGCTGAATAGCTTTCGTCTGCGCTCCAACTTTATGCGATTCAGTTGGGGAGCAATGACTATGGTCTGTTCTTGTGGCAGGATTTCGTTTAGAAAAAAAAGCTGAACGAACTTTATCAATTAAGTGTATCCTGGACTCAGCAATTTCAATTTCGTTGGATAACCCTGGTTTTGTCATGACATCCACAGCACCAATCTCCAACGCTTTCAACGCCACATCAGCACCGTTTAGGGTTTGGTTGGAAATGACAATGACGGGCATCGGTGCCTGCAGCATTATTTTCCGAAGAAACGTAAGGCCGTCCATTCGCGGCATCTCAATATCTAACGTAATGACATCCGGTTTCTCGTGTTGGATTTTCTGAACCGCAATGTACGGATCGCTTGCTGTACCAATAACCTGAATATCAGGATCACTTTCCAGTAGCGTCTTGAAGGTCTGCCGAATTAAAGCGGAGTCATCAACGATTAGTACTTTAATCACGCTCATTCTATAAAAAATTAGTTACCGATTTTTTGATAGATAGTAGGCTGAATGCTCTTCACGGGTAAATTGGTACCCAGTGCTGTTTCGGAATGCCCTAAAAACAAGTATCCCCCCGGCTTAAGTTTTGAAACGATTCGCTCTAAAACATTATTCCGTGTCTTGGCATTAAAATATATTGTAACGTTTCGGCAAAAGATGAAATCGAATGTATTCGAAAGGTTATAGTTTTTTTTGTTGAGGTTCAGCATTCCTAAACTAATCCTGCTTTTAACTTCCGGGCTGTTAAATTGCAGAAATGCCTCGCCGGATTTGGTCAGTGTATTAAAGTATTTACTTTGAATTCCATCAGGCATATTTTCTAATTCATTCATAGAAAACAATCCTTTGGCTGCTTTTTTAAGAGAAGGGATGGAGATATCGGTACCCGTAATTTTGTAATCAAAAAGAGGCATTTCATTTTTTTTCTCATTCATGACTACCCCTATTGTGTAAACTTCTTCACCTGTTGAACAGCCTGCACTCCAGATGTTGAGCTGACGGTTGGAACCGCATTTCTTTACATAGTCAGGAAGTATCCCCTTGAGAAATTCGAACTGATAATTTTCACGGAAGAAAAAAGTTTTGTGGGTTGTGATCTGCTCCACAAACATCTGGTATTCCTCAAGGCCATGTTTTGATTTAAAGACATAGTTAATGTATTCTTCAATGGACCCCAGTTTCAGCATGTTTAGACGGCTGATCAAACGGGATTCCAACAAAACTGTTTTTTCCGTAGGGATGTTTAGCCCGTACTTTGTGGAAAGATAGTTTGCAAGAAAATTGAATTGTGTCGGGCTTATTTTTCTTGTAGCGGGAAGGTAGTCACTCATGGCAAAGGTTGTTCAGTTAGTTCAGGTGGCGCTGTGATTTTATGACTTCAGCTTTAAAGCATTAAGAATAAGCGCCATACTTCCATCACCCAAAATAGAGGCACCGGAAAAACAATCCGCCGTGTGGAGCAATTCATTTAAGGGTTTATAAACGGTTTGAAGTTTCCCCAGAATGCTATCGACGACCACTGCAATCTTTGTGTCGTTTTTGTTAATGACGATGACGGTCTCCTTCTCTTTAGATTCTTCTATTCCAAAATGCTCGCGCAAGGAAACGAACGGCATCAATTGACCCTCATAGTTAATTTGCCTGCTTTTCTTGCTGAAAAGTTTCGCATGTTCTTCTTCATAACAAAACTGGACTTCGCTGATCGGCAGGAGGTATTTATTATCTGAAACTTTTACGACGAGTGTATCCAGGATGGTAAGGGTGAGGGGCAACCGTAATGTAAAGATTGATCCCAGTCCTTTTTCTGTACTTACTTCAATATCACCACGGATTGCTGTAATGTCTTTTTTTACAACATCCATTCCAACTCCGCGACCACTGACTGTTGTAACTTTGTCGGCCGTGGAGAAGCCCGCTGACATCATGACACTAATCAATTCTTTTTCGGTGTATGTCTGATTTTTACTTAACAAACCTTTTTCAATGCCCTTGGCGCGTATTTTGTCGAAATCAATTCCATTGCCATCATCCTGCAATTGGATGAATACATGATCGCCACTATTGTAAGAGTAGAACTTTAAAAGTCCTTTTCTGGGTTTGTTTCTACTTTCCCGTTCTTCCGGTGTTTCAATACCATGATCGATAGCGTTTCGAATGATGTGCATCAATGGAGCTTCCAGCGCATTGATCATACTGCGATCAAGTTCCGTATCCAGGCCTTCCGTGATGAATTCAACCTCTTTACCAAGCTCTTTTGAAACGCTTCGGATTAAACGCTGAAGTTTTGAATTCAGAATGTTTAATGGAACAAGTCGGATACCAAAAGCCGAATCGCGGAGCCTTAAGGTAAGTCGCTCAAGTTTTTCAAGGGCTTCTGCTACTTCGCGGTTTTTAGTATCGCTCATCAGGTGATGGATTTCTGAACGGAATATGACAAGCTCACTAACGATATTAATCAGTTGATCCAGTTTTTGAGTAGCAACACTGACATGTCCGTTTTTCTTTGACTTGCGAATAATTCTGATATCCTGATCTTCATCCTCAGTTTCTTCACCATCCGACAGGATTGTCTCGATCGGCTTCTCGTGAATATCTTTTGCCGCTGGGCGATGCGTAGATGCAAGCAATGCTGGATTTATTCCATTTATAATGCTCAGTCGATGCTCTACTTCCTTTTCACTTAATTGAATAAATTTTTGGTAGGGTTCTGAAGTAAACAGATCTGATCCGGTGATTGGAAATACTTTGTACTCCGATGGCTTCATAAACAGAACCACATCCTGAACTCCCGCAAGCCCGGCTTTTGAAACGAGGATGATCTCAAACCAGGATTCAATCTCCTTATTGGCTAATTGCTTTTCAAACGGAACAATCTCATTGTGCACAATGAATTCGCAAGAACCTAATTCCTGAATCTCTGCTATAATGGCCTGGAAATTTATTCCACGCTTGAAGATTTGCTTTTCCGGATTAAGGATGATTACAAACCCTTCCTCCTGCCCAGCTACACCGTGCGTCGATATTGCACCCGATGCATGAATTCTTCCTTCATGGAGTCCGCGAATGTCATGAATGATTTTATCGACTTCTTTAACAGAATCTTTTCCATCGAGCAGTTCCCGCAAAACATCCACGGCATGAAGGGTGAGATCGAGGATAAAGTCATCTTGCTGACGAACACCATCGCGAATATCGGAGTAGACAGATTCCAGTTCATGGGAGAGCCGTTCTACATCGTGAAAACCAAACATGCCAGCACTGCCCTTTAATGTATGCAAGTGGCGATAGACCGTGTTGATTTCTTCGGGATCTGCGGATCGTTGCTCAAATTGGAGCAAGGATTCTTCCAGGTTCTTTAAAACCTGCGTTGCCTCCTCAATATATTCTTGTATGAAATCCATAATTACCGGAGTGCTTTTTTTACTATTTTGACGAAGTCCTGCGTGTCAAAAGGTTTTTTGATGAACGCTGTTATATTCCCATCCATGGCCTGTTGTATTTTCTCCTGCCGCACTTCTGTGGTGAGCAGCAGGATGGGCATGTAGGAATAGGAATTCATTGCTCTTACTTTTTGAATGAGCTCCGCGCCATTCATATTCGGCATATTGAAGTCCGTGATCAGTAAATCTACTGTCCTACCATCGAATAATTCAACAGCTTCACTTCCATCGGCTGCTTCCATGACGGTGTAACCTTCTTTTGCCAACGTGCTTACGATTATTTTGCGCGAAACATTAAAATCTTCCGCGACCACTATTCTTTTGCTCATGATTCTTACTGATGATTCTTATTTTATTGGATAAACGAAGTGAGTTCTTTTTCGAAAACTTTGGCGGCATTCAGGATCATGTAAAAATCATTATCGATTTTATACATTCCATCCAGTGTCTGCGTGTCAAATCCCATGCACTCCAATGCGGGTGGCAACAACTTCGACGTATTGATCGTGGTGACGTTAAGAACGTCATCAACCAAAGCCCCTACCTCAATGGTATCCTCATTGTGATGGACTTCCAGGATGATCACTTTGGTCCGTTTGACAATGCTGGTAGCACCCAGATCGATTTTTCTTGCTAAATCGATCACCGGAATAACATTTCCTTCGAGCGTGATGGCTCCTGCAATAAAAGCTGGAGCTTTCGGTATTTTCATTAGCTTTTGAAGGCTGATCACTCGCAAGACGTTCTCTACATTAATGCCGAACAATTCTTTGCTTAGTGAAAACAGCAAGCATGGCGTTTCATTTTTCATAGCCTGATTTTTTTAGGTGAATACCCGCTTACTACTTCCCAGTACCGTTTAGTTCTTTCGATTCATTGGTGTTGTCGATAAACTTTTCGGTAAAATCATCGGTGTCAGAATCGAAGTCTTCCAACTGTATGGCTGGTCCGCCCGCGCCATCTTCGACATGGATGGTTTTTCCATTGGTTCTATTGCCAGTCTTTATGCCATTGGACAAATGAGAGGCAGCGTGCTGCTCGGTTATTTTTGTGTGACCATTTGAGTCTTCACTTTCATCCAGAATTGCCTTCAGTTGTTCAATCTGGGTGATAATTCGCTCACGCTGATAGGATACTTCACCTTTCTTATCGAGTTTGAAAAATAAAACTGTTTCCTTAAGCTTCGCAGATTGATTGTTGAAGTTTGTAGAAGCAGAAGCCAACTCCTCTGAAGAGGATGCATTCTGCTGTGTTACCTGGTTAAGCTGTGCTAAGGCAACGTTGATCTGTTCTGCCCCTGAGCGTTGCTCTGCACTAGAGGATGAAATCTCACGAACAAGGTTAAAGGATTTCTGAACATCGGGTGCAAGTTCATCCAATAAGTGACCTGAGTTTTCTGCTTCACGAATCGTATTCTTGGATAACTCCATGATCTGCACGGCCGAGCTCTGACTTCTTTCCGCCAACTTGCGTACTTCATTGGCAACGACAGCAAAACCTTTTCCATGCTCCCCTGCGCGCGCAGCCTCAACAGCCGCGTTGATCGCCAGGAGATTGGTTTGATCGGCAATCTCACTGATAATTTCAATTTTCTCCGTGATATCACGAATAGACTGAAAAGCTGAGTTCGTTGCTTGACGAACGACCTTCATTTTTTCCGCAGCTTCCTTCGTCATCTCTTCCGCTTGCGATGCATTGTCTGCATTCTGATTGATATTACTTACCATTTGTTCAACGGAAGAAGATATTTCCTCCAGTGAACTGGCCTGTTCAGTAGCACCACCGGCAACAACCTGTGAACTCTTGCTGATCTCATAAGATCCAAATGATATTTCCTCCGCACCTTTTGTGATATCCTGAACAATTTCCGTAAGCTTCTTGATCATGTTCTTGAGTGCATTGTCCAGTTGCCCATCTTTTAATTTAGTCTTGGCAGCTTGCTGTGCGCTATACAATTTACCCTTTGATACCAGGTTGGCCACATCAACACTATCGTTGAGGCTGTTGATCAAATCATTAACCGAGCGTTGTGTTTCACCTAATTCATCATTGCTTCTTACATCCAGTTGTGGAGGAATTATACCCTCAGATAATTTCATCGCAGCTTCACGAATGGTGAGTATATTTGCGGTTAAACGTTTTGAGAATTGAATGGCCAACACGATTCCAAGGATCAACTCAACGAGGAACACAATCGCAAAGGTGAGCGTCGTTTGAAATATGATCTCCTGGGTACGTTCTTCCACGGTCCTTTCGAGTTTCACAAGAATCGGTTCGATCTTATGTACCGCCGTCCTCATTTCTCCCATAAGTCCGCTGTTCTCATTAAACCCGATAGTTTCTTCTATCTTCACTACGTCATTGAATTTAGATTCATAAGTAGCAAGCATCTCTTTGACAGCAGTTCCTTTTCCGCTGTTATCCAATCCTGCTCTGAAAGCTTTAATCTCCTTGTGAAATTTATCTACATAGGCTGAATCTTTACGCAAGAAAAAATCTTTCTCGTGTCTGCGTAGGGTAAGCAACTTTATTTCGTCCAACTTGTAATCAGCTTGTTCAACAGCATGAATAGCTGTACGAAGTTCTCCTTCATCACCAAAGTCCTTAAACCCACGCTTGAGATAGGCCTTAACAATCTTATTAAACGTTGTGTGATATTCCTTAATACTGTTGTCCAATAAGCCTAGATCTTCTTTTATATGCAGCTTGTCGGACCACTTGCTTTCCAGTAATGAAGAAATGAGCGAATCTTCCTGATGGATAAAAGTTTCGATCGCTTTCGTGTTTTTACTATTTCCGTTTGACATAAATTCGGGATTCGAAATGTCACGCATCATGAAATCCTTTTCAGATTTGCGTATTTTCAATACGATTACATCAATGTTCTTAAAGCTTTCCTCGATGCCCCGTATTGTTAATACACGATTGATGGAGTAATATCCCCATCCTGCCAGTATACTCGACAGAAAAAGGACCGCACCGAAGGCGAGTAGAAGCTTTCCTTTTATCTTATTTGATTGAAAAATATTAAGTTTCATTTTTTTGTTTGTTTATTTTTGAATTGTATTGACGTCTAACTGATGATTTAGGGCTGTTTCAATTTGCGCAAAGAAGGTCTCCGACTTATAAGGCTTTTTGATCCATGCACTTAGACCTGCCTCTTGAGCAGCCTTGATTTTTTCAAAGCTCATTTCAGTTGTTAAAAAAATCACCGGGACTTTTGCGACTTCCGGCGTTGTCTTGATCTTTTTCAGAAGATCA
>Ga0184629_10000255_pt1 | contig 23524 bp, 25 predicted proteins | sample PLM4_32_b1_FD_133158 | JGI IMG/M metagenome (GOLD analysis project Ga0184629, IMG submission 133158) | Groundwater sediment microbial communities from an aquifer in East River, Colorado, USA - PLM4_32_b1 | ecosystem: Environmental > Terrestrial > Soil > Riparian zone | place: USA: East River...
GCATTGTGCCGGTGGATATCGCAGCATGATTGCAGCATCGATTTTGCAAGCACGTGGTTTCAGGAATTTCAGCGAAATAGAAGGCGGATTTAACGCCATTGCCAAAACCGATGTTCCTAGAACCGATTTTGTTTGCCAAAGTAAAGTATTGTAAAAAACTAAATAATTTAAAAAGTGATAAACCATTAAGAAATTAAGACTTATTAACGAGCTCTAATCTTAACCTTCTTAATTTCTTAATGGTTAAAAAAAATTCCTTTTTACTAAAACAAAAAACATTTCAAAATAGTTCAAACAATTCATTAACTAACCAATAAATACTTTTTATCATGAAAAAAAATATGGGTACTACAGACAAATTGATTCGTTCGATAATTGGAATTATCATAGCAATATTATACTATGCCGGTATTATAAACGGAATGCTAGCCATTGTTTTACTAGCCTTTGCCATTATCTTTTTACTGACCAGTTTTGTGAGTTTTTGCCCGTTGTATACCCTTTTAGGCATAAACACCAATAAAAAAAAATAAATCATGGAAGAGTTACAATGCTGTGTGGTTTCCTGTGAGAAACCTTTGGACCAAACCTATTGGGAATCTCAATACCAAACCAACTCAACGGGTTGGGATCTCGGCGAAGTATCACCACCCATAAAAAGCTATATCGATACTTTAAAAGATAAAAACATTCGAATTTTAATTCCAGGGTGCGGAAATACATACGAAGCTGATTATCTTTTGGAACAGGGTTTTACAAATGTTACCGTTATTGATATTGCTCCAACATTAGTAGAAAATCTAAAAACCAAATTCAAAGACAATCCCAACATCAACATTGTATTGGGTGATTTTTTTGAACATCAAGACGTTTATGATCTAATAATCGAACAAACCTTCTTTTGTGCTTTGCCACCCCCCTTGCGCCAAAAATACGTTTGGAAAATGCATCAGCTTTTGTCCAGAAAAGGAAAAATTGCTGGGTTATTATTCAACCGAACATTCGAAAGCGGTCCTCCTTTTGGCGGAAGCCAAGAAGAATACACTTTGCTTTTTCAACAAGCTTTTCATTTTCTAAAAATGGAAGTTTGTCAGAATTCTGTCGCTCCAAGAGCTGGTTCAGAATTATTTATCGAATTGCAAAAAAACAGTGAAGTTCTAGTCAATCTATATTCATTTGAAGGAATCACTTGCAGCGGTTGCAAAAATACTGTTTCGGAAAAATTATCAGCACTTGAAAGCGTTTTAAACGTGAGTATGAGCAGTAATTTTGCAGAAGTATTAATCGTAAGTAAAAGCGAAATTGCATTAGAAACTTTGCAAAAAGAAATCACTTATGACGCTAAATATAAAATTGGACAAAAGCTATAGAAAATAAAAGCAAACACGAATTACACGTATTAGCACGAATTTATTCAAAAAGTATTTTGGTTATTTGATTGCAATGTCGCAATCCTTTAAACTTAAACAACTTTAAACTTTAAACAATTTAAACTTTTAAACATTTAAACTTTCTTAAAACCCAAAAATGAAAGAATTACTATTTACCAATTGGCATGTAATGCGCATTTTTCGTTTGGCTTTTGCAGTATTCTTATTTACCCAAGCCTACTACACGCGCGAATGGTTTTTCATAGCCTTTGGATTATTTTTCTTTGTTCAAGCGATTTTTAATACGGGCTGCGGAGCGAATGGCTGTGCGGTTCCCAGAAAAAAATAAATACATACAAAAATGAGCACTTTCAACACTATTATTCAATCCGAGAAACCAGTTTTGGTTGATTTTTTTGCTACTTGGTGTGGGCCTTGCCAGACATTGGCTCCTATTTTGAAACAAGTAAAAGACAATTTAGGTGATCGTATTTCCATCATTAAAATTGATGTGGACAAAAACCAGCAAATCGCGGGGCAATACCAAGTTCGCGGAGTTCCAACTATGATTCTCTTTCAAAACGGCAAACAATTATGGAGACAATCTGGAGTTTTAAGCACCTCCGATATAATTAAAGTAATTGCAGAAAAAAGTAATTCATGACCCGAAAAGCCATTATTATCACTAGCATCGGAATTGCAATTGGCGCCATTGCAGGCTATTTGTATTATCACTTTGTGGGTTGCGCTTCGGGCAGTTGTGCCATAACCTCAAAACCAGTAAACTCAACACTTTATGGCAGTTTACTGGGTGGATTATTGTTTAATATGTTTGTGAAAGAAGAGAAAAAATAGAGCTATATTTAAAATAAATCGACCACATATTACAGTGATTTTCACAGATTTTAGGCATATCAGAAGAAAATCTGTGTAATCAGTGGCAAAAAATAAATCACAAGTATTTCAACCCGAAATACTTTTTTTATTTATCTTTGTTAACCAAATGGTTAAACCGTACAGTTAGCACCCATGACTACCGAAGAAAAAATATTCAATGCCGCCAGAATCGTTTTCCAAAAAAAGGGATTCGCTGGGGCGCGGATGCAAGAAATTGCAGATGAAGCGGGTATCAACAAAGCGATGTTGCATTATTGTTTCAAAAACAAACAATTGCTTTTTGAAGCTGTTTTCATGAATGCTTTTGGTCAATTGGCACCACAGATTAATGAGATTTTCAATTCGGAGGAAACGGTTTTTAACAAGATTCGAAAATTTACCGACAGTTACATTTTGTTTGTTATTCTTAATCCTTATTTGCCCGCCTTTATAATTCAGGAAATGAACAACAATCCCGAATTTGTGATGTCTTTTTTAAATCACAAAAACAAACCCAATCCATTTCCTCTTCTTTTACAAATTGAAAAAGAAATAGCCGATGGAATCATAAAACCCATCCCTCCAAAGCAACTTTTATTGGATATTTTTTCGATGACGGTTTTTCCTTTTGCTGCCAAAATGATGGTAAAAGGAATCATGCAGCTTTCTGAAGCAGAATTTAATGAAATGATGGAAGAACGAAAAACTAGCATAGCCGAAACTATTATTAATTTGATAAAAAAATGAGAACTTCAAAATATACTTTTACAATCCTTTTTTTACTTCCATTTTTTACTTTCGCACAGCAAAAAATGACGCTAGAGAATTGTTATTCTTTGGTTCATCAAAATTATCCAACGGCCAAACAAATTAATTTATTACAGCAAAAATCCGATTATGAGGTGAATGCTTTACAAACCGGAAAACTGCCAAAAATAGATTTGAATGCACAGGGAACCTATCAAAATCAAGTAACCGAGATTCCGAATCCATTTGTAACACCGTTGAATAAAGATCAATACAAAGCCACATTAGATGTTAATCAGTTGCTTTACAATGGCGGATTGATTGATGCAAATACCAAACTCAAAGAAGCACAAACCAAAACCCAACAACAACAAGTAGAGGTTAATTTATACCAACTCAAGTCCAAAATCAATCAGTTGTTTTTTTCTATTTTACTTTTGCAGGAACGCAAAGACCTTTTGATTGCTAAACAAAAACAATTGGAATCAAAAATACAAGAAGTCAAATCGGGTATTCAATTCGGTGCCATACTGCCCGCTTCCGAGAAAGTATTGGAAGCCGAAAATCTAAAGATCAAACAGCAACTTTCGGAAATTCAATACGACAAGAAAAAACTATTCGAGAATCTTTCTTCCATAACGTACACTACAATTCCGGAAACAACAGAATTAGACAAACCTATTATCACAACATCAACAAACACTCCTATAAACCGCCCCGAAATACAGTATTTTGAATTGCAGGAACAACAAATAGAAGCTTCTAAAAGTATCTTGACCAAGAATAATTTACCCAAAATAAACGCCTTTGGAATCGCAGGTTACGGAAATCCGGGATTGAATATGATTGAAAACTCTTTTGAACCCATTTTCATGGTAGGATTGAAAGCCAATTGGAATGTATTTGATTGGAACAAATCAAAATCCGAAAAGGAAGCACTAACAGTTTCCGCCGATATCGTCGCTACCGAAAAAGAAACTTTCTTACTCAACAACAACATTCAATTGCAGGAAATCAATGCCGAAATTCAAAAAGCGGAAGCCAACATTGCAACCGACACGGATATAATTGCGTTACGAGAATATGTCGAAAAATCAGCCAGCTCACAATTAAAAAATGGTGTGATTACCGCCTCCGAATATTTGACCGAATTCACCAATTTATACGAAGCCAAAAACAGCCAAAAAATTCACGAAATACAATTAGAACTCGCCAAAACCAATTATCAAGTTGCCATTGGAAACACTAGCAATTAATCTTAAACGAAAAAACATATAAACTAATGAAACATATAGTCCTATTCCTGCTCTTAATAAGCTTGTTTTCGTGCAATAGCAACGACAACAAAGCCGATGGTTACGGCAATTTTGAAGCGACCGAAGTGACAATTTCGGCGGAAGCCAATGGAAAATTGGAGTATTTAAATCTTGTAGAAGGTGATGAATTAGCACCGAATACTTTGGTGGGATTGGTCGATACGCTACAATTGCATTTTAACAAGCAACAGCTCGTAGCTTCAAAGGCGACGGTGTATTCCAAATCTGAAAATGTATTATCGCAAATCAGTGTGTTGCAGGCACAACTTAAAACCGCTTTGATAGAACAAAAAAGGATTCAGAATATGTTTGTCGAAAACGCCGCAACCAAACGCCAAGTCGATGAAATAGAAGGAAAAGTGGATGTTATCAAAGAGCAAATAAAAGGAGTTCAAACCCAAAATGCACCAATTATAAACGAAATTTCGTCGATTGATGTTCAGATCAAAAAGATAAATGACCAAATCAAGAACAGTAAAATCATCAATCCTATAAAAGCAACTGTTTTGGCCAAATATGCCGAACCCAATGAGATTACTTCCTTTGGAAAACCGCTTTATAAAATAGCCAATCTCAGTCTGATGACGTTACGGGTTTATATTAGTGAAACCCAACTCCCGCAAATAAAACTGAATCAAAAAGTAACCGTAAAAATCGATAACGGAACAGGAATGAAATCCTATCCTGGAACGATTTCTTGGATTTCATCGGTAGCGGAGTTTACACCCAAAATCATTCAAACCAAAGAAGAACGCGTAAACTTAGTCTATGCCGTAAAAGTAGAAGTGAAAAACGATGGCGGTTTAAAAATAGGAATGCCCGCCGAAATGTGGATAAAATAAAAGAAAGGAGCTAAAAAATTGAAATGGATTTTTCCAATTGATTTTTGCTATTGAAATTGTTATTGAAATTGAGTTATGAGCATAAAAGTCCAAAATATTTCTAAATCCTACAACAAGATAAAAGCGGTTGAAGCCATTTCTTTTGCCGTAAATGAAGGAGAAATATTTGGTCTCATTGGCCCTGACGGTGCAGGAAAAACAACGATTTTCAGGATATTGACCACTTTATTGTTTGCCGATGAAGGAACAGCATCCGTTGCTGGTTTTGATGTCGTAAAAGAATACAAATCCATACGAAATTGCGTGGGTTATATGCCTGGAAAATTTTCTTTGTATCAGGATTTATCCGTTGAAGAAAACTTGACTTTTTTTGCGACACTTTTTGGTACAACCATCGAAGAAAATTATGATTTAATCAAAGACATTTACATTCAGATAGAACCTTTTAAAACACGAAGAGCCGGTGCGCTTTCGGGCGGAATGAAACAAAAACTGGCTTTGTGCTGTGCTTTAATCCACAAACCAAAAGTCTTATTTCTCGACGAACCCACTACAGGAGTAGATCCCGTTTCCCGAAAAGAATTTTGGCAAATGCTCAAGCGTCTGCAGCAAAAAAAGATTACTATTTTGGTGTCGACACCTTATATGGACGAGGCGGCTTTGTGCGACCGAATTGCATTAGTCCAAAAAGGGAAAATCCTGAAAATTGATTCTCCTCATAACATTATCGAGAAATACAACAAAACCATTTACGATATCCGAGCCAAAAACACTTACCAACTTCTACTCGATTTAAAAAGCTATCCGAGTCAATACAGCGTTTACGCCTTTGGAGAATCCATCCATTACACTGACAAGAAAACAGAATTTGATTCCAATGTTTTAGAAAAATATCTAGAAGAAAAAAAACATACTGAAATAGAAATAAGAATTTCAAAACCAACCATAGAAGACGTTTTTATGGATTTATGAATTCAGCCACTGATTACACAGATTTGTTTTGGTGTTGAATCTGATTTTAAAAAAATTAAGTCTGTGTGATTTCTTCCTAAAAAATAAGCCCTAAAAATAATCAGTGGAAATCTGTGTAATCTGTGGCAAAAAAAATTGTATCTAAAATGAACCAAGAAAAAATTATAACCGTAAACAACCTCACCAAAGAATTTGGCAGTTTCACCGCGGTCAACAACATTTCCTTTGATGTATATAAGGGGGAGATTTTTGGGTTTCTTGGCGCAAACGGAGCCGGAAAAACAACGGCAATGAAAATGCTCATCGGGATTTCAAAACCAACATCTGGCCAAGCTCTAGTAGCGGGATTTGATGTAAAAACCCAAGCTGAAATGGTCAAAAAAAGCATCGGCTATATGAGTCAGAAGTTTTCGATGTATGACGATTTGACCATCAAGGAAAACATCACTTTCTTTGGCGGAATCTATGGTTTGTCCCGCGCCCAAATCAAAGAAAAAACAACACAATTAATTCAGGATTTGAACTTACAAGACGTTGCCGACAAACTCGTAAAATCATTGCCTTTGGGCTGGAAACAAAAACTTTCCTTCTCGGTGGCGCTGTTGCACGAGCCAAAAATTGTATTCCTTGATGAACCCACGGGAGGCGTTGACCCCATAACCCGAAGACAGTTCTGGGAAATGATTTACGCCGAAGCCCACAAAGGCACCACACTATTTGTCACCACGCACTATATGGACGAAGCCGAATATTGCGACCGAGTCTCGATTATGGTCGAAGGAAAAATAGAAGCCCTCGACAGTCCAAAAAATTTAAAACAAAAATACAATGTCGATTCCATGAATGATGTTTTCCTGAAACTCGCTAGAAACGTGGAATAGTTGTCAGTTTGCAGTTGTCAGTTGTCAGTCTTAAAACAATAAAAAAAATCCAACAATCCAACAATCCAACAATCCAACAATCCAACAATCTAACAATCTAACAATCTAACAATCTAACAATCTAATAATCTAATAATCTAACAATCTAAGTAGTCTAAAATGAAAAGATTCATCGGTTTTGTAACAAAAGAATTCTACCACATTTTTCGAGACAAACGCACTATGTTCATTCTTTTCGGAATGCCTATGGTTCAAATTATGTTGTTCGGATTCGCTATTACCAATGAGGTTAACAATGTCAATATTGCCATTTTTGATCAATCCAAAGACAACGAAACCCAACAAATAATCAATAAAATAAGAGCCTCCAAGTATTTTCAAATCGAGCACCAAATCACCCATGAAGCCCAAATAGAAAGCGTTTTCCGAACCGGAAAAGTCAAAGCCGTTTTGCTGTTTGAGAAAGATTTTATCCAAAACCTACAAAACAAAAAAACAGCCAAAGTCCAAGTCATCACCGATGCCACCGACCCGAATATGGCCAATACCATCACCAATTACATCAACGCCATTTTACAGAATTACTCGCAGGAAATCAATAAAAATGTCAAACCCGTTTACCAAATTCAAACCCAAACACAACTCTATTACAACCCCGAACTCAAGAGTGTTTTCACATTTGTACCAGGCGTAATGACCATAATTTTGATGTTGGTTTCGGCCATGATGACCTCCATTTCCATCACGCGGGAAAAAGAAATGGGCACTATGGAAGTCCTTTTGGTTTCGCCCATAAAACCGTTTCAAGTGGTCATTGGCAAAGTGTTTCCGTATATATTTCTCTCGATTATCAATGCTAGCATTATTCTAATTTTAGGCGTTTTCGTGTTCAAAATGCCCATCCAAGGCAGTCTTTTTCTATTGGCACTCGAAAGTATATTGTTCATAATCACCGCACTCTCATTGGGAATTTTAATCTCCACCATCGCCCATTCGCAACAAACCGCGATGATGTTTTCTTTAGCGGGATTAATGCTTCCCGTCATCATCCTGTCGGGATTCATCTTCCCCATTTCGAGCATGCCTTTGCCACTCCAAATCCTCAGCAACATCATCCCGGCCAAGTGGTTCATCATCATCATCAAAGCCATCATGCTCAAAGGAGCCGCCTTTCAAACCATCTGGAAAGAAACCCTTATTCTAATAGGAATGACAGCTTTTTTTATAGCATTAAGCATCAAAAAATATAAAATAAGACTGGAGTAGAAAACAGAAAATAGAGACAAGAACAAAGAAAAAAGACAAAAAATTTAAAATTTAAAATTTAAAATAATAAGAAGCTAATCCTGCTATCCATTACAAGCCCTCACTCAAAAAAGTGTTTTTCTAAGCCCCAAAAAGAGCTTCTTTCAGTCGCTTTTTTAGGGCAAGAAAAAACTACTTTTTTTCGCTCCGGGCTTTCCATTGCTATCAGGGCTAATGGCTTATAGGAAACAAGAAAATTTCAATGGCAATGACAATTTCAATGGCAATCAAAATCAAAAATCAAAAATCGTTAATCTAAAATCTAAAATGAAAACCATAATATTCATCATTCAAAAAGAATTCAAGCAAATCTTTAGAAACAAAGGAATGTTGCCTATACTATTTGTTTTACCCTTTATCCAGCTATTGATTTTATCCAACGCCGCTAGTTTTGAAGTCAAAAACATCAAATTCTCCTACGTAGACCATGATCATTCTGCGGCTTCCAGAGAACTCATCAGTAAATTTCAGGCTTCCAGTTCTTTCAAAATAGTCAACCAATTCAACACCAAAGAACAAGCCAATATCGAAATGCAAAAAGGCAACGTTGATATCATCCTCGAAATCCCCACACATTTTGAACGCAACCTCATCACCGATAAAACCACCACGCTATCCGTAAGCATCAACGCCATCGATGGCGCTTCGGCGGGAGTTAAGAATGTCTATATTTCGCAAATCATTGGAACTTATAATCAAAAAATTCTAACCCAACTGTTGCAATACAACGATGGTTCTTTAGTGGCGCCACAAAATATAGTCACCATTCCATCTTTTTGGTACAACAATACATTGAATTACAAAACCTACATGGTTCCCGGAATTTTGGTTTTATTAGTCACCATGATTACGCTCTTCCTTTCGTCCATGAATATCGTTCGGGAAAAAGAAATTGGAACTTTGGAACAAATCAATGTCACCCCGATTCGGAAATACCAATTCATTATTGGCAAATTATTTCCCTTTTGGATTCTGGGTTTAGTGATTTTAACCATTGGATTGCTCATTGCCAAACTCGTTTTCAACGTTCCTATGCTCGGCAATTTGGGCTTGATTTATGCTTTTACCTCCGTTTATTTATTACTTATTCTTGGCATGGGATTATTCATATCCAATCATACTGATACCCAACAGCAGGCCATGTTTATTGCTTGGTTTTTTATGGTTATTTTTATTTTAATGAGCGGATTATTCACCCCGATAGAAAGTATGCCGCAATGGGCGCAAAACATTACGTTGTTCAATCCTATTCGGTATTTTGTCGAAATCATTAGAATGGTCATGCTCAAAGGCGCCACCTTTTCGGATATTACGGTACAGTTTACCGTCATTTCTTGTTACGCCATTGTCTTAAATACATTGGCCGCTTTGAGTTATAAAAAAGTTAATTAATGTCAGACTTTCAAAAAAAATAATAATTTTGAGTCATCATTAAAATCAAAAACCAAAAAATATGAAAAACCTAATAGTAGTTTTAGCCGTAACCCTGTTTTCAGCAGGTATGAATGTAAGTGCTCAAGAAACAAAGCCAAAAGAAACTCCTAAAAAAGAATGTAGCGCCAAAGAAAAAAAGGCCTGTGACAAATCAAAAAAATCTTGCTGTATGGCAAAATCTGAAAAGAAAGCGTAATGTAATTAATTTATAATGCCCAAAAAGAGTGCTTGTAACCTGCAAGCACTCTTTTTTTTGCATAAAAACGAAAAAGTAAAAAACAGCATTTATAGACTGTTTTATTTCGACAACCATTTATGAAATATTTCTTCTAAATCGGATTCAATAATAGGCTTTGAAACATAATCATCCATGCCAAATTCTATGCATTTGTCTTTTTCTCCAAGCATAATTCCTGCGGTCAAAGCAATAATTGGGATTTTATCTGCTTTTTTCAACTTTCTAATTTCTAGAGTTGCTTCATAGCCGTTCTTTATTGGCATTTGAATGTCCATCAAAACCAAATCGGGTTTATTTAATTTAAATTGTTCAACTCCCTCATTTCCATTCCTTGCTTCCAAAATTATAACATTGGGAATAATTCTTTTCACCAGCGTTTTGGCCAGAAACATATTGATTTTATTGTCTTCAACTACTAATATTTTTACAATATTTAAATTTTTTATGGAATGAACCCTATTATTGACAACTCCATTATTCAATTCAAAAACAGGATCTATAATGGCTTTCGCTTTTTTTAATTTTATGATAAAGAAAAAATCACTACCATCACCATATTTACTTTTTAGATGTAAATTACTTCCCATCAAACCTAGCAGTAAATTTGAAATAGCCAATCCTAGTCCGGTTCCCCCAAATTTTCGGGAAGTGGCATTATCTTCTTGTACAAAAGAATGGAATATTTTCTCTTGATTGTATTGCTGTATTCCAATTCCGGAATCTTTTATGGAAAACTTTATGGTAGATTTCTTTTTCTTTCCTATTTTAATTTGATCGATATCTAAACGGATATGACCAAAAGAAGTAAATTTCAAAGCATTACTGATTAAGTTGACTAATATTTGTTTCAATCGAATAGGATCTGCGTAGACATATTGAGGAACGTTCTCATCTATGTTTAGTGACAAATCAATATTCTTTAAGTTGGCTTGATGCTTAAACAAGTCAATTACTTGATGTGATAACCCAAAAAGATCCGTTTCTTCGATATGCAGTTCTAATTTTCCAGATTCTATTTTAGAAAAATCAAGGATATCATTTATAATTTCCATTAACGTAGTGGCTGAAGCATTAATGGTCGACATGTATTCTAGTTGATTTTTTTCGAGATTTGTTTTCATTAACAAATCAGTGAACCCCACTATTCCATTTAATGGAGTTCGAATCTCATGACTCATATTTGACAAGAAATCTGACTTGGCATTATTAGCCTCATCGGCTTGTTCTTTTGCTTTTATTAATGCTGCATTGGTTTGTTTAAGTCTCTCATTAATTTCCTCATATTCTATATATTTAACCAGTAAATCTTTTTCATTTTCTTCCGCTTTTTCTTTGGCTCTAATCAGTTCAATCTCCATAAGTTTATGCTCGGTAATATCGCGAATAGTACCCACAACTACGGAGGGCTGATTATTGTTGTCCCATTTTAGCGTACCAATTCCATGAACCCATCGTTCTGCTTTATCACTCACTCTAATAATTTTATATTCTTTGTTAAATTCGGATTTTTTACCTAAAATTTCGTTCTCAAAATAATCCGACAACATTTCTCTACAATCGGGATGAACTATTTCATCCCAACTTTCTGCATTTAAATCGTAATTGGAATCAATCCCTAAAATTGAGTTTAACAAATCCGTACGAGTCCATTTTCCCGTACACATATTAATGCTGTACGTCCCGAGTTGAGCAATAATTTGAGTTTCTTTCAAGAAAAGTTCGCTTTCTTTAAGTTTTACTTCTGCCTTTTTCCGTTCCGTAATATCAATAATACTGGCTCTCATCAACATTTTATTTTCCGCGGGCAACCTAACCAATCGCACATCACAAAAAAGAGAATTCCCTTCGCTATCGATATGAATCCATTCAAAAGAAGGCTTCCCTCCTGCTATTGCTTCCTTAAATTTTTCGTCTGCCACTTCTGCAGATAATCTACCATTGGGTTGAAATTTTGGACTTACGTTTACGGGACCCAATTTTAAAAGCTCTTTCTCTGACATTTTGAATAAAGCCAAAGCACTTTGACTCACACTTATGAATTTTTGCTCTTCCACATCTATTACCACAAGCGCTTCAGGGGCATTTTCGACCAAAATCCTAAATCGTTCTTCCTTTTCCCTTAACGCGTCTGTTGTTTGAATGCGTTCTGTAATATCTTTTACAAATAAAAGGACCTGCACTTCCGAAAGCTTAACCGCATCTATGGACCAGTATCTAATGCCATTCTTTTTATGAATAAAAGGCACTATTACATCTTTTGAAATCCCAGTTTGCAAAAGCGTTTTTAAATTATTTAAAACCGTTCCTAATGAATCCTGTGGGGTCAAATCTTTAAGTGACATTTTTAATAACTTCTTTTTTGAATAACCAGTGATCGCAGTGGCGGCAGGATTTACTTCTAAAAAGAAACCTTCTTCATTGCTCACTAAAACTCCATCAGGAGCGTTTTCGACATAATTCCTAAATTTGGCATTACTTTCCTCTTCCCGTTTTTTCTCTTTAATACTGGCTACTTCTTTTTCTTTTGCCAGAATTTCTTCTTCAATTAATTTCTTCTCGGTAATATCTTGTGCAATTCCGCTTAAAGCTACTATTTCTCCATTTTTATTTACCTTAGGGAAACCCGTACCATATACCCATTTAAAACGATTATTTGGAAAAATAACTTTATGCACAATCTCGTACGGTTTATTGTTTTTAACCGATTCGCATATCTTGTTATCCAAGATTTCTTTATCTTCATCTGAAAAATGAGTTAAGTACTTTTCGTATAAATTAATATCTGGTTCGTTTTTAATTTCAAAAATCAGATACAATTCATTCGACCAAATCAATTCATTCGTAACTAAATTAAATTCCCAGCTTCCAATCTTTGCTATTTTTTGAGCTTCGTTCAAAAAATTCTCACTTGCTATTAATTTCTCTTCAATTTTTCTAATTTCGGTGACATCTCTCCCAATGGCATAAATCAATTTTTTCGAAAGATTTACAATTGTCGTCCATTGTACTATGATATATTCTCCATTTTTCTTGAGTGCTCTATTTTCAAAATTTACCGAAGTGGTTCCTTGCAAAAGTTTGTCTAAAGCTTCGTTTGTTTTAGCAATATCATGGGGATGGACATATTTTAAATAACTGTTTTTCAGCAATTCTCTTCTGGAGAATCCTAATTTTTTTACAAAGGCAGGGTTTAATTCTTTAAAATGGGTATTTAGATCGGTGACACAAATGAAGTCTGAAGTTTCTCTGCTGAAAAATTCTAAATTGGCAATAGAATCTTCTTTCTTTTGCAATTTATTAAGTCTCAACTCTTGATTTTTTGTTTTTTGGAGTAATTCTTCAAAGGATAGTAAAGTTTCTTTCATGATCACAAAGTAAAAATTGAATTAACTGACAAATACCATGATACAATATATCAAACTAAAGATATGGAATTTAGATTAAATAACACATTTAGAGCAAATTAATTCATTGCTATTTATATGATTAAAAAATTGGAATAATTAAAAAAAAGTAAAAGCCTGTTTTTGTCCAATTTATTATGCCAAATTCAACTAAATCTTTAGAGATTTTATTTAAGTAAAGCAAAAATATAAAACCCAAAATACTTAATTAAAACCTTAATATTCAGTACTTTTATATCTACAAATAAGCATTCAATTATTTAAAGATAAATGCATTAATTAAACAACAAAACCCGTTAAGCGATGTCATTCGAAATGCAGATATTTTCGTTTCTTTTCCTAATGCTTGGGCCTTTTAAAGTTGTTATTCCATTTGTAAAAATCACCATGAATGCAAGTCCGGAACTTACTCGACATATTGCTTTTCGTGCCACCCTTTTTTCTAGTGCTGTTTTATTAATTGCTGCTTTTCTTGGTCAAAGAATTATGACCAGTTACGGTATTCCTATGTCTATTTTGGCATTATCAGGAGGAATCATACTTTTTCTTGTAGCACTCCTTAACGTTATTAAGCAGTTTGAACCTCCTGCGAAAAAAAAAGATTTTGTTACAACTCCTCAATTGAGCATGGCATTAAATCCACTTGCTTTCCCAGCTATAGTAACCCCTTACGGAATTGCTGCACTTATTGTTTTTCTCTCCATAAGCCCAAATTTGAAAGCTAAACTAACAGTTGGCACTATAGTCATAGGCATTATGTTTTTAAATTTGATTGTAATGCTTTTGGCCAAGCGTTTCTTTAAGCCCCTCTCTTTGACTCTTGCTTTACTTGGAGTAATTCTCGGAATAATTCAAGTGGCACTGGGACTCATGATTATCATCAATCAAACCAAAATAATCTTTGCTTTATAACACGCTAAGAAATGCTGTAAACCCATAAGGTTAATTTGGTTGATTTATTTACTCCATTTTTGTTAACCTACTCTTTAATGTTAGAAATAAAAAAATAAGGTTAAAATATAAATATCTAAAAATCAATAAAGAACAAAGTCATGGATAAGAAAACAATAAATTATTTCAAATCGAAACAAAAAACGACTGAAGAACGTCTTGCGCAAGGCAAAGCCCTGCGCGATAAATTCCCGAGAAAAGAGCAAGGAGATTACAAACCCGATCCTAAACGTGCCGATCCTGTTTCTATATTAGAAGAACAAGGAAAAACCCGTCTCACTGAACTTGTGCCTATCCGATACGCCCGAATGCTCACTTCCCCTTTTGCATTTCTTCGGGGAGGAGCTGCGATAATGGCGGCAGATCTTGCAGCTGGCCCAAAACCTACAGGAATATATGTACAGGCTTGTGGTGATATGCATGTGGCCAATTTTGGCTTATTTGCATCAGCGGAACGCACCCTGATTTTTGGCATCAATGATTTTGATGAAACCTTACCCGGACCATGGGAATGGGACATAAAGCGACTTGTAACAAGCATTGTGGCGTCTGGAAGATATCTGGGTGCCAAAGATAATTTATGCACCGAGAGTATTTTGGCAGCGGTTAGTTCCTATAAAAAAAGCATGAGGGATTATTCCTCAATGGGACACATTGAATTGGTTTACGCCACCATGACCGAAAAAGATCTTAAGAAAAAATTACCGCCATCAGTACAAAAAGGGTTAAAAAAAATTACTGACAAAGCCCGCGAACATACCCATTTTCAGGTACTTGATAAACTCACAAATATAGTGGATGCTAAATATCGATTACGGGATGATGCTCCTTTTATTGTGCACGAAACACATACTAAAAGTGGCAGACCAATTGATGAGGCGTTAGGATTACTTCTCGAATCTTACATGCTTTCTCTTGCTGACGACCGCGTCCAATTATTGAAACAGTACCGCATTGTTGATGTAGCCCGTAAGGTTGTTGGAGTGGGAAGTGTAGGTACACGATGCTGGATTATTTTTATGCTAGGAAACAATTCTGAGGATCCCCTGTTCTTACAAGTAAAAGAAGCCCAGCCCTCTGTTTTCGAGCCTTATGCTTCAAAATCTGCGTATTCAAATCACGGACATCGTGTTGTTGCCGGACAGCGATTATTGCAAGCCGCACCTGATATTTTTATCGGATGGGGTGAACAAGATGGTATTCATTTTTATATACGCCAACTCAGAGATATGAAAGGTGGTGTCGAGTTTGATCCTGATAAAGTAAACGTTGAAAACTATCCTGAATACTGCAAGTTATGTGGAGAGGCTTTGGCATTAGCTCATGCCAAATCAGGAAATGCCGCATTAATTTCCGGTTATCTAGGAAAAAGTGATGAATTTGATCTAGCCATGGTTCAGTTTGCTTTTGCGTATGCGGATCAGACCGAGCAAGATTATCAAGCGTTGGAGGCAGCAGCTGAGAGCGGAAGAATTAAAGTTGCGAGATCAGAATCTTAAATGTTTTATTTCAATTTAAATGAATCCAAATCGTCCATTTTTAATCGAATTTGGCTATAATCTAAAAAACATCAACTATGCTTAATGCTTTTCTTTGGGGTTTATTGGCTACATCTTCCTTGGTATTTGGGGGACTGATTGCTTCAAATTTTAATTTAAATAAGAATACTATTGGTATTATTATGGGATTTGGAGCGGGGACGTTAATTTCGGCTATTTCTTATGAGCTCATTTTTGATGCCGTAAAAATTGCCAGAGGAACTGGGTTTCCTGCTTATGGATTTTTCGTCGGTGCTTTTACGTTTTATTTTAGTGATTCGTTAATTGCAAAAATGGGTACTTCAAAATCCTCATCTACCGGTGGAGCTCGGCATTCTCAATTAATAATACCCATGGTACTGGCTATTATTCTGGACGGAATTCCTGAATCCATCGTAATCGGATTGGGATTATTTGAAGGCGGAACAATAAGCCTAGCCATGCTGGCGGCCGTTTTTATATCCAATCTTCCAGAAGCCATTGCGGGATCATCAGGAATGAAAAGCGACGGATGGAGTATGAAGAAAATAATGTTGCTATGGCTTTTTATTGCTTTGATATGTTCGCTTGCTACAGTTGCTGGATTTAGTCTTTTCACCACTGCTAGCGACAAATGGTTGTCCTTTATTCAAGCATTTGCAGGGGGTGCAATATTAATGATGCTGGCCAATTCCATGATTCCGGAAGCTTATGAACATGGAGGAAAACATGCCGGTGTAGCAACTGTTTTAGGATTTTTCGTTTCCGTATCTACTATTATATTGGAGAATTCATAATTTAAAACATATAAGTCATTTAAGTATTCTTTTCTCAGTCTTATATTTCCACGGTATTCGCTTTTATATTTCCTTATATGACTTATATGTTTATTTTTCATTATGCTTGACAAATGGATTTCATCACTCCTTCAAGCCCTATATTTATTGATATCACGTCATTAAATCCCATTATAAACTGTTGAATAATTTAATTTTTAACAAAAAAATAACATGACACTTGTATATACAAATATAAATATCGATACATTTGTATCGACAAATAAGATACATACAAACATGAAGATCGAAGATGAGTTAAAAAGCAAGGTTGATTATAATAAATCTACCCGAGTTGTATTAAATCTGATGTACACCCAAAATGTAATAACAGAAAGTTTTAATGAAATTTTAAAACAATACGATATTTCGGGAGAGCAATATAATGTGTTACGTATTTTAAGAGGACAGAAAGGACAGCCTGCCAATATGTGCAGCATACAGGAACGGATGTTGGCCAAAACGAGCAACACCACACGATTGGTCGATAAATTATTGCTTAAAGAAAATGTAACCCGTAATGTTTGTCCGAATAACAGGAGAAAAATCGAGGTTTTGATTACTCAAAAGGGATTGGATTTATTAACAGAATTGGATCCAAAAGTAAAAGAACACGAAGAATTATTCTCAAAAAACTTAAACACCGAAGAATTAGAACAACTGAATACCTTATTAGAAAAATACAGAACTAAATAAATATAATTATGAGCAATTTCTTGAACAATCAAAATTGGAGATACGCAACAAAGAAATTTGATGCTACAAAAAAAGTTTCTACTGAAGATTTGAATACTTTAAAAGAAGCGATTCGTATGAGTTCATCTTCTTATGGATTACAACCTTACAAAGTTATTATTGTTGAAAATCCTGAATTAAGAGCACAATTACAACCCGCAGCTTGGGGACAATCACAAATAGTTGAGGCTTCGCATTTAATCATTTTTGCCAATGATACTAATATTGGAGATGATGCCATCGATGAGTTTTTGAAAACAATAAGCATCACTAGAGAAACTCCTATCGAAGCATTGGCTGGTTATGGCGATTTCATGAAATCTAAAATCTCTACCTTGGAGCCTGCAATAAAAAATGTTTGGACATCAAAACAAACTTATTTAGCTTTGGGGAATTTGCTGAATGCAGCTGCCGAACTTAAAATTGACGTGACTCCTATGGAAGGATTTGTTCCTGCACAAGTAAACGAAATACTAGGATTGGGCAAGCAAAATCTTAACGCTTCACTTATTGCAACTGTTGGGTACCGTCATGAAGAAGATACTACGCAATTTTACAAAAAAGTTAGAAAATCACACGAGGATCTATTTATCACTCTATAATAATTACTAATTCAAAATCAATTTAAAAACAATTAAACAAATTAAAAATGAAAAATTTAAAATCAATTGCCTTAGCATTCGTCGTAGCCTTGTCTACATTAACAGTAACTGCACAAACAAAAAAAGTAGATGTTTCTAAAAGTAGCATCAACTGGGTTGGAAAAAAAGTAACGGGACAACATTCTGGAACTGTAGCCATAAAAAGTGGTGCTTTAGTTTTCAAAAAACATGTATTAAAAGGAGGAACTTTCACAGTTGATATGCCAACTTTAACTTCTACAGACCTTACAGGTGAATATCTTGGAAAATTAAACGGTCACTTGAAATCAGAAGATTTCTTTGGAACTGATAAATACCCAACTTCAACTTTAGTTTTTAAAACTATTGCTGTAAAAGGAAATGACGTATACACTGTTACAGCTGATTTAACTATCAAAGGAAAAACAAATCCAGTTACTTTTGACATCACTGTAAAAGGAGACACTGCATCTACAGCATTCAAAGTAGACAGAACGAAATACGATATTAAATATGGTTCTGGAAGTTTCTTCGAAGGTTTGGGAGACAAAACTATCTACGATGATTTTGAACTTACAGTGAACTTGAAAGTATAATTTTCGATACAAAGTAAACCAAAACCCGACAAGAAATTGTCGGGTTTTTTTATGCTTAAAAAAAAATACTTTTTTATAAATTTAAAATCGTTTTTATAAATTTAAAAATTTGAGTTTAACAAAAAAATAATGAAATTTCCATAACTCCAAATAGTATAAAAACTACTTTTGTATCTACAAATAAAACATTTACAAACATGAAAATTGAAGATGAATTAAAAAGCACCGTGGATTATAATAAATCAACAAGAGTCATTTTGAATGTGATGTATACCCAGAACATAATTTCGGAAAGTTTTAATGAAATTTTAAAACCCTATGATATTTCAGGGGAACAATATAATGTTTTAAGAATATTAAGAGGTCAAAAAGGACATCCTGCCAATATGTGCATCATACAGGAACGAATGTTGGCCAAAACCAGTAACACTACGCGATTGGTAGATAAATTACTATTGAAAGACTATGTAACTCGCAATGTTTGTCCGGATAATAGAAGAAAAATCGAGGTTTTAATTACCCAAAAGGGCCTGGATTTATTAACAGAACTGGATCCAAAAATAAAAAAACACGAAGAATTATTCTCAAAGAATTTAAGTCTCGAAGAATTGGAACAATTGAACTCCTTATTAGAAAAATACAGAACTAAATAAATACAACCATGAGTAATTTCTTGAACAATCAAAATTGGAGATACGCAACAAAGAAATTTGATGCAACCAAAAAAATATCGGCTGAAGACTTGAATATTTTAAAAGAAGCCATTCGTTTGAGTTCTTCTTCTTATGGATTGCAACCTTATAAAGTTATCATTGTCGAAAATCCCGAATTAAGAGCACAATTGCAACCGGCAGCTTGGGGGCAATCCCAAATTATTGATGCCTCTCATTTGTTTGTTTTTGCGCATGAAACCAATATGGGAGATGAATCTGTTGATGATTTATTAAAAATAATGAGCGAAACTAGAGAAACTCCTATTGAGGCATTGGCTGGATACGGTAATTTTATGAAATCTACGATTACCAAATTATCAACCGAAGCAAAAAATGTTTGGAACGCAAAACAAACCTATTTGGCATTGGGGAATTTATTGAATGCCGCAGCCGAACTTAAGATTGACGTAACTCCTATGGAAGGATTTGTTTCAGAACAAGTAAATGAAATATTAGGATTGGACAAACTAAACCTTAACGCTTCACTTATGGCAACAGTGGGTTACCGTCACGAAGAAGATGCGACCCAATTTTACAAAAAAGTAAGAAAATCACATGAAGACCTTTTTATCACTTTATAATAATTACTAATTTAAAAATCAATTTAAACAAATTACACATGAAACATTTAAAATCTATTGCCTTAACCTTCCTAGTAGCATTTTCAACAGTAACAATAACTGCCCAAACTAAAAAAGTAGATGTTACAAAAAGTACTATCAATTGGGTTGGAAAAAAAGTAACAGGTGAACATTCAGGAACCATAAACATTAAAGATGGGGCTTTGGTTTTTGATGGCAAAAAACTAACTGGAGGAACTTTTACAGTAGATATGGTCTCGATAACCGTTACCGATTTAGTAGCAGGAAAAGGGAAAGAAGATTTAGAAGGTCACTTGAAATCGGATGATTTTTTTGGTACAGAAAATTTCAGTACTTCAACGTTACTTTTTAAAACGATCGCCAACAAAGGTAAAAACGTTTATACCGTTACCGCAGATTTAACCATCAAAGGAAAAACAAATCCTATTACTTTTGATATTACTGCAAAAGGAAATATTGCAACTGCAAGTTTAAAAGTAGACAGAACAAAATATGATATTAAATATAAATCTGGGAACTTCTTTGAAGGATTAGGAAATAAAGTAATTTATGATGATTTTGATTTGAATGTAAAATTGAAAATCTAATTTTTGTTATAATCCCAAAAATACAATTAGGCCCTTGTGATGAACAGGGGCTTTTTTTATGCGTGTAAAATACGTCCATAATAAACATTTTTTTCAATATTATTTAAAATTGAGATTGTTAACATAAAGGTTACAAACAGATAATATTCAGAAAATACCCCTTAAATATCCTAACGGTACTTTTGAAAAAACTAAAGAACACAAAAGAGAACGTAAATAAACTTACAATCATTATCGTTATGAAAAAAATAGTATTAGCTGCAATTATAGGTGTTTTCACATTTGGACCAATACATGCGCAACAAACAAAAGGAATATCAGGGTCAACTAATTGGTTTAGTAATTGGACCAATTTCAGACCGGCAACGACTGATTATAGAGATGCAAACCAATTATTGACAGGCAGAATTGATACTGATCTAAAACTCACAAAAAACAATACTTACCGCATGGTTGGTATAGTATATGTGACCAACAATGCGGTTTTAACAATAGAGCCCGGTACAGTAATAAGAGGCGATAAAGAAACTTGTGGTACATTGGTAATAACCAAAGGCTCGAAACTAATTGCCGAAGGGACGCCAACAGATCCTATCATTTTTACCACAAATAATAACATTTCAGAAAGAAGACCTGGAGACTGGGGCGGAATTATTATTCTTGGCGAAGCACCCATAAATAAAATTGGTGGAGTTGGATTTTTAGATTTTAACCTTGACCCAACAGTTAGCTATTATGGTGGACAAGATCAAAATAGTAATTCGGGAATACTAAAATATGTTCGTATTGAATATTCCGGCAGAAAAATAAATGCCTTAAAAGAACTGAATGGTCTATCAATGGCTGGTGTGGGAAAAGGCACTAAATTTGATTTCATCCAAATTAGTTTTTCCAATGATGATTCTTTTGAAAGTTACGGCGGAGAAGTCAATTTCAATCATTTAATTTCATTTAGAGCTACCGATGATGATTTCGATTTCACTCAAGGGGTACAATGCAATATTTCAAATAGCATCGCCATTCGAAACCCCTACTCATCGGATATTTCGGGATCCCGTTGTTTTGAAATCGATTCTTACGACAAAATTGAGAATGCCGATGTTTCCAAAAAATTAACCAAAATAACCGCCAATAATATAACTCTAGTAAATACCGAAGATAACAACCAGGGATTGGTCAGAGAAGCAATTTACATTAAAGAGAAAAGTTATTTTAGTTTGAGTAACAGTATAATTGATGGCTTTAGCACTTGTGTTTTACTCGAAAATAAAATAGGGGCGTTCCCTACAAATTTAGCCAAAATTAATATCCTTGGCTTACAGATTAATAAATGTAATGGTATCGTACAAAGCGAATCAGCCACAAACAATCCCGAATTGCTGAACTGGTATAATAGCGATACTTTTTCATTGGAATTTTCAAAAATGACTAACCCTGAATTATTTTTAGAGTCAGACATTAAAAAAATACCTGATTTTAGAAGTAAAAAAGCAAGTGAATTTGCAAGCAACTGATATTAAAAAATACGCTACTTAAATATATCCTTACAATACAATAAATCAAGCCCTGAAAGTTATAAATCGGGGTTTGGTTTATTTTTTTTGTTTAAAAACCAACTTGAAATTAAAATTGTTTATTGAATCCAAAAGAAATTAAAAATTAAAAACTAACTTTATATAATCAATTAACAACCTAAATAAAAAACTTAATTATTTAAATGATTTCATTTCAAATTTTAGTCGACATGAAATCCCCTCCTGATTACCTCACTATTTAATCAACTTAAATCAATGAAATATGAAAAAATTAAAATTAATATGTTTCGTTTTAATGACTTTTTGCTTCTTTACAAAAGGAATAGCTCAAACTTATAAAATTGATATTCCCAAAAGCATCATTAATTGGGAAGGCAAAAAAATTACGGGACAACATGAAGGAACCGTAAATTTCAAAGATGGTTATCTTGTTTTCAAGGACAAGAAAGTTGCTGGAGGAAGTTTTACCGCCGATATGAAATCATTATCGAATAACGATCAAACCGGAAGTTCAAAATTAAAATTGGAAGGTCATTTAAAATCCGATGATTTTTTTGGTGTTGACAATTACCCTACATCAACTTTAGTTTTCAAAAGCATTGCAAATAAAGGGAATAACACTTATCTAATTACTGCCGATTTGACCATTAAAGGAATTACAAACTCCATCCAATTTGATTTGATTGTAAGCCCTAATAAAGCAACAGCCTCATTAAACGTAAACCGTACTAAATATGACATCCGATTTGGCTCAGGCAGCTATTTTGATGATTTAGGAGATAAAACCATTTACGATGACTTCGAATTAAACGTTGTTTTAGTCTATTAACCAATATAATTTAACAAAAAAATAAAAAACTTATCTTTTTTTTTATTTCACTATTATTGTCAAACCAAATATCATTTATATATTTGCGAATAAGAAAACACAATATGAAAACAATAATAAACAATACTTGGTGGTGGAATAATTTACGTCAGTCGTCGTGAACTAAGCTCCTATAGTATTATTTGAACTATAAATATAAAAGGCTTGTCATCACGACAAGCCTTTTTTTATTTTAAAAATGAGGAAAACAATTTAAAGAAAAAAATACATTGTATCAAAAGCAACATAAAGCATGAAAACCTATAAACTACAAACCAACTACAAACAAATCCTAGCCGATACAATAACGCCGGTAAGTGTTTATTTTAAAATTAGAGATAAATTTCCAAACAGCTTGTTATTAGAAAGTAGCGATTATCATGGAAGCGATAACAGCTTTTCTTATATCTGTTGCAATCCTATAGCTTCTATAAAAATTGAAAACGAGACCATCTATAAAACTTTTCCAGACGGGAATTCTGAAACAATTGCCATTGATTCAAACACCAATATACCCGAAATTATTCAAGATTTTTCGGGGCAATTCAAATCAGATAAAAATGATTTTAAATTCATCAA
>Ga0184629_10000256_pt1 | contig 23523 bp, 26 predicted proteins | sample PLM4_32_b1_FD_133158 | JGI IMG/M metagenome (GOLD analysis project Ga0184629, IMG submission 133158) | Groundwater sediment microbial communities from an aquifer in East River, Colorado, USA - PLM4_32_b1 | ecosystem: Environmental > Terrestrial > Soil > Riparian zone | place: USA: East River...
CGTGGTTCTACCTGAGCAACGGCGAGTTGAACAAAACTAAAAGTAAAAATGAAGGCTATAAAGTACCGCACACAGACGAAGTTGAAAGACAGTTCTTTACCTTTTAGTGAAAAATTCACAATTTTGCATAAAGTTATTGCAAATACCCTGAACATCGTAAGGCCAGTGAGGAATATCGGATTAACAGCGCTTCTAACAGCAATAACCTTGCTAAATTCTTCCAGTACCTTTCCACCTGCAGATTTTAAGGTGGATGTGGTTGTCATTGATGCCGGCCATGGCGGACATGATGAAGGAACCCATGGGAAGCTCTTAAAAGAGAAGGATGTAGCATTAAAGATTGCACTTAAGGTAGGGAGCTATATCGAAAAGAACATCCCGGGCGTAAAGGTCATTTATACGCGGAAGGATGACACCTATTTAGCCCTGGATGAGCGTGCAGAAATAGCTAACAAAAATAAGGCTGACCTCTTTATTTGCATTCATGCCAACGCCAATCCTAACGCAAGGGCCTATGGTACTGAAACCTTCGTGATGGGCCTTCATAAAGACGAAGGCAATCTGGCTATTGCCCAACGCGAAAATTCTGTGATTCTGATGGATGAGAACTATGAAGAACGTTATGAGGGTTTTAATAATAGCCCGGAGTCTTATATACTTTTTTCGCTAATCCAAAGTACCTACCAGGAGAGCAGTTTACGATTCGCTGCAAAGGTTGAAGGCCAATTTAAAAATCGGGTGGGAAGGGTAAGCCGGGGTGTTAAGCAGGCAGGTTTTGTCGTATTATGGAAAACGAGTATGCCGAGCGTTCTAGTGGAAACGGGTTTTTTGACGAATTCTACGGAAGAAAAATTTTTGGCGGGGGATGACGGGCAGGAACTCATCGCCTCCGGAATATACCGTGCTTTTAAAGAATACAAAAGTGATGTAGAATCCATAAATTGAGCCGGAAAACTATTGTTTCTGCATTCAGCCATAGAAATTCGACTACATGAAACTATCCAAGGAATTTAAGGTCGGCCTATTCATGGTCGTTACGATTACATTGCTCTATTTTGGTTTTAATTTTTTAAAAGGAATTGATTTTTTCTCTACTTCCAATAAATACTTTGTCGTCTATCAAAATGTAGACAAGCTTACAGAGTCTAACCAGGTTTTTTTGAATGGATATGCTGTTGGCCGCGTCAGCGAAATACAAATTGAGCAGCAAAAGAACAGGGTAATTGTTGAACTTGATATCGACTCTGAAATTATTTTAACAGATTCTACCGTGGCGCTACTAAATGGGGAGTTGCTAGGGGGACGCTTCATTCAATTAAATGTAGGGCGAGGCAATAAGCTAAAAGCTAAGGACACATTGCGATCAGAAGTAGCAAAAGGTGTTATGGATTTTGCAGAACCTGTGGCGACCAACCTCCAAACAACTTTAAAAAATCTGAATGTCCTGTTGGAAGGACTTGCGCGCAACTCAAAACAACTGGATGAGATGTTCATTGGCCTTCAAACAACGCCGGCTATGTTGAACAAAACACTCGGTACAGCCAATTCAAACATCGGTGAACTGGGAACAACTTTTAAAGCCGTAGCCGGAAACCTTAACACAACATTAGATGAACTAAAACCTACGTTGGCCAATTTTAAAAGCCTATCCGATTCGTTAAAGATGATTCAGCTTAACGGAACCTTGAACAAGGCACAACAAAGCCTGACAAAGTTAAATGAAACATTATCGCGCCTGAACAATGGGGATAACACAGCCAGTAAACTAATGACGGAAGACTCTCTCTATGTTAATTTGAACAGGCTGTTATATTCTGTGGATTCGCTGGCGCAGCACTTTAATAATAATCCTAAACATTTCTTGTCTCCCTTGGGAAAAAGTCAGAAGAAGATTGAACGAGACTTGAAAAAGCAGAAAGAAGACCAAAAGAAGAAATAGATCATTTACAATCTACCGCCAAAATCTGTCAAGGGTTGAAAAAAGCGAGACTCTTAACATTTTTGTTAACCGAAACAATGCGTTAGCTTAACCGACTGATTACCTTTTACCCAACACCGTAGTCCCACTCTTGGAGTTGATCTCCAATCTTCCAATCTTTAATCTTCGAATCTTAACACTTTCCGCATGCACCCCGATTTAGAATTCAATAAAAATGAGGATCAGTTTAAACAACTGGTTTATCAGCTTCAGACCAAATCGAAAAAGATCAAGTTAGGCGGTGGAGAAAAAAAAATTGAAGAGCAGCATCAAAAAGGAAAACTTACGGCACGTGAAAGAATATCCTACCTCACAGATAAAGATTCGGATTTTCTGGAGATTGGTTTATTTTCTGGAGAAGGAATGTATCAGGAGCAAGGGGGATGCCCTTCCGGTGGAGTGATCACGGGTATTGGTTATGTTGCGGGAAGGCAATGCGTCATTGTTGCAAACGATGCTACCGTGAAGGCTGGTGCCTGGTTTCCAATCACGGCGAAGAAAAATCTTCGAGCGCAGGAGATCGCCATGGAGAACAAATTGCCCATCGTTTATCTTGTAGACAGCGCCGGTGTATTTCTTCCCATGCAAGATGAAATCTTTCCGGATAAAGAACACTTCGGAAGACAATTCAGAAATAACGCAAAGATGTCGGCGATGGGCATCGTGCAGATTGCTGCCATTATGGGTAGTTGTGTCGCCGGAGGTGCTTACCTTCCGATCATGTCAGATGAGGCGATGATTGTTGACAAAACAGGATCAATTTTTCTGGCGGGTTCATATTTAGTCAAAGCTGCGATCGGAGAGGAAATTGACAACGAAACACTTGGTGGCGCAACCGCCCACTGTGAAATTTCGGGTGTAACCGATAATAAATTCCCAACAGATCAGGCTTGCCTCGATTACATCCGCTTGCTCTTTGATAAGGTTGGATCTGGTGACAAAGCAGGATTTGATCGGAATTCACCACTGCCTCCAAAGGAAAAAACCGAAGAAATTTATGGCATAATGCCTGCCGATCGCGTAAAACCCTATGACACACTGGAGATCATCAACAGAATTGTGGATGATTCAGAGTTTCAGGAGTACAAGGCTGAATACGGGAAAACATTACTATGTGGCACCTCCCGGATTGATGGTTGGGCGATAGGCATCATAGCCAATCAGCGCAAAATAGTCAAGACAAAGAAGGGAGAAATGCAGATGGGTGGTGTGATTTATTCTGATTCTGCGGACAAGGCGGCACGCTTCATAATGAATTGCAATCAGCGGAAAATTCCATTGCTTTTCATGCAGGATGTGAGTGGTTTTATGGTGGGAAGTAAAGCAGAACATGGGGGTATTATTAAAGATGGTGCAAAGATGGTAAATGCCATGGCCAACTCCACGGTACCAAAGTTTACGATCATTATGGGGAATTCATATGGAGCAGGTAACTACGCCATGTGCGGAAAAGCATATGATCCTCGACTAATTTACGCCTGGCCAACAGCACAAATTGCAGTGATGAGTGGAGCTGCTGCTGCAAAGACATTGTTGCAGATCAGGGTCAACGCACTCAAATCCCAGGGGAAGGAAATTTCAAAAGAAGAAGAGGACAATCTTTTAAAGGAGATCATAGATCGCTACAATGAACAACTGAGTCCATATTATGCCGCTTCCCGTTTATGGATCGATGGTGTTATTGATCCACTCGAAACAAGAAAAGTAATTTCCATGGGCATTGAGGCAGCAAACCATGGAGTGATAGAGAAATTTAATGTGGGCGTGATACAGACGTAAGGAAGAGAAAGAGGGCTGCGTAAAATTTAAACTTGGCTGTTTGGAAGCGAATAAAGTTTTTCAGAAGTTGCAAACTAAGAAAGTCCCGCGAATACTAATGAAAGACACAGAACTGAAGGCGCTGGTATCCCTCCTCGATGATGAAGACGTACAAATCGTTTCGCATGTCGAAGAAAAGATTCTTTCGCTGGGGACAACCATTATTCCTTTTCTGGAGGAGGAGTGGGAAAGTAATTTTAATCCAACGGTTCAACGAAGAATAGAGGAAATTATCCATACACTCCAGTATGAACTTCTAAAAGAGCGGATCAATCAATGGTATATCAGTGCAGATCAAGACCTCCTTACAGGTATGTGGCTGGTCGCTACATACCAGTATCCGGACATTGAGTTAATCAAATTGAAACAAGATCTGGAACAAATCTATTACGAAACCTGGCTGGAGTTCAAACCTGATCTTTATCCATTCGACCAGGTTAAAGTGATCAACGGTGTGCTCTTTAATAAATTAAAATTTGGTGCCAACACAAAAAATTTTCACTCCCCAGGTAACTCCTTGCTGAATGTAGTCCTCGAAACTAAAAGAGGCAACCCCATTACACTTTGTATAATCTATATGCTGGTAGCGCAAAAGTTAAAATTACCGGTGCATGGCGTGAATCTCCCAAATCTTTTTGTGCTTACGTATAAAGATAACAAGCACGCACAGTTTTATATTAATGTATTTAACAAGGGACTGATATTTTCGAAGCAGGATATTGAGAATTATATCAATGAACTTCACCTCACGCATCAGGCTTCATTTTTCGAACCCTGTTCCAACCTGGAGATCATTCGCAGAGTATTCCGAAACCTCATCATGTCCTTCGACAAAATGGGCGAGCATGCCAAAGCCGAAGAGGTAAAAGAGCTTTTGCTAATTATCGCCGACGGCGCGGACTTAGGAGTATAGTCCGCCTTTGATGGTACTGAATAATGAAGCATGGCCAACCAACCCTTGCCTAAAGGAACTATTGCCCGCAACTCAACCCATTTCCCTGCAACTCAAGGCGTTAAGTGTACACCGGCGCCGCTAAATCCATGAATATCCTTAACTTTAAGGGCCAAATACTTCGCTTATGAGAATATCATTACTGTTTTTTTTCTTAGCCCTTATTCATCTTTCAGTTACCGCTCAGCAATCCTTCGGTCGTTATGAGTTGGTAAAAATGGACAAGACCATAAATACTTTCCGCCAAGAGGGAGCTCCCGTAATCTCACCGGATGGAAATGCACTTTATTTCTTTGTCATGAATCATCCGGAAAATAGCATGGGAAAGGAAGATACGCAGGACATTTGGGTGTCAAAGAAGGATGCCAGTGGAGCCTGGGGTAGCGCGCAACACCTGGGGTCACCATTTAACATTCACCGTTCGAACCAGATCCTGACAGTTTTTTCGGATGGCAGCCTACTTATTAAGGGAGGAAAAACAAAAGGAACTAAGGGATTTTCTATCGTGAATGGAAACTCATTGCGCGAAGTGGAGGTAAAGGAATTTAAGGCAATGAATAAAGGTCGATTCTATGGAGGATCAATGTCGACTGATCGCAAACATCTTATTATGTATTTCAGCGAAAAAGAAAACAGTCCATACAGCGATCTGTATGCAAGCCATCAACAGACTGATGGATCTTTTTCTGCACCGGTCAAACTTGCACTTAGCACCAGTACAGATGAAGTTGGTCCATTTATTGGTCCCGACCAGCAGAGTTTGTATTTCGCCAGCGGCCGATCAGCACCTGGCAAACAAGGTCTCGTGGATATTTATAAAGCTCCAAGGCTTGACGACACATGGACAAATTGGGGCACACCAGTGAATATGGGTAAACCTATTAACACCGGGGGTGATGACTTCTATTTCACGATTGACGAAGCCGGCAATGTATTCACCAGCCGCGCAAACAAAGCCCTGGATGGTGCTCAATTGGATTTGTATAAGCTGGTTCCAAAAAGTTTTAAGATACGCCTGGTTGGGATAGTCTATAATGAAAAATCGATGCAACCGCTTCAGTCCAATGTAGATGTCATAGTGAAAGGCAGAGAGCCTGTCTTGCTTGAATCCTCCGCGACAGGAGAATTTGAAACCAAGATGCCCGAAGTATTGGATTTCAGTATTGCGGTCAAAGCCACTGGTTTCTTGCCTAAAGAGGAATCTTTTAAGATTCCTGTGTTGACCGCCGACACAACCATAAACGTAGAAATACTGCTCCGCCCGATAGCGAAGAAACTTCTGCTGGTCGGGAATGTATACAACAAAAAAACAGAACAGCGTATTTCAGCAAAACTTGATATCACCCTGAGAGGTGACAAAAAAACAAACATGAAGATGCAGGCTGAAGGAGGTAAATATGAAAAGGACATTTCAAAACTTGGCTGGTACATGATTACGGCTTCTGCAGAAGGATACCTCAATGCAACAGACAGCATTGAAGCCCTGGACGAGGGATTGTCTCCCTTCGCCCGCGACTTATATCTTCAGCCTATTGAAGTAGGTCTGACGGTACGGTTAAAAAATATATACTTCGATTTTGATAAGACAACCCTTAAAAATGAATCCTTTCCCGAGCTCAATAAAGTGGTTGATTTCTTAAAACGAAATTCATCTGTCGAGATTGAAATCGCTGGCCACACTGACAGTAAGGGCACCGATGATTACAACATTAATCTTTCACAAGGTCGGTCACAGTCTGTTGTTGATTATATCATAAGCCAGGGCATCGAAAGCTATCGCCTCACGGCACATGGCTATGGAGAAGGTAAACCCATTGACACGAATGATACGGATGCTGGTCGGGCCAATAACCGAAGGGTAGAATTTACGGTATTGAAGAAGTAGGAATAATTACAAGGCATAGAGGCTATCCCGAAAGCGCACGAATATTTTCGAGACAGCCTCTCATTTTTATTCAACCGGCACCAGCCGGACTAACTTGCCTGGATTTTCTGTGGCTACATAAATGTATCCATCCGGACTTTGGACAACTGCCCTTACCCTTCCGATTTTCTCCAGTAGTCTTTCCTCTTTCACGAATTTTTTATCGGCTACTTCAACACGGGCAACAAGTTGATGCGATAAGGCACCTACTAAAATATTGCCTTTCCAATTCGGATACTTGTCACTGGTTACCATGGTCATACCACATGGCGCTATGGAGGGTACCCAGTAGCGTACAGGTTGTTCCATACCTTCTTTTTCCGTTATATCCGTAATGATCGTGTTGTCATAATTAATACCGTAGGTAATGACAGGCCATCCGTAATTTTTGCCTTTTTCAACGATATTCAACTCATCACCACCCTGGGGCCCATGTTCATGTTCCCAAAGAATTCCGGTTTGTTGATCATAATAAAGCCCCTGAAGATTTCGATGACCATAAGACCAAATCTCTGATCGTGCGCCGATGGTGCTGACAAAGGGATTGTCACTGGGTACTTTTCCATCATCGTGCAGGCGTAATACCTTTCCGAGGAGATTGGTCAGGTCCTGTGCGTTTTCTTTTTTGCCGCGCTCACCGGAGGTAAAAAACATATACCCCTTACCATCAAAGGCTATGCGTGATCCGAAGTGCACCTCTGATTTGGAGAGTGGTAATGCTTGAAAGAGTTCCTCCAGGTTTGTAAGGGTATTGCCTTCTAATTTCGCACGGGCGATCACGGTGCCACCACTGTCTGCTACCGGCTTGGAGTAACTTAGGTAGATCCAATCGTTTTTATCAAGATCACCATGAAGTTGAATGTCCATTAATCCACCTTGCCCATGAGCATACACGGGCGGTACGCCTTGAATCCTTTCGTCCAGTAGTTTTCCGTCTTTGATAATTCGTATTTCCCCTGCGCGCTCGGTAACCAGGGCGCGGCCATCCGGTAGAAATGCAATTCCCCAGGGGTTTTTTAATTTCGTGGTAATGGTATCTACAGCAAACTTTTGTTTTTCTGATTGAACTATGCTTCCATGAATAACTTCTGCTTTCTCGTTTGAACAGGAAGTGATGGCCAGTATGCTTAAAAACCAACAGGGATAAAATAATTTGTTCAGCATAAAATTTTAATTATAGTATTGAAAGCTATCGCGAAAGTAATCAAAAGGAAAACTGAGACTCTTGTAACGGTGCCATGCAGTTATACCTGGTAAATTCACCTTGGTATCGTAAACTGTTTCCTGGTAGTCCTTTAAGGCTAATATCAAAATCAGCCTGAGTTTACTGACCATCTGCATTTAATTCATTAATAACCTCTACGACTGATCGGTCGTTGATCATCACATTCTGCAGCACTGCGGTTCCTGGGCCTATGCTGACAAGTCCATAGGCCACTTGCGTACTATCCCGTTGGGCTTGCCAATAAAGTTGTTCCGCTTGAGAAGCTTTTGACTCTTCCAGGTAAAACCGATCGAAAGGTAGCTTGAAGAAAACTTTAAAGGGTTCCTGGGTAGTGGTATAATTCACCGAGGTAAGGAGGTAATGCCCGGCAGTGGGTTCTTCTCGTGAAATGGTTTCAGCTTTAGCAAAGCCTGCCGAGTCCGTTGTGAATGTTATAAACACTTCCTCACCCTGCTGCCAGCCAGCGCTGTCGGAAAGTGTTATGGTATTCGCCTCAAAATTCAATGTAATATATTTTCCCCGAAAGGGGTCCGAAGGATCAATCGGTTGTGTTTTAAATTTATACAGGGTACCGTTGCTGATCACGTGCTCACTGTCATAAATCATCTTACCGGGCACGAGCCATTGCGCAAGGCACATTACGATGAAAAGTAGTAAAGTAATATTTCTCATGCTTGTTTTTTACGTTTTTGAATCATGTAATAGTTAACAGCAAAAAATCCAACACCCACGGCGATGAAAAGTAAACCCCTGACCACAAAGCTGAAGTCCGTGTCGAAAAACCGGCAAAGTATGAGGGCTGTAATGATGAGCAGCCCATAATTTAAAACACCCAGGTGACTTCGTTGTGCTCCGTGACGGATCGTATGAACGGCAAATAAAAGAACAAGCAGGTTGATCAGTAATTGTGATATCGCGGGTGAATTTAATCCAATAAAAAAGAGCACAATAAAAAGGATGAATGCAAAACATTTTGAGTTCACATCTTGAACGGATTTCGTTCGTAAAAGAAGAAAGAGCAAAACGCTGGCGGCGGCAGTAATGACAATTCCTACGGGGAACTCTATCGAGGTAGTGATGGCATTCAGTGTAGTATCAGTCAATTCATTCCAATACCAATCGAAACTTAGTGTAAGTAATAAAATAATAACACCCAGACTTCCGATCACTAAATAAGCATTGCTTATTACCCTGCCGGTATCAAACGCCTTCATTTCACTGATGATGACGAAGGCACTAAACAGACTCATGTAAGCGATCATCATCAGTTCCCCACCCTTATCGATAAGTACGCCTAAGCATATTGCAACGGATAACGTCAATAGCCAGGAATGGAAATAGAAAAAGTTATTCTTGTTATTGCCTATGAAGAATTCAACGTAGTAGAATGGAAGAATAAGTGCGAGTAATAGCCAATACATCCATGCGTGGCCCTGTGGATAACTAAAATATCCTACTTCGCAGGCATACCACGTAATGCCGGAAATGAACAACAGCGATGCCATGGAAGACCGCAGTACATATACAATGGGAAGCGAGAGAGCCATCCACACCAGCAAGAAGCGGCCAAAGTTTCCCTCAATGTTATAAACCTGGCTCACGATGGATATACCGATCGCTACAGCAAAAAACAGAAAGGTAGCGCTGCCCTCACGCCACGTTTTACTTTCAGATTTTTTTATCACCAGGTATGCGCTGACAGTTTGTCCAAGGATCAGCGGTAGTAACCCGATGCCTAACTTTGCCGCTTTTGGCAGTGTATCCCAGTTGTGTGCTATGATCAACACAATTCCCATCCCCACCAGCAGGGCTCCTAAAATTCCAAAAACAATAAACAGCCTATTAGAGGATTGATTCGGTTGGCTATTATAATACGTTGTTATTTTTTCTGCCGTTTCTTCCGTGATGACTTGAGCTTGAATAAGTTCGGAAAGTTCTTTTAGAATTTGTTTACTCATGTAGTGGTAATGATATTATGTTCAAAAGTTCTATTGAATATTTAATTACGCCAGTGCAAAGGCAATGAAAATAACATTAACAATTACATACACAGCAACAACAACCATCGATCCAATATGATTGACCTTTAAGGCCATTTCAGCTTTTCCACTGTCAACCAGTTTGAGCGAAATGGCGGAAACAATGAGCGTCATTAAGATTGATAAAAAGGTCATGGAATGTAATGTATCTACCAGGGTAAAGGATGACGACTCCGGTAAAAGGGAATCAATGATGTATTTGTTACCGACCGCGGCAAACAGACCGCCAACAGGCAAACCAAAACGAGGCTCAAGCTCCGAAGGATGAGGCGTGAAGCTGATGATAGCAATAAGGAAGGCGATGTACATGCCTATGAATATTTTCATAAATAATCCCCAGGCATCGCGTTCGATGTCCATTTCAATATTGAATGTTGAAAAAACCTGGTTGTCAGTAGACGCATCGCCAAAACCAGTTTCATAGTCATTGTCTCCATGGGTGACTTTAAAATTTTGGATAACCCAGCCATCGATGGCCTCTTGTTCATCAAACTGGCTTCCCTTTATATCAGGCACGAATACTAAACGCCTATTATCAAACAAGGTATTTTCAATTTGTACTCTGAGATGTTGTTTATCGAATGGGAAATCTTTCACATCCCACCGTTCTTTCATGGTACATTTCATTTTCATGATGGCCCATGCCTGGCCATCTATGCTGTCCATAATAATTTCCGGGGGCTCGATTGATTTGGCATTTGGAATGTCCAGTTGTTTGGAGAAATCAAATTCAGAATTATCATAAACAAACCATAACCAAAAGCGGATAGTATATTCTTTGTCGTGAAAATTAATGTCGTGTACACTAATGACATAAGCCCCAACCTTCACTGTATCTGGAACAATAGCCGTTGAATCCGATGGCTGGGCCGATATTGTAAACGATAATAGGGAAAGAAACGTGAGGATGAATGCTTTTTTCATAGCGGAAAAGGTATCTAAATTAAATTTTTTTTGATGTGATTTTAAGGAGCTAAATAACAAAAGATTATGTAACATTCGTAACTGATATTTTTATGCTATTTTCGGGTCGCTAAACCCATCGATTTATGTATACCGGATTGTTTCATACGCACTCTTTACTTCGTTATTTCATCCTTATTGCACTTGTCGTGGTTATTGTTAAGGCTTTATTGGGCTTAATCAATAAGCAGCCCTATGACAAGTGGGATAATAAGCTGGGGTTATACCTGTTTATATTCACCCATTTACAATTGCTGGTAGGTCTTATTCTATATTTTGTAAGTCCATTGGTGAAATTTGGTGGGGAGACCATGAGTGATAAGACTACCCGCTACTGGACAGTGGAGCACCTTACGTCCATGCTCATCGCTATAGTGTTGATAACACTGGCCAGAACAACATCAAAGCGAATGACGAATGATTCTGCCAAGCATAAACGTATGCTTATTTTCAATACCCTAGCCTTGATAATTATCATCGGAACAATCATGATGAGCGGGAGAAAGCTTCTTTGGTGAGGTGGGTGAAGGGTATGCTAAGGCAGGCAAAGGACTTATTTCTTCCGTATCGTACACCCCACAGGTCTTACTTCTGTCGTTTCAATTTTCTGGTTCGTCAGCATAATATCGATAGCGTCTTTCAGATAGGCATGCCGGACATCTGCTTCAACCTGGGCATTGTCATCGATCGCTCCGCTGTACACTACGGAAAATTTTCCGCCGTCATTTTTTAACAAAAAGACGTGTGGGCTTTTGGTTGCGCCAAGGTTTTGCATTAAGGTTTGCTCCTTATCGGCCAGATAAGGCACCGTTAGTCCAAGTTGCTGCGCTTTCCGGGTCATGTTATCTGCTGATTCAAGTGGATCAGCGCTTGAATTCACCAGCAAGACCGGTACTTTATCCTGGTAATCTTTTGAAAGTTTCTTGATCCTAACCCGGTAGTATTCATCATAGGCACAAGCATTGCTGGTGAAGACAATAACAAGTCCCGAACAGGATGGGTAAGTATCCAGCGAAACAGGCTTTCCATTCACAACGTTGGTCAGCGAAAAGGTGGGTACTTGCTGCCCGTTTGTATTGACAATCACGAGCATCATTAGGGAGACCATCAGCGTTCTTCTGTTCATAGTGTAGATCTTTGGTTGAAAACAACAACAAAGTTTGGATAGACGATATAGTGTAAAGGTATGATCCTTTCTACATCCGTTACAATTATTCTGCCACGAATATCCCCCTCATTTTCCAATGGAAATGGATCAATGATAAGGTTTTCAGCAAATACAAGGTTTTTCTGTCCGTGCACTTTTACCAAGGCTTCCTTTGCGCACCAGTAGATGCAGTGCTTCGTGATGTCCGTGCCCGCATCGAGCAATTCTTCCGGGTGAAAAATCCTGGGGGCAATGCGTAACAACTTTTCCTTAGGTTGCTCCAGGTCAATCCCCACGGATTCCATTTGATCGATCAGGGTTGCTACATAGGGATAGGAATGACTTAGGGAAAGGTGATGATCATGACCCTTCGGAAAGGGCTTGCCGTATTGATCTTTGGTAATACCTTGAAAGTTCAGGGCCATAGAGGCTAACACTTCTTTCACCAGGACTCGCCCGGCCAGCCACTCCAGTCGCTTGTTAGAGTTTGAGATGGATTCGGATATGTGTTCAAAGGGACTTATCCTGGCGGCCAGGAAGGCTTCGTCTTCAGTAATCCGCCACAATGCCCAGGCGCGACGTGATTCTAAAACTATTTTTTCTAAAGGCATGATGAATAAGTTTCCGAAAGTAAGAACTTTCGGAAACTTAATTGAGGCATATTGAAAGTACAGGTTCAGAAAGTCCACACCTTAACAGGGCATCGTGATTGTGTTTACACCCTGCAGGGATCGTCAAACAATCGTTTCTTTTTCTCCGGATCGGGTGATGGTATGGTAGTCATTTGGGACCTGGCCAATCCTGTGGAAGGTCAACTTATTGCTAAGCTTCCAAACTCAATTTATGCACTGTATCACCATCAGGAGAGTGATTTGCTCATCGCCGGGCACAACTATGATGGCATTCATATTCTGGATTGGCAGAATAAAAAGGAAATCGGATCGTTACAACTTACGAAGGCTGCAATTTTTGATATTCAATCGTATGGTCAGCATCTGCTGGTGGCCACCGGTGAAGGCAGCCTCGTCAAAGTGGACGCAAAAAGTTTAGTAGTGACAAGAACCGTTCAATCATCTGATAGAAGTGCCCGCACTATTGCAGTCAATAAAACACGGGGAGAGATTGCTGTAGGTTACAGTAATAATAACATTCGTATTTTTGATTGGGATGACTTGAAGGTGAAACATGAATGGACGGCACACACTAACTCGGTGTTCACGGTTCGGTATACACCGGACGGAAAATTTCTCATCAGCGGCTCACGCGATGCACGTTTGAAGGTGTGGGATGTAGAGGCTGGATACCTTCAGACAGCTGAAGTGGTGGCCCACCTGTACGCGATAAATCACCTTGATTTTAGTCCAGATGGCAAACATTTTGTAACTTGTAGCATGGATAAGTCCATTAAAGTGTGGGATGCTGAGAAGTTTAAACTATTAAAAGTAATCGATCGGGCCCGGCATGCAGGGCATGGAACTTCTGTCAATAAAGTTTTATGGACTACCTATCAGGATCAGTTGCTGAGTGCCAGCGATGATCGTACGATATCAGTCTGGAATATTAATTTTGAAAAACAATCCTTATGAGAGTAACACCATTAGACATACGCCAAAAAACCTTTGAGAAAAATTTCAGGGGATATGAGAAGGATGAGGTAAATGCTTTCCTGCTAACGCTTTCTCAGGAATGGGAACGGATCCTGGACGAGAATAAAGAACTCCGCATAAAACTTGAAGCCACAGAACGGGAAGTCAGTAAACTTCGGGAAGTGGAAAGTTCACTGTACAAGACGTTGAAGACTGCTGAGGATACGGGAGCGAATGTCATTGAGCAGGCTCGTATGGCTGCCGACATTCACCTGAGGGAGTCACAGATGCAGGCAGAAGCCATGTTGAATGAAGCAAAATCAAAAGCCAGGGATGCCATTGAGGAGTCTGACACACGAGCGAAAGAAATTTTGGCCGAGATGGAAGAGAGACTTAAAATGCTGGTAGAAAACTACAAAGCGATGGAATCTTCGAGAGATGATTTACTGGCGAACTTCAAACATTTAGCCACGGATGCCTTGGAGCGCGTGGAGCGCTCTCGTTTTATTGCGAAAGAATTTGATCCGGATAAGCACCTGGCGATGGCGAAACGCGAAGCCAAGCGGGTTGCATTTCCAAATACTGTGGATTTCGAAAAAACGGTTCGCCCTGAACCTGTTCAAATTCGCGAAAAGGAAATTATACTGGAACAACGGACAATCACAGTCGAAACCCAACCCAAAAAAGTACAAAAATCCTTTTTTGACGAGATTGGATGAACGGAAGAGTTGCATTGGAAGGATTAGAGTTCCATGCCTTTCACGGAGTTTATCCTCATGAGCGTGAATCAGGTAATTGGTTTGAAGTAGATATTGCTGTGGAAACTGATTTTTCACGTGCGGCTGCCCATGATGAATTGATCGGCACCGTAAATTATGAAACACTCTTCCGGATTGTAAAAGAGGAGATGGAACAACCCTCCAAATTACTGGAAACCGTGGCGGAGAAAATCGCCAGTGATGTCTTAACGAATTTGCCTACGGCCGTGTCAGTTGAACTGAAGATATCTAAACTCAATCCGCCGATTGGTGGCAAGTGCAAAAAGGCTACTATAAGTCTATCGAAGAAAAGATAGTCTGCTTTGCTCGCAAAAAAACCAACGATTTAGATCGTGGGCTTTTTTTCAGGTGCTGTTGCATCAACAAACATAAAACCACGGGTATCTTCACCCTCATAAAAATCTACTTCTTTGCCGATGATATAGATCGTATGTTTTTTGTCAATGAATACGGGAATGTCGCCGATAGTATAGGTAAGATCAGAATCTTTTTTTTTATCAAACCCAATCAGCAGTGAAACACCACAGCCCCCTCCTTTAACCCCAACCCGTAAGCCATAATCCGGAGGAATATTTTTTGTATCCATGATCTTGCGTATTTCTTCCACTGCCCGGGGAGTGATGGTTATGGGATGAAGGCTTTCGAACATTTTCAGGGCAAGTGATTTGCGTTTAAAATTATTTAAATTTCAAACACAATTAAGGGTAAATTAATTCTATGGATGCACTTATCGAGTTTATAAAGATTCTGGTTCCCGCCTCAGTTGTCTTATATGGGGCCTATTTACTGGTAAGGACCTTTATTCAGAAGGAAATTGAGTTAAAAAAACTAGAAGTGCGAAGCCGTAGCATTGAAACAGTACTGCCCAATCGCCTTCAGGCGTATGAAAGGATGGTGCTTTTCCTGGAACGGATGTCTCCTCAAAATCTCCTGGTGCGGTTAAGTACTTCGGGTATGCCTTCACGGGAATTTCACCAGTTGTTATTGAGTGAGATTCGCAATGAATATAATCACAATGTATCCCAACAAGTATACATCAGTGAAGAAGTATGGGACTTAATCAAAAACGCGAAAGAGGATTTGATCGTCTCGATAAACGATGCCGCAAGCGAGATGACGATGGAGTCAACGAGCCTTGATCTTTCAAAAAAGATTTTTGAAAAATCAATCAACAAACAAGTGGATCCGCTGGGGCATGCATTGGTAGAGCTGAAAAAGGAAATTCAGCGCACTTTTTGAATGGAACCAAACCTTGCCTATGTTTCGTTCTTGGAGCAACTTTTGCTATGGGAGTAGGCTAATTGCAAGTCTTATGAAAAACAGATTTTTCGATATCGCGGTAGGCCAGGCTGCCAGGTTGGCGGGAAAAAAGAGCCGCATTCTGCTTTTATTGGCCAAATTGGGTACTAAGATGAATAAAGTGAATTGGTCCCCGGTTAGGCAGCAAATGGTCAAAGAAAAATTTTTCATTTTAGGGCGTATGGCAAAAGCGTACGCCTTGGGTCGGTACCGCGCTGTACCCTGGAAAGCGATATTGATTTTATTGGCTGCCGTTATATATTTTATCAACCCCTTCGATTTAATTCCGGATCTAATTCCCGTAGCAGGATTGACGGATGACTTTGCTGTGTTGCTCTGGGTTTACAATGCTATTGGAACGGAGGTTGATAAATTTTTAGCGTGGGAGGAATTTCAGGTGACTCTTATATGAAGTCAGCTTTAATAGCTGGAAGTACCGGTTTAATTGGCAAACAACTGCTTCAATTATTGCTTGAAAGCACGCATTACAGTAAGGTGATTGCCCTGACCCGCCATGATTTAGAAGAACATTCTAAACTAGTTCAGATCAAAATTGAATTTGGAAATATTAGTGAAAAAGCCGAGGCGCTTAAAGCCGATGATGTTTTTTGTTGCCTGGGCACAACGATGGCAAAGGCAGGGTCAAAAGAAAGATTTCGCCAGGTAGATTTTTATTATCCGTTTTTACTCGCCAAGATTACACGTTCGGCGGGCGCAAAGCAGTTTATGCTTGTTTCCTCACTAGGGGCCGACAAGGCATCCTCAATATTCTACAATCAGGTGAAAGGCGAGATTGAAGAAGCTGTTTCATCGGTGGGGTTTGAAACCGTTCAAATTTTCAGACCATCATTACTGTTGGGGCCAAGAACGGAAAAGCGATCTGGCGAAGATGCCGCAAGGTTCTTCTACAAGGTTTTTGGATTTTTGATCCCTAAAAAATACAAAGCCATCGAGTCCATAAAAGTCGCCAGGGCAATGCTTCGCTTTGCATCGCAAAATAAAAGAGGTAATTTCATCCATGAATCATTGGAATTGCAGAATTTCTAATTCCTTGATTTAACAATCTTTCAACTCTACCTTCGTTTCATCTGCATGATCGCTGTTATCCAACGTGTAGCCGCTGCATCTGTTACCATCGAAAATAATGTTAAGTCATCCATTGCGAAAGGTCTCTTAGTATTTGTTGGAATTGAGGAGGCGGACAACCAGGAAGACATTGATTGGCTTTCTTCCAAGATTGTTAATCTTCGCATTTTTAACGATGCACACGATATCATGAATGTGAGTGTAATGGATACGGCGGGGGATATTCTTGTGGTAAGTCAGTTTACATTACACGCCAGCACAAAAAAAGGTAATCGGCCATCCTACATTAAGGCTGCTAAACCTGATGTGGCCATTCCACTGTATAAAGGTTTTATAAAAGCAATTGAAGGAAGTCTTGGGAAAACTGTGGAAACAGGTGAGTTTGGTGCTGATATGAAGGTAAATTTGTTGAACGATGGCCCCGTCACCATAATTATCGATACAAAAAATAAGATATGATGCGAATTCAATGCTTACAAGGAGACATAACTTCGCTGGAAGTGGATGTTATTGTCAACGCGGCAAATAATAGTCTTATGGGTGGAGGTGGTGTGGATGGTGCTATTCATAGGGTTGGAGGCCCACAGATTCTAGAAGAATGTATGGCCATTCGAAAGCGACAGGGTGGGTGCCCAACCGGAGAAGCGGTTATTACCACAGGAGGTAATTTGAAAGCAAAGTTTGTGATCCATACCGTTGGCCCGGTTTGGACCGGAAATAATGAAGACGAAGAAAAACTACTGGCGAATAGCTATCGGAACAGTCTGACTTTAGCCGTAGGGAATACAGTTAGAACCATAGCCTTTCCGAATATCAGTACAGGTATCTATGGGTTTCCAAAAAGACAAGCGGCCACAATTGCCATTCACGAGGTAACTGATTTTTTGAACAAAGACGGATCACTACAGCAAGTTATTTTTTGTTGTTTTGATCAGGAGAATTTTGATATCTACAGGGAGCTTTTGGTAATTTAATATAGTGAAAACTCTAATGATCGAATAGGGTACGCCATAGAAACCCCTCATAACAGCACGTAGGGACACAGGATTATGCATCCCTACGAATTAATGGTTGATTTATACTAAACAAGTTTTATGAAAAATTTCCTACTGACGCCGTTATGCGTTCTCATGCTAACCGGTCTTACGGCTCAGCATAAGTATGGATTAAAAGCAACAGCCCTTCCTGAATATGAACTCAGTACCAAAACAAACCCCGATAAGAAACTCGTTGACCTGGAAACCTTTGTACCTGGATTGGTATTAGACATCCGGTATGCCACGACAAATAATTTTACAGGGGAGAAGATTTATAACCTTGCCAAGGCCTATGCGCGTAAACCTGTGGCTGAAGCATTGAAGAAAATACAGACTGACTTAAAGCACGATGGATTTGGAATAAAAATATTTGACGCATACCGACCATATAAGGCTACAGTAAAGTTCTATGAGGTTTATCGGGACACCACTTACGTTGCTTCTCCCTACAAGGGATCACGACATAACCGCGGATGCGCCCTTGACCTCACCATCATTGACTTAAAGTCAGGAGAGGAATTGGAAATGCCAACCAGCTATGATTCATTTAAAAAAGAAGCTTGGCCATCGACTCCCGTAAATGATCCGGTCATCCGCAAGAACCGCACATTACTAATCAATGCCATGCAAAAGCATGGGTTCAAGGTAAACAGTTCTGAATGGTGGCACTTTGATTTCATCGGGTGGCAGAAGTACGAAGTGCTGGATATTGATTTTGAGGAACTGGAGGGGAGGTAAGTCGTAAGTGGTAAGAAGTAACAAGTAAGTGGTAAGTAGTGAGTAGTAGGTAGTGACCGTTTACCACTTACTGATTACTGCTCACTAGCTACCTCACGGTTCTCAGATATTTTATACTCTTCGGTATCTGTTCTTCTGAACGTGAGGATTCATCTTCGATAAAAAAGTGTTGAATACCAATTCGTTTTGCTTCCTTCATAACTTCAGCTATGCCTACGTCACCTGATCCGAGTACCACATTGCTTTCTACATCCGCATGACCATTATCGCTATTGCGGGTTCCGCGTTTACGATCCTTCAAATGCATAAGCACAAAACGATTTGGGTATTTCTTAAGTAGTGCTACAGGATCCTGACCGGGTTGTTTGATCCAGAATACATCCATTTCAAATTGAACAAATCGCGAATCAAATTTTTCCATCATATAGTCGAAAAGAGTTCCGTCTTTATAGGCTTTGAACTCGTATCCGTGGGGATGATAACAGAGCAACAGGCCATTCCGTGCCATCACTTTTCCGGCAGCATTAAAAACAGCCGCAGCTTTATCAACATCTTCTACCGTAAAATTATCGCCATCGTGTGGGATCCAAAAAACCACAACATATTTCGCGCCGTATGACCTTGCTTCATCCGCAAGATTTTGAGGGAAATCTTTCAACTTTTCAAATTCACCGCCATAACTCACTACGGTGAGCTCGTGTTGTGCGAGAATTTTTATAAACTCTGGAAAAGCAAGGCCATATGTCCCCGCTAATTCAACTTCTTTTATACCCATTTTCCTTACTTTAGCCATAGTGCCCGGAACATCCTTTGCAAACTGATCACGAAGACTATAGAGCTGCAATCCAATTTCCTGGGCAGTGGCAGATTGTCCTAAAAAGAAAATAAGGAGAAGTATTAAAATTTTGAATTTACCAAAGCAACACAAAAAGGACATAGTTAGAAAATATTAAGGGATGAAGGTATAAAATCTGAGGGAAGAAGAAACAACTTTTTTAAATAAAAGCAAGGCAATAAGGTGTTCATAAAAGTAAAAAAGCGCTATCATTTGATAGCGCCATCTTATATAAAGATCCTGTTCCTTGTTATTTATGGACTAAAATAGGAGTGTTGGCAACGATTGTGATAAGATCTTCATCCACCACATTTTTCTTTTCATCGGCCACAATGAGGAAATTTTCATACAATTGATCCAGTTCTGACTTGTTAGGTTGATAACCCAGCAACTCGAGTCTGTGTTTTAATGCTGCGCGACCACTTCGTGCCGTAAGTATAATAGAAGAAGAAGGGACACCAACGTCCGCAGGATTAATGATTTCATAGTTCTCTGAATTTTTCAAAAAGCCATCCTGATGAATGCCTGAAGAGTGTGCAAAAGCATTAGCACCTACAATCGCTTTATTAGGTTGGACTGGCATGCGCATCATTTCCGAAACCAGCAGACTTAATTCATATAACTTTTCGGACTTGATGTCTGTACGCAGGTTAAGATCTTTGTGCGTTTGAAGAATCATAGCTACCTCTTCAAGGGAAGTATTTCCTGCGCGTTCACCGATTCCATTAATTGTCACCTCGGCCTGACGGGCTCCAGCCATCAATCCTGCAATGGTATTGGCGGTGGCCATTCCCAAATCATTATGGCAATGAACTGAAATGACAGCCTTGTCAATGTTCTTAACATTATCAAAAAGGTATTGAATGCGTCTGCCATATAAGTGGGGCAAGCAATACCCGGTAGTATCAGGAATGTTAACAACATCAGCACCTGCCGTAATGACGGCTTCAACGAGTTGGGCCAGGAAAGCGAGGTCCGCACGCCCTGCATCTTCTGCAAAGAACTCTACTTCATATCCTTTGGTTTTGGCATAGCGCACAGCCCACGTACCTTGTTCCAGTACTTTTTCCCGGGTGCTGTTGAATTTATGTTTGATGTGGATGTCTGATGAACCAATACCCGTATGAATCCTGCCACGTTTTGCATGGTGCAGCGCCTCAGCGGCAACATCAATGTCCTCTTTCTTGGAACGTGTCAGAGCACAAACGCCAACCTTGACGGCTTTTGAAATTTCGACTACCGACAGAAAGTCACCTGGACTTGAAATCGGGAAACCGCCTTCAATAACATCCACGCCGAGTTGTTCCAGTTTACGTGCAATCACGACTTTCTCATCGGTTGACAACTGGCAGCCCGGTACTTGCTCTCCATCGCGGAGCGTGGTATCGAAGATCTGAATTTTGTTACTCATACTTTTTTTGTTTTAGGCCGTGTGAAGTTTGTCTGTGATCGTGTGGCGCTAGCTACCGGGTATCGACGGCCACTAGCATTCTAATCTGGTTACATACTATATTGCCCATCACTTCAGTACCTACTATTTTTTCATGAGGTGTTGATGCATCTGCAATGTCGCGTGTTCGATACCCTTCTTTTAATGTCTGCTCTACGGCTTTGAGCACCAAATCCGCCTCTTCTTTTAGCCCAAAAGAAATATCTACCAATAAAGAAGCTGAAAGAATGGAAGCTAACGGATTTGCAATACCTTTTCCCGTGATGTCGTGCGCACTACCGTGAATGGGTTCATATAAGCCAACCGTGTCACCGATAGAAGCAGAAGCCAGCATCCCCATAGAACCTGCAATCTGTGAAGCTTCATCCGTTAGGATATCACCAAAAAGATTTCCGGTAACGACGACATCAAAACTTCTTGGATTTTGAATAAGTTTCATGGCGGCAGAATCCACAAACATGTGCTCCACCTTTACATCCGGATACTGTTTGGACACTTCCTGAATTACTTCCCTCCAAAGGCGTGAACTCTCCAGCACGTTGGCTTTATCGACTGAAGTCAATTTTTTACATCTGGTCTGTGCCGCTTTAAAAGCTTTATGGGCAATGCGTTCAACTTCATACCGCGAATAAATCATGGTATCGTACGCTGTGTCATTATTGTCCTTTCGGCCGCGTTCACCAAAATAGACATCACCCGTTAACTCACGGAAGAAAAGAATATCCGCCCCTTTCAGTACTTCAGGTTTGATACTGGACGCTGCCAGGAGTTCATCAAAAAGTTTTATGGGACGAAGGTTGGCATAGAGGCCAAGTTCCTTCCGCATTTTCAGCAACCCTTGTTCTGGACGCACTTTTGCTGATGGATCATTGTCGTATTTGGGATGGCCCACTGCGCCGAAAAGAATGGCATCACAGTTTTTAAGCTTTGCTAGCGTCTCGTCCGGTAATGGATTGCCCGTTGCTTCTATGGCTTCATGACCAATGGTGGCATAGTCAAAAATAAAGTCATGGCCGAAGCAATCTGCGATTTGCTCTAATACTTTTTTCCCACTGGCTGTAACTTCTCTACCAATGCCGTCTCCCGGAAGTATGATTATTTTTTTCTTCATTCCTTTCTAATGTGCAAGTTCAAAATGTTTGATCTCATCCCTGAGGCTCAGCAAATAATCAATGTCGTCGTAGCCATTCATCATACACGTTTTCTTGTAAGCATTGATATCGAAAGATTCTGATGAACCATCTTCCAGGATTACTTTTTGCTGAGACAAGTCTACGGTAATCTGGGTTTTTGGATTTTTTTCGATAGCGAAAAAAATTTTCTTTAAAAATTCGTCCGAAACCTGAATAGGGAGTAACGCATTGTTTAATGCGTTGTTTTTAAAAATATCAGCAAAGAAGCTGGAGATCACCACCCTGAATCCATAGTCGTAAATTGACCATGCAGCATGCTCGCGGCTGCTTCCGCAACCAAAGTTTTTTCCTGCAACAAGAATTTTTCCAGTATATGTGGTATTGTTTAGAACAAAATCAACCTTGGGAGTATCATCGCTGTTGTAGCGCCAATCTCTGAAGACGTTTTCCCCGAACCCCTTGCGCGTTGTAGCTTTCAGAAAGCGGGCAGGAATAATTTGATCCGTATCAATATTTTCAATGGACAGCGGAACCGCGGAGCTTTTTAAGGTTATAAATTTTTCTTTACTCATAGATGCGTTCATTATCTCTGCCTCCGGCAGGCGCCTGTTAAAGGCTTGGTGTGATTAAAAGTTATCCACCAATTCTCTCACGTCCGTTACTTTGCCCGTGATGGCTGCAGCCGCTGCACTAAGGGGGCTAGCTAAAAATGTTCTGGACTTTGGCCCTTGCCTTCCTTCAAAGTTCCGGTTCGATGTACTGATGCAATATTTACCAGCCGGTATTTTATCTTCGTTCATGCCCAGGCAGGCAGAACAACCCGGTTGCCTTAGCTGGAAACCAGCGGCTTCAAAAATTTTATCTAAACCTTCTTCACGAGCCTGATTCTCTACCTGCTTTGACCCAGGTACAACCCACACTTCAACATTCGACGCTTTCTTTTTTCCTTTTACCATGGAAGCCACCAGGCGCAAGTCTTCAATGCGCGCGTTTGTACAACTTCCTATAAAAACATAGTCTACAGCCTGGCCAAGTATGGCAGCGCCGGGTTTTAGTCCCATGTAGTCCAACGACTTTGAAAATGAGTTTTGCTCACTTATGTTTTTTAATTCACTGAGTGTAGGGATACGGTCCGTAACTTTAATCCCCATTCCAGGGTTCGTTCCATAGGTGATCATCGGAGCGATATCGGTGGCATCAAATTTTATTACTTCATCATATTGCGCACCTTCATCTGTTTTCAGCTGATGCCATTGTTCAACCAGGCGATCATAGGTTTCACCTTGTGGCGCAAACCTTCTTCCTTTGATATAAGTGAACGTTGTTTCATCCGGAGCTATGAGTCCGCCCCGTGCACCCATCTCAATACTCATATTACAAATGGTCATCCGTGCTTCCATCGAAAGATTACGGATAGCGTCACCAGCGTATTCAACAAAGTAGCCAGTGGCTCCGCTTGCTGAAAGTTTCGAAATAATGTATAAGATAATATCCTTGGCCACTACACCTTTACTGAGTGCGCCATTGATTTCAA
>Ga0184629_10000257_pt1 | contig 23436 bp, 18 predicted proteins | sample PLM4_32_b1_FD_133158 | JGI IMG/M metagenome (GOLD analysis project Ga0184629, IMG submission 133158) | Groundwater sediment microbial communities from an aquifer in East River, Colorado, USA - PLM4_32_b1 | ecosystem: Environmental > Terrestrial > Soil > Riparian zone | place: USA: East River...
CAAGGCCGGCTACTCGGATCGCACGCTGCGCCGCACCGCGCCGGACAGCCGCGACATCGAACGCGTGCGCGGCAAGACCCTCTCCATGGTCGACGTGTCGCTCGAGCGCACGGTGGTCGGTGAGCACGAGTTCGCGCGCGTCGCGTTGCCGCCGGACCAGCAGCAGATCGTGGAGCAGCATCGCACGCAGTATAAGAGTCCGTCGTCGAGTCCGCCGGCGGTGAAGGATTCCGTCGGCCCGCCCGCGCCGGCGCCCGAGAAGCCGAAGGGGTCGTCGGGCACCAAGACGGAGAAGAAGAAGGACACGAGCAAGCCGAAAGCCTACAAGGCGCAGGCGAAAGAAGACAAATCCAAAGAGAAGGACGCGACCGACGAGTCGAAGGCAAAGGAGAAGAAGCCTGACTAGAAGAAGCTCGGGGCCGGGTGCGCGGTTCCTTCGGAGCGAATCCGCAGCGCGCTTTCAACAATCGCGCGCGAGGACCTGAGCGAAGAAGGAAGCCATGCACGCGCTCGTTATCCCCTACGTAACGTCAGCGTCGCCTCGGTGCCGCCGCCGTCGGTCGCGGTCCTGACCGTCACGTCCCCGCCCATCTCGCGCGAGAGCGTGCGACAGATCGCCAGCCCCAGTCCGGTGCCCGTCGTCTTGGTCGAAAAATAGGGTTCGAACAGGCGTTGGGCCGCGTCTTCGCTCAAGCCCGGTCCCGAGTCGTGAAACACGATGTGGACGACGCGCACCCCGTTCTCCACGCCCTCCGCGCAGCGCACGCGCAGTTCGGCGCCGTTTTCGCCCATCGCCTCCATCGCATTTTCGATCAGGTTCGCGCAAATCTTGCGCACCGCTTCCGCGTCCGCCATGACGATCGCGTCCGACGCGCCGTTCTCGTAACGGAGATGGACCGCGGTGTTGTGTTCATAGGGCGCGAGGATGTGGCGCACCAGCGGGTCCACCGGGTGCGCCTTCACGTGGAGACGCTGCATGCGGCCGTAGCTGGAGAATTCGCCCGCGATGCGCTTGAGGACGTCGACCTGCTGCAGGATCGTGTCCGTCCCCTCGCGAAACACGCGGTCGAATTCAGCCGGCCTCTGCTCGTACGCACGCCGCATGAACTGGGTCGACAGGCGAATCGGCGTCAGAGGGTTCTTGATCTCGTGTGCGATCTGCCGGGCCATCTCGACCCACGCGGAAAGTTTCTTCGACTCGATCAGCTCGGTCACGTCCTCGAACACCAGCACGGTGCCGAAATGGCGCCCCTCCGCTTCGAGCCGGGTGCGCATGTACTTGACCGTGGCGGGCTTTTCGGGTCCCTGGATCCCGAACTCTCCGGAGGCGAAGGCCGGCGATGTGCCGCCGCCGGGTCCGCCATCCGAGGTGAGCAAAGCGAAGATCGCCGGCGCGTGCGCGCCCGTGGCCAGCTCGAAGGCGGTGCGCCCGACCAGGGCGGCGGACGGCGCGCCGACGATCCGCTCGGCGGCGGCATTGACGGTGCGCACGCGTCCCTCCGCGTCGGTGCTGACCACCCCGGCGCCGATGTTCTCCAGAATCGCTTCGAGGTAGCGCCGGCGCTCTTCCAGGGCGCGCTGCGACCCGGCGATCTTTTCCGTCATTTCGTTGAAGGCACTCACCACGATGCCGATCTCATCCGAACGGCGCTCGGGCAGGCGCACGTCGAAATCGCCGCTACTGACCCGGCGCGTCCCGGCCACGAGACCGCGGAGCGGTTCGAACACACCGCGCGCCACCACCAGCCCGAGCGCGATCGTCGCCGCCAAGAGGAGCGCGAACACGCCGAGCACGACGGACGTCGCGCGCTGCACTTCGAGCGAATACGACTCCGGGCGAAACAGGAGCGGAACGCCCATGGCCGCGCGCGTGGCGGCGGGACCCCACGACGTCGCGGCGTTGGCGCCGGGCGACGCCGACGAGTCGACAGGCACCCAGCGGTCGATCGGCAGATACGCCACCTGAAAGTCGTACGAGCCGGCGCGTTCGGTCGTGAGCATCCGATCCGACCCCAGCATCGACACCTCGACGAACGCGGAAGCGTTCATGCTCGAGCTGATGAATCCGCCCGCGAGCAGCCCTTCGCGACTCGACGCCACCAGCTGGCCGTCCGCGTAGACGTTCACGTCCGACCCCACCTGCTCGGCGATTTCGGCCAGGAGGTCCCCGTCGATCGCGCGCGCGTAGTAGAGATAGTAGCTCCCGATCCACGCGTCGCCCGCCACCTTGAGCGGCGCGCTGAACACACCGATGTATCGCCGCCCGTTCACGTCGGCAACGATCAGGTCTTCCGTCGACGCGCCGGCGACGGCACCCGCCACGGGAAGGCCGGGCACGTCGTCGGGCATCGCGGAGTCGTCGAAGAGCATCGCGACACGATCGCCGCCGAGGTCGTGGACCGCGGGCGTTTTGGGATTGAACACTCCGGACAGGTCCGTGCGGCCGAGGAAGAACTGCAACTCGCCGTGGAGCAGATTGACGAATGCCTTGCGCGCACTCGACGCCTTGTATGACGCCTCGCTGCGGCTCTCTTCGACAAAGCGGCCCTTGATGAAGTTCGCCGAAAACACGCCGAGGATCACCGCTGGCACCAGCGCCACCACCAGAAACGACGCCAGCAGTTTCTGCTGGAATCCGAGCCGCCTGGGCGTGAGCGTCGGCAGCACCCCGCCCAGGCGCGGCGCCGCGCCCAGCGCGACCACGAGCGCGATCAGCACGATGGCGAAGAACAGGTAGAGCGAAAGCAGCGTCGACCAGCGCAGCAACTGGCGCCACGGGGACGGCACCAGGAAACCCGCGAGCAGGGTTTCGCCGTCGGCCGGCATCCTGACGGCCAGCACCCGATACGTGCTCCCGCCCGAACGCACGCGTGGCCACGCCTGCGCCATGGCGCGATCGATCGTGGCGCCGTCCACGTGCATTCCGACCGAGAAATGCTCGGACGACGACTCGGTGATGCGGTGGTCACGGTCGACGCGCGCGAGCAGGAGCGCCTCCGGCTCCTCCACGCGCGGTGCCACTCCTCCCTCCTGCACGTTGCGCAGCACTTCCGGCGTGCGCGGCCCCGTGCGCGCGGCCAGCTCGAGGCTCTCGAAGAAGAACGGGATGTCGATGATCACCTTGCCCAGGAGGCGCGCCGGCGTTGGTGAATCTTCATAGACGTTACCCTCATCGACATTGAGGATGCCGCGGTAGAAGCGAACCACTCCTTGCGGCGTGCTGCGCGTGAGGTCGAGGACCGCCCACTGGTTGCGATCGGGCGTGTCCGTGCGCTCACCGCCCTCGTCGATGCGAACGCGATAAGGCATGTCGACCGAAAACTCGCTCACCAGGCCGTCGTCCGCGTCCACCACGTGAATCGCGCAGCTGTAGCCGAGCAGGCTCAACGGACTTTCCGCCCAGAGGTCGAACGCGAGCCGATCGATGTCCTGCGACCACGGACTCCGGATCGCCTGTCGGATCTCGGGGCGCTCCGCGTAGTCGCCGAGCACGTCTTCCAGAATGACGACCTTCCAGTTGTCGGCGGGGTTGGTGACTTCGTTCGCCTTTTCCAGCACGAAGCCCTTGCGCAGCTCATCGTAGTCGTGCCCCAGATAGATGTACGCGGTCGCGGACGACACGATCACGAGGCAGAACGCCGCGATGCCCACGCTGACCAGATCCTCGCGGTGGGCGATGCGCGGGACGAAGACGACGACCAGCATGACGAGCGCCGAGAGCCACGCCGGCTCCCAGCGGCGCTCGATCGCGCACACCCCGACCACGAGCACCCATCCGATCACGGACACCAGGGCCGGACGGCGCTCGCCGGCCGCGCGGAACAGCCCCCACAGCACGAACATGCCCGCCAGCAGCATGCCGGTGACCATGAGAAAGATGCCGACGTGGAGGGCGACGACGCCGACATCGGTGACCGCCATGGTCTCGCCGAGCAGGCGTGGATTCGCGTTCACCACCACCGTGGAACTGAACCGGCGCGCCAGCTCGAACACCACCACGTTGACGCACGCGACCGCCATGCTCCCCGCCACGGTCCACCGGCCGCCGGGGCGGCGATCCGGCGCAGGGGCATCGCTCCCATCGGCGCTGCGCGCGATGCGCACCAGCCCGTACACCATCGCCACGAAGAACAGCGCCGTGAGCACGAGGTCGAAGGCGTTGCGCATCAGCCCGCCGAGAGCCGGGGTTGCAAACACGGACGGGTCGAACAGTGTCGAGTGCATCCACAGCGAACCGGGAGCAAACGCGAGCAGCCCGTAGCGGAGCACCACCATGAACGCGGCGAAGAGCGCGGCCCGCATCGCGGTATATCTCGGTTGGCGGCGGGTTCCGATCCACGCCGCACCCTGCGCGAACAACGCGATCAGCGCCATGAGCGCCAGCCCCTTGCCCCACACCGACCGACGCGCCGCGCGTTGCTCCAGCACGTGCGTGAACGGCTCGCTGACGGCGGTGACGTGGAGCAGGGGATTGCCGCCCCGGCTTCGGATCAACACCGCGCCCTCGAGGCCGGACTCTTCGTTGCCCGCGACCTCGCCCACCGCCTCCGCGTTGGACGAAAAAGGATAGTAGCTCAACACCGAGTCTTCCCACGTGAGCGCGGCGCCGGTTGAATCCTCCGCCGCCGCCGTGTGCTTGTGCGCACGCGCCGACGCGATCATCCGGTCGCGGCGTGCTCTGCCCTCCGCCTGCTGCGCGCGAAACCGTGGGAGCCGGTCCGAGAGATTCCCGGTCGGTGGGAAGTAGTCGAAGGAAACGCGGGCGGCGACGTCGCGCGGGATCTCGTCGGCCAGGCTCGCGCTCTTGAGGAAGCGGTTGTTGACGCGATAGTCGACTTCCAGGGGAATGTCGATCAGCAGCGTGGCCACGGGCTGGCCCGTCGCCGTGCTGCACGGCGCCACGTGCGAGAGGATGTGGTACAGCGAGACCTCCCGCGTATAGACGAGTTCGGTTTTGCTCGTCAGGAACACCTGGTCGAGCGGCGAGACCGACTGCGGCCAGCCCGCCCAGGCGATGCGCTCGCCGCGCGTGTCGAAGAGCTGAAGCCCTATCGCGGTGCCCGCCGTCAGGGACTTGCTCTTCGACGCGACCCGAGCGAGCGAATCGAGCAGAGCAAAGGCAGCGGTGCGATCCGCGGGCGACGACACCCCCGCCGGCGCCGACGCGATGTGCTCTCGCACGCGCGCCGCGAGCCCGGTCGACACGTCTTCGAGCCGCGACACCTCGTTGCCCACCGCGTCGACGGTCTGCGCCAGGCGCCGGGATGCGTCGCGACGCCACTGTTTGGTATCCGCCGGGTTTTCCGTCGGTACGAGATGGAGAAGCGCGAAGGAGCCCGCCGCCAGCACGATCGCCGCCCACAGACCGTTGGTGCGCGCGGAGCGCGGGCGGAATGCCAGCGCGGACAGCGCCGCGAGGGCGAGCAACACCGCGACCGCCCAGGCCGGCAGCCGCTCCGCCCACGACGCCGCCGCGAGGTCGTGGACGAACAACCCCCCCAGCGCCAGGGACAGCGCGGTGGCCGCCAGTATCAACTTGAATGGAGATGCTCGCATCGTCGGTCAACCGGGGACGATCCCGCACCGGAGCATAGCTTACAGCTGCGGCGGAGTCGAGCGAGGCACGCTCAACGGATCGACTTGATCTCGCCGACTACCCAGCGTTCCTGGTCGTCGTCGTCGTGCTCGAGATGGAGGGACACGTACACCTTGTCCGCGAACAGCCGGCCGTCGTCGGTCTTTCGATACTGGCGCTCCGCGATCGCGAAGGTGTCGCGGCCCTCGTCGCCCGGCTTGCGGTACTGCACGAACTCGAACTTCTTGGTGGCGGTGTAGCGGAAGAGATCCTTGAGGAGGTAATAGCTCTGGTTGCGGGAAAAGGTTCCCCCCGACGGTCCGGTACCGCTGATCGAGATCGCGACCTTCTGCGACCCGAAGTGGCGGAGAATGAGGTCGACGTTACGTGTGTTCCAGCCGCGCTCGATGTCCGCGAACACGTCCATCGGTCCGCCCGACGGCGGCGGTTCCTTCTGCGCGACGACGCCCGTGGGCTCCGGCGTCTGCGACACCACCCCGCCCTGGCCGGATTTCGCGGGACGGGCAGTGTTTCCGGGCCCCGCCCAGAGCATCGCGAGCGATCCCGCCGCGAGCGCCAAAACAACTATTCGAGGGCCAATCACCATAATAGATCGAAATCATCGGAATAGAGCAAGCCACGTGCCCCGCGGCCTAGTTGCTGCAGGGCATTGAGTTACACGAAATTACCCGGAGCGGTGTGTGGCAGGATCAGGACAGCGGTGTCTCTGATGGAGGACGCCAAGAAAGAGGACGGGCATCAAGTTCCTCCGGAGCGAATCCGCAGGCGCGCTTCCGACAATCGCGCGAGCACCTGAGCGGAGGAGGAAGCTTGTTCCCCCGTCCCGCCCAGGGCTACTTGTCCTTCGTCGGACGCCAGTGGTACCACTCGACCACCACCGGCGCCGCGATGAAGATCGACGAGTAGGTGCCGATGATGATGCCCACAAACAACGTCAGCGCGAAGTCCTTGATCACCTCGCCGCCGAGGAACAAGAGACTCAAGAGCACCAGCAGCGTCGTCGTCCCGGTGATGACCGTGCGCGAGAGCGTTTCGTTGATCGAGGTGTTCACGAGCTTATCAAAGTTTTCCCGCCGACGGAGGTGGTGGTTTTCGCGGATGCGATCGAAGACTACTACGGTGTCGTTGAGCGAGTAGCCGACGATCGTCAGCACCGCCGCCAGAACGCCCAGCGACATCTCCATGTTGATGAAGGAGAAGAACGCGAGCGTAATAAAAACATCGTGTGCGGTCGCGATGATCGACGCCACCGCGAAACGAAAGTCGAAACGCCACCCGACGTAGATCAGGATTCCAACGAACGAGTAGACGATCGCCCACAGGGCGTTCTTGCGCAGCTCGGCGCCGATACGCGGGCCGACCGACTCGCGCCGCCGCAGCTCCACTGTGTGGCCGGCGGCGCCCGCTTGAATGGCGGCCACGATCTGCTTGGCCGTGCTGTCCGCGTTGGCGACGCTCTTCACCTTGATGAGGTACTCGTTTTCGGCGCCGAAGCGAGTGATTTCCGCGCCGTCGAAACCGGCGTTGCCTATAATCGATCGGACGTCCTGTAGCGGAATCGCCGGCTGGGTCCGTACCTCGACCAGCGCGCCGCCGGCGAAGTCGATCGACATCTTGAGGCCTCGATGGAGCGCGATCGAGACGATGCCCGCGAGAATCACCAGCGCGCTGGCGATCAGCGTGGTCCGCCTCAAGGCGACGAAGTTGACGTTGGGTGTCTTGAAAAACTGCATATCGCTTCTCCTCGCCTACACGCTCAACTTCTCGAGGTGACGGCGCGACGTGATCAGGTCGTACACGACGCGGGTGCACGTGAGTGCGGTGAACATGCTCACCACGATGCCGATGCTCAACGTGGTCGCGAAGCCCTTCACCGGGCCGGTACCGAACTGCCACAACACGACCGCGGTAATCAGCGTGGTAACGTTGGAGTCGAGAATCGCGTTGAACGCCCGCCGGTAACCCGCTTCGATCGACGCCCGGACCGTCTTGCCACGCGCCAGCTCTTCGCGGATGCGCTCGAAGATCAGCACGTTCGCGTCGACCGACATGCCGATGGTGAGAATCAGGCCCGCGACGCCGGGCAGCGTCAAGGTGGCTCGCAGTTTGGCGAGAATCGCAATTTCGATCACGAGGTTCAGCACCATGGCCGCGCACGCGAGCGTCCCCGACCAGCGGTAATACATCACCATGAACGAGAGGGTGAGGATGAAGCCGATCAGCGCCGCCCTCGCGCCGGCCTGCACGGAGTCACGGCCCAGCGACGGTCCCACTGTCCGCTCTTCGACAACCCTGACCGGCGCGGGCAGCGCACCCGCGCGCAGCACGATCGCGAGATCGTTGGCCTCGTCGTCGGAATCGAGGCCGGTGATCCGGCCTTCCCCGCCCGGGATCTTGCTCTGCACTACCGGCGCGGAACGCACGCGCTGGTCGAGGACGATGGCGATGCGCCGGCCGATGTTCTCACCGGTGAAGCGCGCGAACACGATCGCCCCCTGACGGTTGAGGCGAAAACCCACGTTCAGGCGGCTCGGATCGTCCGAATCGGGTCGTGTGGTCGCGTCGATCAGCGAACTCCCGTCGATAGTCGGCCTTGCCTCGACCAGGTACAGGACCCGACCCTGGCCCCCCTCCTGAACTGCCCTCGCTTCGTGGCCCCACAGGAATGTCGAGTTGGCCGGCATCGAGCGCCGCGCCTGCTCGGTGGCCAGCAGCGCGGTGACGGTCTCTACCCTGCGTTCGTCGACCACGATGCCGCCGTCGAAGTAGGAGACCAGGTAGGAACTGAAAGGTCGGTCTTCGGAGGCCTCCGGGAGCGGAACCTTCCCCTCCACGTCGTCCTCACCGGCGAGCGTCGGTAGCAATGAATCGACTTGCGCGGTCGACGCCTTCGGGGCCGGCGCCTTCACAAACGACGTCGTATCGGCGTTGACTCCGGCCGTATCCACCACCGTGCCCGTCACCTTGATGCCCTTGAGATTCCGGTCGAGCGAGGTCAGTACCCGCGCCACTTCGTCCTGCTCCCGCACCAGGCGGAACTCGAGCTGCGCGGTCTGCCCAAGGATCTTGTGCGCGCGCTCGACGTCTTCGAGGCCCGGCAGTTCGACGATGATGCGTCGTTCGCCCTCCTGCTGAATTGTGGGTTCGGCAACGCCGAACTGGTCGATGCGATTGCGGTAGATCTTGATCGCCCGGTCCATCACGTCTTTGCGGGCGTTCTCGTCCAGCTTGGAATCGTCCACTTCCAGGACGATGTGAACGCCGCCCTGAAGGTCGAGGCCGAGCTTGAGCGCGTTGTCGAGATAGTGGTCGCGCTGCTCCTTGGTCAGAAGCGCGCGCTTCTCCGGGGACATCGAATAGTAGCGGTAGCTGGGCCACAAAGCCCAGATGCTAAACACGATGATACCGAAGATGATGACCAGTTTCCAACGGGTCTTCATTCAGAACCTCTGATCCATTGAAACGGGCAGACGCTCACCCTTCCACTGGTCGTTCCGGAGAATCTGGCGACTGGATATTCTCGCCGTGGAGCCTCTTGAAAGGGGGTTTGGCCGGAAATAAGGGCCGATTATACATGACCGCGGGCGCCCGTCAACCGCCAACTTCCAGAGGGGTTACCGCCCGGATCGTCGCGTCAAATCCGCCCCAGCAGGTGCAGCATGTCGCGGACGGCGCGGTCCAGCCCCACAAACAGGGCCCGCGCGACGATGGCGTGGCCGATGTTCACTTCCTCGAGGTGCGGCACCTCGAGCATGCGGGTCACGTTGTGGTAATTAAGCCCGTGGCCGGCGTGCACGTGCATTCCCAGGTGACGAATCGCCGCCGCCGCCTCCTTGACGCGCTTGAGCTCGTCGTCGGTGCGGTGGCGGGTCGCGTTCGCGTAGGCGCCGGTGTGGATCTCGACCGCGTCGAACCGAAAGCGCGCCGCTTCCTGGATCTGCGCCAGGTCGGGGGTGAGAAAGGCGGTCACTTCGATGTCCGCGTCCTTGAGCGTGGCCACCATTTCGCCCAGGCTCGGCGGCGCGTCGGCCAGATTCAAGCCGCCCTCGGTGGTGACCTCCTCGCGCCGCTCGGGCACGATGCAGACCGCGTCGGGCCGGATCGCGAGTGCGATCTCCAGCATTTCGGCTGCCGCGGCCATCTCCAGATTGAGCGACGACTTGACGACTTCGCGGATCATGCGAACGTCGCGGTTCTGGATGTGGCGGCGGTCCTCGCGCAGGTGCACCGTGATCTGGTCCGCGCCCGCGGTCTCGGCCGCGATGGCCGCCGCGACCGGATCGGGCTCGTAGGTCTTGCGCGCCTCGCGCAGCGTCGCAACGTGGTCGATGTTCACTCCGAGTCGGATGGTCGCCTTGTCCATGGTGTCTCCGTTGGGAAGCGGAATTCGCCTGCTAGCGCGTGCTGTCGCGCGACGCGTCGCGCACAATATCGCACACCGTGACCAGCTCGACGCCCGCGGTCTCGAGATAATCCAGGTTGTCGCGCAGCGCCTCGAACGTCCACGGGTGCGGGTGGCCGATGCCGATCGCGTGGCCCCGGGCGCGCGCGGTCTCGACCAGCGTGTGCAGCCGCGAGGCGACGTCGTCCCGGCGGTCGGTGTGGTCGTCGAGAAACATGGTGTTCGACGCCGCGCGAAGCCCCGCCGCGACCGCCGTATTATAGGCGACGGATTTCGGCGAAGTCAAAGAATCGAGGAAGAAAAGGCCTCTCCCCTCGAGCGCTTTGATCACCGCCCCCATCACGCGCGCGTCGGCGGTGGCGACCGAGCCCATGTGGTTGTTGACCCCGTCGACGCCGGGGAGGCTCTCCAGGTACGCCCGGACGAAGGAGGCGATCTCGGCGTCGCTCATCGTGTGGGTGATGGGCTCGATGTCATTGTTGCGCGGCTCCGAACCCTCCATGGGAAGGTGGAGCAGGACGCAGCGATGGCCCTTCTTTGCCAGCGCGAGGACGTCCTGCGAGTGGCGGAGTCCGGGGAGGATGGCGACGGTGAGCGGCAGATCGAGGTCCAGCACTTCGCGCGGGATGCCGCCGTCGGAGTAACCGAAGTCGTCGATCACGATGGCAACCCTGGGAAGATGCTCGGTCGGCGGCATGGCCGCGCGCAACTCCGATGGCCCAAGGCGGCGCAACGTGAGGCGGTGCGTGTCTCTCATATGAGTGCCGACCTGGAACCTCAATGTGCGTCCGTGGTCGAACTGCTCGCTCTCGCGGACCTCCGCGCCGAGCGCTTCGATCGCCTCGGTCAGCGAAACGTTGACGCGGAGAAGATCGGTGGAGTCGTCGCAGGGGATGCTCCACTCGATGGGCGTGCCGGGTGGCCGCGATGTCGTCGGGACCGGCGCGTCGGTGGTGCGAATCCGCCGTCGAAGCCCGTACGGCTCGAGTGCGCGCTTGAGCGCAATCCCCACGTCGCGCTGGACGCGCGCGTAGGGTTCGTCGAACCCGCGGTCGACCAAAAAAACGCCGCCGCGCGTGCTCTGGAGAAACTTGACCCCAGCCGCGCCGCCGACACCGAGGAGGATCAACGAGACGATCAGCAGCTTGACCGGCCGCGGGACGCGGGCGGGTTTCTCGTCGGCGGTCCGGGACTTGGACCTGGGTTTGGTCTTGGGCGGCATGAGGGGATTTTCGTTCGCCGCGCGAGGCTAGCGGGCGCGGTGCGCGGGTGTCAAGGCGAGGAGGATGTTGGAATGAAACTCGCCTTGAAGCCTCCCCAGGTCTTGCGAATCTGGAACGCCGGGGGCTGTTCGTCTTTGACGTCGAGGTCGCGCCACTCGACGAGTCTCCACACCGGGGCAGTTGCCGTACCGGCGTTGCGCACCGTGAACTGCGCCTGCGCACCAGAAGTTGTCACCCACACCTCCTGGGATTCGAACTGCGCCGAAAACTCGTAAGGCGCCGTGGCCGTGTACCAGACCTCATCCGGGAAGGCGCTCGGAATCACGTCGACCCATTGAACGCCGGCCTCGAATTCGATGTTCACGTCGAACCGCCACACGCCCGGTTGGAGGCCAACATCGAACAACCGAGTCGTCAGATACATTTCCTCGAAACGTCCCCACTGCGCCGGAGCACCTGCGCCCACGTCGGCAGGCGCGAAGAAGAAGACAAAGTCGCTATCGAGTAACTCGCCGAACTTTGCGATGTTCTTTCGATTGTACGAAGCCTCGAGGCTCGCCAGAACCAGTTCCTTGGTGATGGTACCGCAGTCGAAGAGGGGACAGAGCGTGGACGGCTCCTCGACGGGGTCATCCTCGCCGCAGCCGAGTATCGGAATCGCGCTGACGATCAGGGCGAGGAGCAACGGAGTCTTGAACATTCGACTAGATGTACAGAGCCTTGATCGTGCCCCATGTTGACGCTTGGGTGCCGGTGTTGCTGCGAAGGGCCGCAAAGTTAGCGCTCGCTAGATCCCTCCACTCCACCAATCGCCACTGCGGTGCGGCATCGGTCCCCACATTGCGAACCGTGAACTGTGCCTGCGAGCCGGGCACCGCGATGTACGTCATGTCCGGCTCCATCTCGAACGTGAACTCATAATAGACCGTGGTGGTGTACCAGACTTCGTCCGGAAAGTCGCTCGGGATCACCTCGACCCACACCACGCCGCTCTCGAATTTCAGGTCCATGCGAATCGAGCGGCACGTCGGATAAGGTGGCTGATTGAGCCCACTGTCGAAGAGCCGTGTGGTAACCGCCATCTCATCAACACGCCCCCACTGCTCGGGGATGTTCCCACCAACATCGCCCGGAGAGAAAAAGAAGGTGAAGTTGGGATCCAGAAGCTCGTCGTGGGGTGCAATTCTCCGCTTGTTGTATGACAACTCGATATTATTCAAGACGTCCTCACGCTCCGTGAGGGCCTTGAATTCGTGAGTAGGGGGAGGGGGAGGGCAGCCCTCACAACAATCGGCACAAATGCCCTCATTCTCGTCGCAGGCAACAAACAACGCGGTTCCGGCGACCAGCATGAAAACAAGGGCCTGCTTCAAAGACTCAATCCACCCCCTGATGCAGCTGGCTCTCACTTTTCGACCCTCTACCGATACAGCGCCTTGACGGCGCCCCAGGTCAACGTTTCCGTGGAAGCACTGCGCTGCGAGGCAACTGAGTTGCTGGCCAGGTCCCGCCACTTCACGAGGCGCCACTGCGGCGCATCATCGGTTCCCGCGTTGCGAACCGTGAGTTGTGCCTGCGAGCCGGGCACCGCGATGTACGTAATATCCGGATCCATTTCGACCGTGAAGTCGTAGTATGCGGTCGTCGTGTACCACGTCTCGGCTGGAAAGGCCGCCGGAATGGTATCGACCCACACCACCCCGCTCTCGAATTCCAAGTTCATGCGGATCGAACGGCAGGTCGGATAGGGCGGCTGATTGAGGGTCCTGTCGAAAAGAAGCGTGGCCATTTGCAGCTCTTCAACGCGGCCCCATTGAGCGGGAATGTTTCCCCCGACGTCACCCGGCGAAAAGAAGAATGTGAAGTTCGGATCCAGGAGCTCGTCGTATGGAGAATGCTTCTGTTGTGTGTACGACAGCTCGAGGTTGTTCAGGACATTTTCGCGCGTGGTGAGTGGCTGGAACGTCTTCCCCGGGGGAGGGCACAGGTCGCACCCGCCGACTACTTCTTCATCTTCGCAGGCCGGAAGGAACGCAACGGCGATGAGCAAAGAAACCAGGACAGTTCTCACGTTGCAATCCCCCTACTTGTAGAGCGCTTTGACGCCGCCCCAGGTTGTTCGATCTGTCGAAGCAGCACTTTGCAATGCCACCGAGTTCGCTGCCAGGTCCCGCCACTCCACCAGGCGCCACTGCGGCGCATCGCCGGTTCCGGCATTGCGCACCGTGAACTGCGCCTGCGAGCCCGGCGCTGCAATGTACGTCATTTCCGGATCCATTTCGAACGTGAACTCGTACTCCAGCGTGGTCGTGTACCACAACTCGCCCGGGTAATCTTCGGGAATCACCGTGACCCAATCCACGCCCTCCTCGAATTTGATGTCGACTCGAATCGAGCGACACGTGGGGTATGGCGGCTGATCGAGGGCAGGGTCGAAAAGGCGCGCGGTAACCCGCAGTTCCTGAAGCCGCCCCCACTGTTGGGGAATGTCCCCGCCGACATCCCCCGGCGAGAAGAAGAAGGTGAAGTTATCATCGAGTAGCTCGTCGAATCGAGTGACCACTCGCTCGTTGTATGAATGCTCGAGATTGTTGAGTACGTGCTCGCGCTGGGTGAGATTCTTGTAGTGTGGAAACCCATCGTGCTCCGTGACGGGGTTGTCATCGTCAGAGCAGACGAGAACGAATGTGCCGACCAGGGCAAGAAAAAGAACCTTCGCCATGAATCAGTCCACCGCGCGGTACAACGACTTGACGCCGCCCCACGTTGTTGCGTTTGTTGCGGTGTTGTCAGCCAAGTCCCGCCACTCCACCAGGCGCCACTGCGGCGCGTCATCGGTTCCGGCATTGCGCACCGTGAACTGTGCCTGTGAGCCCGGAACCGCGATGTACGTCAGGTCCGGTGCCATCTCGAAGGTGAATTCGTAGTACACCGTGGTCGTGTACCAGACCTCACCAAGAACCTGCGGTGAAGGAAGCTCGACCCACTGGACGCCGTTCTCCAAACTGAGGCCGACACGAATCGACCGGCACACGGGAACGCCCGGGACATTAAGATCTCGGTCGAACAGCATCATCGTGACCGCGGTCTCGTCGGCGCGGCCCCACTGAGCAGGAATGGTCCCGCCGAAGTAGAATGTGAAATCAGAGTCGAGCAGCTCGTCGAATTCGGCGAAGTTCCTCTTGTTGTACGACAGCTCGAGATTGTTCACGACATTTTCGCGTGCGGTGAGGGGCTGGAACGTCGGGCACAGATCGCAAATACCGCCGACCACTTCCTCCTCGCCGCACGCGACAAGGAGTGCCGCGGCGACAATTAGCATGGAAACCAGAACGATCCTCACGTTTCGATCCTTCATGTCTACCGGTAAAGCGACTTGATCCGGCCCCACGTTTGGTTCGCAATGGCCGTGGTGCTGACCAGCGCCGTCGCAATCCGTTGTAGCGAATCACCGGCCACGTCTCGCCACTCCACCAACCGCCACTGCGGCGCATCCTCGGTCCCCACGTTGCGTACCGTGAACTGCGCCTGTGAGCCCGGCACCGCGATGTAGGTCATGTCCGGAAGCATCTCGAAGGTGAACTCGTAGTAGACCGCGGCCGTGTACCAGGTCTCGGTCGGAAAGTCGGGTGGAATGGTGTCGACCCATACCACGCCACTCTCGAATTTCAGGTCCATGCGGATCGAGCGACAGGTGGGATAGGACGGGTCGTTGAGGCTCTTGTCGAACAGCATGGACGCCACGCGCAACTCGTCGGTGCGCCCCCACTGGCCGGGGATATTCCCGCCCACGTCTCCCGGCGAAAAGAAGAACGTGAAGTTCGGATCCAGGAGCTCATCGTATGGAGAATACTTCTGTTCTGCGTACGACAACTCGAGGTTGTTCAGGACATTTTCGCGCGTGGTGAGTGGCTGGAACTTCTTCCCAGCGGGAGGGCACCCCGGGTCACACCCGCCGACCACTTCTTCATCTTCGCAGGCGACAAACAACACGGCGCCGGCCATCAGTGCGGCCAGGCACCTTCGAACGTTCATTACCATCTCCCGAAAGCGAAAGAGGCACCGGCCTTGCCGGTGCCTCTCGAAGAAGGGCTTCTAGGGCTGGTTCACGGCAAGATCCCGCCACTCGATGAGCTTGTACAACGGGGCCGCATCGGTGCCAGTATTGCGCACCGTGAACTCCGCCAGCGAGCCGGGCACGGCGATGTAGGTCATGTCCGGATTCATCTCGAAGGTGAATTCGTAATACACGGTTGTGGTGTACCACGTCTCGGTGGGATAGTCCTCGGGGATCACGTCGACCCACTGCACTCCGCTCTCGAATTTCAGATCCATGCGGATCGAGCGGCAGGTGGGGTAGAGTGGATCATCCAGAGAAGTGTTGAAAAGGAGATCGGCAACACGCGTCTCGTCGGGATAACCCCACTGCTCGGGAATATTTCCGCCCACGTCTCCCGGTGAAAAGAAGAACGAGAAATTGGGATCCAAAAGCTCCCGGTAGGGGGTGATCTTCTGCCTACTGTACGCCAGCTCGAGATTGTTGAGAACGGCCTCTCGCGTCGTAAGGGGCAGGAAGTTCTTTAACTCCACAGGAGGATCCACGATCTTTTTCTCATCCGGGTTCAAGAAACACGACGATGTGCTCATGACCAGCACGATCAGCCACAGTACAGACAGGTTTCTCCTACACATCGCCAACAGTCCTTTCCGCGAAGATCCGCGCTGAAAAGCCCTTGTATCATACCACGCATTGCAGTCTAAGGTCAAGAACTTGAATGGGTTACCCCATGTCCTCCATGGTGTGTTCATGTCTCCTGCTTCCTCTAGGGGTTGAGTCGTAACCTCAAGATTCCCTTAAGGAATCCCCACGTCGAGTGGCCTGCCACCGTCTCTACTTCGTTCCAGAAAGTCACCCGCCAGTTGCCGCCCTCGTTACTCACGTCGAATTCGGCCACGCCCGCATAGTGGGTCGTGTCAGTGGGGCTGGCGGCCGCGATCACGTCCAGCGTGTAGTCCACCCGGTAACGCACGAACGTGTTCTTGTTGATGAGCACGCTGGGGGTGAAGTTGACGTTGATCTTCTGCGCGTCGGATATGAGCAGGTTCAACACATCCATTTCGACCTGCTTGTTCCAGTTGTCGAAAACGCCAGTGCCGAAGAAATTCTGATCCAGGGAATCCGTCAGCGTCGGCGAGAAAACGAAATTCGCGCTGATCGCCCGTTCGTAATTCGCCGGCTTCTTGCACTCCTCCAGCGATTTCTCGATCGCCACGAACGCCTGCACGGGCGTGTCGAGCGAAACCACCGGGCAGCCCGAGTCCGGCTGGGGCTCCTGGGCGTCGCGTGTGTCGAACAGGCACGCCGGTGTTTGCAACAACATTGCGCATGCGAGCGTCCATACCAGAATTCGCTGAGCCGCCTTCATCGTCAAAACGGATACGAGAACTCCGAACGGGCATCCCAGTAGTTCTTCTCCGCCTCGGCTCCAAACGGGCTGAAGCGCTTCACTCGCGCCAGTGTGAAGGAAAGTTTGCGGCCGTGCCCCCAGTCGTAGTCACCCGTCGTCCCCACCTTGACCTGTCCATCCGTCGTGACGGTCTTCGTGTCCGACGCAAGAAAACGATTCTCAAACCGGCTATATAGATTCTCGCCGAACACCTTCACGCGCTGGTTCACCCGATAGTCCACCCGGATATTGGTTCGGTCGCGTCGGTCCTCCGACTGCACGCCGAGCACGTCCTGGCCGGTGACCGGATCCGGCAGGTACGACCCGGTATCGTGCAGGTAGAGCGCATACTCGAACTTGAAGGCGACGTCTCTCATGGGATTGAACACGAACAGGTTGGTGAAGGTGATGTTTCGATCGAGATAGTTGTCCGTCGACTTGTACTGGTAATCGGTGAACTCGATCGCGAGGCCGTAGCTCTGGACGATAGTGAGCCACTGATTCATCGTGTACGTGAACCCGGGCCGGAACTCCCAGAGGCTGCGCGTGCGGTTATCTGCCGACTGGCTGGCGTCGATATTGATGAACTCGGATCCGGAGTACGCCACGTTGATCGTGGCCAGAATCGGCTCGAACGGTTTCGACGACAGGCGAAGATTCACGCTGGTATCCACCTGATCGCGATCGCGCGGGTTCGCCTCGTAGTCGAGATAGAACGACTGCAGGAGTTGGGTCGATCCGTTGAGGTCGACGTTGAGCGTCGGCGTAAACTGGTGAGATATCCCCAGCCGGACGAGCTTGCGCTTGTCGGTCAGGCTGCTCACCGACTGCGGACCCAGGTCGCGGAGCGTCGAGTTCCCTTCGAACGACACGGTTGCCGTGGATTTCCACGGCAACCGATAGTCCACCGAGCCGGTGAACCCGTCGGAGGTGGTGTTGCTGAATCGTTCCTTCTGAATCGCGTAGTCGAACACGTCCTCGGCGTGATTTGCGCTCAGGTTGAGGCCGAACTTCAATGGAAGCCGGGACGTCATGGTAAGCGTCGTGTTGCGCACGTCGTGAAACTCGGTCTCCTCGAACACGTTCTCCGCCCCTTCGAGCTGGCCCCCCAGCGACCCGCGGGCCTGGTCGGTGAACACGCGGTCGGCGTGATAGTCCAGGTAGTCGGCGCTGAAGCTGATGCTGTCCGACACCACGATCCGCGCGCGCGTCATCAGCGAGTCCTCCGAAGCGCCCAGCCCGTGGAACGTCGAATCGGCCGTGGAAGAGCGTTGGTCGGATCCGCCGGTTCCGGTCCGTCCTTCCAGCCACAGGTGATGGTTCAGCGCGTCGAGGGCGACGCCGCCGAATACGCCGCCTGCGAGCGTCTGGTCCGTCTTAAATGCACGCTCGCCGTTGACAACGCTGCCTTTCACGATGGCGTCCATCCGTACGTCCCCGAATCTCTCCAGGTATCCGACATTGCTCGAGAGCGAGAGGTCATTCACGATGAAATCCTGAACGCCTCCGCCGACGGCGATCGACCGGTTGAATACCCGATTGTCCGCGTAGGTCACGGTCCCGGTCACGTCGCGTCGAAACGTCTGTGAGAGGCTCGCCGACATGCGCTTGTTATCTTCGAGCCGATTCTGCAACCGGTAGTTCTTCTTGTCCCCGCTCAGCTGGAAGTTGAACAAGGTCCTCCATGGCATCCGGAACGAGGTTCTCAGTTCGTTGGCCATGCCCAAGCTCGACACGTCACCGGTAATCCGGTTGGTATAGGTCGGCGAAAACAAATAGCGCGGCGTGAACGCGATGAGTGAATCCGCCACTCCAGCGTTCACCGCCGTGAGCGCGGAGTCCGCCACTCCGGCGCTGACCTGCGCGCGCACCGGCACGGCGAGAGCACCGAGGCCGAGCGCCGCCGTCACCGTCATCAACACCCGCCGCGTCAGCATGAAGTCCGTTCCGTCTTGTCGAGGGCGTCACACGAGCGCCGCGCCCACCCGTTGCGCGAGCGCGATGAATTGTTCCTTCGCCAGCGCCTCGGGGCGCGCCTGCAGATCGACGCCAGCTTCCTCGGCAATCCGGGTCAACGTCTCTTCCGGCAGCGGGTAGAATGCGCGCAGGGTGTTGTGGATGGTTTTTCGCCGCTGCTGGAACAGGTTCTTGACCAGGACGAGAAAGGGACCGACCTCGTCGCCCGAAAGTAGCGGTCGCGCCAGTGGAAAGAAGCCCAGGACGATCGACGCCACCTGGGGCCTCGGAAAGAACGACCCCGCTGCAACCTTCGTGACAACGCGGATGTCGTAGAGACTCTGGAGCACGACGCTCGGAATCCCGTAGACGCGGCTCCCGGGCGGGGAAACCACCCGTTCGCCCACCTCGCGCTGCATCATGATCACCGCGCGCGACACCTCGCCTCGTGCCTCGACCAGAAAGTCGAAGAGCACGTTGCGGGTGAGGTAGTACGGAATGTTTCCGATCAACACGCACCGTTCATATCCCCTTTGGCGCAGGAGGTCGCGCAACGTCACGGTCGTGAAATCGACGCTCACGATCTCGATCCGTTCGCGCGCGGCGCTCCCGGCGCCGAGCTTCAGGTCGAACTCCGCCCCCAGCTCCGCGACCAGGTCGCGGTCCAGCTCGAGCGCGAGGAGGCGGGGTCCGCGCTCCGCGATGAGCTTCGTCAGGACCCCGTGCCCGGGGCCGAGCTCCACCACGACATCGTCGGGCCCCAACGCGGCGGCGTCGACGATCCTCGCGGCAATGCCGCGGTCGTGGAGAAAGTTCTGGCCGAAGCGCTTTCGGGGGCGAAACCGGCCCTGATTCAATTGGCTACTCGTTGTCGAAGGTACGCGCGAACTTCGCGCGGTCGTCAGGGGGATGACGAACGATCCGATACCAGTGGAAAGAGAGGGAACCTCCTGGCCGCGCCCTGTTTCGAGGTGTGGGTGCAGCTTCGTGGCCTAGTATAGCCTCTTGCCGGGCTGGGCGTCAAGGCCTCCATGGCCGGTCGAGGCCATCCACAGTTGGACTTGCCCCCGTGGGGGCCGACTCCTAGATTGCGATCAGCCCCGTCGAGCAGTTGAGCTGCCGCCCCCGGAAGGAGTGCGCCATGGTCAACGATCGACCCCACGCCGCGTTTTCGGTTGCTTCCACTCACCACCTGCCGCTGACAGGCGAGTTTCACCCGCTTCGTCGAGAGTTCGAACGATGGCTCGCGACTGGCAATCTCATCACGCTGTTCCTTGCGATCTCGATATTCGCGATCTGGTATTTCGGGCAGGAGATCCAAGTCGTGGAGATCACGCAGCCCGGTCGGCCTAGAATCATCGAAAAGATACCGGTGCCTCCGCGCATTCCGGGCGGTCAGCCGACTGACTACAAGATCATCGTTCCGCCGAAGAATGCAGTCCCCGACCCGGTCACTGACCCGCAGGACACGACGACCATTCCCACCCAGAAAGAACTTGAGGGCTGGTCATCGGGACCGGAAGACGGCATATCCGAAGGCGACTCCATCGTGTATGTCTACAAAGAACCGGAGGCGCCGGGAGCATACCAGTGGTTCGACGAGCTCCCCGTTCTCATCAACATTGAGCCCCCGGTCTATCCCCGGATCGTGCGCGATGCCGGCATCGACGGCACCGTCGAGGTGCAGGTCCTGATCGGGCGAAACGGCCGGGTGAAGGAAGCCAGCGCCGTGAGCGGCCGCGATGTGCTCCGGGCGGCCGCGGTCGCCTCGGCGCGAACGGCGGTGTTCAAGCCGGCGCTGCAGGGCACCCGACCCGTCGAGGTCCTGATCGTGATCCCAATCGTGTTCCAACTCCAGGGTGGCCACTAGGTTCGCGGCCTCGCAGGGCCGCGTGTGGTGTATACTCTTGACCGTCGTCCCCCGGAACAAGGAGGCCATCGTGAAGCTCAAGTCTGTTGTGATCGGAGTCGCCGCGCTTTGCCTGTTCGCGGGCGCAGTGAGCGCCGACGTCCGCTGGAGCGATGAATCCTACGCGCAGGTTCTCGCCCGCGCGCAAGCGGAGAAGAAGTATGTCTTCATCGACTTCTATGCCACCTGGTGCGGGCCGTGCAAGCGGCTCGACGAAGCGACCTATCCCGACGCGAAGGCGAGCGAGCTGTTGAACTCGATGATCGCGGTCAAGTGGGACGCCGAGAAAGACCCCTGGCTGGCGACCGCGAAGCAATACAAGGTCCACGCCTACCCGTCGCTGATCGTGCTCGATCCGAACGGCGTGGAAGTCGACCGTCACCTGGGCTATCTGCCTCCGGAAGAATTCGTGGCCACCATCGACGGATTCCGTAACGGCGTCGGCACGACGGCCGACCTCGCCGCGAAGTTGAACAAGTCGCCCAACGATGCGGATCTGCTCTATCAGATCGGCATGAAGTACGCGGACTCGGGGCGCTCCGAGGAGGCCACCGACGTGCTCACCCGGGCGATGGCGCTCGATCCCAAAGACGCGAAAGGTCGAAACGCCGAGATGCTCTATGCGCTAGGCGCGGCCCACTACAACAACGACCAGTTCGCGGAGGCGAAGCCCTACTTCGAACGACTCACGAACGAATACGCGGCGTCCGACTGGTACGACGACGGCATGCATCGACTGGCCGGCACCGAGTACAAGCTCGGCAACAAGGACGCGGCCGTCGCCACCTACTGGAAGTGGACCGAGAAGAAGCAGGACGATGTGAGCGCATTGAACGCCTTCGCGTGGTTCTGCGCGCAGCGGAAGATCGGCCTGGACAAGGCGCTGCCCGCGGCGCAGAAGGCGGCGGATCTGTCGGGTCGTGACCCGGGCATCCTCGACACGCTGGCGGAGACCTATTTCGCGAAGGGCGATTTCGACAACGCGATCAAGGTGGGCGAAGAGGCTCTCGGGAAGAAGCCGGACGACGTCTATTACAAGGATCAGGTCGAGAAGTTCAAGAAGGCAAAGGCGGACGCGGATCAGGCGAGACGGTAGCAGGCTGCGGCGTTCGTCGTAGAACCGCCCACACCCATCCCAGCGCCAGTAGCGCAAGGGAGTAGAGCGCGACTGCTTTTCGTTGTCTCGACCGCGTCAGCGAACGAGCACGAGCTTGCTCACGCCCTGAGCATGACCCACCCGCACGCGGACGAAGTAAATGCCCGACGGCAGGTTGCGCCCACGATCATCGACCGCGCTCCAGGTGAGTCGATGCGCGCCTTCACCTTGCACCCCGCTGTAGACACGCGACACCATCCGTCCCCCGACGTCGAAAACATCCACCGTGACGCGACCGCGCGCGGGAAGCACGTAGTCGATGCTTCCCGGGGCCGGGAACGGGTTCGCGTGGTCCACCGGGATCCGATAGCCCGGCGCACGGAGCGGTCCTCCAGACACGTCGGTCGCCGTGTCCCAACCCAGCGTTGGGTCCGTATCGGCGTCCTGGCCGGGAGCTAGGGCTCCGGGCGGGTCGGTGAGAACGATCGGGCCCCGGCCGCTTGCCAGGTCGAGTCCGGTCTCGAGGCCCAGCACGTTGGCGAACTCGAACTCTTTGAAGCCGGTGCCGGCCAGAATGAAATAGAGCGCGGAGGGAAGCACCCCCAGCTCCTTCGTCGCCACGATCAGGCGCAGCGTCGCCAGCGTGGGAAACGGTTCGAAGCGTAGGCGTGCGCTCTCGCCCGTGTCGTCCTCCTCGGGCAAGTACACGTAGCCGTTTCCAGGCGACGCGTTGTGAATCAGTCCTACGTCCACATCCCACTCGAAGGTGCCGAAGGTGAGGTCATCGTTCATTCCTTCCACCGACAGGCCCGGAAACGCCGGCGGCGGACCCGGATACTTCAAGACATCAGCGTCCGCACCGTCCGTGCTCATGATTGGAACGAACATGGGATAAAACGGAGGAACGGGCGAGACGATCGGGTCGACGGACCGAACGAAACCGAAATCCGTGTAGGTCTCGGCACCCACCAGAATCGCATCGGTGTTGAAGACCATGAGCGTTCCCTCGCCATCGGAATCTTCGGTCGGGACGGCAACGAACCCGCTGGACCAGCGGAAGGGATCGACGCCGATCTCGTAGCCCGGGATGACCAGGTTCGGGTTGTTAGCTTCGGCGCTCGCGAGACGCTCGCCGGTTGCGAAGTCCACGATCCACAGGTCCGCGTCTGTCCCGGCGGCATTCTCGATCGGAACCACGAGACGGCTCGGGCTCGCGCCTCCCAGGCCACACATGCGAACGATGTCCACACCGGTTTGGAAGCCGGGGATGGCGGGAACGCCGGGCCCGCCGTCGATCGAAAGGACCCAGTCGGCGGTCCCGTCGCTGTTGAGCAGGTAGACATCACCGACGTCGCCCGGCCCCTCGACCGGTACCAGGATCTGGTTGACATCGACGCACTCACCCGCCGACACAAAAATGTCCACGTCCCGCTCGAACCCGGGGAAATCGGTCGGCGTCGCTCCCCCCGCGTTCACGGTCTTCGCACTCGTGTACTGCAGGAACAGGGGATGGTCGCAGCCGGGGCAGTCGTCGAGCGCGTGGAAGTCGACGAGCAACAGGTCGTTCCCGCCGGCCGAGCTCACGGGGACGATCAGCCGGGTGCACAGGACGCCCTTGACGCAGATGGCATTGAAGCAGGCCCCGTCCACACCGTCGGCGAGTCCGGGCAGCCAGTCGACCTCTATGTTTTCCTCGCACACTTTACGCCCGTCCGTCGACAGAAGGCTGCAGCCCCCGAAATCCAAATCCGGAAGATCGCCCGACTTGATGTCGATCGCGATGATGCCGCGCTCCGAGCCATCCTCC
>Ga0184629_10000258_pt1 | contig 23434 bp, 22 predicted proteins | sample PLM4_32_b1_FD_133158 | JGI IMG/M metagenome (GOLD analysis project Ga0184629, IMG submission 133158) | Groundwater sediment microbial communities from an aquifer in East River, Colorado, USA - PLM4_32_b1 | ecosystem: Environmental > Terrestrial > Soil > Riparian zone | place: USA: East River...
GGGGGCGGGATCGAGGAGCTGACGTTCCTCGAAGCAGGGGTCAACCTCGCCGACGTGCTCACCCGCCGGCGCGAGTCCTATCACGAGGCGGCCGGCGGCGACCCGCTGCCGCCGATCGATGCGGAAGAGCGCGTGCTGACGGTCGAACGCGTCCTCCCGAACGCATTGCAGCGCGAAGCCTATGAGCGCGGGGAGTACGTGCCGCTGCGCACCTGGGCACGCGAGCCGTTCTCCGCCCGAGCCGACGCGATCGCGGGGGGCGTCGAGATCGTGCTGCGCGCCCCCGGGCTCGGCAAGCGCTATCGCTTTCCCTCGGCGGGCCCGGTGCTCATCGAGTACCGCTGGGATGCAGCCGCGCTGCGTGATGGGTTGTTCGCGCCGGAGTTGTCGCTCGCGCACCCCGCAGCGGTCCGCTGCATCCCCGACGCGGAGCGTTGGGAGCACGACATCACCACCGTCTCCAAGTCCGAGCGCGGACTGGAGGAAACGGTGCAGGGGCGCTCGATCACCGTACGCTGGCCGGCCGGTGTCACCGAAGGCCGGGTCGAGCTTTCGTGGGAGGAGTGACCATGGGTGAGCCGTTCAAGAAACCCGAAGACGCCGAGCTCCGGCGCGCGCTGACGCCGGAGCAGTACCAGGTAACCCAGCGTGAAGGCACGGAGCGGCCGTTCCAGAACGCGTTCTGGGACAACCACCGCCCCGGTATCTACGTGGACGTCGTGTCCGGAGAGCCGCTCTTCAGCTCGCTCGACAAGTTCGACTCGGGGACCGGATGGCCGAGCTTCACCCGGCCGCTCGAGGCCGCCACCGTGCGGGAGAAGACCGATCAGTCGCTGTTCATGACGCGGACCGAAGTGCGATCGGCGCGGGCCGATTCCCACCTGGGCCACCTGTTCGACGACGGCCCGCAGCCCACCGGGCTGCGCTACTGCATCAACTCGGCGTCGTTGCGGTTCGTCCCCGTGGATCAGCTGGAGGTGGAAGGGTACGGGCGGTATCTGCCGTTGTTTCGCTAGAGCAGGTGCGGGGGCCGGGGCTTGCCGGCGCCCGGTCCCCAGTCGCGCACGCTGTCTTCGTCATCCGCATCGCGCACGTCGCGCTCGGCCTGCTCCAACTCGGTGTAGTCGATGGATTCGTCGACCGTACGGTGGGCCGTGGGCTCGTGGGAGTCGCCCCGGCCGCCCAGCAGCAGCCAGGCGAGGCCGACGAGCAGGGCGGCGGTGAGGAGCAGGGCGGGTATCATCGGTGAACGTGCCTACGACGCTAGGGCATCCGGTCGTACAACGTAGCGACGTAGCGTCGGGCCACTACACGTCCAGGTTCCTGACGAACTTGGCGTTCTCTTCGATGAACTTCCGCCGCGGCTCCACGTCGTCCCCCATCAGCGTCTCGAACAAGGTCGACGCCTCGAGCGCATCTTCCATCGTCACCTTGAGCAGCGTGCGCTTGGGCGGGTCCATGGTCGTGTCGCGCAGCTGCTCGGGGTTCATCTCCCCCAGCCCTTTGTAGCGCTGCACCACGACGCTGCCCCGGGTCTCGGCGCCGTTGGTCAGCCGCTTGACGTAGTCGTCGCGCTGCTTCTGGTCATACGCGTAAAACTCTTCTTTGCCCTTGGCGACGCGGTACAGGGGCGGTTGCGCGATGTAGATGTAGCCCGCGTCGATCAGCTGCTTCATCTCCTTGTAGAAGAAAGTGAGCAGCAGCGTTCGGATGTGCGCGCCGTCCACGTCCGCATCGGTCATGATGATGATCTTGTGGTAACGGGCCTCCCCGATCTTGAAATCCTCGCCGACGCCCGTGCCGATGGCGGTGATGATGGTGCGGATCTCCTCGTTCGAGAGGATCTTGTCGATCCGGGCCTTCTGCACGTTGAGGATCTTGCCGCGCAGCGGCAGGATCGCCTGGAAGCTGCGGTCGCGTCCCTGCTTGGCCGAGCCGCCGGCCGAATCGCCCTCGACGAGGTACACCTCGCACAGGCTGGGATCGGTGAGCGAGCAATCGGCGAGCTTGCCCGGGAGCATGCCCCCGTCCAGCGCGTTCTTGCGCCGCACCAGTTCGCGCGCCTTGCGTGCCGCCTCGCGAGCCCGGGCCGCGCTGACCGCCTTCGCGATGACCGCCCGGGCCACGCTCGGGTTCTTGTCGAGAAATTCACCGAGGGCCTCGTTCACGACGCTCTTGACGATGCCCTCGACCTCGGAATTGCCGAGCTTCGTCTTCGTCTGCCCCTCGAACTGCGGATCCTTCACCTTCACGTGCAGCACGGCGGTCAGTCCCTCGCGGACGTCGTCGCCTGTGAGGGTAAAGTCCTCTTTCTTCAGCAGGCCGTCTTTCTTGGCCCACTCATTGATCGTGCGGGTCAGCGCCGACTTGAACCCCGTGAGGTGAGTGCCGCCTTCGTGGGTGTTGATGTTGTTGACGAACGAGAACGTGTTCTCGTTGTAGCCATCGTCGTACTGGATGGCGCCTTCGACTTCGACGCCCTCGCGCGTGGCCTCGAAGCTGATCACCTTCTGGTGCAGCGGCTTGCGGCTCCCCAGCAGCCACTTCACGAACTCGACGAGGCCGCCCTTGTAGACGTAGGTCTCCTGCTTCTTGGACTCTTTCCGCTCATCGGTCAGCGTGATCTCAGGCTCTTGTTCAGGAACGCCAGCTCGCGCAGCCGCGTGGCGAGCGTCGCGAAGTCGAACCGCGTCTCCGTGAAGATGGCGTCGTCGGGGAGGAACCAGACCGTGGTCCCCGTGCCCTTCGCCTTGCCGATCACCTCGAGCTTCTTTTTCGTATCGCCGCGCTCGAACGCCATGTGGTGGCGCTTCCCGTCGCGGTCCACCCAGACCTCGAGCTTCTTCGAGAGGGCATTGACCACCGAGACGCCCACGCCGTGCAGGCCGCCCGACACCTTGTAGGTGCTCTTGTCGAACTTGCCGCCCGCGTGCAGCACGGTCAGGGCGACCTCGACGCCGGGCTTCTTCTCGGTCTTGTGGACGTCGACCGGAATGCCCCGGCCGTTGTCCACGACGGTGATCGAATTGTCTTCGTGAATGGTGGCGTCGATCTGCGTGCAGTAGCCCGCGAGCGCTTCGTCCACGGAGTTGTCCACCACCTCGTAGACCAGGTGGTGCAGCCCGCGGCCCGACACCGAGCCGATATACATGGCGGGACGCCGCCGCACCGCCTCCAGGCCCTTGAGGACCTGGATCGAGTCGGCCTGGTAGTCGCCGCCGCCGTTCTTCTTCGTATCCTTCGCGCCCGTCGTCTTCGGTTTGGCCATGGTTACCGTGTGAGGAGCCAACGAATGGTCTTGATGCGTCCGGCGCCGCGGCCCGCGTTGAGGCGGGCCATGATGTCGGGCATCATGAGCTGCAGCTCGTTCATCCAGGCCGAGGTCGCCACCCGCACGAACATGGTGCCGTCGGGTGTCACGCTCTCCGGTTGAGTGACCGCGGCGATCTGCGGACCCACGAGCGTGGCCCATTCGGTCACCGTCTGCGCCTGCGCCAGTCGGGACCCCAACCCGGAGCGGGCGAGATACCCCTGCAGCGCTTCGCCCACGGCCATCGGGGCGCTCTGGCGGACGCGTTTCTCGGTCATTTGGAGGGGCTTCAGGGCGACCCGGAAGAGCCCTCCTAGAATAACCGAAAATCGTTGTCAGGTCAAGACTTAGGGGATTTCACAACGGCTTGCGAGTGCGGGGGTTGGACCGCCTCTCAGGGACCTTTGACGGGCACGAACGTGTCGAGCCGGCCCACGTAACCCGAGATGTCGCGCGCCGTCAGGCTCACGGGAATGCGGCTGCCGAGCCCGTGTCCGGCGGGAACTTCTGCCCGGAACGGCGCTTGGAACGAAGGTTGGAGCAGGCCGTCGGCGCCCAGCGGCGTCGCCGAGTCAACGGAGAGCCAGAGCGAATCGATGCCGTCCGGGTCGTCGGCCCGTACGGATCCGGTGAGCGTGTCGGGGGATGTGACGGAGTCCTGGTCGAACGTGATGCCGATGCGCGGTGGGCCGGGACGATCGCGGTCCGTCTGACACGCCACCGCGGCCGCGACGGCAACGGCGAGCACCACCGCGCCACGTGCGGCCCCGCGCGTCATCGACCCTCGAACCGGGGCGGCCGCTTGTCCAGGAACGCCTGCGTCCCTTCTTTCATGTCGTTGGTCGCCGCGAGCAGGCCGAAGTGGTTCGCCTCGAGCAGGAGGCCCTCGTCCAGGGTCATTTCGCAGCCGTGATCGACCGCTTCCAGGCACAAACGCACGGCGAGTGGCGCCATGGCCAGGATACCCCGCAACACCTTCTCCGATTCGGGGAGCAGCTCCGCCGCCGGCACCACTTTGTTGACCAGCCCGATCCGGTAGGCCTCGGCCGCGTCGATCATCTCTCCCGTGAGGATCAGCTGCAGCGCGATCCCTTTGCCGACGAGCCGTGGCAGGCGCTGGGTGCCCCCGTACCCCGGGGCGATCCCGAGCTTCACTTCGGGCTGGCCGAACTTGGCGGTCTCGCTGGCGATGCGGAGATGGCAGGCCATGGCCAGCTCGCACCCGCCTCCCAGCGCATACCCGTTGACCGCCGCGATCACGGGCTTGCCGCACGTCTCCAGCCGGCGCAGCACCGCCTGGCCGCGCATCGCTCGGGCCTTCCCGTCGAACGGCCCCTGGCGCGACAGATCGCCGATGTCCGCCCCCGCGATGAACGCTTTCTGGCCGGCGCCGGTGATGATCGCGCCCCGAATCTCGCGCTCGTTCGCGATCCGGTCGGCGGCGTCGGCCAGCTCCGCCATCACCTGGTCGTTGAGCGCGTTCAGTTTGTCGGGCCGGTTGACTGTGACGACGGCGATCCCGTCTGTGATCTCGAACAAAAGGTTGTGGTAGGTCATGGGGGGAAATGCTACGAGGACCTCGGGGTGTGGGGAAGTGGAGCGCAGGCCACCTCCCCACGCTCCCCTCCCCAACTCCGCCCGGCTACTGCACGACCAACGTCCCGGACCCGCTCTTCCCCTGACTCGTGGCGGTGACCGTAGCGATCCCCGATTTCAGCGCCCGCAGCAGGATCGAGGTTCCGAACACGCCTTCGACCTGGGCCACGGTGGAGTCGCTGACGCTCCAGAATACCGCCGGGCCGGTCACGATGTTGCCGAGGGAGTCCCGCAGCGTCGCGAAAAAGCCGGAGCTGTCGCCGACCGCCACGGAGTCGACGGACGGGCTGACCGTCACCGTCGCGACCGCGCCACTGTCCGGGGGCGGCGGGGGCAGGGAATCGACGACGACGAGGAAGGCCGAACCGTGCGCTCCCTGGCTCTGGGCGGTCACGGTGGTGCTCCCGTTGCGCAGCGCGCGCAGGATGATCGACGACCCGAAGTCCCCTTCGATCCGCGCGACCGTCGGATCGCCGACGGTCCACCGGAACTGCGCGTTCGGGACCTGGTTCCCGGCGGCGTCACGTGCGTCGGCGAAGAAGCCGGCGGAGTCGCCGACCGCCGCGGACTCGGCCGGCTGGAAGATGGTGACCGAGACGACGTGCCCCGGCGGGCGGTGCGTCCCGGTGGAATCGCCGGTCGAGTCGCCCGGGCTCGCGGCCAGGAGAGCGTGGGTGGCGGTGGGCTGATCGGCGCACGCCGCGATCGCGGCGGCGGCGAACAGCGGGGCAAGTATCCTGCGCATGCGTGCCTCCTCGAAGGTTCGAGGGGAATACCCTGCCATCCCCTCACCCCGTCACGTTCGGCGCGCGTGACGTTCCAAGTTGCAAAAGTCTCTGTAGCTTTGAATGCATGACCGTCCAAGCCATCACGTGGGCTCCTTCGGGCGCCGTGCGCATCGTCGATCAGAGCATGTTGCCGGAGGCGCTGGTGCATCGGGACGTGGAAAGCGTCGCGGCGATGGCCGATGCGATCCGGTCGCTGCAGGTACGCGGGGCGCCGTTGATCGGCATCGCCGCCGCGATGGGGCTGGTGGCCGGGCTGCGCGAGCAGCGCGGCGCCACGCGCGAGGCATTCCTCGACCAGGTGGACGGCGCCGCCGCGTGTCTGGGAGCGACGCGTCCCACGGCGGTAAACCTGCGGTGGGCGCTCGATCGAATGACAGCTATCGCTCGGGCGACGCCCGGCGATGCCACCGCCGTGTGGGAGCGGTTGCACGCCGAAGCAGGGGCGATCTGGGAAGAGGACCGGGCGATGTGCCGGCGCATCGGCGCGGCGGGGCTGACCCTGCTGCCCGATGGCACGAACGTGCTGACGCATTGCAATGCCGGCGCCCTGGCGACCGGGGGGATCGGCACCGCGCTCGCCCCGGTGTATCTCGCCCGCGAAGCGAACCGGCGCGTGCACGTCTTCGTGGATGAAACCCGGCCGGTGCTGCAGGGAGCGCGGCTCACGGCGTGGGAGCTCACCCACGCGGGAGTGCCGTGCACGCTCATCACCGACAGCATGGCGGCGACCCTGATGCGGGCGGCGCGCGTGGACCTGGTCCTGGTCGGCGCCGATCGCATCGCGCGCAACGGGGACTTCGCCAACAAGATCGGAACCTATCCCCTGGCGGTGTTGGCGCGGCATCACGGGGTCCCGTTCTATTGCTGCGCGCCCTCGTCCACGATCGACCCCGCCGTCCCCGACGGCGACGCGATTCCCATCGAGGAGCGCTCCGCCGACGAGGTGACCACGATCGCCGGGCGGTCCGTCGCCCCGGCGGGGGTTGCGGTGTTCAATCCGGCATTCGACGTGACGCCCGCCCGGTATGTGACCGGCTACGTCACCGACCGCGGGCTCGTCCAGCCGCCGTTCGAGCAGTGAAAGCCGTCCGTCTTCATATAGGCTTCATGGAGGCTTACCATACTTAAGTCCCGGGCCCGACTGGACCTGGAGCATCCAACCCGAAAGGCGGTATAATCAGGCCATGAACGCCGGCATGAAGTTCGCCATTGGGGCGGTGCTGATTGTGGGCTCGGTGGGCTATCTCATGGCCTCCGGGATCAAGGAGACGGGCCAGTACTTCCTCACGCCGAGCGAGCTGTCGCAGAAGCTCGCGACCGACCCCTCGTTTTACGACGTCGGGATGAAGGTGGGAGCGAACGTCGTGCCCGGGAGCGTCACTCGGGACGTCGCCGCCCAGACGATCGCCTTTCGGATCAGCGACGGCAGCGCGACGTACCCGGTGATCTATCACGGGCTGACGCCCGACACCTTCAACGACAGCGTCGAGGTGGTGGTCGAAGGCCGGTTGCAGCGCGACGGCGTGATTCACGCGACCGACGTGCTGGCCAAGTGCGGCTCACGCTACGAAGCGGTCCCGAAGGCCTAGATGACGCTGCTCGGCAGTCTCGCGCTCTGGGTGGCGTTTCTCCTGGGCGCTTGGGGCGCCATCACCGGCTTCCTCGGGGGGATGCGGGAACGGAGCGACCTGGTCGCGAGCTCCCGCCACGCGGTGTTCGCCATGTGCGGGGCGCTGCTCGTCGCCGTCTTCTCGCTCGAAGTGGCGCTGTTCCGACACGACTTCAACGTCGAGTACGTCGCCGCCTACACGAGCCGCAATCTGCCGACCTTTTACATCTGGTCGGGCCTCTACGCCGGGCAGAAGGGCAGCCTGCTCTTCTGGGCGACGGTCCTGTCGATCCTCGGCGCCCTGGTGCAATGGCTCACGGCACCACGACACCGCGTGTACCTCCCCTTCGTGGGGGCGATCACCTGTCTCGTCGGCGCGTTCTTCATCAGCGTGATGCTGTTCGGGCACGCCAGCCCGTTCGAGCGGCTGGCCTACACGCCGGTCGACGGTCGCGGCTTGAATCCGCAGCTGCAGAATCCCGGCATGGTGTTCCATCCCCCCATGCTCTACCTCGGCTACATCTCGATCACCATCCCGTTCGCCTTCGCCATGGCGGCGCTGCTCTCCAAGCGGCTCGATACCGATTGGCTGGTGGCGATCCGGAAGTGGACGCTGCTGTCGTGGTTGTTCCTGTCCGTCGGGATCTGCCTCGGCATGTGGTGGGCATACGTCGAGCTCGGCTGGGGCGGCTACTGGGCCTGGGATCCGGTGGAGAACGCCTCCTTCCTGCCGTGGCTCACGATGACCGCGTTCCTCCACTCGGTCATGATTCAGGAAAAGCGCGGCATGCTGAAGAAATGGAACCTGGGGCTCATCATCGCCTCCTGGCTGCTGTCGATCTTCGGAACGTTCATCACCCGCTCCGGCGTGATCGCATCGGTGCACTCGTTCACGCAGTCGAGCGTCGGCTATTTCTTCGGCGCGTTTCTGGTGGTGTCGGCGGTCGCGAGCTTCTGGATCTACGCCCGGCGACTGCCGCTGCTCCAGGCGGAGTCGACGCTCGAGTCGCTGGTGAGCCGCGAGGCGTCTTTCCTCTTCAATAATCTGCTGCTCGTGGGGGTCGCGTTTTCGGTGCTGTGGGGAACGCTGTTCCCCATCATTTCCGAAGCGGTCACGGGCACGAAGATCACGGTCAAGGCACCCTTCTTCAATCAGGTCAACATCCCGCTCGGACTCGCGCTCCTGGCGTTCACCGGCATCGGGCCGCTGATCGCGTGGCGCCGCTCCTCGCTCCCCAACCTGCGGCGGCAATTCGCCGTGCCGGCGGCGGGGGGCGTGCTGGGCCTGCTGATCGTCCTGGTCGGCGGGATGCGGGACTTCTACCCCCTCGTGGCCATCATGCTGGGGAGCTTCGTCTTCGTCACCATCGTGCAGGAGTTCGTGCGCGGCGTCGTCGCGCGCCACCGCCAGTACCAGGAAATGTGGCTGCTGGCCCTCGGCCGCCTCGTTTCCCGGAACCGCAGACGGTACGGCGGCTATATCGTGCACGTGGGCATCGTGATCCTGTTCATCGCCTTCGCCGGGATGGCCTTCAAGACGGAGACGGAAGCGTCGTTGCGGCCGGGCGAGTCGGTCAGCCTGCGCAGCCCCTACGGCTGGACCTACACGTTCACGCACCTCGGCATCTCGCAATACGATGCCCTGAACCGGCAGGTGACCGCCGCCACCGTCGAGGTGGCGCGGAATGGAAAGCGGATCGGCCTCCTCACGACCGAAAAGCGGCAGCATGTCGATGCGGAAGGGAACCCCACGTTCCAGCCGTCGACCGAGGTCGGGATCAGGAGCGATCTGCGCGAGGATCTCTACATCGTGCTCGCGGGCGTCGTGAACGGGACTGAGCAGGCCGTGTACCGCTTCACCATCAATCCGCTGGTCTGGTGGGTGTGGTATGGCGGCATGATCGTCGCCCTGGGCGGGCTCATCGTCATGTGGCCGGGCGGTGGGGCGATCGCCGTGCGTCGGGCACAGGCGGGCTACGCGGTGAAACTGGTGGCGAAGCATGGCGTCTGATTCCGTGACCGCCGGCACCCGGCGGGAGTTCTTCGCCAGCGGGTTCGCCGCGCTGGTGGCCCTCGTGCCGACCCGGGGGGTGCTCCGACAGGTTCAGGATACCCAGCCGACCGCCGGTCCTTCGGGGCGACTCTGGGATCCGAACCGCGCCGGCCCCGGGTTGCAGCCCGTCACGGCCGAGGACAACGATGCGGCCATTCAGGCGATCGAGAAGCGGCTCAAGTGCACCTGCGGCTGTGGTCTCGACGTCTATACCTGTCGCACCACGGATTTCACGTGCCCGCAGAGCCCGAAGATGCATCGGCACGTCATCGACCTCACGCAGGCGGGATTGTCTGGTGAGGCGATCGTGGCCCGGTTCGTCAGCGAGCACGGACTCGAGATCTTGATGGCCCCGCCCAAGCGCGGGTTCAACCTGGCGGGCTACTTCACGCCGGCGGTGACCATCCTCGCCGCGGGCGCGATCCTCCTCGTGGTGATGCGTCGCTGGGTGCGGCGCACCTCGCAGACGCCGAGCGCTACCGGGTCGACCGGCGACACCGGAGCGAGTCCCGCCGAGCTCGATCGCCTGCGCGAAGCGCTGCACCACACCGAGGCGTGAGCCCGGTACTCGAGCTGGTCCTCGGTGTCCTCCTCGCGGGCGGGGGTGTCGCGTTCGTGCTCCGGCCGATACTCGCCCCGAGGCCTTCCGACAGCGCGGTGCCCGGAGCATCGCAGGCGGCGTTGGATCCGGAAGACGACCTGTCAACCCGTGCGGTCGCCCTGCGGGCCCTCAAGGAAATCGAGTTTGACCGTGCCACCGGGAAACTGGCCGATGCGGACTACGATGCGCTGAAGCAGCGCTACACGGCGGAGGCGCTGGAAGCGCTGCGGGAGGATGTCCCGCAGCCTTCCCCAGGTCCTGCGCCACGCGTCCCGGTGTCCGGGCGAACCTGCCCCACGCACGGCTCCCGGCCGGAGTCCGACGCGGACTTTTGCTCCGAGTGCGGGCGGCGCCTCGCCTCGGCCGCCGGCTACTGCCCGCGCTGCGGGACATCGCTCGAGCCCAACGCGCTTTTCTGCGCGCGCTGCGGAGGTCGGGTCGCGGCCTAGGAGCGGGGCCCCGCGTTCGCCATCATCTGCTGCAGGTATCCGATCGCCGCCGCGCTAGCGGTGGCGAAGCGCTCCGCGAGGGCGCGGGCCTGAGCGACATCCCCGGCGCGTGCCGCCACCTCCAGTTGTTGCAGCACGGCCGCGAGGTCCTTCGCCCCGATCGTCGCCGAGGCCGACTTGAAGGCGTGGGCAGCGCGATCGATGTCGGGCGCGGAGCCCGCATCGAGTGCGCGCGTGACGGCGGTGACGCGCTCGCCGGCAGTCGCAAGAAAGGTGTCGAGAATCGAGTCCACCGCACTCTCAGCTCCGGCGGCACGCATGTCTTGTCGGAATGTTTCGACGTCCACGGGCGGGACGGCGGTCCCTGCCGGTGTGGGCGGGGGAGCGAGTACGCCGCCGTCATCACCACGGCCCTCCACTAACGCGAATAGATCGTGGGCCTTGAACGGCTTGGTCAGGTACGCGGTCATTCCGTGGGACAGGCACCGCTCCCGCTCGCCGGACAGTGCATGCGCCGTGAGGGCGATGATCGGGAGCAGGCGGCCCGTGTCGGTCATCCGAATCGCCTGCGTGGCCTCGAACCCGTCCATCTCCGGCATCTGGATGTCCATCAGCACGACGTCGTAGGGGGTGCCGGAGGCGGCTTGGACGGCGGCGCGTCCATCGGCCACCACGTCCACCAGGTGGCCGCGCTTGCGCAGCATGGTCGCCGCGACCTCCTGGTTCACCGGGTTGTCCTCCGCCAGGAGAATCCGTAACCGCTTCCGCGACTCCGCGATCGTGTGCTTGGTGACGATGTCGGACGGCTGCGTGGGCCCTGCCTTCGGCGTTCCCAGAACCGCGCTCACGGCTTCCAGGAGATCGCTGCGCGACGCCGGCTTGGAGAGGTAGCCGCGGATGCCGAGCTCGCGGCATCGCTGCCCGTCGCCGCGCTGGCCCGCCGAGGTCAGCAGTAGCAAACGGGTGCGGGCGAGTCCAGCGTCCTGCTGCACCGCCCGGGCGACGCCAAAGCCGTCGAGCTCCGGCATCTGGGCGTCCAGCACCACGAGATCGTAGGGAGCCCCCTCGTCTCGGGCGCGCCGGATCGCGCCGAGCCCCACGGCCCCATCGGTCGCCTCTTCGATCCGCAGCCCGGCGGCCCGCAGCACGTCTCCCACGATGCGCCGGTTCGTGGCGTTGTCGTCCACGATCAACGCTTTTCGTCCGACGAGGTGCACGGCGATCGGCACATCGGCGCCGGCGATGGGTGACGCGACGACTTCCAGGGGAAGCGTGAAATGGAACTCCGATCCCTGGCCCACCTCGCTGCTCACGCCCAGCTCGCCGCCCATGAGCCGCACGAGCCGGCGCGAGATCGCGAGGCCCAGCCCGGTGCCGCCGTACTTGCGGGTCGTGGACGTGTCGGCCTGGCCGAACTCCTCGAAAATCGCGGCGCGCTGGTCGGCCGGGATCCCGATGCCGGTATCCCGGACGGCGAACCGGATCTGCACGCGATCCGCGACCTCGCCGGCTAGCGTGATCGACACCACGACCTCACCCCGCGGCGTGAACTTGATGGCGTTCCCGATGAGGTTCGTGAGTACCTGCCGCAGGCGGGTCGGATCGCCGCGGACGAACGCCGGCGCGTCCGGGGCGATGTCGGCGAGCAGCTCGAGCCGCCGTTCGCGGGCGCGCACGGCCAGCAACGCAATGGTGGACTCCAGGACGTGTGGCAGCTCGAACGGAATCGACTCGAGCTGCAGGTGCTCGGCCTCGATCTTGGAAAAGTCCAGAATGTCGTTGATGAGCGCGAGCAGCGTCTCCCCCGACGTCTGCACCAGCCCCAGGGAGTGCCGCTGCTCGGGCGCGAGATCGGTGTCGAGCATCAGCTCGGTGAGGCCCAGGATGGCGTTCAACGGCGTGCGGATTTCGTGGCTCATGTTCGCCAGAAAGGAGCTGCGCGTCTGGGCCAGCCGTTCGGCGGCATCGCGCGCTTCACGCATCGCCTGGTCAGCCGCGGCCCGAGCTACTTCGGCCCGCCGCTGCTCGGTGACGTCTTCGTATAGCACGAAGAGATCCCCTTCGGCTTCTCCCACCACGGCCGCGGACACCTGGACCGGCACGAGGTGTCCGTCCCGGTGGCGCCGCTCGACTGCCGCCACCACCGTTTCGCCGGCTGCCGCGCGCGTCTCGAGCAGCTCCGCCGTCGCCCGATCCGTGGCCGGCACGATCAGGTCGTTGAGATCGCGTCCCACCGCGTCCGCAGCGGCAAACCCGAAGAGAGACTCGAAGGCCGCGTTCACGCCCAGGATCTGCTTCTCGGCGCTGATGATCGCGATTGCGATCGGCGCCCCTGAGAGCAGCGCCTCGAGATAGCCGCGGTCGCGCAACGCGCGGCGCTCGCTGCCTAGCGCTTGCGCCGATTGCCGCAGATGATCGGTCAGCAGCTGGTTGGAGCGACGATGAAACACCATCATCGCCCCACCGAACAGCACGATCATGATGGTCGCGAGCACCCCGCCCTTGGGGTCGGCGCCCTGCAGGAGGCCCACGGGCAGCGGGGTGAGCAGGCCCACCAGGAAGAAACGGAAGCTCCATTGATCGGCCGTCAACGTCGCGATCGCCGCCGCGGCCAGACCGGCGACCACCATCAACACCAGTCCGCTCTCGAGCGGCGGCAGCGAGGGCAAGAGCACCCCGGCGCCGATGCCCCAGGCCAGCCCGGCTCCGGCGATCGCGGGCCGAGCTCGCCGCAACGCCACCCCCGGGTCCGTGGGGCGCGCCAGAATGCGCCGGCGGATCAGGCCGCGGATGAATGTGGCGAAACCGATCGTCGCCGCCCAGGCGATCAGGCCGGCGGATGGGGCCTTGCCCCACAGCAACGCGACCACCAAGCCGATGACTGCGAGGTTCGCCCATTCCGCGCGCGCACCCTCGGAGAGGAGCCGATGCGCCAACTCCCGACCCACCTCCTCGGGGACCCCTGCTTCCAGGTCTCCCAGCGAACCCGGGTGTGACCGGAAGCGCGAGAGGCGCGGAGCGCGATCGGCCGACTCGGGAATCGGCCGGGAGGAGGTAGGAGGCACTCTCCCAATATGCGCGACACACCTGCGTGGTGACACCCATCACCAACGGCCGACTCACCGAGGCGGCAGTTAACGCCACTCGGGGCGTGGCGTCTGCTGCGGTGCCGAGCTGTTGGCCGATTTCACTTCGAACAGGAGCCGCATGATGCGCACCCTCCAACTCGCCCTCGCGGGCGTCACCGCCGTCGCCCTCATCGGCGCGGCGTGCAGCGATACCTCCACCGGTCTCACCGCCGATCAGACGCAAGTCCAGGCGGCGTACGACGGACTGTCGGGCTATACGGACGACGATTTCGGCGACACCGGTGCGATCGGCACCGCTGCCGTCGCTCCGGCCTTCGACAATCTTGGCGTACTGGATACCGCGATCGCCCCGCTGTTCTGGGGCCGCGACCGGGTCGTCCGGGGTGGGCCGCGTCCGGTACTCACGTTGAATATCGTCGTGCAAGGCGATTCGGCCTGGGTGACCCGCGGCGTGAGCTTCCAGGGCATCTTCCTGGTCGACACGTCGGCGGACGCCACCTTCAATCCGTCCAGCAAGCCGCTCGCCGACGGCGTGCAGCAGCGTGCGGTGTTCGTGCGCGATGCCGCCGCGCCGCGCGGGTGGCGCCCGGTGGCGCTCACGCTGCTCGACTGGCAACCAACGGCGGTCGATCGCCGGACGGTCCAGGTCCAGAGCGTGGCGGTGTACCGCAACGATACGTTGCAGCTCCAGGTCTCGAACCCCGACTCGCTGATCGCCGTCGACACCCGGGTGCCGAGATTCCACCAGGGCGACACCGTTCGGGTCGTCGCGCACGTCGACAACACGACCGGCGGCGTCTTCTCGCCCGCGACATTCGTGTTCTTGCATGTCCGGCACGCCGATCCCGCGGGCATCCGGTGGCGTCGCGTACGGATGACGGACGATGGAAACGGGGACTTTTCGCTCAGCTGGATCGTACGGTTCACGGGGCGTGACCGGTTCGTGGTCGACGCGCTGGATGCGGCGACGCTGGAGCTCGGCACGGCCGACAACTATCGTGCCAACGAATGGGGGATCCCGTTCCGGATCGAATAGCCCGGGGGTCGCAGAGCGGAACGGGCGGCGGGTGCGCGTTGGCGCCCGCCGCCCTTGCGTTTCTCTCCCGGACTTCGCTATCTGTACCCGGTTCGTGAAACCACACTTCCCAACGGGGATCTGCACGTGAGCGTCGGGAGACGAATGACGATCGGGTTGGTGGTCGTCGGGTTGCTGTTGGTCGGCAGCCTGGAGGCGCAGCGGCGGACCGCACGCGGAGCCGCCTATTCGCCCCTGGACCCGGTGCGGATCGGTCCGCACATCGGGTACAATTTCGATGCGGACGCGCTGTTGCTCGGCGTCCAGGCCACCATGCCCCTGACCGAGCGCGTGGAGCTGTATCCGACATTCGATTACTACTTCGTGTCTCCCGGGAAGCTCTGGGCGTTGAACGCGGACGTGAAGTTCCGCCCGCCCACCCGCCTCGGGGCGCTGTACGTCGGTGGCGGGCTCAACTACCTGCACGCGACCAACGCGCTCGGGATCAGCAACGGTGACGTGAATCTGAATCTGCTGGGTGGGTGGGAGTTCCGCCGGCGCCCGTTCGTCCCGTACGGGGAAGCACGCCTGATTCTGGGGAATGGCAGTGCGTTTCAGCTGGTCGGCGGGTTCAATTTCAAGCTGCGCTAGCCGGCCGACCATTGGTACCTGGCAGTTCGACCTCAATCCAAAGGAGTCTGAGCGTGAGAGATCTGACCCGACGGCTGTCGCTGGCGGTCTTGTTTTCGATGTTCCTGTCCACGGCGGTGGCGGCACAGCGCCGCGCGGCCCCCGCGCAAAGCGCCCAGCCGTTGCTGGGCTTTCAGGCGGGGTTCGCCACGAACAGCTTCGACGCGCTGGTGGGCGCCCAGTTCAGCTATCAGATTGCTCCGCAGTTCGACCTGTACCCCTCCTTCGACATCTACTTTCCGAGCGGCCCGGGCAGCGCCTGGGGCCTCAATGCCAACGTCCGGTATTGGCCGAGCCTGAACATGGTCAACCCCGGGCTCTACGTGGGCGGTGGCCTCGGGGTCACCCACGTCAGTGCCTTCGGGTTCGGCGACAGCCGGGTAGGCTTGAACCTGCTCGGGGGCTGGCAGTTCCATACGCCGAATCTCCAGCCGTTCGTTGAGCTCCGCGCGGTGCTGGCGAGCGACGTCGACCGCATCGAGTTCGTTGGCGGATTGAACTTCAGGTTGTAACGAGCGGCATTCTCCCCCTGGTCCCCCGCTCCGCGTCAACGGAGTGGGGCCAGGGGTGCGTTCAGAACTCGAAGGTCTCCATCTTGCGCAACGCAATTCGCAGGGGGACGGCCGTGGCCACGATGCACAGCGTGGCGCCGACCGCGAAGAAAAACATCATCCAGCCGTCGACCGCGACCGGGCGGTGTTCGTTGACCGCCTGTACGTAGGCATACACCGCCTGCCACAGGGAGAAAATGACCGCGGCGAGCAGCGCCACCGTGGTCATCATGAACACGAGACCTCCGAACGAGGTCGGAATCTGGGCGGCATTCTCCGTTTCGAACTGCGGGTAGAGGGTGCCGTAGCACAGGGCCAGAGCCGCGACGGCCAGCGTCAGGGCGGTGATCGTCACCAGGCCGACCACCATCATGAACAGGCTTACGTCGAGCAGCACGTTCGTGAGTCCTGTGAGGAGCAGCGCCAGCACCAGCAGGGGGATCGTGCCCACCCAGTACTTCGACCAGAGCAGCGCGCGCAGGTCCAGCGGGCTCGAGCGTAAGAGCCACATCTGGCGTCCCTCGAGCGACACCGCCGGAAAAATGAACCGGGCGGCGATCGACGCCAGCACGAATCCCGCGAGGCCGAGATTCAGGAACGACACCAGGGTGACGTAGAAAAAACCGACCGGCTCGCCCCGGTGCAGCGGCAAGGCGTTGATGTTGAAGAGATACACGACGACCAGCACGGCGAGCAGGATGAGCTGGCTCCATTGACTGGTGTCGCGGAAGAACAGCTTGATGTCCTTCAACACGAATTCGCGCTTGGCGACCGGGAGGGCGAACAGGATCGATCCCACCGTCCGCCGCCACAGGACGCCGCGCACGAAGCGCTCGGCGCCTTCCTGGGCTTTCGTGAAGCCGGCGGTGAACAGCTGGCGATGGAGCATCGCGCCGAGCGTGATGAAGCCGGCGGCCGTGCTCCAGAGCAGTATCAGCGGCAGCGGATCGAACTCGTGGCGCAGGTACCCCATGATCGACCGCGCGGCCCATTCGCTGGGCAGGAATGGCGAAGTGGGCGTGCGCAACACCGCGATGAAGTCGAGCAGGTTCCGGAACCCTTCGGGGCGCGCGAGCTGCTCGGGACGGATCAGGCGGAACAGCAGGATGACGCCGGCCGCCGCGCCCAAGGCGATGATCGACAGGAGATCACGGGTTCGGCGCGCCGGGAAGACGTTGACGAGCACCAGGGTGAGCGCGCTGCCCAGCACCGCCGGCAGGACGAGCAGCGGCAGGACGACGGCGACCGCGTAGGGGATGAACAGGAATCCCCCCCGATACACGACGCCGTAGGCGGCGAGAATCGGGACGGTCATCAGCGCCACCATCCAGGAGGAATGCACCAGCGTTTCCGCGAGTTTGGCCAGATAGAGGCGCAACCAGTCCACCGGCGCCGCCACGAGCAGATCGAGGTCCTTCGCGAGAAAGAAGCTCGACAGCGCGGTGATCACGTTGGAGAGGATCAGGATCGACACGAACGACAACAGCGCGATCCCCAGCATCTTGCTGGCGAGCAGGGGGCCCAGCTCTTCCACGCCGCGGAAGTAGCGAAGGATGTAGTACAGGAGCCCGAAGACGCCCGCCCAGAACGCGGAGCCGACCAGGGCGAGCACCACGAGCTTGCCGCCGCCGCCCGCCGCGCGCTCCTGGCGCAGCCGCTGCCGCACCGTGCGCCACTTGGGTGTCAGGACGTGCAGGAGCGACGGCTGGTTCACCGGCCCAACACCTCCACCAGCTCGCGCACCGCATGCCCGCCGGTGAGTTTCAAGAACAGCTCTTCCAGGCTCGCGTTGCCGGCCGCATGCGCTAGGCGGATCTCAGCCATAGTACCGTGCGCGACGATCTTGCCGTGCTGCAGGATGCCGATCTGGTCGCACATCACCTCCGCCACCTCGAGCGTGTGCGTGCTCATCAGGACGGTGCCGCCACGATCGACGAACTGGCGGAAGATGTCCTTGAGGAGCCGGGCCCCCTTCGGGTCGAGACCCACCATCGGCTCGTCCACCACGATGCACTCGGGGCGGTGGATGAGCGCACTCGAAATGATCAACTTCTGCCGCATGCCGTGGCTGTAGGCTTCGATCAGCTCGTCCTTCCAGCTCGACAGCTCGAATACCTCCAGCAGCTCGGCCGCCCGACGCTCGACCACGTCGCCCTCCTGGCCGTACAGGCCCGCCACGAACCGCAGGAACTCCGCGCCGGTGAGCTTGTCGTAGACGAAGGGGCGATCCGGGATGAACCCGAGCCGCATCTTGGCGGCGATGGAGTCCACCTGAACGTCGTCGCCGCCGATGAGGACGCGTCCGTCGGTGGGCCGCAGGATGCCGGCGATCATCCGCAGCATCGTGGTCTTGCCGGCACCGTTGGGGCCGAGACAGCCGTACAACACCCCGCGCGGGACGTGCACCGTGATGTGGTCGAGCGCTACGAAACTGCCGTAGTGCTTCGTCAGGCCTTCGAGTCGGATCATAAGGGATCGAGGGTGAGCCGTCCCAGCAGCCGAGCGAGGTCGGTGGGCCGGACGAGATCGCCGATCGCGAGTCGGAGATGGACCGCGTCGGCGGGACGCTGGTCGAACGTGGGGTCCACGGCCACCCAATCGCCGAGGTACACCTCCGCCCACGCGTGGTAGTAGTAATGCCCGGCCGCGCGGACGAGCCCTGCGACCGGACGCGCGGGGAGGCCGAGCGCGCGCGCCAGGGCGACGAACAGTACCGTGTGTTCGTTGGCGTCGCCGCGGCGGCGCTCCAGCACGCCCACGGCATCAGCGATGCTGGTCGAGCGCTCCAGGCGCACTTCTCCGGCTACCCAGTGCACTAGGCGGGCGGCGATGCGGCCCGGCTCGCGGTCCCGTCCGGCCAGCAGCCGGGCCTGGGCGGCCACGCGCAGGTCCGTGCTGGCGATGAGCAGGTCGGGCTGGAGGTAGGGGCGCAGGGCGGGGTCCGCGTTGGGGAGCCGGTACCGCGCCTGTAGCGTTGCGGCGCCCTCGCGACTCACGACGAGCGTGTCGCCTGCGAGCCGCTGGCGACCGCCGTCCAGGTCGAGCCCATCGGGCGCCCCCCCGCCCAGGCGCACACGGAACACGGCGGGTCCGGCCGATTCGGGTCGCACGCCGGCGGCGAGCAGCGTCGTCGCGACCACCTCGTTCGGCCCCGGCGCGGCCGTGGCGTGCATGAGACGCAGCGTGTCGCGGTGCCGGAAGTTCTCATAAGCGACCTCGAACGCGGTGCGCTCCACCGTGAAGCCGAGCGGTGTCGTGGCGCGTACCGTGCGGCCCTGGGCGTCGATCCAGGTGGTGGGGGCCCTCGGCCCCTCGCCGCCGACGGCATCGACGCGGAAGGCGCGCACCGTATCGAAGCGAACCGGGACCCAGGCCATCGTCGTGGAGTCGTAGTCCGCGCTGTCGGCGACCACGAACGTGGACTCGGCGCCGATGCGCAGCGCGATGGGACGGAGCGTGGCCGAGAACGGATCGAACACGCGTGCGCGCGCGGTCCGCCCCACTCGCAGGCTGCCCCCGAAGGCCATTCGCAGCGGCCACAGGGAAGGCACTTCCACTGTGTCACCGGCCGGCAGCGTGCCGGCGAGCGAGTCTCCGTCGCTCACGATGGTGACGTGAAACAGCCGGTCGGGTCCGACGCTGGCGTGGGTGTCGAACCGGAGCGTCTCGCCGTCCACCTCGCTCGCCAGACCCGTGAGGTGCAGCGAGCGGTCGAGGGTGGCGACGCTGCGACCTTCCGTGCGGTTCAAATGGCCCAGCGCCGGCACGTCGAACACGAAGACGTCCACCAGCCGAAGCGAGTCCACCAGCGTGTCTACGGTGGATGACGCGTAGCCGAGCTGCTTCGCGCCGACCGACAGGCGGTAGAACACCGCGCCCGGGGAGACGGTGAGGGCGGACTCCGCCAGACGTGCGCCCGTAGATCGGAAGGACACGCGGCCGATCAGCCAGGCGAGCGCCACGGCCCACACCGCGAGGATGACTACGGCCCAATGCCGTCGGGTCAGGACAGCCTCGCGTGCAGACGGCGCAGGACTCCCTCGAATACCACCCGCTGTTCTTCGGTTTCCACGACGATCGCCACGTCGGCGGGGACCGCCGCCGGGGGTTGTTCCTGCAGCTCCGACACCAGGATCTCCGCGGCGACTTCGACCGACAGATTGCCGGCGCCGATCCCGAGTGGAGGAACGGTGAGGCGGGCGAATCCCCATTCCCGGGCCCGCTCCAGCGCCGAGCGCCACGCGCGGGCGACCCCGCGGCGGGAAATCGGTTCTTCCCGGCTCTGAATCACGGCGTGGATCACGAACTCCGTGGGGAGGTCGCCGCCGCCGGCGGTGACGACTGCGGCGCCGACGATCAGTTCGGTATGCACGGCGAGCTGACGCTGGAACTCGGGACCGCCCATCTGCTCCAGCCGGCGCAGCGCCGGCGTGGTGGGTTCCAGCTGGGCGGTGGCGGGACGGACGAGCGCATCGGCGGGGAGGAACGCGAGGTCGTCCACGACCACGCGAATCACCGCCCGGCGGCCTCCCGGGAACGGCGGTACAAGCGCGCGGCGTCGTCGGGACGGCGCAAACGGTCCAGCACGACACCCTGTCCGTAGAGCGCTTTGGCGTGGCGCGGATCGAGCTCGGCGGCTCGGCAGAAGGCCGCGAGGGCCCCGTCGAGGTCGTCGACATGGTTCAAGGCTTCGCCGAGGTAGAACCAGGCGGTCGGGCTCCAGCTTTCCGCTTCGACTACGATCCGCAGGTGGGGTACGGCGCTCGCCCACAGTCCCTTGCGCAGCAGCACGATGCCGAGTGCGGTGCGTACCGTCACGCTCGCGGGGTCGAGGACGAGCGCCCGCTCCAGGTCGGCGCGAGCGGCCGAGTACCGGCCCATGCCGCCCAGCTGCGTCGCGCGTTCCAACAGCAGCGGCACCGAGTCGGGCTGTGCCGCGAGGGAAACATCGAGCGCGGTCAACGCGCGCTCTCCTTCGGACCGGATCGGCGGAATTGACTTCAGCGGACGGCTGGCGGAACGGTGACCGTTCCCGTTGTTCCCGTAGCCGTTGCCGTTGCCGTGACCGTTTCCGTTGCGCGGCGCGGCGCTGGCGGCGTCGGGCGTGGTTGCCGTGGCGAGCATCGCGGTCTCGGTGAGCAGGCGTGCCTCTTCGAGCAGCTCCGCCGCTACGCGTGCCCGATCTCGGGCCGTCTCATGACGGTCGTGGCGCTGGATCATCCACCGACCTCGCTCGTTAGCCACGAGAGGTACCGTTCCAGCCCATGCGTCACGGGCATGGCGAGCAGCTCGGGCACCTGGTAGGGATGACGCCGTTCGACGGCTGCACGCAACGCATCCCATTTCGTGACGTCGGTCTTCAACACCACTACGACCTCCGATTCCTCACGAATCGTGCCTTCCCACCGATAGATCGAGCGCGCACCGGCGAGGAGCGTACCGCACGCAATAAGTCGATCCTCTAGGAGCGCGGAGACGAGGGTGCGCGCATCGGCTTCGTTGCCGAGTGCGGTAATGACGACCAACGCCTGACGGCCCATTGAGGGGGCGCTAACGTAGCGTGCGCGCAGCAGTTGAGCAAGGGTGTAGCTCACCTGCCACGGGGGTAGGGGGGCTCACAGCCGGGTACCGGCAAACGCCCCGGCTGCCAGCCAGCGCAACAGCTGAGTGACCGCATCGGGGTCCGGGAGCGCGTAGTCCGCCTGGGTGGGTGTATCCCAGGGTCCTCCGACGCAGATCGACCGCCCGATGCCATGCAGCGACCCGAACGCCTCCTCGTCCGTCGCATCGTCGCCGACGTACAGGGCCCGTACCCGGGCGGGCCAATCGGCCCCATGGCGCTGTACCAGCACGTACAGCACCGCTGCTCCTTTGTGCCACGGCACGGGCGGCCGGCCCTCGACTACCAGCTTGCCGGAGACGACGCGGAGGCCGCGTCGCTTGAGAATCTTGGCGGCGCGCCGGGCGACGGCTTCCCGTTTCCCTTCGGCGACTCGCCGCACGTGATAGGAGAGGGTCGCACCCTTCGCCTCGACCTGCGCACCGGGTACGGCGAGCTGCTCGAGATCCTCCGCGGCACGCGTGACCGTGCCGGCAAAGCGCTCGATATCCGGGTGGCGGTACACGATGCCCGGTCCCTCGATTTCGAACCCATGGTTGCCCACGTAGGTGATCCCGGGGACGCCGACGAGGCGCCGGATGTCGGCGAGCGAGCGGCCGGTGACGATGACGGTGTCGAGGTTGGGCGTCCGCGCCGCCGATTCGAGTGCCGCGCGCGTCGGCGCGGGCAGCTCGGCATCCTCGGGGTGATCCTGGAGTGGGGTCAACGTGCCGTCGTAATCGAAGAACAACGCGACCGTCGGGCGCGCGGCGAGCCAGGGCTGCAGGCGTCGGCGCACGCGGTCCAGCGGGGACACCGTGCGCGGCCGGGCCGCGGCCGCCTCGGCCGAGTCGAGGAAGCGCGCGACCCACGCCTGGACCGAGTTCTCGCGCACGCGGTCGCGCAACGCCGTCATCCGCGCGCGCCGCTCGTCCGGGGCCATCGTGAGCGCGCGCAGCAGGGCATCGGCCACCGCGTCGACATCGAATGGGTTCACGAGCAGCGCTTCCTGCAGCTCCTCCGCCGCTCCGGCCAGCTCGGACAGAATCAGCACGCCGGGCTCCTCGACCTGGGCCGCGACGTATTCCTTGGCGACGAGGTTCATCCCGTCGCGCAATGGTGTGACCAGCGCGACGTCGGCGTGCCGGTACAGCGCGCCGAGCTCGGTGGGGGAGAGGCTCCGCACGAGATAGCGGATCGGCGACCACCCCTGATCGGAAAAGCGGCCGTTGATCCGGCCCACCGTCTCGTCGAGCTCCCGCTTCAACGAGCGGTATTCCGCCACCTGCTCCCGCGACGGCACCAGCACCTGGGTGAACACGAATCGTCCCTGAAATTCGGGAGAGCGCTCGAGCAGCCGCTCGACGGCGTGCATGCGCTCGAGGATCCCCTTCGTGTAGTCGAGCCGGTCAAGTCCGATGACGCGGGCCGGCTCGGATGCCCCCGGGGGCGCCGGTCCAGCCGCTCGGGCCAGCGTTTCCACGTAGCCAACGTCGATCCCCAGGGGATGTGCCTGGACGCTCACGTCCCGCCCCTCGAAGTGCACGGTGTCGGTCGCGCGATCGACATCGCACCCCAGCAATCGCTCCGCGCAAGTGATCAGGTGTTGCGCGTAGGTGGACACATGCACGCCCACGAGATCGGCCGCCAGCAGCCCGCGCAGCAGTTGGCGGCTCCAGGGCAGGATGCGGAACACATCGTACGCGGGGAACGGGATGTGGAGGAAGAAGCCGATGCGACGCCGTGGGGCGAGCCGCCGCAGGAAGTAGGGCACCCGCAGCAGCTGGTAATCGTGCACCCAGACCAGATCCTCGTCGGTGCTTTCCTCGGCCGCCGCCCGGGCAAAGCGCTCGTTCACCTGCTCGTACGCCGCCCAGGTGTGGGCGTCGCCGCGCATCGGGCCGATGAGGTAGTGGAACAGGGGCCATAAGGTGCGATTGGAGAACCCACCGTAATACGCCGACACCTCGCGGGCCGAGAGGCTCACGGAGCGGTACCGGACGCGCGAGCCAGCCGGCGGGACGAGTGCGGCGGGGTTGTCGTCGGGCTCCTGTTCCAGCCCCCGCCCACCCCCCCACACCCCA